>Ga0265797_10006693_pt1 | contig 16146 bp, 16 predicted proteins | sample P2T30metagenome_FD_192433 | JGI IMG/M metagenome (GOLD analysis project Ga0265797, IMG submission 192433) | Plant litter microbial communities from East Loma Ridge, Irvine, California - P2 T30 | ecosystem: Environmental > Terrestrial > Plant litter > Unclassified | place: USA: California... | reverse complement strand
AGAACAAAGCCTCGGACTTGCACCTGTCGGCCGGCCTGCCGCCGATGATCCGCGTGCACGGCGACGTGCGCCGCATCAACCTGCCGCCGCTCGAGCACAAGGACGTGCACGGCATGATCTATGACATCATGAACGACGGCCAGCGCAAGCAGTACGAGGAAGTGCTGGAGTGCGACTTCTCGTTCGCGATTCCCGGCCTGGCGCGCTTCCGCGTCAACGCCTTCAACCAGGAACGCGGCGCCTCCGCCGTGATGCGGACGATTCCATCCAAGATCCTGTCGCTGGAAGAACTGAACGCGCCCAAGATCTTTGCCGAGCTGGCGATGAAGCCGCGCGGCCTGGTGCTGGTGACGGGACCGACAGGCTCCGGCAAGTCGACCACCCTCGCCGCGATGGTCAACCACCTGAACGAAAACGAGTACGGCCACATCCTGACGATCGAAGACCCGATCGAGTTCGTGCACGACTCCAAGAAGTGCCTGATCAACCAGCGCGAAGTGGGCCCGCACACGCTGTCCTTCAACAACGCGCTGCGCTCGGCGCTGCGCGAAGACCCGGATGCGATCCTGGTCGGCGAGCTGCGCGACCTCGAGACCATCCGCCTGGCGCTGTCGGCCGCCGAAACCGGCCACCTGGTGTTCGGCACCCTGCACACCTCGTCGGCCGCCAAGACCATCGACCGTATCGTCGACGTGTTCCCGGCCGAAGAAAAAGAGATGGTGCGTGCGATGCTGTCGGAATCGCTGCAAGCCGTGATCTCGCAGACGCTGCTGAAGACCAAGGACGGCACCGGCCGCGTGGCCGCGCACGAAATCATGATCGGCACCCCGGCGATCCGCAACCTGATCCGCGAAGCCAAGATCGCCCAGATGTACTCGGCGATCCAGACCGGTTCCAACGCCGGCATGCAGACCCTGGACCAGAACCTGACCGACCTGGTGCGCCGCAACGTGATTTCGTCCGCCGTGGCACGTTATTCGGCCAAGATCCCGGAAAACTTCCCCGGCTAAACGAGGACTGAGGACAAACGATGGAACGCGACCAGGCCTCCAAATTCATGTTCGACCTGCTGCGCCTGATGGTCAGCAAGGGCGGCTCCGATTTGTTCATCACGTCCGGCTTTCCGCCGGCGATCAAGATCGACGGCAAGATGACGCCGGTGTCGAGCCAGGCGCTCAGCGGCGGCCACACGGCCGACCTGGCGCGCGCCATCATGAACGACAAGCAGGCCGCCGGCTTCGAGCTCTCCAAGGAAGCCAACTTTGCGATCAGCCCCGGCGACCTGGGACGCTTCCGCGTCTCGGCCTTCATGCAGATGGGTTGCGTGGGCATGGTGCTGCGCGTGATCACGACCACCATCCCGAAGTTCGACGACCTGCAGCTGCCGGAAGTGCTGAAGGACGTGATCATGACCAAGCGCGGCCTGGTGATCATGGTCGGCGCCACCGGCTCCGGCAAATCGACGTCGCTGGCGGCGATGGTCGGCTACCGCAACGAGAACAGCTACGGCCACATCATCACGATCGAAGACCCGGTCGAATTCGTCCACCCGCACCGCAACTGCGTGATCACGCAGCGCGAAGTGGGCGTCGACACCGACAGCTTCGAGGCCGCGTTGAAGAACTCCCTGCGCCAGGCGCCGGACGTGATCCAGATCGGCGAGATCCGCGACCGCGAAACGATGGAACACGCGATCGCCTTTGCCGAAACCGGCCACCTGTGCCTGGCCACGCTGCACGCCAACAGCAGTAACCAGGCACTCGACCGCATCATCAACTTCTTCCCCGAAGAGCGCCGCCAGCAATTGCTGATGGACTTGTCGCTGAACCTGAAGGGCTTGATTTCGCAGCGCCTGATCCCGAAAAAGGAAGCCAAGGGCCGCGTGGTGGCGATGGAAATCCTGCTGAATTCCCCGCTCATCTCCGACCTGATCTTCAAGGGCGACGTCCATGAGATCAAGGAAATCATGAAGAAGTCGCGCGAGCTCGGCATGCAGACCTTCGACCAGGCGCTGTTCGATTTGTACGAGGCCGACAAGATCTCGTACGAAGACGCGCTGCGCAATGCGGACTCGGTGAACGACCTGCGCCTGAACATCAAGCTCAATAGCAAGAACGCGAAAAACCGCGATCTGTCGGCAGGCACCGAGCACCTCGGCCTCGTCTGAAACGTAGGGTGGGCGGCTCCACCCTGGCGCATGCGTTGACGTGCGCTATCCGCCGCCCACGCGTACGGCTACAGCACCGCCCAACGCTGCACCAGCCCAACCAGGTGCACCAGGCCATAGCCCAGGCAGATCAAAGAACTCCACACCACGAACGGCGTCACCCTGCCGCCCCTGGCCGGCACCAGCGGCGCATAGGCCGACCATGCGCCGAGCATCGCCGCAATGCAGGCCGTGACGATGGTCGGATACCACCGGCCCTGCCCGGCCGCACGCGCAAAGCGTTCGCCGGCCCCGAAGAAGCGATACCAGGCCGGACCGCCGGCGATGATACCGAGATGCAGCAGCGCCGCGACCGCGCTCAGCACGGCGCCAATGGCGAGCGGGAGATTGATGGTGGTGGCTGGCATCGTCTTCCTTTCCGACAGGCGTGGGGCGAAGCACGTGCCGGCGCTTTGCCGTACACTCTTGCATTCATACTAATACAGATGCAGGAGCCCATCATGAATGTTTACGACTTCGAGGCCACCGCCCTCGACGGCAAGCCGGTCGGCCTGGCCCAATACCGCGGCAAGGTCCTGCTCATCGTGAACACCGCCAGCAAATGCGGTTTTACGCCGCAGTACCAGGGGCTCGAAACCCTGTACCGCGAACTGCACGAGCGCGGCCACGGCTTTGCGGTGCTCGGCTTCCCCTGCGACCAGTTCGGCCACCAGGAACCGGGCAGCGAGGCCGAGATCGGCGACTTCTGCGAAAAGAACTACGGCGTGACGTTCCCGATGTTCGCCAAGGTCGACGTCAACGGCGACGACGCGCATCCGCTGTGGAAGCATCTGAAGGGCGAGGCGCCCGGCGTGCTGGGCACGGAAGCGATCAAGTGGAACTTCACCAAGTTCCTGATCGGACCCGACGGCAAGGTCGTGCACCGCTATGCGCCGCAGACCAAGCCGGAAGATATCGCCGACGAGATCGAGCAGGTGCTGCAGCAGCCGGCCTGACCGGCTAGCGCAGGAAAGGCCCCACTTTTGCCTGCAGCAGCCGGACCAGTTCCGGCTGCATGTACTCGTAGTCGTCCGGAATATCCAGGCAGATCACCCGCTTGCCGTTCAGGTGGCGCCTGAACTTCTTGGACAGCAGGTTGCGGTGCCGCTTTTCCATCACGAAGATGACGGTCGCCCAATCGAGCTGCTCGGGCGACAGCGGCACGTCGGCATCGTTGCCGAGACCGGCCGAATCCGTATCGACGTCGGGCCAGGTCGAGAATACCTGTTCTGCGGTCGGGCTGCGCAGCCGGTTCTGGCTGCAGATGAACAGTGCGCGGATCATGAGGATGTGTGTCATGGCCGCTCGAACCACGCCATGATGGCATCGTATTCGCGCTTCTGGGCCGCGCGCTTGCCTTCCAGCGGCAGGCTGTCTTCGACCAGGCTGTGGCCCACCCGCGGGATGCGGCGGAAAGTCACGTCCCGGCCCTGCACCCGCAGCTGCGCATACAAGACCTCGGCCGAGAGGATCGGCACGCTGCTGTCCTGCATGCCGTTGGCCAGGTAGACGCGGGCGCGGCTTTGCGTCAGCGTCTCGGTGGCGGGATGGGCGAAAAAGCTGCTCCAGCGCTTGTAGGGATGGCCCATGAAGAATTTGGCGGTGCTGGCCGGATCGGCGTTGATGGCGCCGACCGCAGCGTCGAGTTCCTGCAGGCGTTTGAGCTTGTCGTCGTCGCTGTCGCGGCCGGCTTCGATCGCGGCCGCGAAGTCGAACAGCTGGGTGGCGCCGCTGCCGCTGACCAGCGCCACGTCCCGGACTTCCGGAACCTCGCGCGCCAGGGCTGCCGCCATCTGCGCGCCCTCAGACACGCCGATCACCAGCACGCGCCGCGCATCGACGCCGGGCCGCGCCAGCGCATCGCGCAATGCACGCTTCAGGGCCGCCAGCCAGCTGTCGTAGGAAAAATGCTGAATGAAGGCGTCGCCGCAGCCGATGGCCGCACCCCAGGGTCCCTGTTGCGGCGCGTCCTGCTGATAAGGCTTGTCGACCGCCATGACCGCATAGCGTCCCCCGCTGGCCACCTGCATCCATCCGGGGATGGTCGCCTTGGCCTCGGGCGTGCCGACGGCCATGAAATTCGGCACGCAGCCGGAGCCCTGGATCATCAGGACCAGCGGTGCCTTCTGTGCTGGCTGCGACAGGTAATAGCGGATTGGCGGTTCGGTGCCCTCTTGCAGCGTCACGCGCGCGACCGTCAGTGGATCGACGCGGATGCTGTCTTCATGCGCGGCCGGGTTGACTGCCTGGGCGCTGGCAGCCAGCAGCAGGCTGGAAACGTAAAACGTGATGCGTGGCGTGCGAATGCACATGGCTGCCTTTCATCAGATGAAGGCTGTGATTTTGCCATGGCATTGCAGACCAGTCGCAATTTTTGCTGGCGTTCCGATCATGCATGCAGAACTTGGGTCCCCGCCTTCGCGGGGACGACGAAGTGGTATGCCGACGGTGCCTATAATAGCCGGCGCTGTATCACCCCTTCGGCGACAGACGGATCGCCTGCCCGCCACCCGGCGCCAGTTTGATCTGCAGCGCATCCTTCGCCGTCACGGTCTTCTTCTCGATCACCAGGTCGAAACGGTGCGCGTTGCGATAATCCGCCGCATCGCCGTCGCGGTAGATCTCGGCGACATACTGTTTACCCTGTTCCAGGAAGGACAGCGGCAGCGACAGCGTGCGCGCCTGGCTGTCGGTCACGGCGCCGACGTACCAGTCGTCCGACTTGCGGTCCTTACGCGCCATCGTCACGTACTCGCCCACCGCGCCGTTCAGCACACGGGTGTCGGCCCAGTCGGTCGGCACGTCGCGGATGAACTTGAAGGCGGCCGGATACCTGGCGTAGTTTTCCGGGATATCGGCCGCCATCGCGACTGGGGAATAGATCACGACGAAATTGGCCAGCTGCTTGGCCTGGGTCGAGTTGAACACCTTGCCGTCCGCGCCGACCAGGCTCAGGACGCCCGGCGTGTAATCCATCGGGCCGCTCAGCATGCGCGTGAAGACCAGTTTGGCCTCATGGTCGACCGGGTTCACCGGGTTGCCCCAGGCGTTGTACTCGACCCCGCGCGCGCCTTCGCGCGACAGCCAGTTCGGGTAGGTGCGGCGCAGGCCGGTGTCCTTGACCGGTTCGTGGGTGTCGACCGCGATCTTGTAGCGCGCCGCTTCCGTCACCGCCTTCACGAAGTGGCGCACGCCCTCCTGCGAATCGTAGTTCCCGTAGTGGACGCTGCCGTCCGGGCCGGGGAACTGCATGGTGCCGGCTTCGTGCACGTAGCCCGACTTGACGCTGTCCACGCCCAGCTGCGCATACAGCTTGTAGGCGGCATCCATCTGCTGTTCGTAGGCCGCGATATTGCCGCCGGTCTCGTGGTGGCCGATCAGACGCACGCCCTTCTGCTGGGCATAGGCCGACAGCGCCGGCAGATCGAAGTCCGGGTAGGCCTGGGTGAAGCTGAAATCGGCGCCGCCATGGCCCCAGTCGCTTTCCCAGCCTTGGTTCCAGCCTTCCACCAGCACGCCGCGGAAGCCGTTCTGCGCCGCAAAGTCGATGTAGCGTTTGGTGTTGGCGGTGGTCGCGCCATGCTTCGGTCCCGCGTTCCAGGTGGTCTGCTGCAGGTGCATGCCCCACCAGACGCCGACGAATTTCGATGGCTTCACCCACGACACGTCGCCCAACTTGTTCGGCTCGTTCAGGTTCAGTTCCAGGTCGGACATGTACAGACCGGCCGCGTTGTCCGCGATGCGCATCGTACGCCATGGCGTGGTGAACGGGCCCTTGCGCACCACCGTGGGGCCGGTGGTCGACGGCGCCAGTTGCGCGCGCAGCTTCTGGCCTTCGACCTTGCGCAGCCACATCGACGCGTAATCGACCAGCGCCGCTTCGTGCAAGGCGATGTGGGTGCCGTCTTCGAGGCGCAGGGTCAGCGGCGAATTGGCAGTGCCGATCTCTTTCAGGGGCGCCTTTTGCACCAGCTCTTCCAGGCCGGGCAGTTCGCCGGCCGGGATCCACCAGGCGGTGGCCGGCTGGGCGACCGCAAATTCGGTCAGCTCGTCGCTGATGGCGACGTCGCGCCCGTCCGGCTGCGCCGGGAATTCGTAGCGGAAGCCGACGCCGTCGTCGTAGATGCGGAAGACGATGCTCAGGCCGCGCTTGAGGCGTTTGCTCTGCTCGGCGGTGTCCTGCGCGACCTCGACGCGCAGCTCGCGGTAATGGTTGCGCACGTAGCGGCGTTCGCCCCACGGCTGTTCCCAGGTGTCGTCATGGTCGCTGACGCGCTTGTCGACCAGCTTGAAATTGCCGTCCAGCTTGGGCGCATTCGCCAGGTTGAAGCCCAGGCGCGACAGGCCGATGACTTCCTTGCCCTTGCGCTTGACGTCGTAGGCCAGCTTGCCCATCGGGTCGATCTGCACCTCGACGCTCAGCACATTGCCGGGCGAGGCCGCCGATGCCACGATGTGCTGGGCCCAGGCGGGCGCGGCGATGTAACTTGAAAACATTGCCGCTGCGGCAATCAGGCGTAAACGCATTGCAGTCCCCTATAGCGCCGGAAGTCATGGCAATCCGGCATGATGAAAGAACTGTAATATTACTACAAGTGATTAAGCGACATTCAAGCCCATCGTCCGCACCAGCTCGGCCGCCTGACGCGTCGAGATCGTCGCGCCCAGGAACAGCCTGGCGTTCGCCAGCTTCAGGCCGCCGAGATCGGCCTCGCGCAGGTCGGCCTGTTCGAAGCGCGTGTCCTTGATGTGGGCTTCGCGCAGGCTGCCGCCTTCGAACACGGCGTCGCGGAAATCGCAGCCGGACAAATCGGCTTCGGAAAAATCCAGGTTGTCGAGTTTGGCCTTGCGGAAGGACATGCGGCGCAGGTCGGCGCCGACCAGCAGGCAATCCTCGAAGCTCAGGCCGAGCTGGGCGACTTCCTCGAAGCGGGCGCCGGTCAGCTTGCAGCCGCGGAAGGTGCAGGAGGCCAACTTGGTGCGGCGCCAGCTCGAATTGTTCAGGTCGCAGCCTTCGAAGCGCGCGTCGACCAGGTCGGCGGATTCGAAATCGGCATGGCCGCCACGGCAGCGCTGCCAGCGCGTGCGTGCCAGGTTGGCGGCATAGAAGGACGCCTCGGCGACGGCGCAATGGCTGAACACGCAATCCTGCAGGTTCAGGCGCGACAGATCAGCGCCTTCGAGGTCGCAGGCCTCGAACACCAGCAGGGCGTCGTCGGCCAGCAGCTGTTCGATGTGGGCGCGGGTGAGGGTTTCGTTGGAGAGGGTGACGGTTGGACGTGGCATGGTGCGGTGGGGCTGAAATCGGAAGGCCACAGCATACACGGCCAAGGCGAAAGGAATGCGCCAATCCTCCGGACTTTCAGGCAAGCCGGCCCCTGCTGCGCTGCCTACACTGTGCTTCGTCAGCTGCCCGTCCGGGTGGCCAATCAAGGAGAAGCACATGAGTCAAGTATGGTTCATCACCGGCGCCAGCCGCGGTATCGGTCTTGAAATCGCCAAAGCCGCCCTGCAGGCCGGTCACCAGGTCGTCGCCACCGGCCGCAGCCTGGAACAGCTGCGCACCGTCCACGCCGATGCGCCGGCCGAGCGCATCGCCCTGGCCGCACTGGATGTCAGCAGCGAGGCAGCGGCCGCTGATGCCGTGCAGGCCGCGGTCGAGCGCTTCGGCCGCATCGACGTACTGGTCAACAATGCCGGCTACGGCCTGTTCGGACACTTCGAGGAACTCCAGGCGGACGCGATCGAGCAGCAGTTCGCCACCAATGTGTTCGGCCTGATGCACGTGATGCGCGCCGTGCTGCCCGTGATGCGGCGCCAGCGCGCCGGCCGCATCTTCAATTTGTCGTCGATCGGCGGCGTGCTCGGCTTTTCAGGCGCAGCGGTCTACTGCGCCAGCAAGTACGCGGTCGAAGGCTTGTCGGCATCGGTCGGGATGGAAGTCGCGCGCTTCGGCATCAGCGTCACCGTGGTCGAGCCGGGCTTCTTCCGCACCGACTTCCTGCAGCCGACCTCGATCCAGTATGGCGCCGCCAGCATCGACGACTACGCGGCCGGCGGCAGCGTCCACGACGCCTACGAGGCCTACAATGGCAAGCAGGCCGGCGACCCGGTCAAACTGGGCGCGGCGCTGGTGCAACTGGCGGCGATGGAGGCACCGCCCAAACAGTTCCTGGCCGGGAGCGATGCCGTCGGCATGGCCACGCAGGCGCTGCAGGAGCGGATCGAGGAGATGCGCGCCTTCGACACGCTGTCGCGGTCGACCGACCTGGCAGTTTGATATATGCTCGGACGCCATGAACAAGCTTGCTGAACCGCTCGACGAGCCCGGCGCGGCTGCCGGCCCGGCCCTGTCCCGGCTGGCGGACCTGCTGCGTGCGCACACGCCCGCCGACGGCAGCTTCGAGTTGGGGCTGCCCGGCGTCCATGCGATCCGCGCCTCGCGTCCGAGCACGGACCTGGTGCACGGCCTGCAAGGGTCGTCGGTGTGCATCGTGGCCCAGGGCGCCAAGACGGTGCTGCTCGGCGGCGAGGCGTATACCTACGATGCGCCGCGCATGCTGGTCTTTTCGGTCGATTTACCGGTCGCGGCCCAGGTGCTGCGCGCCAGCCCGGCCCGGCCCTATCTGTGCTTCCGGCTCGACCTCGATCCGCAGCGCGTTGCCGACCTGACGCTGAAGGTGTATCCCGGCGGACCGCCGCGCGAGCGCGAAGGCCGCGCGGTCTACCTGGCCCAGGCCGGCAACGCGATCGTCGATGCGGCTTCTCGCCTGATGGCGCTGATGGACGATCCGCTCGACGCCGCCCTGCTGGCGCCGCTGGTGGTGGATGAAATGCTGATCCGCCTGCTGCGCAGCCCGATCGGCGGGCGGCTGGCGCAGATCGGGCAGGCCGATTCCGGCACCCACCGCATCGCCCGGGCGGTGCACTGGATCCGCGACCACTACGACCAGCCGGTCAGCATCGACGACCTGGCCGGCATGGTGCACATGAGCGCATCGACGCTGCACCAGCATTTCAAGTCGGTGACCTCGATGAGTCCCTTGCAGTACCAGAAGGTGTTGCGGCTGCACGAGGCGCGCCGGCTGATGGCGACCGGGCTGGGCGCGAGCGCCGCGGGCGGGCGCGTGGGTTACGTCAGCGCCTCGCAGTTCAGCCGCGAGTATGCACGCCTGTTCGGCAATGCGCCGAGCCGGGACATGCCGCGCCTGCAGAACGCGGTCTGAGCGCGGTCTAGCGCGTTTCGATGATCGCGGATGCGTGGGTGGTGCAGCCGCGGTGCACGTTTTCCAGGAAGCGGATCGCCTCGCCGAGGCGGCAGGTGGGCGGCAGCAGGCGGCCCAGCGATTCATCCGAGACCAGCTGGTCGATGCCGTAGGCGACCGCGCGCGAAATGTCGCGCCCGCGCTGGCCGTCGCTGTTGTACAGGGCATCGTAGACGCCGACCTTTTCCCACAACGGGACGTAACCGGGACTGATCGAATCCTGGAACGCGACGGACGGCGCCGCGTCTTCATCCTGCGAAATCAGTCGAAACACGAAACTCACTAGCAACTCCATTGAACCAAACTAATGGGGCGCTGATGCTACCACGGCGGCGCTATTCGTGTAGGACGTCGCCCCCGCGGAGGCGGGGGCCCATGCTGAGCTTCCGAAGTTGGTATGTCGGGAACGTTCGAGCTGCTTCTGATAACCGACATTCTGCTACTCAGTATGGATCCCGCCTTCGCGGGGACGACGTTCGAATGCTAACGAATGACACGCGTAAATCCGTCTGCACTCCACCTTTCGCTGCCCACGCCGTGATGCACGAAGAACAAGCCCTCCGGATCGACCGCCCGCTTCACCTTGGCCAGCCGCGCATAATTGCTGCCCCAGTAGGCATCCTGCCAGCGCGCCTGGAAGTAATCGCTCTCGGACACGTAGGCTCCGGCATCCGGCGCAACCTTTAATAAAGCATCCATGGCGTTGCGGATGCCGGCCGCGCGCATGCGTGCACGCGCGGGGTCGGCCTTGGCGGCGGGCATGCCGCGGAAGGCCGCATCGCCGCCGCCGGCGATAATGGCCAGCGCAAACGCGTCGAGCACGGCCGGGTTCATCGCGGTGTCGCGCGTGGCGTCCAGCGCGGACTGCGGCGCGCCGGCGATGCCCTTGTTGAAGTGCAGCTCGACCCACCACTGGTCGGCCGCGGCGCACAGCGCATCGACCAGCCTGGCCTTGTTGTCCTTGCCGAGCAGTCCGGCCGGCAGCCAGGCCGACTGGTAGCCGTGGATGAACCAGGCGGCCTGCTCGCGGTCGCCGGTCCAGACGAAATGGTCGGCCGAGGCGTTCGGGCGGCCGTCCATGGTGACGATCCCGGGCGCATATTTCTGGAACAGCTGGGGATCCCAGAAACGCCGTGCCGGGATGGCGATGACGCGCGCGGCTTCCGAAAAGCTGTAGTCCTTGCGTTCGCGGACCCAGGCCAGGAACGGCGCCCATACCGCTTCCGCCTGTGCCTGGGTCAGGCCCTGGAACACCATCGACAGTTTCAGGCGCCGGCCGTCACGCAGCGAAACCTGTTCGCCCCAATGTTCGTTGAACAGGCTGTCGCCATAAAAATCGATGAAGCGGGCCACCAGCGCGCGCCAGGCGTCGTCCGTGCTTGCGCTGATCTCGCCGGACACGGCGCCGAAGAACTCGGGCAGCGCGTGGGTGCGCAGCGTCAGCCGGGTGACGACGCCGAAGCTGCCGCCGCCACCGCCCTTGAGCGCCCAGAACAAGTCCGGATTAGTGCAAGCGTTGGCGATGCGGATCGCGCCGTCGGCGGTGACGACTTCCGCTTCGATCAGGCTGGCGGCAGCGGTGCCGTAGCGCTTGGAAAAGCTGCCGAAGCCGCCGCCCTGCACCAGCCCGGCCACGCCGACGGTGGTGCAGCCGCCGCCCTGTACGTAGCGGCCGCCGCGGGTGGTGACTTCGGCATAGGCATCGGCCCACATCGCGCCGGCGCCGACACTCACCGCCGGCTGGGCGCTGCCAAGCGCGCAACCCTGGGCGACAAAACTCTCGTGCAGCGTCACCGCGTTCATGGCGCGCGTCCACACCAGCAGCGAATCGGGGGCATTGGAAGCGCCCATGTAACTGTGGCCGCCGCCCTTGACCACCAGCCGCAGATTGTGGCGCCGCGAGAATTTGACCGCCGCCGCAACGTCGCGCGCATCGCGCGCCGGCACCGCATAGGCGCTGACCTGCGAGGTCCAGGCGTCCTGCCAGCCGCTGGTTTGGGTCAGCGCCGGATGGTCGCCGATGAAGTATGGGTTCTTGATACCGTCCAGCGCTGCGGCGCGCACGGCATCGCTCTGGCCGGGGGCGAAGGGCGAGGCCGGCGCCAGCAGGCGGCCGTCGAGCTGGGTGCGCAGGGCTTGCCACGCGTTCGCGCTCGGCCACTGCGGCGTGCCGGGACGGGCCCGGCTTGCTCCGCTTGCCGCTTTCTTTGCCAGCGTGGGGAGCGGCAGGGCTTGCAGCAGGCCGGCCGAGACCGAAGCCTTCAACAGATCACGTCGTTTCATCGCATCCTCTTCGTTGGTGTTTCGAACAGGATGCCGATTCGGCAAACCGGGAACAAGCGCTTTGTGGCGAAGCGGGTGTCAGGCGGGGCGAGCCGGCACGGCAGCGCCGGCCTGCAGGTTCGCATGGGTCCAGAGGTCGCGTACCAGGCGGCCGACGAAGATGCCGTTGAACAGGCCGAACAAGCCGCAGACCACGCCGGCCACCAGCGCACTCCCGTGCGCCTGCGGGAAGATCGCCAGCATCACCGAGGCTGCATACTTGGTGAAGAACACTGCCATCATCAGCGCCAGCGGCATCCAGCTGCCGCGTACGCGCACCGTGCCGGGCGCGCTGCCTGCCGCGATACGGTTGGCGCCGAAAACCAGCACGGGCGGCAGCGCGACCGCCATGCCGGCCAGCCAGGCGGCCAGCGCGATGCCCTCGAGGCCGAACTTGGCCGCGATGTCCTGCAGCGACAACACCAACATGACGATCGGGATGATGCACAGCTTGCGGATCTCGACGTCGCGGTCGTGCAGGGCGACCATGCCGCGGTAGACGAGAAAGGCGAGGATGGCCCAGACGTGGATCGGGGTGTGGGTCAGGATTTGAATCAGCATGGTGGGCTCCGCAAAGTCGGTTGGTGTGGCATGACTTTGCCAGCGGACGCCCACCGGCGCTGATGGATGCGACGAAGCGGCGATTGGTGGCGCCAGATGCAGCCGGGCGGCGCCAGATGCAGGCCGGTTCAGCCGAGGAAGGAGCGCAGGACGTCCGCGCTGTGGTCCATGCCGTATTTCAGGCGCTTTTCCGCATGCTTTGCGTATTCGTCCGGCTGGCCATTGGCCTGGCCGGCCGCTTTCACAGCGATCGCCTTGCTCGCCACGCCGAAGGCCATGACGGCCTGGTCCCAGGTCAGGCCGGACGCCAGCGCGTCTTCGACGGCTTTGGCGGCGAGCACGCCGAGCTTGTCGACCAGTCGCTTGTCCATGTTATTCAGGGTCAGCATGCGCGGTTCTCCTCGTAATTGAGCATTTCAGGGATGCAGTTTGTCCCCGTCGACGGTGCGGCGGCGCACCGGGCCGGTCATGGCTTGGGGTCCGTCACGATCGCCACCGAGCCCACCGCCTGGCGCCCGGCCTTGTCCGAGGCTGCGGTGGTCACCATGAACTGCATCCGGCGCGCCTCGCCCGGCTGGGTCCAGGTGGCGGACAGCGTGCGCAGCTTGCCGGCGGCGCCGCCGGCGCGCTCCTGGCTCTTGCCGCGCTTGGCGACCAGCGGCGACGGCGCCTTTTCCACCACTTTCACGAAGGCGCGTTCGACGGTGGCCGGGTCGGCATGGCGCGCATGCAGCGTGCACATGTTGTTCCCGGCCGGCAGTGCCACCACATAGTTACCGAGCTTGCCTTTGTAGGGCACCGGCCAGGCGTCGCCCGGCAGCCCGTTGAGGAAACGCGCCGCGCTCTCGGGCGGCAGCTTGGGCGCCTCGCCGCGCGTCAGGTTGGTGCGCAAGCCTTGCAGGTCGGTCAAGTGGTTCATGCACAGTCCGATGTACAGGGTCAGGAAACCTTCGGCATTCGGCTCGAGTGGCTTGGCTGCGGGCTTGGACGCGGCTTGCGCATTGGCGCCGAGGCCGAGGGCGATGCAGGCGGCGAGGATGGAATGAGGTACCTTGATCAAACAGTTACTCCAGTGGTTAAAGCGCTATCGATGAATTCGATCCAGTGCGTTACCGGGGTCCGCGTGCCGGACTGCAGGTGGCCGATGCAGCCGACATTCGCCGACACGATCTCCCCTGCCCCGGTCGCGGCCAGGTGGGCCAGCTTGCGGTCGCGCAGCCGGTGCGCGATCTGCGGATGCAGCACCGAATAGGTGCCGGCCGAGCCGCAGCACAGGTGGCTCTCGGCGCACAGCACCACGTCGACGCCGGCCGCACGCAACACGCCTTCGACCTTGCCGCGGATCTGCTGGCCATGCTGGAGTGTACACGGCGGGTGGAAGGCCACGCGTTCCTGTATGCGGCCGCTGGTTGTCGACGCAAATGCGGCTGCGATTTCCCCCTCGAACTCGGGCAGGATCTCGGACAGGTCCTTCGTCAGCGCCGCGATGCGCGCCGCCTTGTGCGCATACGCCGGGTCGTGCGCCAGCAGGTGGCCGTATTCCTTGACGGTGACGCCACAGCCGGACGCGGTCATCACGATCGCCTCGATGCCGCCGCCTTCGACATACGGCCACCATGCGTCGACGTTGCGCCGCATGTCGTCGAGGCCGCCGTCCTGGTCGTTCATGTGGAAGCGCACCGCGCCGCAGCAGCCGGCCCTGGGTGCCGTGATCAGCTGCACGCCGAGCGCATCGAGCACGCGCGCAGTGGCGGCATTGATGTTGGGCGCCAGCGCCGGCTGCACGCAGCCGTCCAGCACCAGCATCTTGCGCGCATGCTCACGTGTGGGCCGGTGCCCCGCCGCGCCGGCCGGCTGCAGCTTGTCCTTCAGCGCCGGCGGCAGCAGCGGGCGCACCGCCTGCCCGGCGCGGAAGGCCGGCTTGAACAGGCCAGCCCGCGGCAGGAATTCCTTCAGCGTGGTGCGCATCAGGCGTTCCTTGAGCGGCCGCGGCACGCGCGCCTCGACCACCTTGCGGCCGATGTCGACCAGGCGCCCGTATTTCACGCCGGACGGACAGGTCGATTCGCAGTTGCGGCAGGTGAGGCAGCGGTCCAGGTGCAGCTGGGTCTTGCGCGTCGGCGCCACGCCTTCCAGCACCTGCTTGATCAGGTAGATGCGTCCACGCGGGCCATCGAGTTCGTCGCCGAGCAGCTGGTAGGTCGGGCAGGTGGCGGTGCAGAAGCCGCAGTGGACGCAGGCGCGCAGGATGGCGTCGGCTTCCTCGCCCTCGGGCGTGCCCTTGATGAAATCAGCGAGATTGGTTTGCATGCGCGTTCTCCTGAACCATCCGGCCGGGGTTGAAGATGTGCGCCGGATCGAAGCCGGCTTTCAGGCGCGCGTGGATGCGGGCGATGGCCGGCGCCAGCGGCTGGAACACGCCGACGCTTTTGTCGCCGCCGCGGAACAGGGTCGCGTGGCCGCCGGCCGCCACTGCCGCGCTGCGGATGCGCTGGGCGGTGGCGGCATCGCCCGCTGCGCGCAGCCAGCGCTGGGCACCGCCCCATTCGATCAGCTGGTTCGCCCCCAGTGCGACCGGGCCGGCGGTGGATGGCAGCGACAGGCGCCACAGGGCTGCATCGCCGTCCGGACTACCGGCAAAGAAGGCGTGGCGCTGCTCGCGCACATCGGCCCAGAACGGCGCGCAATCCGGCATGACCTCGCCGCCGAGCGAACGCACCGCATCGTCGACCGCCGCGCGCGCACCGGACAAACGCAGCGCCAGCATGCCGTCGTGCCAGCAACTGGCGGAAATCGGCAGCGGCTGCCCGGCCCATTCGTTGAGCATGCGGATGGCATCCGGCTCGCCCAGGCTGAAGCGCAGCGTGGTCTCGGCAACCGGCATCGGCAGCACTTTGACCGACACTTCCAGCAGCACGCCCAGCGTGCCGAGCGAGCCGGCCAGCAGGCGCGCCACGTCGTAACCGGCCACGTTCTTCATCACCTGGCCGCCGAAGCGCAGCACCTCGCCCTTCCCGTCCAGCAGCCTGGCGCCGAGGACGAAATCGCGCAGTGCGCCGCTGCTGGCGCGGCGCGGACCGGACAGGCCGGCGGCGATCGTCCCGCCGAGGGTCGCATCCGCGCCGAAGTACGGCGGCTCGAAAGCCAGCATCTGGCGCTGTTCGCGCAGCGCGGCTTCGATTTCGCCGAGCGGCGTGCCGCAGCGCGCGGTGATCACCAGCTCGGTCGGCTCGTAGTCGACGATGCCGCTACAGGCGCGCGTGTCGAGGATATTGCCCCGGGTATCGACGACATCCTGCTGGCCATACCAGTCCTTGCTGCCGCTGCCGCGGATGCGCAGCGCCCGCCCATCACGCGCGGCGGCCCGTACCTGCTCCTGGAATTGCTCGACGATGTGCTGCATGTCTCATTATCTTTATTAGTAGTGCAGTATTAAAAGCGCGGCAAACCTGCAAACGGCAGCACCCCGCCGCTCACCCGCATCCGGCCCAGCTCCGCACAGCGGTTCAGCGTCGGTATCGCCTTGTTCGGATTCAGCAGCATGCCGGGGTCGAAAGCGCGCTTGAGCGTGAAAAAGGCCTCGAGTTCGCGCGCGCCGAACTGCACACACATCGAATCGATCTTCTCGACGCCGACCCCGTGTTCGCCGGTGATGGTGCCGCCCACTTCCACGCACAGCGACAGGATGGCGGCGCCGAAGTCTTCGGCGCGCTGGAATTCGCCGGGCTGGTTGGCGTCGAACAGGATCAGCGGGTGCATGTTGCCGTCGCCCGCATGGAACACGTTGGCGCA
>Ga0265797_10006691_pt1 | contig 16149 bp, 10 predicted proteins | sample P2T30metagenome_FD_192433 | JGI IMG/M metagenome (GOLD analysis project Ga0265797, IMG submission 192433) | Plant litter microbial communities from East Loma Ridge, Irvine, California - P2 T30 | ecosystem: Environmental > Terrestrial > Plant litter > Unclassified | place: USA: California... | reverse complement strand
GGCCTGCGACACGCAGGCCGTAGCGGGATCCGACGCGCGCCTCCTCGACGACGGTGTGGAACACGTGGCCGGTGCGCTCGGTGAGCTCGAAGCGGGTCTCGGTGCCCGCGGCACCCGCGGTGCCGTCGGTGCCGTCGGTGCCGTCGGTGCCGTCCGCGTCGTCGAACAGGCAGAACCAGATCTTGTCGGCGGTCTCGGAGTACACGGCGACGTGGGCGCCGCCGCCCTCGAGGGGCGTGACGCCGAGGGGGTAGGGCATGGAGCGGGAAGCGGTCATGCACCAGACATACAGGCTGCGCGGCTGCAGGGGCCAAGCTGAGCGCCCGGCCCGCTGTACCCCGCCGCGCTGCGCCCGCTCCGCGCGCCTAGCCCGTGCCTCCGCCCGCCCATGCCCCGCCACGCCGGGAACCGCGTTCCGAACCATGAACCGCGTTTTATCGCGGTTCATGGTTCGGAACCCGGTTCATGGGGCTTGGTGGCTCCTCCTCCACAGTTGCCGTCCTCGCCCCAACGTCCCCATCGGGGAGGTGCGGCGCAGGCTCGCGACGCCGGTCTCCGTCAGCCTCGAGCCGTGGACGACACGACCGACCCCTCCCGCTGCGAGCTGCTCTTCGCCGCCACGCACGGAGACGGTGCCAGAGAGACGGCGGCCCTGCGGAGGAGCGTCCGACGGGGCCAGCTCGTGAGGATCCACCAGGGGACGTACCTCCGGGCAGACGACTTCCGTCGTCTCGATGAGCGCGGTCTACACGTCGTGCTCGCGAGAGCAGTCGCCCTGGGCCTGGCGGACGTCTGCGTCGTGTCGCACACGTCGGCAGCGGTCCTGCACGATCTGCCGGCCGTCTCCCCGGCGATGCCGGACGTCGTCACCGTGGTCGATCCGCGGCGGACGACGACCGCCCGCTCGACTCACCTGCTCCGGCGTCCGGGGCGGGCCCCCGCCAGCGAGACGTCGCTCGTGCACGGACTCTGCGTCACAGATCTCTCCAGGACGGCCGTCGACGTGTCGCGCACGTCTCCCTTCGCCGACGCCGTCCTCTGCGTCGACGCGGTGCTGCGTCGTCTCGTCCTCCCTCGCGGCCACGAGACGAGCCCCGGTGTCGTCGAACGTCTCGCCACGGTCCGGACGCAGCTCCTCCAGCGCATCGGCGACGGTTCACGGCCGGGCGACCGCGCCGCGCGCCGCGTCGTGCAGTTCGCGTCGCCCTGGGCCGAGAACGGCGGCGAGTCCCTGCTCCGTCTCCTCCTCTTCGAACTAGGGCTCTCCGACGTCCATCTGCAGCGGTCGTTCGAGAGCCGAGGTCGATTCGCCGGGCGCTGCGACATCTTCCTCGCGAAGCACGGCGTCGCCCTGGAGTTCAACGGGCTGGTCAAGCTGACCGACCCCACGATGCTCGCGGGACGCACCCCTGCAGAGGTCGTGCGCGACCGTGGGCGGCGCGACAGACGCCTCCTCGAGTCGGACGACATCGAGCACGTGGTCCACTGCGAGTACCTCGACATCGTCCAGCCTCGCCGACTGGCCGAACTGCTGCAGGGCGTGGGGGTGGGGCTCGACCCGCGACGGGTCGACTCCGCTGCCCGCATCGCCCTGAGGCGCTTCGTCGGCTGACCGCGATGAACCGCGTTCCGAACCATGAACCGCGTTTTTTCGCGGTTCATGGTTCGGAACGCGGTTCGGAAGGGGGAGGGAGGCGGTGGGCAGGCGAGCTGGGGCGCGGCGGCGGCGGCGCCCTCGGGCGGCGGCTGGCAGCGCGGCGGCTAGCTGACGTGCACGTCGGGGCGGCGCGAGCGGTGCGGCTCCGCCTGCCGCAGCACCTCGCGCGTCACGGGCGCCACCTCGCCGGCCCCGGTGACCAGGAACCGTCCCATGTTCGACAGCGGGCTGCCCTCGGTCCACTCGAAGTAGACGTCGGGCACGACCCCGGTCTCGTCGCGCACCGCGAGCAGCACCGACGCGATCGTGTTGGGCACGGCCCCGCTCGTGACGCGCAGCACGCGGTAGCCGTGCACGACGCACCCGGTGACCTCGAGGTCCTCCTCGAAGTCGGACGAGTCGCCCGGGTGCACCTCGAGGAAGATCACGGGAGAGCGCTGCGGGATGCCGCTGTACTTGCGCTCGGCGCTCAGCTTCTTCTTGTAGATCTCGGCGACCTCGCGGCCCGGCTCGTGCGCGATGATCCGGATCGAGCCGTACTCGTCGGCGTCCTCGCGGACGTAGCCGAGCGACGTGTCGTCGAACGAGATCGACGTCGCGCGCAGCTGGAACGACCGCCGCACGCGCGAGATCAGCGACACCGCCATGATGCCCACGATGAAGATCGCGGCGATCCGGACGCCGTCGGGACGCTCGACCACGTTGACGACTGTCGTGTAGACGAACACGACCGCGATGACGCCGAAGGCGACGGTCCGCTTGCGCTGACGCGCCCGGCGCGCGGACAGGGTCACGGCCACGGAGGCGCTGGTGATCAGCACGAGCACTCCCGTCGCGTACGCCCCGCCCTGGGCGTCCACGTCGGCGTCGAACACGATCGTGATGACGAAGGCGATCGCCGTGAAGACGAGCACGAGCGGCCGCACGGCCCGCGCCCACTGCGGCGCCATGCCGTAGCGCGGCAGGTAGCGGGGCACGATGTTGAGCAGCCCCGCCATCGCCGAGGCACCGGCGAACCAGAGGATGCAGATGGTGGCGACGTCGTAGAGGGTGCCGAAGCCGTTGCCGAGGTAGGCGTGCGCGAGGTAGGCGAGGGCACGGCCGTTCGCCTCGCCTCCCGACTGGAACTCCTCCTGCGGGATCAGCAGCGTGGTCACGAAGCTCGACAGGATGAGGAACGAGCTCATGATGATCGCGGCCGACGTGAGCAGGCGGCGTGCACCGCGGATCCGGCCGAGCGGCTGCTGCGGGGTGTCGCTCGCGTCGCCGGTGATCTGCGGCATGACGGCGACGCCGGTCTCGAAGCCCGACAGGCCGAGCGCGAGCTTCGGGAACACGATCAGCGCGATGCCCACCATGACGAGCGGGTTGCCGTGCTGCACGGTCAGCGCCTGCCACCAGTTGCCGATGACGACCGGGTTCTCGGCGACGTGGGCGAGCGCCACGGCGATCACGACGAGGTTCAGCGCCAGGAAGACGCCGACCAGGACGACGGCGATGCCGATCGCCTCCTTGAACCCCCGGAGGAACACCGCGGCCAGCAGCGCGACCAGGAACAGCGTGATCGGCACCTCGGCCCCGTGGAACCACGACGGCGCGAAGGGGTTCTCGACGGCGTGCGCCGTGGCGTCGGCGGCCGAGAGGGTGATGGTGATCATGAAGTCGGTGGCGGCGAAGCCGAGCAGCACGAGCACGAAGACCTTGCCGCCCCACCAGGGCAGCAGGCGCTCGAGCATCGCGATCGAGCCCTCGCCGCGGGGGCTCTCGCGGGCCACGCGGCGGTAGACGGGCAGCGCGCCGAAGAGGGTCAGCAGCACGAGCACGATCGTCGCCAGCGGCGAGAGCAGGCCGGCCGCGACGGCGGCGATCGCCGGCTGGTAGCCGAGGGTCGAGAAGTAGTCGACCCCGGTGAGGCACATGACGCGCCACCACGAGTGCGTCTTCTCGACGGTGGTGGCGTGCGGCCCCTGGTGGGCGCCGCTGTTCTCGGAGAGGCCGCCCAGCAGCCAGCCACGGAGGCGCGACCCCGACGTGCGGGAGAGCGCCGGTTCCAGCGCGTCGGCGTCGCGCTGCTCGGACGTCGTGGACACGGTGACCTCTCGTCGCTCGTCGCACCCGGGACGGCTCGACGGAGCAACGCTACGCCCGGCGCGAGGCGGCACGGGGCGGTGGGGCGTAAGGATGTCGTGAGGACTTCGGACGTCCCCGACAGGCTCCCAGCGTGCCCACGGCGGACATGCAGATCGCGTGCGCTGCGCGGCCCGACGGCGACCGCGGCGGTCGGGCTCCTCGGAGGTCAGGGCTTCTCGGCGCCTCCGTCCGGCACGAAGCGGTAGCCCATGCCCAGCTCGGTGACGAGGTAGCGCGGCTCGGCCGGCACCGGCTCGAGCTTCTTGCGCAGCTGCGCGAAGTAGAGGCGGAGGTAGCCCGTGTCCTTCGCGTGGAACGCCCCCCACACCTGCGTCAGCAGGGTCTCGCGGGTGACGAGCTTGCCCGGGCTCTGCAGCAGCAGCTCGAGCACGCGCCACTCGGTCGGCGTCAGCCGCACGAGCTCGCCGGCGCGCGTCACCGTCGTGGCCGACAGGTCGACCCGCACGTCGCCGAACTCGACCACGGGCGTGTCGTCGTCGCCGGGAGCGAGGCGACGGGTGAGCGCGCGGATGCGCGCGAGCAGCTCCTCCATCGCGAACGGCTTCGTCACGTAGTCGTCGGCGCCCGCGTCGAGCGCCTCGACCTTGTCGGCGGCGTCGGTGCGCCCGGAGACGACGAGCACGGGCGCGGTCGACCAGCCGCGCAGGCCAGCGATCACCTCGACGCCGTCGAGCCGCGGCATGCCGAGGTCGAGCATGACCAGGTCGGGGTGCTGCGTCATGGCGACGTCGAGCGCCTCGCGACCGTCGGACGCGGTGTGGATCTCGTAGCCGTGGGCGCCGAGGGTCACCTTGAGCGCCCGCAGGATCTGCGGGTCGTCGTCGGCGATCAGGATCTTCACGGGCCCTCCTCGACGACGGTACCGCCCGCAGGAGGCGCCGATCGCGTTCCCGACGTAGGGATCCCGTGAGGATCCGCGCCGGCTGCGGGGGTCGGGGCCTCGGGCAGGGAGACGACGGCGGTGAGGCCGCCGCCCGGGGTGTCGTCCATCGTGAGGGTGCCGCCCATCGCCTCCGTGAACCCCTTGCTCAGGGCGAGGCCGAGCCCGAGCCCCGTGGAGTTGTCGGTGTCGCCGAGCCGCTGGAACGCGACGGTGATCTCGTCGCGGCGCTCAGGCGGGACGCCGGGCCCGCGGTCGACGACCCGCACCTCCACCCGGCCGGCGAAGCCGCTGGTCGAGATGCGCACGAGGGTGCCGTCGGGCGAGTGGCGCAGCGCGTTGTCGAGCAGGTTGACGAGGACCCGCTGCAGCAGCACGGCGTCGGCGACGACGGCCGGCACCGAGGCGCGCAGCGCCAGCTCGACGTCGGCGGGCCCGAGCCCGAGCTCGTCGAGCGCCCCGAGCACGACGTCGTCGACGTCGACGACCGCGGTGCGGACGGCGAGCGCCCCGGCCTGCACCCGGCTGACGTCGAGCAGGTTCGTGACGAGGGTCGACAGCGACTCCAGGCTCTCCCACGCGGTGGCGAGCAGCTCGTCGCGGTCGGCGTCGCTCCACTCGACTCCGGGCTGGCGCAGGCCGCTGACGGAGGCGGTCGCCGCGGCGAGCGGTCGGCGCAGGTCGTGCCCGACGGCGGCCAGCAGCGCGCTGCGCATCCGGTCGACCTCGGCGAGCGGCGCGACCTGGCCGGCCGTGCGGGTGAGCGCCGAGTGCTCGAGCGCCGCCTCGACCTGCGCGGCGACCACGGCGAGGAGGCGTCGGTCGCCCGCCTGCAGCGGCTGGCCGGTCAGCTCGAGCACGCCGTGCTCCCCCGCGGGCAGCGTCGAGACGTCGGCCGATGCACCAGCACCAGCAGGCCCGTCGCCCGCCACCCCGCTGTCGCCGAGCACCTCGTCGCCCGACAGCACCCGCACCCGCCTCAGACCGAACGCCTCGCGGGTCCGCGCGACGAGCGCCTGCAGCGCGTCCTGCCCCCGCAGCACGCTGCCCGACACGGTCGCGAGCAGCTCGGTCTCGGCGAGGGCCCGGGCCGCCGACCGGCTGCGCCGGGCCGCCTGGTCGACGACCCAGCTGACGATGGCGGCGTTGAGCACGTACAGCACGAGAGCGAGCAGGTGCAGCGGCTCGGCGATCGTGACGCTGTAGATGGGCGCGATGAAGAAGAGGTCGAGCGTGACGCCCGACAACAGGGCGGCGAAGAGCGCCGGCCAGACGCCGCCGGTCACCGCCACGACGACGACGAGCAGCTGGAACAGCAGCACGGTGCCCGCGATGCCGTCTTCTGTGCGGTGCCCCGCGAGCAGCCAGGTGAGCAGCGGCCCGACGACGGCCGCGAGCACGAAGCCGGTGACGACCCGCGAGCGCGACAGCGCCCCGCCGAGCTTGGGCAGCGACCAGCCCCGGCCGGCCGCCGAGTGCGTCACGATGTGCACGTCGAGCTGGCCCGACTCGCGGATCACGGTCGCACCGATGCCCGGCCCGGTGACGAGCGACCCGAGCCGCCCGCGCCGGCTGACGCCGATCACGAGCTGGGAGGCGTCGGCCCCCTTGGCGAAGTCGACCAGCGCCCTCGGCACGTCCGAGCCGACGACCTGGTGGTAGCTGCCGCCGAGCTTCTCGACGAGGGCGCGCTGGGCCGCGAGCGCGCCGGGCGCGCCCTGCCGGAGGCCGTCGGGGGTGCTGACGTGCACGGCGATCAGCTCGCCCCCGGCGCTGCGGGCCGCGATGCGCGCGGCGCGACGGATCAGCGTCTCGCCCTCCGCGCCTCCGGTGAGGGCCACGACCACGCGCTCGCGCGCCTCCCACGCGGCGTCGATGCCGTGCTCGACGCGGTACGCGCGGAGGGCGCTGTCGACCTCGTCGGCGAGCCAGAGCAGGGCGAGCTCGCGCAGCGCGGTGAGGTTGCCGAGCCGGAAGTAGTTCGAGAGCGCCGCGTCGACCCGGGCGGCGGGGTAGACGTCACCCGCCGCGAGCCGGTCGCGGAGCGCCTGCGGCGCCAGGTCGACGACCTCGATCTGGTCGGCCGCGCGCAGCACCGCGTCGGGCACGGTCTCGTGCTGCGCCGCGCCGGTGATCTGCTCGACGACGTCGGCCAGCGACTCGACGTGCTGCACGTTGACGGTCGACACCACCGAGATGCCGGCGTCGAGCAGGGCCTGCACGTCGCGCCAGCGCTTGTCGTGCCGGGAGCCCGGGGCGTTGCTGTGCGCGAGCTCGTCGACGAGCGCGACCTGCGGCGCCCGGGCGAGCACCGCCTCCAGGTCCATCTCGTCGAGCTCGACCCCGCGGTGCACGTGCCGCTCGCGCGGCACCACCTCGAGGTCGCCCAGCCGGGCGGCGGTCGCTGCCCGGCCGTGGGTCTCGACCACGGCCACCACGACGTCCTTGCCCTCGTCGCGCAGCCTCGCGCCCTCCTCGAGCATCGTGAAGGTCTTGCCGACGCCGGGAGCGGCGCCGAGCAGCACCCGCAGCCGACCTCGTGTCATGCGCCCAGCTTCGCACGCGCCGCCGACACGTCCGGGGCCGCGCACACTGCGACGTCAGCACGCGTGGCACCTGCCGCACGCGAGGCACCGGCCGCACGCGAGGCACCGGCCGAACGCCCGGCAGCCGCCGCCCTCACGACCCGAGCTCCGTCAGCGCGGCGTTCAGCTCGAGCACGTCGACCGTGGGCTCCCCCAGGTAGCCGAGCTCGCGGCCGTGCACGTGCTGCTCGACGAGCTCGCGCACCTCGTCGACGGGCAGCGACCGCGCGGCGGCGACGCGCTCGACCTGCTGGCGCGCCCACTCGGGCGAGATGTCCGGGTCGAGGCCCGAGGCCGAGGCCGTCAGCGCATCGACGGGCACCGACGCGGGGTCCACCCCGTCGAGGGAGGCGACGGCGGCGCGGCGCTCCTCGATCGCGGCGATCAGGTCGGCGTTCTCCGGGCCGAGGTTGCTGCCGCTCGAGGCGCCGGCGTCCCAGCCGTCGCCCGCCGCCGAGGGACGCGACTGGAACCACTCGGGCAGGGCGGCCCCGTCGGCGTCGACGAACGACTGGCCGAGCAGCGACGAGCCGACGACCTCGCCGTCCACGGTGAGCCGGGAGCCGTCCGCCTGGTGCGGCAGCACGAGCTGTCCGACGCCGGTGACGAGCAGGGTGTAGCCGAGGCCGAGCACGACGGTCGCGACGACCATCGCGCGGAGTGCCGTGCCGTACTGGCGCAGCGTCGAGCGGGTGTCCATGGGGTTCCTTCTTCTGGTGGTGCGGGTGCGGTGCAGGAGGCGGTGCGTCAGGCAGCGCTCGTTCAGTAGCCGGGGACCAGCGCGACCACGAGGTCGATCAGCTTGATCCCGACGAAGGGCGCGACGACGCCGCCGACCCCGTAGACGAGCAGGTTGCGGCTGAGCACCTGGGAGGCCGACGCCGCGCGGTACGCGACGCCCCGCAGCGCCAGCGGGATGAGCACGACGATGACGAGCGCGTTGAAGACGATCGCCGAGAGGATCGCCGAGGCCGGCGAGCTCAGCTGCATCACGTTGAGCACCCCGAGCCCCGGGAACACCCCGGCGAACATGGCCGGGATGATCGCGAAGTACTTCGCCACGTCGTTCGCGATCGAGAACGTCGTCAGGGCACCGCGGGTGATGAGCAGCTGCTTGCCGATCCGGACGATGTCGATCAGCTTCGTCGGGTCGCTGTCGAGGTCGACCATGTTGCCGGCCTCCTTCGCGGCCGACGTGCCCGTGTTCATCGCGACGCCGACGTCGGCCTGCGCGAGCGCCGGGGCGTCGTTGGTGCCGTCGCCGGTCATGGCGACGAGCGCGCCGCCCTCCTGCTCGCGGCGGATCAGCGCGAGCTTGTCCTCCGGCGTCGCCTCGGCGAGGTAGTCGTCGACGCCGGCCTCGGCCGCGATGGCCTTGGCGGTGAGCGGGTTGTCGCCCGTGATCATCACGGTGCGGATCCCCATCGTGCGCAGCTCGGCGAAGCGCTCGCGCAGGCCGTCCTTGACGACGTCCTTGAGGTGGACGACGCCCAGCACCCGGCGCTCGCCCGTGGCGTCCGCGACGGCGACGACCAGCGGCGTGCCGCCCGCCTCCGACACGGCGTCGACCAGGCCCCGCAGCTGCTCGCGCCGGTCTGCGGGCAGGGCGCGCGCCTCCTCGGCCCAGGCCGTGACGGAGGCGGCGGCCCCCTTCCGCACGACGCTCCCGTCGGGCAGGTCGAGGCCGCTCATGCGGGTCTGGGCGGTGAACGGCACGACGACGCTCCCGTCGCCCGCGGAGCCCGACGCGCCTCCCTCGTGCCAGCCCGTCGTCAGGGCGAGGTCGACGATCGAGCGCCCCTCGGGGGTCGGATCGCTGAGCGACGCGGTCGCTGCGGCGTCGACGAGCTCGCCCGGGGCGACGGCGTCCAGCGGCACGAACTCCGACGCGCGCCGGTTGCCGTAGGTGATGGTGCCGGTCTTGTCGAGCAGCAGGGTCGTCACGTCGCCCGCGGCCTCGACGGCCCGGCCCGACATCGCGAGCACGTTGCGCTGCACGAGGCGGTCCATGCCGGCGATGCCGATGGCGCTGAGCAGCGCACCGATCGTCGTGGGGATGAGGCAGACCAGCAGGGCGATCAGCACCGGGATGCTCACCGACGCGTCGCTGTAGGCCGCGATCGGGTTCAGCGTCAGCGTCACGACGACGAAGACGACCGAGAGGCTCGCGAGCAGGATGTTCAGCGCGATCTCGTTCGGCGTCTTCTGCCGCGAGGCCCCCTCGACGAGGCGGATCATCCGGTCGACGAAGGTCTCGCCGGGCTTGCTGGTGATGCGCACGACGACCCGGTCGGACAGCACCCGGGTGCCGCCGGTGACGGCGCTGCGGTCGCCGCCCGACTCGCGGATCACCGGGGCGGACTCGCCCGTGATCGCCGACTCGTCGACGCTCGCGATGCCCCAGACGACGTCGCCGTCGCCCGGCACGACCTCGCCGGCCACGACCACGACCACGTCGCCCAGCACGAGGTCGGCCGACGACACCTGCTCCGAGGAGGCGCGCTCGGCCGAGGGGTCGCCGGTCTCGTCCCACGAGGCCACGCGTCGCGCCGTCGTGCTGGTCCGCGTCGCCCGGAGCGTCTCGGCCTGCGCCTTGCCGCGGCCCTCGGCCACGGACTCGGCGAGGTTCGCGAAGACGACGGTCGCCCAGAGCCAGAGCGCGATCGCCCAGGTGAACGAGCCGGGCACGGCCGAGCCGCCCGAGGTCTGCGGTCCCGTGAAGACGCCCGCGACGGCGAGCACCGTCGTGTAGGCGGCGCCGACCTCGACGATGAACATGACGGGGTTCCGCCACATCAGTCGGGGGTCGAGCTTGCGGAGCGCGCCGGGCAGCGCCGCGACGAGCTGGGCGACGCTGAAGGCGCCGCCGCCCCGGGACGAGCCCGAGCCGGCAGAGCCGTTCGTCGCGCCGTCGGTCGCGACGCCGGCGCCGTGGTCGGTGGTGGCGGAGTCGGCGGACGAGCCGGTCGGCGAGTCGGTCGGTGTGTCGGTGGAGGTGGCCATGGTCAGTTCAGCCCTTCGGCGAGCGGCCCCAGTGCGAGCACGGGGAAGTAGGTCAGCGCCGTCACGATCACGGAGACGCCGGTGAGGAGGCCCACGAACTGCGGGCGGTGGGTGGGCAGGGTGCCCGCGGTCGCGGGTGCCTTCCCCTGGGCGGCGAACGAGCCGGCGAGGGCGAGCACGAGCACGATCGGCACGAACCGGCCGAGCAGCACGGCGACGCCGAGGGCCGTGTTGAACCAGGGCGTGTTCGCCGTGAGCCCGGCGAAGGCCGAGCCGTTGTTGTTGGCGGCCGAGGTGAAGGCGTAGAGCACCTCGCTGAAGCCGTGCAGGCCGGGGTTCCAGATCGACGTGCCCTCGACGTCGGCGCGCACGGCGGGGATCGCGAAGCTCAGTGCCGTACCGGTGAGCACGAGGGTCGGGGTGACGAGGATGTACAAGCTGGCGAGCTTGATCTCGCGCGGCCCGATCGCCTTGCCGAGGTACTCGGGAGTCCGGCCGACGAGCAGCCCCGCGATGAACACCGTGATGACGGCGAGCACGAGGATCCCGTAGAGCCCCGAGCCGACCCCGCCGGGGGCGATCTCGCCGAGCATCATGTCGATCATCGCGACCATGCCGCCGAGCGCCGTGTACGAGTCGTGCATCGAGTCGACGGCACCCGTCGAGGTGAGGGTCGAGGTCGAGCCGAACAGGGTCGATCCCCAGACGCCGAACCGCACCTCCTTGCCCTCCAGGGCACCGCCGGCGAGCTGCGGAGCCGTGCCGGCGCCCCGGACCTCCGCCCAGGTCATCGCGGTGAGCGAGACGACGGCGATGGTCGTCATGACGGCGGCGATCGCCCTGCCCTCGCGGGCTGAGCCGACCATGCGGCCGAAGGTGCGGGGCAGCGAGAACGGGATGACGAGCATGAGCACGACCTGGAACAGGTTGGTCCAGGCGGTCGGGTTCTCGAACGGGTGCGCGCTGTTGACGTTGAAGAAGCCGCCGCCGTTCGTGCCGAGCAGCTTGATCGCCTCCTGCGAGGCCACCGGGCCGCCCGGGATCACGGCCGTGCCTCCGGTCAGCGTGCCGACCGCCTCGGGGGCGGCGAAGGTCTGCACGACGCCGCCGGCCAGCAGGACGAAGGCAGCGACGACGGCGAGCGGCAGCAGGATGCGCGTCACCGAGCGGGTGAGGTCGACCCAGAAGTTGCCGAGGGTGCCGCTGCGGGCGCGGGCGAGGCCGCGGATCAGCGCGACGGCGACGGCGATCCCGACGGCCGCGGAGACGAAGTTCTGCACGGCGAGGCCCGCGAGCTGGACGGCGTAGCCCATCGTCAGCTCGGGCGAGTACGACTGCCAGTTCGTGTTCGTGACGAAGCTCGCGGCGGTGTTGAACGCGAGGTCGGGCGGCACGGCAGGCAGGCCGAGGGAGGCGGGCAGCAGGGCCTGCGTGCGCTGCAGCACGTAGAGCAGGACGAGGCCGACGACCGAGAAGGCGAGCACGCCGCGGAGGTACGCCCGCCACGTCTGCTCGGACGAGCTGTCGACGCCGACGACGCGGTAGAGCAGCCGCTCGGCCGCGAGGTCGCGGGTGCTCGTGAAGGTGCGCGCCATGTGGTCGCCGAGCGGCCGGTGCAGCACCACGAGCACCAGCACGACGGTGGCGATCTGGAGGAGGCCCGCGAGGGTGTCGTTCACGCCGGCCGCCTAGAACTTCTCGGGCGCGACGAGCGCGACCACGAGGTAGACGAGGGCGGCGACGGCGAGGACGACCGCGACGATGCCGAGGGCGGTCACAGGCGCTCCACCCCCTTCGCCACGAGGGCGACGACCGCCATGACGGCGACGATGGCGAGCAGGTAGACGAGGTCGAGCACGGTGGTGACTCCGAGTCCAGGAGGAGCGGGTGCGGCCGGCGGCGCCGGTCGCGTGCCCCACGGGGGCACGGTCACCCAGCAGACACCGACGCACGGGTCCGGACGGCCGTCCTCACGGGTTCCCTACGGCGGCGGGCGGCATCCTCGCGGTTCGCTGACGCGGTGCGGCACAGAGGGGCCTGCATCCTCGCGGTCCGCTGACGCGGTGCGGCTCGGGGAGGCCTGCGTCCCCGCGGCGCCTGGTCCGACCGCGCCGAGGCGAAGAACTGGTCCGACCGCGCCGGGGCGAAGAAAAAGGCCCCGTGCATCGATCTGGCGAGATCACAACGCGACGGGGCCCCGCGGAGCCGGTGGGATTTGAACCCACGGTTCCCACAAAGGGAACTCCACCTTAGCAGGGTGGTGCACTAGGCCGAACTATGCGACGGCTCCATGCGCAGTCTCGTGCGGGACGTGACGGCGCACCCACGATCATAGCGGGCCGGACGCGATCTGCCGAACCGCGCCTCCTCGGCGGGCCGAGCCGCACCTCCTCGGCGCGACGAGCGGGCCTGCTCACCCGTGTTTCACCCGTTGATCCCCCTTTCGGGGGGCGTCGCGGCCTTGTCCACCTATATGCCGACTCATAGAGTACCCCTGGCGCCGGAGACGGCGGAGTCGTGCACCACCCGGCAGCACGGGGCGTCCCCGGACGCGGCGGCTCTCCCCCGACGACGCCGCCCCGGACCTCCGACGCACTTCCCGACGCTGTGCCGCTCCCCGACGCGGCACCGACCGGAGGCATCTCTGTCGACGACGACGTCGACGTCACACCCCCTGCGGTGCCGAACCCCTGATCCCGGCACCGCAGGGCCCCCCACGGCGCGTTCGGGCGCCCGCGCGGGGATCCCCGGTCGTCCCGGCGAGCTGGTTACTCGCCGGGGCGCCCTCTCCCCCGCCTTGCCGGGCACCGCGCCGGCACCGTCGGCAGGACTACTTCTGCAGGAAGCCGACCGAGCAGGTCTGCTCGGCCGCCGACTGGCCCGTGAGGCCGGAGATGACCTCCGGGCCGGCAGGAGCCACGGCAGGGTCGGTCGGAGTGCCGGTCGCCGGGGCCGTGGGGGCAGGAGTCCCGGAGGCGGAGGCAGCAGGAGCCTCGGGAGCCGCGGAGGCGCCTCCTGCGACGTCGCCCGCAGCCGCGTCGCCCGCAGCCGCGTCGTCCGTGGCGGCGGACGCCGCGCCGAGCCCCTCGCTTCCTGCCTCGAGCGTGAACGGCTGGTCGGCCCGGATCGCGTCGAAGAGCTTCGTCGCGACCGAGGTGATCGGCTGCACCTTGCCCGCGTAGACGCCGGTGCCCTCGGTCGTGCCGGGGTACTGGACGAAGTTGACCTGGTCGAGCGGGAGGTCGCGCAGCGCCGAGCCGATCTGCACCATGGTGCCGAGGTCGGTGAGCTGCTCGGAGAGGGTCATGTTGCTCGCGGCCGCTCGGGCGAGCGAGTACAGCTTGGTCGGGTTCGTGAGGGTGTCGGCGCTCTTGACCGTGCGCAGCAGCGACGACAGGTAGACCTGCTGGCTGCTGATGCGGCCGAGGTCGGATCCGTCGCCGACGCCGTGGCGCGTGCGGAGGAACTGCAGCGCCTGCTCGCCCTGGAGCACCGTCTCGCCGGCCTGGATGTCGAGGCCGGTGTAGCGGTCCTTGATCGGGGTCGCGGCGCAGACGGGGACGCCGCCGACGGCGTTCGACATCTCGATGACGCCGTTGAACGAGATCATGCCCGCGAAGGGGATGTCGAGGCCGGTCAGCTCGGACACCGTCGACACGACGCAGCTGAGGCCGCCGTACGAGTACGCCTCGTTCATCGGACGGGCGGACATGGCCGAGTAGTAGCCGCTGCCGTCCTCCTTCGCGCAGGCGGGGATCGGGACCACCATGTCGCGCGGGATGCTCACGGCCGTCGCGTTGGAGTGGTCGGCCGACACGTGCAGCAGGATGTTGACGTCGTTGAGGGTGGCGTCGCGCTTGCCGAACGCGCCCTCGTCCTGTTCCGCGTCGTTGTCGGTGCCGACGACGAGCACGTTGAAGCCGCCCGGGTAGGCGTCGACGGACGGCGGGGACGCGACGACCGGGGTCTTCCCCTTCGCGGCGGGCAGCGCGACGCCCGTGCCGAGGTCCGAGCGCACCTGGTAGGCCGCGATGGCCCCGACGGACGCCCCGCTCACGAGCACGACGGCGAGGGCTCCGGCGACGACCTTGCCGATCGTGCCGAGCGGACCCGTGGCCCGGAGGCGCCCGTGACGGGCGACGCCGCGGCCCGAGGTCTCGGCCGCGCGGCGGCCCGTACGGCTCTCGGTGCGGCTGGCGGTGCGGTCGCGGTCGTCGGTCACGCGGAGTCCTCTCGGTCGACGCGGGCACGACGCGGACCCGGTGACGGTCGGCGGGGATCGTGCCTGCGCGATGGGCGGGCAGAACGGCATCGTAACGGGCGGAACCCGACGAAACGGTCCGTCGCCCAGAACGGGGGGCCTCCGGCCGCGGAGCACGACCCCGTCGGCAGGACCGACCGGCGGCACCCGTCCGTCAGGGGTAGCCGACGAACCAGAGCAGCACGACGGCGACGGGCTGCAGCACGACGCCGACCCCGAGCAGCACCCACCGGAGGCGCGGCGCGGCCACGACCACGGGGTGGCCGAGCAACGGCGCGACGGGCAGCAGCAACCTCGGCAGGCTCTGCTGCGGCAGGAAGACCGCGACGAGGTAGAGCAGGTAGCTCGCGGCGTACGACACGACCTCGACGCCCATCGCCTGCGTCGAGCGACGGGTGAACGCCCAGGCCACGACGCCGAGCACCACCCCGACGAGCACGATCCCCGCCACGCCGAGGAACGTGCCCGCCATCACGAACCAGGGCGTCAGCGGGGCGAAGTGCTGGCGCCCGACGAACCCGACCCACCACGAGAGCTCGGTGTCGAGGTAGGCGCCCGAGCGGCCGGTCACGTGGTCCGCGATCACGGGCCACGCGAGGCCCGCCGCCGAGATCAGCAGCCCGGCCACGACGACCGAGACGCGCTCGCGCCTCCTGAACCCCCGCCCCTCGCGTCGCAGCCGCACGACCGCGGTCACGGCGAGCGCCAGGGCGAGCGCCAGCACGCCGGGCCGGGTGAAGGCGGCGACGACGCCGAACGGGACCATCAGCAGGTACTGCCGGCGCACCAGTGCCAGCAGCGCCGCGAAGGTGAGCAGCAGCATCAGGCTCTCGGCGTAGGCGACCTGCAGCACGAACGAGAGCGGCCCGAAGCAGAACAGGGCGACGGCCCAGAGGGCGCTCTGCGGGCCGACCGTCTCGAGGACGACCCTGTGCAGCAGCACCGCGGCGCCGCCTCCGGCGACCACGGCCACGACGAGGCCGATCGCGAAGAAGGCGTTCCCGGCGAGGTCGACGCCGAGCACGGACGCGACGCCGCGCACGAGCCCCGGGAACACCGGCAGGAACGCCCACGGGTTGGGCAGCACGTGGCCGTCGTCGTCGACGGGCAGCTCGGTCGGGTAGCCCTGCTGGGCGATGGTCCGGTAGTAGCTGGCGTCCCACGAGCCCGAGAAGGAGGCGAAGCTCGGGTCGGCGCGGTAGCTGGCGAACGCCCAGCCCTGCGAGGTCGCGAGCGAGAAGAGGCCGCCGAGCCAGGCGCTCGACACGAGCCGCGAGAGGGCGTACAGCACGAGCACGACGACCACGGGAGGGGCGCCCTGCAGTCGGGGGCTGAGTCGCAGGCGCACCCGGTCAGCCTAGGAGGCGCCTCCTCGATCCCGACTTCCGTCCTGTCGATCGTCGGGAACCTTTTGTCATGGGTCGACAGAAGTGACAGAGTTGACGTGCACGCCCTCGATCTTCCTCTCCGGCCCTCCGGCCACCACGAGATCCACCACGACAAAGGAGTTCGCCATGACCTCGTCACCCTCCGTCCAGCTCTACACGGTCAGGGACGCCATCTCGGCCGACCTGCAGGGCGCCGTCGCCCGCGTCGCCGAGATCGGCTTCAC
>Ga0265797_10006690_pt1 | contig 16151 bp, 14 predicted proteins | sample P2T30metagenome_FD_192433 | JGI IMG/M metagenome (GOLD analysis project Ga0265797, IMG submission 192433) | Plant litter microbial communities from East Loma Ridge, Irvine, California - P2 T30 | ecosystem: Environmental > Terrestrial > Plant litter > Unclassified | place: USA: California... | reverse complement strand
CGATGGACGAGCCGCGCTCGAAAACCGTGGCCGAAGTCTTCGTGCGCCTGTACGAGCAGGGCCTGATCTACCGCGGCAAGCGCCTGGTCAACTGGGACCCGGTGCTGGGCACCGCCGTGTCGGACCTGGAAGTCGACTCGCAGGAAGAAGACGGCTCGATGTGGTACATCAAGTACCCGTTGGCCGACGGCAGCGGCCACCTGACGGTCGCCACCACCCGTCCCGAAACCATGCTGGGCGACGTCGCCGTCGCGGTCGACCCGACCGACGAGCGCTACACGCACCTGGTAGGCAAGATGCTCAAGCTGCCCCTGGTCGGCCGCGAGATCCCGGTCATCGCCGACGAGTATGTCGACAAGGCCTTCGGCACCGGCTGCGTGAAGATCACGCCGGCGCACGACCTGAACGACTACGCGGTCGGCCAGCGCCACAAGCTGCCGATGCTGACCATCATGACGCTGGAAGCGAAGATCGTCGACGATGCGCCGGAAGCCTACCGCGGCCTGGACCGCTTCGTGGCGCGCAAGAAGATCGTCGCCGACCTGGAAGAGCAAGGCCTGCTGGAACAGGTCAAGCCGCACAAGCTGATGGTGCCGCGCGGCGACCGTACCGGCGTCGTCATCGAACCGATGCTGACCGACCAGTGGTTCGTCGCCATGAGCAAGCCGGCGCCGGAAGGCACTTTCAACCCGGGCAAGTCGATCACCGACGTGGCGCTGGAAAAGGTTGCAAGCGGCGAGATCAAGTTCGTGCCCGAGAACTGGACCACGACCTACAACCAGTGGCTGGGCAACATCCAGGACTGGTGTATCTCGCGCCAGCTGTGGTGGGGCCACCGCATCCCGGCCTGGTACGGCCCGAACGGCGAAATCGTCGTGGCCCGCACCGAGGAAGAAGCGCAAGCCAAGGCAAAGGAGCAAGGCATCAGCGGCGAGATCAGGCGTGACGAGGACGTGCTCGACACCTGGTTCTCGTCGGCGCTGGTCCCGTTCTCGACCATGGGCTGGCCGGAACAGACGAAGGATATGGACCTGTTCCTGCCCTCGTCCGTGCTGGTCACCGGCTTCGACATCATCTTCTTCTGGGTCGCGCGCATGGTCATGATGACCGCGCACTTCACCAACAAGGTCCCGTTCAAGACCGTGTACGTGCACGGCCTGGTGCGCGATTCGTCCGGCCAGAAGATGTCCAAGTCGAAGGGCAACACGCTCGACCCGATCGACCTGATCGACGGCATCGACCTCGAGTCGCTGGTGGCCAAGCGCACCTCCGGCCTGATGGACCCGCGCGCCGCCGAGAAGATCGCGAAAGCCACCCGCCGCGAATTCCCGGAAGGGATCGCGGCCTACGGCACCGACGCCGTGCGCTTCACGATGGCCAGCTACGCCTCGCTGGGCCGCAACATCAACTTCGACCTCGGCCGCGCCGAAGGCTACCGCAACTTCTGCAACAAGCTGTGGAACGCCACCCGCTTCGTGCTGATGAACACGGAAGGGAAAGACTGCGCCAAGCCGGATCCGCAAGACCTGTCGCAGGCCGACCGCTGGATCATCTCGCTGATGAACCGCGTCGAACTGGACGTGGCCAAGGGCTTTGCCGACTACCGTTTCGACAACATCGCCAGCAGCATCTACAGCTTCGTCTGGGACGAGTACTGCGACTGGTACCTGGAACTGGCCAAGGTGCAGGTCCAGCAGGGTACGGAAGCCCAGCAGCGCGCCACCCGCCACACCCTGCTGCGCGTGCTGGAAGTGATCCTGCGCTTGGCGCACCCGATCATCCCCTTCGTGACCGAAGCGCTGTGGCAGGCGGTCGCGCCGCTGGCCGGCAAGACCGGCGACACCATCATGCTGCAACCGTATCCGATCGCCGACGAGTCGCTGATCGACGCAGGCGCCGAAGCCTGGATGGACCAGTTCAAGAAGCTGACCGACGCCACCCGCAACCTGCGTGGCGAGATGAAGCTGTCGCCGTCGGTGCGCGTGCCGCTGATCGTCGAGCCGGGGTCAAGTGCGGACCGTGCCGCCGCCCAGAGTTTCGGCCCGTATGTGCAGTTGCTGGGCAAGCTGTCGGAAGTGCAGATCGTCGACGTCCTGCCGGATTCGCCGGCTGCAGTGGCTATCGTCGGCACCACCAAGCTGATGCTGAAGGTCGAGATCGACGTCGCCGCCGAGCGCGAGCGCCTGACCAAGGAAATCGCCCGCGTGAAGGGCGAGATCGCCAAGGCCGAGGGCAAGCTGTCGAGCGAAAGCTTCGTGGCGCGCGCGCCGGCCGCCGTGGTGGCGCAGGAGCGCGAGCGCGTGGCCAACTTCAGCGCGACGCTGGCCAAGATGGAAGAGCAGTTGGCGAAGTTGCCGGCGGCTTGATCCAGCTTCCCTGACCGTGAAAGCCGCACCGGGCCTTGCCTGATGCGGCTTTTTTCATGTCTGTTGGATGACGATTCCCGGGATGCCATGGCGCCAGCACGCACTTCCTTCCTGACGATTTTCGCGGTCTTCCTGCGCCTCGGGCTGACCTCCTTTGGCGGCCCGTCCGCCCACCTCGGCTATTTCCGCAACGAGTTCGTGGTGCGCCGCGGCTGGCTGGGCGAGGACGCGTATGCGGACCTGGTCGCGCTGTGCCAGTTCCTGCCCGGGCCGGCGTCCAGCCAGGTCGGCTTCAGCCTGGGCGTGATGCGGGGAGGCGGCCTGCTCGGGGGTTGCGCGGCGTGGCTCGGCTTCACCCTGCCCTCGGCCCTGATCATGTTCGAGTTCGCACTGGGCGCCGCGCGCTTTTCCGGTCCGCCGGCGCAGGGGCTGATTCACGGCTTCAAGCTGGTGGCAGTGGCCGTGGTTGCCCATGCGGTGCTCGGCATGGCGCGCAGCCTGGCGCCCGACGGCAGGCGCGCGGGGATCGCCCTCGGCGGCCTGCTGATCGTGATCTTCATGGGCGGGATGTTCGGCCAGGTGGCGGCGATCGGCGCCGGCGCGCTGGCCGGCTGGCTGCTGTGCCGGGGCGCGCCGGTGCCATTCACGACGCATGCGCCGTTTGCGGTGCGGCGCAGCGCCGGCATCGCGGCGCTGGTGCTGTTTGCCGGCCTGCTGCTCGGGACTTCGCTGCTGGCCGGCCAGGCGGCGCCCGGGACGGTCTCCCTGTTCGACGCCTTCTACCGTGCCGGCGCGCTGGTGTTCGGCGGCGGCCACGTCGTCCTGCCGCTGCTGCGCGCCGAACTGGTGGCGCCGGGCTGGATCGAGGCGGATCGCTTCCTGGCCGGGTATGGCGTTGCGCAAGCGGTGCCCGGTCCCCTGTTCACCTTTGCCGCCTACCTGGGCGCCGCCAGCAGCATCGCGGCCGGCCCGGCGAGCGGCGCGGCGGTGGCCCTCGTCGCCGTCTTCCTGCCCGGGCTGCTGCTGGTCTATGGGGCGCTGCCGTTCTGGAGCAGGCTGCGTGCCTGGCCGGCGGTGCAGTCCGCAATGCGCGGGGCAAATGCGGCGGTGGTGGGCATGCTGGGTGCGGCGCTGTACGACCCGGTGTGGACGGGTGCTGTACTGGATGCACGCGATTTTGCGGCCGTCGTGGCGGGCTTTTTGATGCTGACTGTGTGGAAGGTGGCGCCGTGGGTGGTCGTGGTCGTGTTGGGGGTGGCGGGCGTGCTGTTCAGGCTTATGTAGACGGCGATCGGGCTACCTTAAGGCCTGCGTGACAAGCGCTTGCAGGCCATGAGAATAAAAACCGCGTCGACAATATCTGATGCGGCTTCATCCGATAGAGCAGTGGATGAATAAAACGGTCACCAAGCGCTAACGATAACGTCCGCTTCCGAACCCGCAGTAGGCGTTCTCAATTTGTGGTCCGTTCCACTGTCCGTTGTGGAGCGTCAACCATGATGGGGAAAGCGCTGGCTTGATTCGAGTTGGCCTGCGCGCGGCCTGAATGGAGGCGCGCGCTTAAGCGAAAGAACGGGGACGAGGTTCAATACAGGTTCAAGCGATCTTGCAGGGAACCTTGATCAGCTCATCTTCGGCAAAAAGGGCACACATGCGGTGAAAGCCGTCGGCAATGATCAAGTCCGAGGCATCGTTCTGGCGCACGATCAGGATGGGACCAAGCGCCTCTCCATCGCGGATTTGCTGCTGCTGACGGCTCCAGTCGAAGGCAGCGACTTCCGACATTGGCGTGCGCGAGGCGCGCAAAATATCTTTGGCCGGGTATTCCAACAGCGGCGCAGCACGTAATTTCCGCAACAGTTTGCGACACTTGCGCGGCTTGAACAGTAAGCTCAAATACCTTTCCGCCGAATGATAGTCGTTCTCGACGGGGCTGCTCAGCCAGTTGATCTTGGGTTGTTCCACGGTCTATGCTCGGCAATCGGTCGGCTGCGCAAAATTGCGAACTGCATAGTTAATCTACCCTATTGGCGCAGATGTGTGCGCTCCCTTGGCGCTGACTTAACTTTACTCGATCGAGCACGTTTACATGCCCGCAAGGGCTTTCCACATTTCTGACCACGCTGCAGGAAGGTCGGGCTTTGGCCGTTGCGGACAAACTGTAGCGTCCGCTTACGACCCAAAGCGGCCGTAGCTCTTGCTTGGCACGACGCCCGATTAAATCCGAATCAGGCTGTCGAACTCGTTACGTTTCGAGCTATGAGCGAGGTGCAGCGAGAGCGAAATTTCAGTGCCATTACGTGAAACACGAAGCATGTATTCACCTGGTTGAACATCGATGAACATCCCGCCCCGCAAGGCTTCTGGCTCAAGCCCATCCGCAGTTACCTCTTCGGCTGCGCCTACAAAGAGGCGTCCTGACGGCACGTGCAAGTTCATTTCAACCTGAGGATACTGGACCTGTTCAGCAAAGGTGAATGAGTATCTGCCGTCACTGCCGAGGTTAAGGAAGGCGACGTTCCCTCGATTTACTTCTTCAAGTTCAGCGTCAGGAATGGACCACCAATCAGCATCGTCTTCGAGACGATGCTTTAAGGAAGCAATGTCGAAGACGCACATCGTTGCTGTGTCAGTTACGAAATTGGCGTTCAATCGCAGCTCCTTTAATGCATGACGACGAGCGAACATTGCAGTTGCAATGCCCGCTTGTGGCCGAACCTGGTCGTTCGCAAGGCTCAGTGTACGGCCCGTGTTGCTCTGATGGCAAGTAGAGGTTTTGATAGACATACTTATCCCGAAAGCGACCGCTACTTGCTAGCAACTACCCCTTGTAATCAAGGCGCACTCAACGATGGGGCGCTGCTGACCGATAAACCGATAGTAAATACGCGCTCCCGACCCTGGACTTTACTACTTCCGTAACTGACAACCCTATGGCAGCCTTGGTCGCTATGAAAAAGAATAAAGCACGAAAAGCTCACGCGTAATATTTTCGAATGCGAATCGAGGCGTATTGCGCAACACCTGCTGCAGCGCCGAGAAGCACTGTTAGCGGCTCAAAATGCGATATCGATGGTTCACTGTACCAATAGTACGTGGCTTTGTTGCGTAAATCAGGCTCGACCAGCGTAGAACGCGTAGGTCTGGTAGCCTGAACGGGATGAAACCAGCACCACAGAAGTACCGCACGACCAACTGGAAGACGTACAACGAAGCGTTGAAGTCACGCGGTTCGTTGCTCATCTGGCTTGACCCGACGATGAACTGGCATGGGCAACCGAGCGGCAAGCGCGGACGTAGCCAGACGTTCAGCGACGAGGCGATCCAGTTCTGCCTGAGCATCAAGTGCCTCTTCAATTTACCACTACGCCAGGCCATGGGGATGACGCAAAGCCTGCTGCATCTGGCTGGGCTCGACTGGGCGGTGCCGGACTACAGCACGGTCAGCCGGCGGCAAAAGACCCTGCAGGTGGCCATCGGCGCTGTCTCGAGCACGACGGGCTTGCATCTGCTGGTGGACAGCACGGGCATCAAGATGCTGGGCGAAGGCGAATGGAAGACGAAGAAGCACGGCGCGGATTACCGCCGCCAATGGCGCAAGGTGCATCTCGGGATCGACGCGTCCACGCTCGAGATCCGGGCCATGGAAGTCACCGACAACAGTATCGGTGACGCACCTGTCCTGCCAGCACTGCTCAGCCAGATTCCTGCTGACGAGCGCATTGCCAGCGTCAGTGGCGACGGCGCTTATGACACCAAGGACTGTCATGAAGCCATCGCTTTGCGCGCCGCGCATGCCATTATCCCGACCCGCAAGAACGCCAAGCCCTGGAAAGCAAACCGCTGTGGTGCCGATGCACGTAACGACATCCTGTGGGCGACAAAAAGGGTGGGACGGGCAATATGGAAGAGATGGAGCGGCTACCACCGGCGCAGTCTTGTCGAAACCAAGATGCGTTGCTTCAAGCTGCTGGGCGAACGTGTCATGGCACGCGATTTTGACCGTCAGGTCGCGGAGCTACAAGTGCGCGCTGCCGTGCTGAACCGCTTCACTCGGCTGGGCACCCCGGTCACGGTCCCAGTGTTATAAAACGAACTACAAATAGCGTCAGCTCGGCCTTCGCTCGATTTGCTCAACAAAGCCATCTCGACACACTGTATATCAACCAATATATTGCTATCAACTGACAAAAATCAAAGCTTGAGTTCAGGAATGATCCAAGCTGAAATTTCAATGGCCGCTTATGTGTTCGAACATGCTTGGTAGCGCCGATAGATGTTGTTTATCCAAGGGTTCTGATTTCTTATCAGAAAGCTGCCACTACCAAAATCCTTGACTCATCGTTTTTGTACGAGGAAGCACGCTTATGCGAAATCACGCAGTCCCCACGATATTTATCGTCAGCGGCTTCCTGATAGTGTTCCCGCAGCCGTCGCACGCACGGGCATTCCGTGATTCGAACCGGCCTCCAGCAGAAACGGAACCCATGTCGCCACACCCGGACGCTACAATCCTGCCGTCCTGGAGCGACGCTGTCAGTACTGGATCAACCAAGGCCTTCCGCCGCCTGGTTTCATACCAGGCAGTACGCGGGCCCGGTGCGGTACCGCCCGGCGAGGCCGCCCGCGACGCACGCACTGCGCCGGTCCAGGACGACCGACCGGGCGCGGCGCAGGCCAGCGCAGATCTCGTTCAACCACAAGTAACGCGCACTACCAGCAGCCCCCCGCCTGCGGTCGCGCCGCTGTTCGAGCAACCCGGGGTGCTGACGCCGCGCGGAAAATTCGTATTCGAGCCCATCCTCCAGTTCAGCAATTCGTCCAGCAACAGGATCTCGGTGATGGGCTATACCATCATTCCGACCTTGTTTCCCGGTCGGCTCGATGTGCGCGAGGTCAGGCGCAACAGCACCACCGCGACGCTCACGGTCCGCGGCGGCATTACCGACCGTCTCGAGCTTGAGCTGCGTGTCCCCTACGTTTATCGAAGCGACGACTTCGTGACGCGCGAGCTGTCCAGCAGTAATCCGGTCGACCGGGTATTCCAGGGCAGTGGCAAATCCCTGGGAGATGTCGAGCTGGCCACTCGCTACCAGTTCAATGAAGGCGGCAATGCAAAACCATACTTCGTCGGCAGTTTGCGTTTCAAGTCACGGACCGGGCGTGATCCGTTCGAGGTCGTTACCGATTGCATAGCGCGCTGTGTCGGTCCCAACGCCGGCGGTACCGGCCTGCAGATGAGCCTGCCAACCGGTTCCGGATTTTATGCCCTTGAGCCGGGCTTGATATGGGTGATGCCATCCGATCCCGCCATCTTGTTCGGCACCTTCAGCTATATGCATAATTTCAAGCGCAGTAACATCAGTCGGACCGTTCTCGATGGCATCCACGAGCCGCTGGGGGAAATCGCGCCAGGCGATTCCTTCCAGGCCAATGTCGGGCTGGGATTTGCCCTGAACGACAGGGCTTCGGTCAGCCTTGGCTACGACCACAACACGATTGGTCGCGCGCGCCAGAACAAGCAGCCAGTGCCCGGCGCGGTACGCACACAACTGGGTACGATCATGGTGGGCTTTTCCTACCGGATTGACAACAAGCGCACCATCAACGTCTCGATTGGCGGTGGGTTGACGCGTGATACCCCTGACGTTTCCATGATGGTGAGGATGCCCCTGACTTTATGAGGTTCGCAGCGACATCGATGTCCGAGCTCACCGCTATAACGGGCTGAGCAGGATCAAGAGCCGAGCTTGGTATCAGTGACAATATATATTCATGACCCAACGCAAAGACCTGCTCACCGCAAGCCGGGTCGACCAAGTCCTGGTACTTTTACCGGCCATCAGTTGGCTGGAGGCAGCCTGTGCGCTCGCTGCCCTCCGTGTACCGATCGATGTGGCGGCGCGCGTGATGGCGTTGCCGGCCGAGCGCCGGCGTCTTCCTGCACCGCGTGCGATTTGTAGCGATCAACGGTAAAAGGCTATCCGGGCCAGTATCCACCTGGCGGATGGGCTGGCTTTACCTGGTAGCAAGCTGAACTGGCAGTACTGCAGGACATGATGCATTCCGGTTGCCGGCGCAGCAAAAGGGTGCCAACCCTTGCCCGAGACGTGGCATTGCCATCAGTTCACGACAGTCTGGCTGCACGCGCTGCTGAATCGACATGGCGCCGCACCGGACAGACACGGTTGTAGGCGTGCGTATGCCTGGTGTCGGCCGATGGCCATCGATCCTCACCTGCAGTTTGCACCCACTTGTTCCAGAACTATCGATTGAAGAATTTTTGATCTAAGCAAAAGTCGGGGACACCTAAGCCGATATGGTAGATGCACATCACGCCAGATACCCCGACTTTTGATGAGCAATCGCGATGAATACTGTAGATCATGAAAGACGTCCTGCTGGAATTCAGTCGCGACGTGACAACCTTGCCGATTTCATTGCGCGTCAGACAAGCTCGCCGAACTTCAAGCTGTCCGACTGGCTGCAGACCCTCGATACACATGAATTGCAGCGCATTGAGGAAGATGCGCAGAACTGCTGCCAGGATGGCTTTCTTGGAACGCTGTCGGATATTGAAGTGGTCGATTTGGTCGATGCAGCGTTGATGGCCTATTTTGCCGAAATGTCTTTTGAAGTGGCTCGGGAAGATGCGATCGATTGCCTTGACGATCTTCTGATCGGCTTGAGCATCGTCGCATGTATCGAACGACTGGAGCGTGCCGGATGGCTCGTCATCACGGACAGGATGAGTATCCTCGTCGAGCATCCGCAACCGTATCGGGTGACCTATAAGGGGTTCAAAGAAGGCATCTGGTCAGGTGAACCGCTGACCCTGTGGCTCCTCGGCGCTTCTCTCGAATTGCACTGAATGGCGTTCCAGCTATTGCGATAAAGTTCAACATGCTTGAGAGCGGTTCCCGGAAAATTTGTGTCAGATTAAATCTCGCCCAGCACCGACGCTCATTATTGGACAACGCAAACTGAAAACTGACGATCTGTTTACACAGCACTTTCCGAAGGAGCAAGCTATGGACCCGGTCCGTCCCGAATTGCTAGCCGAGTTACGCACCTTTGCCCAGGACCCTAACGCGCTGTTCATGCTGGTCAAAAGTCCTTACGGCCGCGTCCCGATCTGGGCCGAAGACGTCGTAAAAACCAGTAATGATGATGAGTTATTCGATCTCGTCTTGCGCTGTGTCGCCCAATACATTGGCACGGAAGACCCGTGATCGATGTCATGTCAGCTATGGACCGCGCCACTTGCCCGACCTGGGTCCCGAGTATCCAGCGGTGAAAGCGTCAACAGTCGACCCCGGTCCTGCGGACTCGATGTTGCGGGCTATCCGGATGCGGTTCACATGGCGCTGGCAGGGTGAAGAGCCGGTGGCTGTCTTGAACAACGTCGTTGATTCACATCAAGCGAAATCCCGTTCGACATTGAAGCTTGACTCAGCATTAACTAAAATAATTTTGTTGCCCGGAGTAACGATCTCTACGGAACTAAAACCCAACCAGATAGGTACAACAATGGCCACAACGGAACAAATAATAGAGACAATCATCGAAACGGTCGGTGGCCAGCAATGCGCGCTTCGACAACGATATTTTTTGCGTGAGTTATTGCGCAATCTTGTACGAGTCGCAAGGGTAGAGCACGAATTGGAACTGAAACGGTCCGACCATGCCACAGCGGACAAGAACACCGAGTCTGAATACGGACGGCAGAGTTTCCTGCTGACGAAGAGATTACTGAATGGCTTCAAGTTAAAACAGTCCGACTGACTTCAATCATCGCGCATAAAGGCTGACATTGACAGCAGCGGTTGCAAAGCTATTGGTGCCGGTATTTTTCCCGACCGCCGGCTCCGGTAGAGCACTCCTGTGCTAATCCTGCCATCAACACTTCAAGTTGTCTCTTGGAGTGTTGATGGCGCGGACATGTACTTTACTTCGCAATCGTTAATCAGGTTTTGCGAAATAGCATATTGCACTGCATCTGCGAACGAACGTATCTGGAGTTTCCTGTAAATTCGATCCTTGTGCATGCTAACTGATTTCGCATTCATGCAAAGCGCGGCGGAAATTTCTCTTCCTTTCTGGCCACAAATCATCATGGAGAAAATTTCCAGTTCCACCTCGTCCAGCGTTTCATGAAGCGAAACGGGCTGACTGCTCTGCAATTGCACCATGAGCGAGTCCATCAGTGCATCGCTCAGGTACATGCCGCCAAGCGCAACACGCTCGACAGCCAAAGCGAGTTCATCCTCCGAACATGTCTTTGTCAGGTACCCGCGCACGCCGCATCTGAGCATCCGCCGGCCAAAGAAGCGTTCGCTCATCGATGTGAAGACCAGTACCCTCACGGCCGGAAACGCAGCATGCAATTTCCGCAGCAGCGTCTCTTCGGCACCTTTCTGCAACAAGGGTTCAATGACCAGAACATCATAGTCGCGTGTTGCCAAATGCGTCATCAGCGCAGCCACGCTCGCTGCTTCGTCGATATCTGCACCTATTTGCTTTGATGTGATCACTGAACGGAACCCGATGCGCATCATCTCGCAGGTTTCTGCTAACAACATTTTGATCATGGCAGCCTCGGCCCAGAAGCGTCAGGCATTCATACTACCGATGCACTATGCAAAGAGGCTGGCAGAAACGTTGAGCTAGATCAAGCCAAAAATAATGTAGCCAGGTACATTGTCCGGGAGAATTAAACAAGAGCAACAGATAGCGCTGGAATAGCATAGCTATTGATACAGCCCAATGTACTGAACTTTTTCACGGATACTGTTGATACGGTACAGCCTGCCATAACGCTATCGGGGACGAACATGACTCGTAACTGGCTTGATGCACCTTCTGACCACCCAGCGATCATGGCGATCGCGCTCGACCTGATACTGCATCCTGAATACCGGGTCCGGCACTCGGCCCTCGTATTGCGCCTGGCTGACCAGGCGATTGAAAAAATAAGAGCCAGCTTGCAAGACAGTGCTCACGACTGAGGTCATCATGTATATCGTCGACTCGCAGATTCATGTTCCCCATATTGCCGTCACGCCGCCGATGGCGGGCGAGCCGGTCGCCAAGGCAACGCGCCCTGGAAGCAGCCCTATTATCAGGCGATGTGCTCCACTGTCGCATTTGTGTAACCTGTTAAACGTCAGCTATGTCGACAAGACGGAGCTCAGCGTCACCGGCTACTATGTCAGGCACGGTGCCGGCGACCTCATCTATCAGGTTGACGACCCCTTCATGGGCATCTATATCGTCGCTGCGGGCAGCGCAAAGACGACCCTGAAATACGGCTCCGCCGAGACCATTACTGGCTTGTTTCTGCCTGGCGAGATACTCGGTTTCGAAGGCATCGACGGGGGCGCCCACACCAACGCCGGAGTAGCTGTCTCTGAACTCCTGCTCCTGTGGGTACCCTATAGCGCACTGATCGGATACTGCAGAATCTACAATGACCTGGAAGATGCAATATTGAAGGCATTTGCCCAGCAAATTTTCGATGCGACCGTGTTGATGGAAGTGCTGGCACGCGCCAGCGCGACCGTCAAGACAGCTTTTTTTGTGCTCAACCTGGCAACGCGGATGGGAACATATCACGAGCCCGTGACCGAGTTGCGTCTCACGTTGATGCGCAAGGATATTGCCCTTTATGTCGGCATGGCCTACGAAACCTTCTGCCGTCACCTGAACGGGCTCGAAGAGAAAAAGCTGATTCGGTGCGACGGAAACACGATCCATATCGATGACGTCCAAGGTCTCAAAGAGGCTTGCAAACCTTATTCAGGCTATCTGGCAAATCGCTGATGTAGGACATGTCATGATCGGCAGCCCGGGCAAGCCGGGATCAAGAAGGATGTCGGAACGCAGAATTGACACTGCCACCGCCGACATCATCGAGGTTGGACTGATGTTCATGAAGATCTTTGGAAGAAACAAAGGCAGAAATTACTTCGTAAAAACATCGATACAGCCATCGACCTATGATCGGGTCATCGTCGGCCTCCATCGGGGAACAGGGCCCCGTATCAACGATGATCCCACCCAGACTTTTATTGAATGAGGTACATCGAATGCCTGCCCGGCCGTGCAGAGGGTCGTTTTGGATAGAACCTATTCGGCCAGGCGCCGAACGCTGCCGTGACAGACAAGCCACTTCCTACCCGATCCGTGCGCATATCCATACCTGCCTTCCGGAGCGGGCTTGAGCTCGATGCCAGCTGACTTAATTGTCCGAATGCACCATGCCGGTGCCTTTACTGTTGAGTGCCACCCTGGCCTGGCATCCCGCCAGGATCAGCGCGACAAACAAGACAACGACCACGATCAAGGCGGACCCAAACCACGCCCTGCGTTTTTTCGACCACCTCAACCCATCGGCCTGCCGCTGGCGAGCACCAGTGTTACTCCACCGCCAGTCCCAATGTCTTAATTCCAGCGTCATTTCCTTGATTGCTCGTTTAATTCGCTTCCATGCAAAATTGTCCACCTCGAAGCGGGCAAACTGGACAAGGAACCCAGCAGCGCTGCGATAGGCAAGCCTGCGTCGGCTTCCGCCATGCCGCAAGGTGCCTGACGCGTCGATCCAGCAACCAAACCTTGTAAGTTCCCTGAGCGTGTATCGTTTCATCGATCGGACAGACGCCCGATCATACATGAAGTTTTTTGCCAACATCTGGATCAGGGGATCATTCGAGTTCTTGACCGCCGTAGGGCTTTGCAACCCACTGGTCAGGTCATGATAAACCTGGTAACAGAACAACATACTCAAATCGGCTTCGAGACCGGGCCTCGCTAATTTTTCGAAAAGATGATCGAGAATCTGGCACTTGCATCGGATGTGTTGCGGATCGAGTCGCAATATGGAAATCAATGCTTTGATCTCTGCCGTCGAGGGATAATTAGGCAATAGTAAACGTTCTATGAGGCAACGTATATCTTCGCCCAAGATAACTCTTGGCGACGCCGGCTTGGTCCTATGCGAGGCATCGTTCCCCCGGCTGGGTGCCTGATCTGCCAGCTGCTCATCATCCAAGTGCGTCTCACCTTTTACGCTCTCGTCCTGATTTGTTGCAGAGAAAACACACTCATTGGTGCACTCAAATAGGGCCCTGTCTCCGACACCTGACATAGCTGACCTTGTTTTTATGGAGGCTGTCGGATATTACCATTGCTTAGATCGACGAGTTTATTCCGTGTTAAATATTTATGACAATTATCAAGTGTGATTGTGAACTTAGGGATGTTTCGCTCACCATCCGGCTTGATATCTGGTCATCAGTGACTGGTATGCCAAATGGGTCATTATCTTCAGGGGCACACGACATAAATGTGGATTTACCCTTCCGGCATGCTACAGATGTAAAGAAGTGGGCTTTTTAACGGCTATTGCTTGACTTTCATATCCAGTATTGATAAAAATCATTTGTTTGATTTTAATCAAAATTAATCCAGCTGCCAGGCTCTACCATGGATGATGTTCCCGCCTGTTATTGGCTCGCAAACGGAGTGAGAGGGCAGGTTTACAAATCAAGTGGCACCTGATAAAGCACGATGCCGCGTTAACACTTTACATATAATCATGCAAAGCTACGCAAACTGGTGGAGCGAGCCCTGGACTGTGCGCATGAACCTGATCGCGTACTATGTGCAGCGCCTCGTGATAAGCAGGATTTTGAGGCGAGTTTTCAAACGTGGCCTCATCATGGTATTGAGGATGCGCTACGGAAATTTTTCGAAACTCGTGCATGACAACACGATTCGCGTCAAACATCTCGAACGCCATGGATACGCAGCGCTTGGCAGATTGCTTTCGGATGATGACTGTAGCGCGATGCAGCGCTACCTGGCCAACAGGGTCATGATAGATCGTCGTGAAACAGGGCAAACGTTTGATATCCGAACGGTGCCAGCCGGCGTGAAACTCGGTAATTTTACGACCGACGCAGTCGTCAATTGCCCTAACGTGATGAAGATTGCAAACAGTCCGGATATCTTGGCTCTGGCTGCAGATTATTTAGGGTACAAGCCGACCATCACGAATATTTCGCTGCGCTGGTCGTTTCCAACGGACGTCGCAGCGGCCGACATCCAGCAATACCACCGTGATTGCGAACCTGCCAGCCTGAAGGTCATGGTCTACCTCACCGAGGTTGATCTTGATTCCGGGCCACATGTGTATTTGTTGGGAAGCCACAAGGATCGCAGATCGTTTCGACTCCGCTCGTATTCCGATCATGAAATCTTAATGAAGCATGGCGTCGGTACCGTTGTAACGGGCTTGCCGGGGACGGCGTTTGTAATTGACCCGCTTGGGATACATAAAGGCGATGCGCCGCGCGGCCGCGCACGACTCTTGCTCTGCATCCAATATTCGCTGATCCCGGCGCTGATTTATAACATCGATCCCGTACAGTATCATGGGGATCTGACACTGGATCCTTATATCAACCGCTTAATGATCTGCTCCGATCGAACGGCAGTTTGATGACCACTGCGCCGCAAGGTTTGCCTGAATACCCTTAAGCGTCCTTTCGCCGCATTGCGATGCGAGGGTGTGCACTCTGCACTTGTAAAGACATCTCAGCGGTTCGTTCCCGTTCAGCAAATGTGCACGGCCAACGAATTATCTTCTTCCTTCCATGCAGTTCCACTGATGGTAGCGATGCTGTACGCGCTGCCTTAAGGATGGACCACTTCGTTTCCCACCTAACTGGCAGTGAACCTCACAGCAGCGAAAGTGGACACTCGCTTACCTGACCGTGATCCGGGCGCAATCGCTATGCGCCTTGCGTAGCAAATAGGGTGTTGCTGGTCCTGTCATCGATCTGGCACAACGACTTTTGCGCTTCGTCTCTTCAGTCCGAGCAATAACTTGACGTATGCCAAGCGCTTGCTGGAACGCTTCGCCTAATCTTGAGAAATTGCAGAGCCGAGCAGCCACGTGTTTTAAGTTGCTGATAAGCACCCTTTGTCGACGCGTATCCATGTGAAAAGCCAGCGATGGATCAGCGTTTGATGATGCCCTCCAGATAGATGGATACCGACAGGTACTTCCCTTTTCAAATCAATCCATGGAACTCTGTTTCGAGAATGAGGATCTGGTGCTGCGCGCACAGGCGGGTGACCAGGGCGCTTTCAACGCGCTGTTCGCACATTACCGGGGACGACTGGCACGACTGATGCTTCGCTTCACTCGCAATTCCTGGGATGCCGAAGACCTCGTGCAAGATGCATTCGTCAGGGCTTATCGTGGACTTGGCAACTTTCGCCACGAATCGTCGTTTTATACCTGGGTGTGCAAAATCGCGATCAATCTGGCTAAAACGAAATATGCAGCGCGGTTGACATCGCCTATCAGCCTGCCTGATCAGTTCAATGACTACGATGATAAGGATGAGGGACTGCTCAAGCACGATCTGGACTCCCCGGAGGACATCGTGATGACCCGGCAGTTGGCGAAGATCATCAGCGTGACAATTGAACAGCTCCCGTACGAGTTCAAGACTACATTTTTTTTACGGGAGGTCGATGGTTTGACCTACGAACAGATCGCAGACAGGATGGGGTGCCCGATCGGTACGGTACGCAGCCGCCTCGCCCGTACACGCAGGTCGATTGCTGCAGTGTTGATCAAAATCGATAAAAATTTCGGATTCCTGTCAACTATTGGTGAGGAGAATATGAGCATCGAAAATGAATGAACCTTAGAAACCACACCATCTTGCGAAAAACGGCGGTGAGCAGGAAGACTACCGTTTTGTTAAGAAA
>Ga0265797_10006687_pt1 | contig 16154 bp, 12 predicted proteins | sample P2T30metagenome_FD_192433 | JGI IMG/M metagenome (GOLD analysis project Ga0265797, IMG submission 192433) | Plant litter microbial communities from East Loma Ridge, Irvine, California - P2 T30 | ecosystem: Environmental > Terrestrial > Plant litter > Unclassified | place: USA: California... | reverse complement strand
GCAAATAGGATGCGCTATTTATCGGGGCGTTGACACTCGTCGTGGCGGACGTTGGTCTCGAACGGTGACACAACGGCTTACATGCATATGCATATGCGGTGCACTGTGTCCACTTCCGGTCGTTGTACCTCCGCTTCTGGACCGTTCCTACTGTCAAACAGTTTTCTTAACTCATCGCCGAGAACATCATCATCAACGGAACGCAAAGACGTTACCGCCATTCTCCTTCTAGCACGCTCCAAAGATGTTCGCGATCCCGGATGCAGTACACGCCTGTCTGCGAAACCAAGGACTTGCCATCAGAGAGGATAACATCGTTGTTCTACGTGAAGATGCACCAGCACATCCAAGGAATTGGAGCTTCGCTCGCAAGATGTACGATACCGGGGTGCTGGTAGCCTTCATCACAATCTCGTAAGTTTCGTGTGCACGATCGCGCAAATGAACGCTGGCTGATTCTTCTGAAAATCAGAGCGATGCTAGGCAACGTAGGAGTACGTCGATTCGATACTTTGAGATATGATTTAATGTTAAGCTGACCATACCGCCCCGCCCAAATAGTCGGGTGTTGCCTCCGAGGGACGCATTGATCTTGGTACGAGTCTTGTGACTTCGAAGATCGCTTTCGCATCAATGTGGGATCCAACTGGAAGAGCTTTTTATCATTGCTTACACTTCGCAGGTTCTTTTTCGGCCAAGCAGTAGGTGGACTGATTTTGCCTCCATACACCGAGAGCTTTGGACGACGGACCGCGAACCTCGTTGCCTGCTTTAGCTATGCCGTCCTTTGCGCCATCGTAGGACTTGGAGACTCGTTAGCAGCAGTCATCGTTGGCCGATTCGGCTGTGGCTTCCTGTCCGCTCTACCAACCGTAGTTGGGTCGGGATCAATCGAAGACCTTTGGGACGTTCGACAAAGGATCTGGGCCATCGACCTCTGGATCAAAGGGTCGATTGTTGGGATCGCTCTGGGTCCTACCGTCGGCGTGTACATATCTACTTCCACGCTTGGCTGGTAAGTTAGAAAAGTCGAACAAACTGGAACCACACGACTAATAATCTCAGGACCTGGGTCTTTTACATTGGAGCAATGGCTCTCGGGGCTATCTTCGTTGGCTTCTGGTTCACCCAGGAGAGCCGACCAAGCGTAATTCTCAACCATCGTCTGGACCGGGTGCGGGAAATCACAGGATTCGATGCCCTTACCTGTGACGAGTCTAGCAAGATTCCTGATATAAGGACTTTTGTCACCACAATGGTATCCAGGCCGATCAGGTTCTTCTTCACGGAACCGATCGTCTGCACGGTCAGCATCATGAGCGCAACGATCTTCGGATCCGTCTATCTCCAGACAGAAGGCATCAAGGTCATCTATCGATCTTTCGGTTTCGATGAGCGGCAGAGCGCTCTACCGTTAATCAGCTGGAATGTGGGATTGATATTGACAGTGCCGTTTCGCATATACGACTGGAAATTCGTGTCATACCGCCTGCGAAAGGGCCATGCTATCCGTCCAGAAGACAAGATGACAGGGTTCTACGTCGCTGCGCCAGTGCTTGCGGTGTCGCTCTGGTGGTTGTCTTGGACTATACCTCCTGATGTAAGACACTGTGCTGAACTTTGTGTGCTACAAGTTTTATTGACCACACTTAGGCCCATAGAGTTTCGCCTCTTGTATCGATCGCTGCTCTCACATTCATCGGCGGCTGTATTAATGAGTTCGACGGCACTTTGCAAGGCTATCTTACAGACTCTTACACGGACTACGCTGCATCGGCAAACGCCCCGCTGGCATGTATCCGTGGCATCTTGAGCGCAGTCTTTCCCATATTTGGAGAGCAGATGTTCGAGATCCTGGGCAGTAATGTGAGCGGATCGATTCTAGCTGCTATTGCAACCATTTTTTGTTTTGTCGCGGTGTGGTTTTGGAGACATGGAGCTGGTGCTCGCGAGAGGAGCAGATTCGCTGTCACGTTCGGCGACGGGATGGAAAAAGATGATTCTGGGGAATCTCAATGATAAACAAGATGAATTCATAGAATATATATGTGTCATGATTTTGCAGCCATCTTTCACTTTCAATAAAAACAAGTTTGAATATGAACCGCGAGTCCAATGTTGCCCTGGTATTGTATTGCGCCAATAGCACGTGACCTGTCAATGCCTTAGGTTTGCAGGGTAGAGCTTACCAGGGTCGGCATGGGAATCTGGCTTGTACTGGCGATCGGCCTTCACTTCCGTTTCAGCGTGCGATATAGCCGAATATATTCATACACCGCCGATCCCTGCGACCTTGTCCGACAAGCAGCAATTCTTTGTCTTTGGAGTGTGTCATTGTATATCCGGTCCTCATACCCTACCGACTTCTAACCACCTATACCCGATTCACTTCTTGCGACATCGACATCGATCCCCGCTATCGCCGGCCATCTGGAGATTGTTGGCCCTCTGCGCATCCCACTTGACCACCTCGCAACTTCCCTACCTATTACCCACGCAAAGCTTGCTACCAACAAACGGTAGCAGGTGCACTCCGATGATCTGCTAGATCCACACATATCGCCGCTCAGGCTCACGACCTCCAGCAACACCATAATCTACCTTCCAACATGGACGACTACGAACCATTCTTTAATGGCGCATCGCCTCCAGACCACGACTCGGAGAACCATGTCACATTCGAAGGTCTCTCACGGAAAGATACCGCCACCTCGAAAGCCATCAGCGAGCCAGGCTCAGTGGATCATCCCACTTGTCGCATATGCCGCAGCGAGGGAACACCAGAGGAACCTTTGTTCCACCCATGCAAATGCAGCGGCAGCATTCAATATGTCCACCAGGAATGTCTGATGGAGTGGCTGTCACATTCACACAAAAAGCACTGCGAGCTGTGCAAGACGCCTTTCCGATTCACAAAGCTTTACGATGCCGACATGCCAGCGCAGCTACCTTGGGATGTCTTTATCAAGAGAGCGCTCATACACGTTGGGCAGGGCATTTCGAGCACAGCAAGAGGTATACTCGTGGGAATCGTGTGGCTGGTGATACTGCCATTCTCCATTCGTTATGCATGGCGGTGGATGTTCTGGGCAGCCGATGCAGGCTGGGCAAGAGAGTTATACCTGCACAACATCAAACGCCTCGGCAGCGAGGGCCTCGCAGCGCTATGGGCGGAGAACAGTTCGCTGGCACAACCTGAAGATATTGGACTCGGAGACGGACAGTCAGGATCTACGAATGAAGCTGCGTACAATGCTTACAAGGACTTTATGAATAGCCTTGGATTTGACTGGATGAGCTCCAACACGACCAACGCAACTACTCCTACACAGCCTTCTCAATGGCCACAAGCGGATACCTCGATCTTCTCATCTTGGACGTACCTTTCAGAGCTTACGCGAAACCCCAAACTGAACCGTGTACTTCTTGATATCTTTGAGGGACAACTCATAACTTGCGTTGTCATAATCGGCTTCATTTTGATCTTCCTCATCCGCGAATGGGTTGTGCAGCAGCAGCCTCTGGTGAACCTCGAGCAATTGAACAATGTGCAACAGCAACTCCGCGAGGCGGCAGACCGTGTCCAGGAAGAAAACGAACGCTTCAGAAGACAACAGGAACTACTCGACCACGCACGCAGACGACTGCTGGAGCTTCAACGCGAGACCGAGGATGCTCAGCAGCAACCTGCCGAGACTTGGGATGTGGAGAGGCCGGAATACATAGGCTGGGAAAGACTGGAAGAAGTCATCGATGCTGCAACCGAAATGCTCAGCCAAGGCGACAGAGAGGGCTTTGAGACACAAGCCCCTATATTCACCGAGCAAATTCGCGCAGCAGGATACGACCCATCAACGGACCTGGTTGATTTTACTGAAAGGATAAACAACAAACTGGCCTCATACCCAGAGTCAGAGCGGAGAGAGTGGGAGTCAATATTGGCCATTGAAATCCGTAGGAAGAGGGAACAGGCCAGCCGGGTTGAAGAGGGAAATCCGAGTTCTCAGGGAGAAACTCCAGAGAGTGAGAGTACAGAGGGAGACGTTGGTTCAGTCGCGAGGCCCCCTATGCCCGAAAGAGACTTCTCCTCCCGTGCTACGCAGATCCAACGCTTACTGGAAGAAGCCGATGGCATCTTTGGCCAAGTCCATGCCGATTCTGCAGCTAGAGAAGATGCATCACTACCACAACCAGAACTGCCGGAAGCAGGCCCGAGTACTGCTCGCTCTGCATCGACAGAAAGCTGGCAGAGCATCTCGCAGCCTGGCGCGTCTTCTTCGGCGGAGAAAGTCGACGAGTCCACCGAGCGCCCATTTGAGCCCCATCATGATGTGGAGAAGGAAGAAATCCCCATCACAAACGCAGGACCTAATGCAAAGATCAATATCAAACGCAGCGGTATAGGTAAAGCGAGAGCTGTCCCTGAGCCAAAGACCGAAGACAAGAATTCACCAGAGAACAAAGAGAAGATCAAGATTGATGAGGAAGTGAAGAAGCTGGAAGAAGAGATTGCAGCAGAAGACACGCCTCCGAATGATCAACAACCGGCCGATTCTCAAAATGCGGACTCTTCAGCTGCTGGCGGAGAGCAGCCTGCTCGACCGATTGATGACTCCTTAGCTGGCCGCGTTGGTAGTGCCTTTAGGGAGGAGTTCGGGCTTGAAGAGATCACAACACCTGATGACAACTCGCATCTGGCCGGTTCTGGGCACAATGTCACCTCCAACCAGGAAACAGCGCCATCCAGCGAGGATGAGGACCACAGGCAAGACGTGGTTCCGCCGCGTCACGGATATGAACGCCTCGCCGATTGGTTCTGGGGTGAAATCCAAGCCCCCAACTCGCAGGAGCCCGTTCCTGCCGCTCGTGAAGAGAGAGTGGATGACCAAGCTGCAGGAGGCGATGCTCCACTCGCGCATGCTCACAACAACAACAATATTGAACCGGAGCAGGATCAACGGCCAGAGAATGATGATGTTCGTGATCCCGAGGTTGTTGCTGCTGCTGCTCAAGCTGGCTTGGACGCAGAGGCTATCGAGGATGCAGAAGACCTCGAAGGCATCTTCGAGCTCATTGGCCTTCAAGGCCCTCTCACTGCACTTCTACAAACCTCCATGTTCTGTCTCGTCCTCGTGTCGGGCACCGTATTCAGTGCCGTTGGTCTGCCTTATGTCTTTGGCAAGCTGGTTCTTAGCTTCACTGGAAGCCCAGTCTACTTCATCTTCAAGATGCCGTTACAAACGGCATCATTTATTGCCGATTTCGTCATCGACACCTCTCTGTTCGTTGGAGGTTGGTCGGTCATGGTCATTGGCTTGCTCAGCGAAGTCTTGTACACGGCTGTTGGCTCATTGATGCATCTCCCGTCTTCGAAACTGCTCGAAATACTGACGAATGCCTCTATGAACACGGCCAATGCGTCTGGAGATCGCCTAAAACATCTGTTCATCACAGATGCTACTAGCGATCTTGGATTGAGTGGAGCTTTCCTCGGAGCCAGCGTTCACTCGCATGCATCACTGCGAGTCTTGCAACAAGATTCAAACGCTATTCTGAACTTTGTCGGCCGCTGCGTCACCTATGTGGTTGGAACCCTTTCGAATGGGTCATTCTCCACCGCCTGGCAGTCGCTCCAGTCTGCAATTGCCTACATGCCTGCTATCCCTACGCATATCCTTGCTGTCATTCAGGCCATCCAAAAGTACACTGCGCCACTGATCGATGCTCTAGCAACTCTGAAGACTGGCGCCCTGACCTTGAGCGTTCCTTCAAACTCGCCCGCGTCGATAGACCCGGCTCTGATCTTTTGGAACACTTCCGACCGCCTCTTTGCAGTCATCACTGGATACGTTGCGCTTGCCATGGTTGCCGCTTTCTACGTGGCCGCAGACACTCCAATTATGAGCTCCGCTGCTGGACAAAGACATGAGAAAGTGATCCGAGATACTCTACGCCAAGCAGGCGGTGTACTCAAGGTCATTCTAATCATCAGCATTGAAATGCTCATGTTCCCACTCTACTGCGGCCTTCTCTTAGACGTTGCTTTCCTTCCGCTCTTCGGCGGCGCAACTATGTCTACTCGTCTCGCATTCGCAGCCAGCAGCCCCTACAGTTTCTGCTTCATGCACTGGTTTGTGGGCACGTGTTATATGTTCCACTTCGCTCTCTTCGTCGGCATGTGTCGCAAGATCCTACGCAAAGGAGTGTTGTGGTTCATTCGCGATCCTGACGATCCAACTTTCCATCCAGTGCGAGACGTGCTCGAACGCAATGTTGTCACTCAACTGCGTAAGATTGCATTCTCTGCACTCGTCTACGGCGCCCTGGTCATATTGTGCCTTGGTGGTGTCATCTGGACGATTGGGAAGCTGTTTAGCGGGATCTTCCCGATCCAGTGGATCACGACTGAGCCGGTGCTGGAGTTTCCTGTGGATTTGGTGTTGTATAACTTTGTCACGCCACTGCTCCTCCGGCTGTTCAAGCCGAGCGATACCGTCAATTCGATGTATGCGTGGTGGCTTCGCAGATGTGCCCGCGGCTTGCGTCTTTCGCATTTCATGTTCGACGATCGTCGCAAAGATGAAGAAGGTCATCACGTTCACAAGACTTGGAAGAGCCTGCTCCTGATGCGACAGGCAGACACTGGCGACGACAAGACGGTGTCGGCCGACCAGACGCCTGATGTACATCTTCAGCGAGATGGCAAATATGTCTTGACACCCTGCAGCGACCAGTATCGCCCTCCCAAAGCCGGCGAAGCTTTCTTGCACACGGATGATGAAGATGTATATATTGTCGACAAGGAAGGCAAGAAAAGCGAGCATTTTGCCAAGATGTATGTGCCGCCGCTCTTCAGGGTGCGAGTCACCCTCTTCCTGGTGTGCCTCTGGTTGTTCTCTGCCACCACTGGACTCGGCGCCACGCTTGTCCCACTGGTATTTGGCCGACGGGCAATCCAGTGGGTGTTCCCTGGAATCAAGATCAACGACATCTATGCCTACACAATCGGTGCATACACGCTGAGCGGCGTTCTGTTCGCCGCTTTGAAGAGCAGCCAAGCCATCCGCCACATACGGGAGAAAACCCAAGCAATAGATCTGCGCGCGTGGTTTGTCAAGGCAGCATCTGTCGCGGTACGCTTCGCGAAATGTGTCTATGTCTACGGCTTCCTGGGCATTGCTCTGCCGACATTCGTCGCGTTCATCTTGCAGTTTTACTTCATCCTGCCTTTGCACACTTACCTCGTTGCAACGGCCCACGAGCAAGCCACGCAGAACACAGCCGCCGCCGCTTCAAACTCAACACTAAACACATCCAGCCATATCAACGCCACAGCGCCCGCGAACCCGCCAACAGGGCCCTGGCTAGCAGCACACAGCATCCACTACCTACAAGACTTCGCCCTCGGCCTGCTCTACGTCCGCATCCTTTCGCGCGCAATCACAGCTGGCTCCTCCTCGCGCGCCAAAGAAGCTTTCCGTCGCATCACCGCCGCCGGCTACCTCAACCCCAACACCCGCCTCGCAACCCGCTTCGTCGTCCTGCCCTCTCTCGTCCTCGCGCTCTTCGCTTTCGCCTTCCCGCCTTTGGGAGCGTGGATCACCATCACCGTCGCTCTCGGCACGGGTTTCGAACTTCACAAGGACGTGCGCACGATGGTGTACCGCTACTCGTACCCTGCTCTGGGCGCTGTCCTCGTAGCGCTGTTCCTTGTTGTGGGGGTGTCGAGGGCGACGGAGAGGTGGCGGGCGAGGGTCCGTGATGAAGTATACCTTGTCGGCGAGCGGCTGCACAATTTCGGCGAGAAGAAGCCGCCGGCTGGGACGAAGAGTGTGGTTAGGAGGGAGAGGGTTGTGGGGAGACGGGAGATGGATTTGGATGAGTTTTGAGGGGTTGTATTGATGGGTTTTGCTAATGGGTTGGAGAAGTCATAACTCTCTAAGTGTGTGGCAAGTCATTCATTGAGATGTGGTCTCTCACCTATGTAGTATTGTACAGATTTTGGATCTCCAAGTCGTGCTTTCTTCTATCCCTCAGTTTTCCCACTCACACTGTACACAGCTGGCCAAGACATGTCTCCGGCCATCTCGGCATGCTGGCTGCCTTCTCAAGTAAAAGCACATATCAATACACAGAATCCCATAAGATCTTTTCCGCGCGCCCCGTAAAACGCCCTCGCCATGCATGCGATAATCCCGAATATAAGCTCGCTCCCGGCCAGGCAAGAGAGCCTCCAAGTTCCAAGCCAAAGACTTCCTCTGTTCTCCCGCTCTCTAGAAACCAGGAGGGTTTAGCCTCTGGCTCACCCTCGTCCACTTAGGCAGCTTGTGCACGCCCTTGCGGTATCCCTTGGCCTTCTTGTCGAACAGCGTGTACTTGTCCTTCGCCAGCATCTCCGCCTCGGTCGGCATCTCGACCTTCCAGCGCTCAATCAACTTCGTCGTGCCGAGCGCCTTGCTCACGGCACCCAGCGGCGTGCGGCTCGGGCTTTGCAGAATAGGAGCGCCTTGTGTTGCGGTGGAAGCAGAGTGCAATTCGGGGACCATCTCGCCCTGTCTGGGTCCACGGCCGTGGCGGCGCGCTTCTTGGTCTGCGTGGGTGGCGGAGTCGAGGATGCGTTGACCTTGGGCTGTGGAGTTGAGTTCAGAGGGAGAGGCTTTGCCAGAGGTGCCCTTCGGTTGGTGGGGGAGGGAGGAGTTGGGGAGCTCGGCGGGTGGTGTGGGTGCGCTGGTGGAGAAAGGATCGGTGGCAGCGGCGCGCTTGAGGGCGGTGTCTAGGACGGAGACGATGTTGTCGACGCGACGCATGCGGCGGCGGTGGCGGAGCTTTTGGGGAGGAGAGAGGCGCCATGGGATTTTCCTGGAGGGTCGTGTTAGCGATTGGGACTTTTCTTCGACTGGGATTTGGTGGTGACAATGAACCTACCATAGCAAACCTCCGGAGAGGGGTGCGGAGGGTTTGAAAGCGCCGAACATGGTTGTATGCTGGTGCTTCTGATATGCAGTATCTCTGCTGCCGATGGGAGGTTTCTAGGTATCGCTCGCTGGTGAAGTCGCAACTACTGCTTCGGGCAGGTTGTCCGCGGAAGAGCCAAGCCTGAGGCGTTCACTTGCCTAAGCGTTGCGACCATGGGGGAGACCAGATCGCCGGACATGCCTAGAGCTACACAGTAATCATACAACCTCCTCGTTGCCTCCTCGCCACCATGTCGTACTACTTCACAATCATCGGCACGAAGGACAATCCTCTCTTCGAGCACGAGTTTGGCACTTCGAAACCTGGCGGTGATGGCACGGCCAAATTCCGAGAGGAGGCCGCTCACATGAACCAATTCATCGTACATGCAGCGTTGGACATGGTAGAAGAAGTGCAATGGGGGACGAAAGATCTGTAAGTCCTTGAATTGAGACACGGATATTCGGCTCCACGATCACTTGAAGCCAGCTTTCATGTTATCTTTCATCCTCTCTACCTAACACTAACACTGACCGACGACAGATATCTCAAGAAAGTGGACTCTTTCCAGAACAATCACATTCACACCTTTCTCACTGGCGGTAACGTGAAGTTCATGCTGCTCATGAACTCCGATCCACTCGTAACGCCTTACTCGAACTTCGCTTCACCGCCACCGTCACGATCCTCAACAGCGAGACAAAGTATGCTGTTGGCTAACAACCCCGGCTCATCGCAAACGGAGGATGCCGTCAGAAGTTTCGTCACAGAGGTCAGTCATTCTTAGTTGCAGCTGATAAGATCGGTACTGCAAGACGTCACTCGGATCTAGGCAGCATGATGCTAATTATATGCGATCGCAGGTCTATGAGGCATGGGTCAAATGCACGATGAATCCATTCTACGACGTCAACCAGGAGGTGACGAGCCCGATATTCCGCAGCAGAGTGGCTGCGGCCGCCAAAAAGTACCTCTGAGGCGCTGATCCTCGAAGATACACTTCTGTCAGTTGCAAGAGCGCAAAGACGTGATTGCCATGATCAATTGCCACCATCGGTTTTCACGATGGGCCGGCACGCCGACGAGTCATTGCATACCGATCGGACTGAGATCGATTTCGTCTCCTCGGGACGCCAAGAACAGATACGAACATGTCCTCGCCGCCCGACATCCATCTGGTACGGATATCAAGGCGGTATCGCAACAAAAATTCGCGATCGAAGATCTACACGCCCATTTGTGAGTCACGATGGCTGTTTGGAAGGCATCGATCATAAATATTTCGCGTTCGTGTCAGGACCGTGTTCATGGGAGCAGGCTCTCGATATCAAATCCAGGTTCGCCACTCTACTAAGCAGTAGGGCGTACGAGGGACTGGCCTATCCTGGACGTGAAGTCGCCACTTCCTTGGTGGCAGATGGCAGGTGGCATGGTTAGGTGAGACTAGCGCTTCGGGTGAGGCTCTCACGCTCGCATGCTCAATGTCAGTCTTGTGAGCAAATTGGGTCTCACCCTCCTAATAGCCATGGAGTTCTCGGAATGTGATCAGAAGATCCATATCCGGAAACAAGAGAATTTAATAGTTCAATGCCCAAGACGGGATTCTCGCTTCGTGACCTCTGCTATTGTAATCACATCCGGTGTGATGGTGGCGTAAGCTGACCTGGCCGTTGAAATTGATGGTGGCTGCCAGAAACTTGGTGCTCTAGCAGACTCGGCGTGACCGTGTATGTGGGATGGAGTTCGACATTCCAGTCCGAGATGTCATGGGCGTTTACGTTTCACACTGATGCGGTTCCTGTCGGTACTACCTCGTAGTTCGCGCGGTGCATTAGTGTTGCACACAAGGGACATGCATGCATGCAAGCAGCAATGGTGATGACGATCGGTCCCCAGCCTCAAACTCCCCAACTCCTCCTCCACCAAAAGGTGCCACATCTGCTGAGAGCACCCCACGCTACTGCACACCGGGCCGCAGATCGCCCCGACCCCAATCCTTGGAAGCTTGCCTGCTACTTGTTGCTACTGTACTTGACCCTCGACCGTGCGCATGACCCTCCTTGGAGTCGTAGTGTGAAGAGCGCAACCATGGGGATTCCGATGTAGCTCCATTTCACCGCCCTCCTGAAGGTTCGCCCGGCGTTTTCACATGATACTCAGACCGTTGCTCTCGTGAGGCCTCAGGATACTTTGCTGCTCATCTCTTCACTGCCTTTCAGCCAGTGATGTTTGTTTCCGCCCTCCACGCGTGCGGAGATGGCGCCATCCAAGGGTTGCTCGGAGAAGCGCCGGGGGGCAGCATAGGATTTGCAAATGCGAGGCTGCACCCCAACTTCACTCTCCAACGGACCTGCAGTGCGTGCATGAACGTGTGTATTGTATTACTCATGCCTGTAATCCGGCGGCGGCTAACGCGCGGGATGTATTGATGCGTTACCCTTGATTTTGACTCTTTCTTGTGAGCACGACTCGCTCGTCCAGGGCTGTAACCAGACCTCTCTCACCACCTCCGCCAACTGTTCGGGTCGCGCTCTTACCGCCTAGCAAGGGTGTGGGTGGGTGTGTGGCTGCCCGTATTTGCCTCTCTGGTCTCTTGTCTCTCCCCGTCGTCGCGGCCCCGCTCTGCTAGAGTCTTAGAGAGAGTCACGGCGGTGTCTCATGGGAAACCGCTGCGCCTGACTTGTCAGCTGCCTGCTCTGCCAGTCACGGTGCATTCGCCGCCTGCGTGCGATCGTCGCGATCTCCTCTACTCATATTGCCACTCACCCTATATTACTGCACTCGCACCCGAGATCTGCATGCTTGCACTCCCATCTTCTTGCATCGTTCATTTGCTGCATCGCAACCACTGTCATTGCCGATTGCTCTGCTGCCCGCGCAGGCCTCCTCGACAGCCCGCTTACTGCCTACCCAGCTTCAAGCTTCCCAATCTACACACCTCCCTTTACCAACTCACTGGCCGGCCTTGAGCCGGGAACAACCCGCCGTGTAGCCTTGAGGACAATCCACCAGACCACGTCTTCGACACTTAAGGCGCGCGTGCACCGTGTGCTTCCCACCTTGCAGCACTCCGCCACCATACCCCACGTCACCTCAAACCTCGATAAACTCATGTCGATGCATACCATGAGCCAAGCACCATCAAGTCGATCCGATTTGGGCACCAACAATAACCAGGCACCTGCTGTTGTTGACATCATGTCACAACATCCCCGAGACATGCTCACCAGCGAGCGTCCTGGTGGCCTTCCACCGCTGCCTGATCCTACCAAGGCGAAGCTGATGCCTAGCACTGCCCGCCACGCTGGCTTTGCCACTTCACTTTCTCACTACGAGGAAGACATCGACGACAACCCACACTCACATTTCCTCTCACCCGTCCACATGTACGAATCGTGGGACGACTCCGACGACGATTCCGACGACGGCTCGTTCGAGTTCGACGCCGGAATCACCGATTTCGCTCTATTTAACGACGACTACAAGCGCGCCAAAGAATTAAATCTCCCACTCTCCGACAAGTGGAATGACTTTGTCGAGGGCCAAGCGGAAGCTCTCGACCGTGCTGTCGCTCGCACACGAGCAGAGCGAAGTGACAGCACCACTGGCCCATTCTCTCCTGGCTGGACCTTCTCGCAACCTGAAGCTTCAGTCCCGAGTCTGACGCCTGATACATCACCAAGACTCGCCGACGACCTCGACTACGACAGCGCGGAAGACGCTGCCACTCCCACCCAGTCATATCACACAAAGATCGTGACACCCGAGTCCACACGATCACCCTCGGCCCCGATCGACATTCCCGCACGCTCCAGGCAAACGCTCGGCACCGTGTCGGAATCTGCCATCGAGGACGACGACTTCGAGGATCCTGCCGCGCCCGCTTTCCTGCTCTACCGCCACAGCCAGCGTACCGACAAGCGAAGGCAACCAGCGAGGCCACAGCCTGCGCCCATGCGCCCAGGTCTGAGCGCTGGAAGCAGGACGCTCTCTGGAAAGTTACACGTGTGGAGGAGGCCAAGCTGGGATCTGTTCTCTGTCGACGAAGAAAGAGAAGAGGAAGCAATGCACGATGAGAGCGGTGGACGAACGATGGACGGCACGCTACGCAAGAAGAAGGGCAAGGCGGTGCTGAGAGAGTAATGCTTGAGCGAGATTGATGCGGTCGCGACTTTTTGTGTCCCATGGGGACTTTGACTTGGAATTTCTGCATGAACGAGTGGCGTTTTGGATTTTGGTAACGAACGTTGACGGGATGGTTTCACTGGGCAGCATGACTCCGGAGTTTTCTTATTTGCATTCGATGCGGTCTTTCTGGTTTCTCAGGCGACAGCCTTGCGACAACGAATGTTTGCATTGCGATGGAGTTTTTCACAATCAGGGTTTGGAGAAGAGATGACCAGCGGGCAGCAGGTCTCCTGAATGTTTTTGTTTTTTGCATTCTGCGTTTGCTTTTGATTCTCGATGAGACTGAGACTGTGATCTAGTTCAGATGGGGTGTTTTGAACAGCGGGCTATTCATATGCTCCTGAAAGAATGAAGACAGAGAAAGACGATAGTCAATCAAAACGAGCATCCAACTAGCTGTTGCAACGCTCTTTCGCTCGTGAATGCTCTTTTTGCTTAATGTCTCAGTAATTAGATGTCGTTTTTAGTTCGATTTGTAGATTGCTTGGACACTTGAGATGCTTTAATCTCACTCATAGGGCGCGTCGCACGGGCTTTGTGATCCGTATCTTCGTTGTGGAAGGGCGTGATTGTAGTACACTTGGTGAGGGTGAGGCTGAATTGAGTCCCCGCATCCCCGTCATCCTCATCTCGACAGGGATTATAAATACATGTACCTTAGGAAGCGACTATCTTATCGCCGCTTAACATCAACAAGCATTTCCTCTTGCTTCTTTTTTTCCAAGCTACCTCTGCTTCACATCATACACAACAAATAAAAAGATGCCGAACGAAGTGATTCTCTACGACATCCCCAGCAGAGACCCTTGTGCCTGCTGGTCACTAAACCCATGGAAAAGTAAATGCATCCCTCCCAGGCAACCATCTCGACATCATCACAACTCACTCGATCACCTGACTAACAGCATCCTCCAGCCCGCGCCGCTCTCAACTTCAAAAGCATCCCCTACAAAACCTCCTGGATCGAATACCCGGACATGGCCCCCAAATTCGCCTCCCTCGGCCTCGCCGCCACAGCAGACCGATCCCCCAGCGGCTACTCTAGCCCAATGGTCCAGCTTCCCGACGGGACTTTCGTGATGGACTCGCGCCGCATCGCCGACGCCCTCGAAACCTTGCAACCCGAGCCCTCGCTGCGCCTCGACAGCGGCTACGTCGAGCGCACCCAGAAAGCCGTGCTCGACGTCGGCGGTGCCCTGGCGCCGATTTGCATCCCGCGCGTTCCAGAGTTGCTACTAAATCCTTCCAGCGCGGAGTACTTCCAGCGGACGCGCAAAGAGCGGTTCGGGATGACGCTCGACGAGCTCGCGAAGAGCGAGAAGGGCGGCGAGGCGGCGTGGGAGAATGCGAGGCCTGGCATCGAGGAGATCATTGCGATTCTGCACGAGCATGAGGAGGGGCCTTATGTTCTGGGCGAGACGCCGAGTTATGCGGATTTGATTCTGGCGGGATTCTGGGCGTTTGCGAGGAAGCTTGACAAGGGTGGCGATGTTTTTGGGAGAGGGATGGGGTTGGATGAGGCGATTCCGAAGCATTGGGAGGCTTGTCAGAAGTTCTTGGAGAGGGATGACTAGGAAGCGAGGAGGGTGGAGGGCTCGAGTTTTGGTCAGTAGCGTATGTTGTCTCTGCTCCGTATGCTTAGAACCTTTGTTAGATAGAATGGAATGATTCGAAACGAATTTCAATCACACAGTCACGAGATACTGTTCAAGCTTGACAACTGTTTAGCATTCAGTGTATTGACGATCAGGCACAGAGAGACGGGACTCTCATTCATACCATCGATATACATATCATGTTATTTTATGATGTGTTGTACGTTCGTGCCACTACCATACGCTCTAGCAATTTACATGATAGAGGAATCTAATAAGACACGCTGCATACTTCTCGAACACTCCTTTAAAGATGACAATATTGCCTACTAACAAAGTTATCGCTGAAGTCGATAGCTTGTGCCATTCAGATACTGAAAAGAATGTTCGGTTATCTCAGCGGTCTATGTGCTACGTCTCTCGCGTACGACCGCCAAAAGATGCCCTTCGCCAATAAGACGTTGCACGAAGACTTTTGAGATTTGATGCCCTTGTGCGGTGATTTAGGACAAGGAGATCTCTTCGAGCCCGGTACGGGTCAAGCTGACGCTATACAACAACACTCCTTGCGTTTCAGCCGTCATTGCAGGACTTCGGTCTTAGACACAGCATGTTGTACACACTTATTCAAGTCTGAGACACTAACAAAACAAACGATGTCATTCGAAACATCATCGCCAAGCAGAAACCTAACCCTAATTCGTGTTCCGACGTCTTCCGAGTGACTTGATGCTGACTTCATTTCGCGCCGCGTCCTGTTGTGTCTTACAATCTTCATCCTATCTCGTTTCTATTTTTATTTTATGTCTCGAGAAGATGGTGCTGTACGAGCGCCTCGCTTCGAGGGCGAGGACGTCAGCCCTACTACGGAGCGAGAACTGAGAGGCTGGTACTCGACTGGTCTCGCCGCTGAGATCTTTGCTGTTTGTGGCGTTGGTATGGATCATCCAACACGATATAAACGATTTCTTAACTGACGAAGTATGACAGGGTCATTCGCTCCTGTTACTCTCGAGCAGCTCGCTCGCGAAAGCGGTGTTCTAAAATCAGACGGCGTGACACCATGTCTCCAAGCAGCTGCGAAAGAAGGCAGTGCTCGCTTGGCCAGACTACTTGTACGCGCCGCAGAGTCTTCAGATGACATATGCGTTGTGCATCCTTTTGGCCGTGAGACTACAACATCGAGCTACGCCCTCTATACGTTTTCCACGGCCGTGTTCTTGCAAGCATTGGTTCTGGTTTCCTTCAGTGCAGTCGCAGATTATGGTATCTCAGGATGTGCTTTTCGATGTGTTCAACTGGCTTACTGACTCGGTCCGATACAGGCGTGCATCGAAAGCAATTGTTGTTTGGATTTGCGTTCACTGGAGCAGCCGCCACAGCAGCTTTCATCCTCGTTATGCCGCAATGGTACCT
>Ga0265797_10006686_pt1 | contig 16156 bp, 18 predicted proteins | sample P2T30metagenome_FD_192433 | JGI IMG/M metagenome (GOLD analysis project Ga0265797, IMG submission 192433) | Plant litter microbial communities from East Loma Ridge, Irvine, California - P2 T30 | ecosystem: Environmental > Terrestrial > Plant litter > Unclassified | place: USA: California... | reverse complement strand
GCAATTGCCGCTCGTGTCCGCATCACCCCTTGTTGGCGTTGCTGGACCCTTTGCATTTCCGACTGTTCCATCACTTTAGCGTCTTGAACCGAATACTAAACCTGTTCCTGAAGACTCGGTAGATCCCGTTCATGCCATGTTTACTGGGTACAACAACAAGAAGCGGGTCACGGAGCGCTACAAGATTGTAGGCTTCATCAGCAGCGGTACCTATGGACGAGTCTACAAAGCCGAAGGCAAGAATGGCCGCACTGGCGAGTTTGCCATCAAGAAGTAAGTCGGAACGAGTCTTGCAATAATGCATGCTAACATGCCCAGATTCAAGCCGGACAAAGAAGGCGAACTTCAATACTCAGGCATCTCGCAGTCCGCTATACGAGAGATGGCACTATGCACTGAGCTCGCACATCCCAACGTCGTGCACACCGTAGAGATCATCTTGGAGGACAAGTGTATCTACATAGTCTTTGAGTATGCCGAGCACGACTTGTTACAGATCATCCACCACCATAACCAGCCCCAGCGACAGGCCATACCCGCGCCAACCATCAAGTCTATTCTCTACCAGCTCTTGCAGGGGTTGGTCTATCTGCACCGCAACTGGGTCATGCACCGGGATCTCAAGCCAGCCAACATCATGGTCACTAGTGCTGGCAAAGTCAAGATAGGCGACTTGGGTCTTGCCCGCCTGTTTTACAAGCCGCTGCAATCTCTCTTCTCAGGCGATAAGGTCGTCGTGACGATATGGTATCGCGCACCTGAGCTTCTTCTTGGTAGTCGTCACTACACTCCTGCAGTTGATCTTTGGGCTGTGGGATGTATCTTCGCCGAACTGTTATCATTACGACCTATCTTCAAGGGAGAGGAAGCAAAGATGGACAGCAAGAAAACTGTCCCATTCCAGCGCAATCAGATGCAGAAAATAGTCGAGATCATGGGCATGCCCAGCAAAGACCGATGGCCTCTACTGACGGCTATGCCTGAATATCCTCAGCTGTCGTCTCTCGCCTCAGGCAACGCTGCACGATTTTCCCGACCCCAGGGTGGCGATGGTCTGGAACGATGGTATCACCAGACGCTCAACAATAACCAGTATCCAATAGGCTCCGGGCCAGACACACCTGGACCCGAAGGACTCTCTTTGCTCAAACAGCTCCTCGAGTACGACCCCCAGAAACGACTCACAGCGGAGAAAGCGTTGTTACATCCTTACTTTACCATTCATGGCAAGCCAGCCGACAGCTGTTTCGAGGATTCAAAGATCAAGTACCCCGTCAGAAGGGTCAGCCAGGAGGACAACGATATCCGCACGGGTAGCTTACCAGGTACCAAGAGGAGCGGACTTCCAGACGATTCGATCATTGGACGTCCTGCGAAACGTCTCAAGGAAGGATGAAGATGCTCGACGCGGTGATTTCGTGCTGCTCGATAATGTGTACGGACGATGCGATGCAGTTTCCCGTTTGTACGTACTGCCACCGTCGTTGCGGCAAATCTATCCCTGGTTCTCGGCATGGTGCTACATGGCTGGACCCATGAGTAGTGGCCTTGGCAGTGGAAACGGCTTTGTGCGAGTCCTCATCTTACACAAGCGTCCTGGAACCCTCTCGACCCTAGTCCTGACGTAGCACGGACACGACGGCAATCTGACAATATGCTGGCTCTAATCGACCGAATGAGGGGAGGCCGTTTCCGAGGACAACGCAGGGGCAATGTGTCCGACTGGGAGGTGCAAACCATTCTGTTGCATCTGTCTAGCTGGAACCATGTTGTGGAGCCCCTGGAAATGAAGCGTAAAGCAAGTAATACTTCTTGTCTGCCTACAACCCCGCCCTTTTTAGCGTGCTGGCAGTAGAACAGTGAAATAAGAGAAGTGTGCAGCGCCTTTGCACCTGGATCGCGCTACAGCGGTAGCGATAGAACCCACGACTTTACGTTAGCCTCGCTCGCCGTAATATATACAACGAGGGGAAGACAGCCTGTCAAAGGCAGCCACTAAATACAAGTACGATGTTTCTCGACCCTAAATTACCGCCGGCACCACCTGAATCGAGCGAAATACCCAAGATGATGAAATGGTCACGTCCAAGTCCTGGTGGTCGAGCAAGGGATGTTCTCTTAGGCATTGATACTACAAACCTGTCTCCTTAGTTCTTTCTCTACCAATTGAATTGTGCCATCCAGAGAGCATGCGGACTTGCGCTGTGCATGGGCACTTGGCCCTACTGTAGTCACTCTTCACGAACGCCACTTTGCGTGCTTGTGCTTCCTTCAACCTTCACATGTCTATTTTGTGCGTTGCTCTAACGACATATGGCATTACAGCTAGCGTAGCGGGCTCCACGAGGTGACGACAGAGAGATAGTGGTGTGTGAGCAGTGCGCACGCATCAGGTTCGTGGCCAGTCTTCGGTGATACCTTCAAGTAAGTTCGCAAAAGAGCAATAGCAAGAACAGTGAAGAGACTGATGGAGTAGCAGACCTGTGTCGCCACTAGGTGCCTACGAAACGCAATGGGCCTGTCCTACCTGCCTTACCTGCAGTCTACCCCGGCTGACATTACACAAACGATCGCTACAGTAGGTCTGCTGCCTCTGTTCATCATTCACTTTGATGGTATTCGGTGCCGGGCTGCTCTTCCTCTATTGAGTTACCTGGTAATTGGTCCGCCCTCCGTAACCGTTTGTTTGCGGGGCTAGTACGTGAAGGCAGTCGCGGACTGTCAACACCACGCCATCGTCGGCCCAAGCCACGTCCTTGACCATATAAGCCCGGCTGACCTCGTTCTACTCCTGCTTCGTCACTCGTTGAAATACTTTCGCTCCTTAGATTGCCTCTCATTAATTTGCTCCAAACCTGTGCACAGCATCACGAATCGACTGCACCTGCTGTCCGAACAACTCATACCTATTGAACCTCGCCCTTGGCCCTACATCCTACAAACCAACAACCAGTACCTCTGCCGAAACCTAGCCATGAAGATTTTCTCTTCCCTCCTTGCTCTTACGGCAGCCATAGCTGTCGCCGCTCCCGCCAATGAGATCAAGCGCCGCGATCTCGTTGCCGACGATGCTCCTCATCAGGACGATCCGAACTTCATTAGCGCTGTCATGCGGGCTCACTGGTACTGGCGCAGATTGCATTGTGCACAGGACCTTGTTTGGGATACTGAGCTTGCCAACGCCGCGCGTGCTGATATCTCAGAGTGCCCAAAGGACCCCGAACATGTAAGCAGCGGGCGCGACAATGACAGAGCATGGCTAATATTCGTAGAAACGCTCTGGCAGCAATCTCTCGTCCGTGAACCCACCCCCTGAAGGTTACGATGCTTGGGTCGAGTTCGCTCGCACTGCTACCCACGGCTGGCACGAGGAGGAGACCAAGTACCCCTACGACAACCCACACTTTGATCCTGCATGGGGACACTTCAGTCAGATGGTCTGGCGTAACAGCACGCGTCTCGGATGCGCCCTTGGTCACTGCCCCAGCGACGTCAACTGGCCGGGACGCTTCTACTGCTGTGAGTTCAAACTACAGGATTGTAGGTGCAACAGTGCTGACAACCACAGACTATTCGTTCTTTGGCAATAATATTGCGGCTGGGCAGTTTGAGGTTCAAGTTTGGGCGCCCGTGTGCAAAGATCCTGACGTTGCTGAGGTCACGAAGCGCGAAGACGTCAATTTCAACTGGGCTCGCGTTTGAGATGCCCACGCTTGCTTGTCACACAACTCTGCGTACCGCCTGCGTAACGAGACTTACGACAGCCTAACCTTTCTCTCATCACGATGTTTGGCGCTATACCCTATTCACGGATCTCTGTTCACACATACCTTGTCTACTTGGAGATTTGCTGCCGCTTGTCTGGCATGACTTACTATATCACTGGTTCTGGCAACACTGGTGGTGGTGAGACGTTGATGACTATTACCAGTGGTCGACTGTTACCAGTTGTTGGAATGTGTCAGGTAATGAATCCGGCGTAGCTTGCTGGTCATTATTAGAGGAGATGTCACGTCCTGGGAATACACAAATTCTTCATGATTCATGCTCTCATTATTCAAGCGTTATTCCGTGAGTCATGACGAGAAGCATCCTCGACCTAGGCCAAAGGTTCTCCAGAAATCCACCGCACTGAACGACGAACGGCAATCATGTTTATCCAATGCAGGATAATAGAAAAAATGTCAAGACAAATCAAAAGATTATGTACTGCCTACTTCCACAATTCGATGAAAAACCGCAATGCCTTCACACCCTCGAGAATATCCATGGAACACGATCATCGACACAGGAGTGTTTTTAGGTGAATAGTTTGAGGACAGGAACGAGAGGAAAGAAAGAGATATAAGGGGCGCTGAGGGGCTGTGCTATGAGAGCTGGAAGTAAATGGGGTATCAAAGATGCTATCTGCAGGACACATCTCATGACCTCAAGAGATAGTAAATATACATCAAAAGGCGAGATAAGAATCTTTGCGAAACCATTCCACAAGCGTCGCATAACCCTGACAGGTAAAATGGACACCCTGGCAAAGAATAGGGCCGAGTGAAGTGGAGTGCTTGTGGACTTATTGAATCACTAAACATAGAAGAAGAAGAAGCAAACACTGGAATGACTCTCTTGAGAACGCATCGACACGCAGCTATACAAGCTAAGTGCTTGGTGTTGAGGACCAGTTCAGCCTCATGCACTGCACGGGTCCTCGCGATCGGATCATGCGGCCGGGCATTTCCGCGGATCGCGAAGCAATAATCGGTCCTACAAGAGACGGCAAACCCCCATGATCTCCATCTTACACATAACCATCAGCAAGACCCTTAATTATCCACTCTTCTCATCTCACTTTTTCGTCCCATGCCATCAAAATTCCATGTTGAGAAACATGGACATCCTCAGCCACCAGTCGGTCATGAGCGGGCGATCCCTGCATAACGGCCATGCGCCAGTGGACTTATTGCATCATTGAACGCCACCATGGCCTCGATCTCGCCTCTGAGCAGCGAAGAGCCGCGACGCGCGACAGGCAAGCCATCTCAGGGCCCCCACTAATGAGGCGTGCTTTTGTCTGCCCTGCGATCAAAGATATATCGATCTATGGCGTGCGAGGGGCGCGGAGATGGATCCGCGTGGGCTTAACACGGGCGACAGGCACGAGAGAGTCTAGCCCTTTGGCTCCCTGGCACTGGCCTGCACCTTCCTCGTGGGTCTCGCGCGTGCAAGTACAGTGGTTATCGGGTTTTAAGGTTGCGCCTGCCTCCTGTTTCCGCCGCGTTTGACGGATTGGCTGCTAAACGATCGACAAACACTACCACAGAAGATTCAATTGCCACCCAGTACTACAACAAGAGTCGCCTTTATCGCCCAAGATGCTGGAGAAGCAGCAGCAGCATGCGCTGCGGGACGAGGGCAGAGACGCTGTGCCGAGGCTACCTGTCTCCCTGTCGGGTGAGATTAACGCTGCTACACGGTATGCTTGTCTTCCTTCTTAACTATGGCCCTGGAGTGAGAGCAGGATGCTAATACCACTCGTCCAGATCTCTCCACACAAACCTTAACCGTCTCATAACCTCGCGCCTTCCGCTTGCGCTCCCGCCGTACACTTCCGACCCCACATTCTACGCAACTGGCCTGCTACACTTTGCGCACATCTTCCTGACTTTTGAGTCACTGTGGGCTGATCTGCTGCGCGACCATGCTCCAACCTCGCATACCGCCTCCCCGCACCCCGCAGTCGACTCCGAGACCGCCTCTCCGCCATTCTCGCCACTGCTCTCGTATCTCCTCGTAAACCCATACGACTCACCTTCGCTCTTCACATCAACCTTGGGTGCGCCGACTGCGCCCTCTCCACAACTTGCGGCCTTTCTGCAAGCGCTGCGACCGCGAGGGTTGATCCGGTCATCGCGGCTAAAGAGAGATCTCGAGTATCTCCTAGGCGTCCACCCCACGGACCTCGAAGTCCTGCTAGCCAAATATCCCGGAGACAAGGTCGCCGAATTCTGCACGCACATCCGAAAGAGCGTCAACGAAAAGCCTTGGACGCTCGTTAGCTATGCCTGGTGTTTTTACATGGCTGTCTTCTCTGGAGGCCGTTGGATACGAAGCGTGCTCTACAAGGCACCACCAGGCTTCTGGCCGGAGCAAGATAATGAGCGCACGATATTAGAAGAACGCGGTTTGTCATTCTGGCATTTCTTCGGTCCCCATGATGGAGAAGATATCAAGGCAGAATTCAAATCGCAACTACTCGCTGCGGAGAGTCTCTTTACACCGGACGAGCGCGTCGATATCATTGAGGAAGCAAAGAATATCTTCCGCCTCTGCGCTACACTGGTAGATGAGCTGGATGAGTCGATCGGCACCGATATGGCGCAGTTTGTTGCGACACCCGCAGTTCACCCTGAGCCCAAGGCTTCGACCGAGAAAGCGATCCTCATCGATACCAACGTCACAGTTGTCGAAAACATGACCAAGTCCAGTGACCCGTTCAAGACATTTCTCAGGAGGCCAGAGGTCACGGGTACCCTTGTCGCTATTGGCTGCCTAGCCGTGGTCACGCTGTTCAAGATCCAGTGAGACAAGACGACATGCGTCCGACATAACGACTGATTCTCTTTTTGCTTTCATCACATGCCCATGAGCTATGCTTTCCACGATTAGCGCTAATGTCTTCAACTGACACGGTGCGGTCTCTGACGGGCAGGAACGAGGCGTCACGACTGCTTCTTCTTCTTATTTTTCTCTTCATAGCATACGGCATACTTTGGAGTTTAGTTATCTTTGGCGGGCCAGGATGAGCCTGTCATCCGGTGGAGTTCTTTCCTACTTGACTTTGTTCGGCGGTTTATTTGAGGTCATCTCAAACGATCAGTGCATGGTAATATGGCGTGCGATACCCCCTGTAGCAGTTCGTAGGATACATGCTTTAGTTTCGTTTTACTCTCAGCCTGAAGATGTCACCTGTAATGAGATGCTTGCACATGATAGTCACATCACGCATAGTGGCTCGTGTTGTTAAGGAGAGACGGTTTGTATTAAGTTTCTTTAGAGAGATCTGAAAAGTACATGGATGATGTTGCCTGTCGCTGACTTTGCGCTCTGCTAGAAGAAAAAGAAAGACGCCTTGGTGGTCGTTACATGTTTTTGGATCTTTTGTGGTATGCCAGTAAGGGAATGACAAAAGAAACAACCTTCTCTTGTAGGTCCGACTGTTGTGCTGTACCGCTAGCTTTTTGGTTTTGTCTTGCAGGACCCGTCATACTTTTCTCCGTAAGGGCATTTGCATTGCTTGTGCTGGTTGCAAGTCTTCCCGCCTGTGCAGGCATCTCCGCATTTAGAGCAGTCTTCGTTCGTACCCCAGGTAGTCTTCTTGCACTTACCATTGCAAAGCTCTTCTTCTCCATACTTGCACTTCGGTACGCACTGTTTATCCTTGCATGTCTTTCCCTCTCCGCACTTGGTTCCGCAACCTCCGCAGTTATTGTCGTCCTCCTTGAAGTCCTTCCAGGGCTTGCATTTATTGTCGCAGAATACGGGCTTTTCAGCAGGGCATTCGCACTTGCCGTTCTTGCATGTCTTCCCACCCTCGCACTTGTTTCCGCAAGTTCCGCAGTTATAGTCATCCTTCTCAAAGTCCTTCGAGGGCTTGCATTTATCGCCACAGAACACGGGCTTGTCGGCAGGGCACTTGCACTCCCCATGCTCGCATATCTCTCCTTTCTTGCACATCTTGCCGCACTTGCCGCAGTTGTCAACGTCCTTTGTAAAGTCGGCTTTCTTTCCGTCAGGGCATTTGCATCCACCACCCATGCACTTTTCTCCCTTGTCGACGTAGCACTTGTCTCCGCATCCTGAGCAGTCCGTATCCGTGCCAAATTTCTTGCACTCTCCGTTGCAATATTTTGGTTTTTCATAAGGGCATTGACATTCCTTGTTCTGGCACTTCTTTCCCCCCTTACACTTCTAGCACCATAGTGTCAGCAAACAAAACACTTGTTCTGTAGCACACACTTACTTCTATGCACTTGCCACCGCATGGCTCCTTGGTAAGCGGTGTTTTAGCCGCAGGGCCGCATTCATAGCAAGGTCCCTTCTGCTTGATGGACTGCAAGATGCAATCTACCCCGAAAAGTGGGGTGTTGGCTCCACACCAGCTTGAACAGATCGTAGTTCGTTTTGCTTGTGATTCGGGGATTGCAACGACAGAGCAAGCTGTGTCGGAAGACGGTTAGTAAGAATTGCTAAGCTGATTTTCTGTTGCATCCGGAGCACTGACCGAGAAGGAGTAGAGTGAATACACTGAGTCTAGGCATCTTGAATCAAAGTTCAGTGAGGATTGAAGTCTGGTATGATGGCACTTCTCTGCGTTCTCAAATCCATAACGCGAGATTCTCTCCTTATTTATGCGTTCGCCGTGCGGTACAGAAAGAGGAGTCGAGATCCAGAGTTGTCTTGGAGGTCTTGTCAATAAGCCATCTTCAGCTCCAGAGCTGCTGGTCTGCAGTACCACATCGTCATGATGTCGAATCCGTCGGTCATGGCATCCGCATTTCAGTGGGTTGAGTCTGATCCATCTCTTTATGATTGGCAGGCAATTCGACGCCTCCAATATCAGCGTAGAGTTGTCGAGCGCACTAGGTTCGAGGTACAGTTGGAAACGTAATTAGAAACGTCGAGTTCGGGTCGCGGGAGATGGCCAAGAGTCTTCTATACTAGCCACGTCCATCTGGGTATGAAGGTTGGAATCTCGCGACACTGACGATCAGCGAGAAAGGCGCTTTACATAGCGCTAATGCAATGCAGATCAGGTTCGAAGCAGTTCGTAAGTTCGTAGTAAAGTCTCCGCTACAAGCCGAACCCCGCTTCCAAGATATGTGGCTGACTTCTTAGTAGCAGCTAGAGCTGAAGCTGAAAAAGAAGACCTATGATGTTTGCAAGATGTTCGTATAGCTAGAGCTTACACATAGTCACTATTCTTTCGGTCCCGGATATTGCACCGTGCGGAACCTAAACCCCGCAGTGATCTTGACCGCATTGGACTTTCTTTTTGCCGTCTCAGCTACATATCAGGACGGCAACCTCTTGGCGTTCACAGATATGACAGAAACAGTCAAGCCAGCGATGTTTCTGCCAACCGCAAGATCAACCAAGCTGTATTGCCAAGCAATGCGAGCAGCGCATAAGCCCTAACCTCTATCATTTTGTCTTGGCTCAGTCGGAATCCACCATGAGCTACCTTAGATCTATGGCTAGCTTGCAGACACGCCTGAGTCCAGTCTAGCCTGCATCCTTTGAGAACATAGATATGCCTTTCAGTCTGCTAGAGGCCTGAAGCCTGTAGGATAATCCCCGCCTGCACTCCCACTGGCCTGAGCTTTGTATATCGTGATATCAAGTTATCTAGATTCTGGGCCAGCTCATGCGTGGTAGAATGTGTTCTAAGGAAAAGACGTGTTTTATTCATTCTATTCAATGAGATATGAGGAGATACAGATAATATGGCTGATTTTGACATGTTTCCAACGAAATAAAGAAGAGTACACAGTCATCGTTATATGTTTTTTTCCATGTTTGAGCAGGACAACGTTCGTATGCTTGCCGCCTCTTTTTTACATGTGTTTTTGTAGCGTTTTGGTTTGACAGAAAAACAAAAAAACAAAGGAAATCCACCCCTCATGACTAAAAGACGGCTGTGCTTGATTGCTGCTTGGTTCGTCTCATACCGAGTTTTCGGCCTTAGTGCGAATTCAAATACCTAGGTAGTTTCGAATGCTCGTATCGAAAGACCCGTCCGTGCCATGGACTTTGCGCAAATGGCTCCGTAGGGCGGCGTCGCTGAAATAGCCTTTGCCGTTGACGCGATCGCAACCTGGTTGTGGGCAGGAGAGTGCGGATTCGTCATGCTCAGTGCGTATGTGGTTGGTCCATTCCTTCGACGATAGGAAGGCATTCTCAGTAGAGGACCAATATGCTCCGACTGGCTTTGACTTTGTGCAATCTGCCTTTGGGCACCACTTACGATGGCACGAGACAGAGATGTCATCTTCACCGATGTGGTGATAGTTGCGAACGTGTTGGGTGAGATGGTCTTTGCGTTTGAAGCCATTCTTTCCTCTGTATTTCTTGCAGTATTTGCAAGGGAAACGTTTGGCGTCCTTTTGATGACTTATTTGGTGTCTTGAATATGTGTCCAGTCGGGTGAATCCTTTTTCGCAATCTTCTTGCTTGCACAAGAAAGCAGTGTGACCAGAGTCGATAGTATGTAGCTCTAAATATCCTGCAGACATGAATACTTCCTGACACTGATCGCATGAAGTCATGCCCTGATGCATAGTCTGCATATGATGTTTGCCATCTTGTGGGACGACATAGTGGAATCCACATTGTTTTATGGCACACTTCTTTTTGACATGATGCGGCTGATACTGTGGCGCTGCAAAGCTAGCAGGCCTGATCTCGACAGCCGGGTCTACTGTAGAAAGAGAGCTCAATCCAGAACCGACAGTGCTACTATGATAACAGTTAGACTTCAGTCATAAAAAGAGTACTGAATGACCTACCTTTCGGTGTAGCCAACTTCCGGGAGCGTGATATTCCAGTAGTTATTCAAATCTTGAAGTGCAGCATCATTCCTGGAGAGCTCAAACCCTCCTAGCGGGGTTGACAACACCGGTTCAAGCCAGCCTACATGAGTCTCGGGGGGAATGTAGTTGTTTGGATTGATATGGTCTTGGACCCCTGTATGCCAGTCGAATGTGTTCGGTGTCGTGATCCAGCTTTGAGGGACATTGTATGCTTGACTATCCCAGCCCGAGTAACCAATTGGAAAACACAGAGGGGTCTGCAGGGCGGTGTCGTCAACGTTGCTGGCCAGCGCACCCTTTTTGTTAGCAGAGTGTAAAAAAAAAAGCTCACCCAAAGTCCTGGAACTGGTAGTCGTCCATGATTGGCAAGGCAGAAGAAGGCTGCGTGCGTCTAACCGAAAACGTCGAGGTGAAGCAAGCCACAAGTGTCGATGCGTTGGCACTCGTAAAGCAGCGTAGGAAGGCTGAGATAGTGTTGGTACGAATAGTGCAAGATTTTGATGAGAGCAACAAGCAGGATGCTTCGATAATACATACTTGCAGCCCGCTAAGCCTCTCGCTGCCTTAAGCGGGAAATGGAAAAGGGCAAGAGTTATTAGCTACTGCATCTTGGCTGCATGTTCAGCTACATAGAGCCTGAATGATTGGCTGTGATGCGCGAAAGGGCCATGGCCCTTTTTTGGTGCGAAGGATGAACGTAGTGGGGGCCAAGAACTGAACGCACACCTACAGGCAACCCACTCGCAGGCTGATGATTGCGAGATATACGCTTGCGGCTACAGCTATGACAGTTCTATTCCAATGAGCTGATCGAAATCAACAGGCGAGCAAGGATATTGGCCATGTTCTTGGGATGCAAGAAGCTAATGACTTGTTTCGCACCGAGACTCCAATCGCGCTTGCTCTGCCTGGCCGATACTCTACGACGATGAAACCTAGCAGCAGGCTATCTAGCCAAGAAGCAAAGTACATGTGCAAAGCATTTGCGCAGTGATGTGAGGAGAAACCAGCTAATGAGGTGTAAGTTAGAACCTGCTATGCTTGTGCTGTAGGCTAACTTGACGGAGCATTCACTGGTAGGAAAATGATTGGTCAGGATGTAACGATAAGTATCACAAGGGATTACACAGTTGGGGATATCTAAGTAGCATGTCGCATGTACTCATACAGCTCACGATCGAATGCGAAACCCATTTAGCACCATCGCAACTCTTGCCTTGTGGTGAAATGATGCTAAGGCAATCTGACCAGCCCTGGAAAGCTGAAGACAACGCTAGAACGGACGACTGCAGCCCTCTCAACCTTCTTGATGCGCTACCCTCCCAATGCATGCTCTGGCGCAAATGGGTCGAAAGGTGCCACAATCTGCTTCTTTCCAAACGCCTTCTTCAATCCTTCTTTCATCCTCTCCCACCTTGTCATCCCCTTCCTCTTAGCGTGCTCGAAGGTCATATAACTCTTATCAATTTCCTTCAGTCGTGTCGCCTCTTCCTTTTCAAATTGCTCAGCGCGCTCTCGTAGTCCATTGATAACGTGCTGACGAAGCCGATAGTTGGCAAAAGTCGTGTCGTGCTCTGGATGCAGGGCGAGTATCTCCGGGATCTTGGAAATAGCAAGACCAGATTCGTTGATCCGATGATAGAGGAAGGATTCAAGGTCTTCGGGGCACCAGGAGGGCTGCGCTGGGACGCCGACAAAGGTTGCGCGAACAGCGCGGACAATACCAAAGTCGGTTATCTCGCCAGCTTCGTATTGTTTGAGCAGGTTGCAAATAATCTGGCCGCGGTGTAAGAGGCGGATTTCGCGGTGTGTCCACTCGCGCTTGTAGTCTGTCAGATTTGGAGGGAGGAGCCAGCCCTCCTGCGCGATCTTATGGGCTTCGTAGAAATCGCTGAGTTTGTTTCGGGCATTGGGAAAGAAGTAGCCTTTCCAGAACTTTTGGTCGTAGACTGCGGCTTCGACTAGGATGCGAAGATAGTAGTATAGCTCATGCTGACTCTCACCGTTAGTCTGACGAGATGGAAAGGACGTAATACATCGGCTAGCCTGCCGAGGTATGTCGAAGATGGCAGCCGCAGTGTTATTGCGCCGATGAGCGTATTTGTTTCTCAAGCTTTGAACATAATGTACACCCTGCTCAAACTCTTCTAAAGATACGGCGACAGTAGTGATGGACTTGGCCTGTGCTTTTGTAAGGATGCCTTCCTCACCAAGGCCATTCATAAAGATCTCAAAGTGCTCTGGCTTCAGTATGTGTCTACGGTCCTCAGGAAAGAGCTGTGCGACAATCATCTCGTGATCCTCGCTGTTCATGAGTCGACGCTCGACGAGCTCAGCATTGTTGACCACGGCATTGTATCGTATGATCCAATTACGCTCAACAGAGCCTTTGGGCATTTCGCTCGCACGGATACTGATACCGTTGACGTTGAAGGTGGCATCAGGTATATCGCCATCAGCGTGGCGGGCTTGGAGATGAAAGTAGGCATTGATCTGATCCATGATGTCGATGTTGGTAGGACAGCCATCTGCTGCAAAGAAGGTGAGATCTTTGATGGCTTTGCGTCGACGTAGAGCCTCAATCTCCTGGTTTGCGGTTCTTAGACTGGTTCGACGGAGGGTGGACGGAGACAGACTACTGGGGAGACGAGCTATATTATGACCATCCCCCCGACCCTTCTTCTTTAGAACGATTCCCAAAGGCTTTAGACGTTCGCTGGTATTCGCCCGTGGCATAATGGCAGCATGGCGCTGCGCCAGCAGCTTTTCTGCTGCTCGCCTATCCGCCAAAGCGACTTCTAATTCATCGGTGTAGGCATCAGGACTGTCATGAGTCGACTCGACGGCCACTGGCTTAGAGGTTGTTCGACATATCGGGCGACTGTCGGCGCGCGTGTCGATATCGGTTGTAAAGCCGAGGTCCGCTTGAGTCTTGACCCCAGGTCCGGTAGGATGGGTCACAGACTTGGTCAGTGATATAACAGAGGTGACGCTGACATGCTTTTCGTTGGGTATCGACGTTTCAGAATGCGCGCTTGTAGGTGGTGTGAATGGGCTCGTGGGTGGAGTGCTCGATGGAACCATGTTTGAAAGCATAGTGGTGTTGTTCGCTGTCGAAGGTGAAGGAGGAGTCGAGGTAGCATACTTTGGATATATTAATATTTGTCATAATGAGAAATGGTTATCAGTACCGACCGTCTTCTGCTTAGGCGACTGGAAACGGTAGAGTCTTTTGGAAGTAGAGCTAGATGTAGCTGGTGCAGGCATAGAAGTCATGCTTGGGATACAAAGATCAGAGCCTGGTGGGACACTGTTATTACGGCGATGGTAGCCGAAGACCTTCTGGAAGCCAGCCATCAGGCGCGTGGAGTCGTCGCGCTTGTGACGCATCTTAGGGGCGCTGTTACTTCTATTTGTACCGGTGTTGTCTTTTATGCCACTGCTGTGGTCGTCTTCAGCCAAATCGTTATCGTGGCTCCGACAGGATGACTTAGCTGACAGGAAGGCCTTGAAGTTAGCCATGGCCGGTGTTAGAATTTTCCGGGTCCCTTGTTCCGGGATATCGCTGAGAATATGTTAGAGCTAAAAGATGAGTTGCCGTTGTTAGTCAAGTAGTAGCTTGTGTGGGCGACAGCGTCGAGCGTAGTGTGGAAACGGTAAGTTGTAAACAACGCCAAGCATTTGTAACTCGATCCAAGACCTCGAGAGATCGTGGGGCGTTGTGGCGAAAAGTGAAGGTGAAAGTGATATCAAAATGGCCCGAGAACTGCCTCGATAGAGCGTCGTGGCCGGGTCTCGGACACCAGGAAGGTAGAGGTGCATCAGCGAGCCGTCTGAGAAGATGGCATACCTCCGTCTACTCGCGGATACTCAAGATAGAGGTGATGGTTTGCGTGAGACTTTACCTGCCATTGGTACTTGTTTCACACATACAATGCTCACGACATGTATATATGAGCCGACAATCGTCCTCACTTCGGGGCTTCGCTTTTACCAAACACGTCAATCCTCCAGATGTCTGCCGAGCTGGATGCACTATGCAGGTCTGCCACAACACATAAGCATCGCAGCCATGAAGACCGTATTCATTCAATGACGAGAATCCGCCTTCACGGGTCGAGCTCTTCGTAGAGAATAAGAGAAGAGCACATAAGCAAAGACAGTCATGCAGATGGACACAGTGAGAACTACTGCTTTACATGAAGTTGACTTGGAAGTGAAATACATGGGTGGTTCAAGGATAGGTATGACTTGGAAGGTGAAAACAAAAAACTCCCCTAAACTCCTTGCTTGCCGAAGACTGATATGCGTAGACTAGGAAGACGATCACGACCCAATACACTTGCGCAAATCTTACTGCGTCCGTCCTACAATGGATGTTCCGACAGGACCGTATATCCAGGATAGCTTGCTTATACAAACCTCTTGAGCACCATGAACAAGAGCGCGACCACTACTCCGTAGATACAAGTGTCGATCCAAGCCAGGTCTGGACTGCGTTGGGCAACCTGTTGAGGTGGTGGCGCGGTCGTTATCCTTGTAGGTCTCACGATGGGCACTGTAGGAGCTGGTCGCGATGGGGCTGTAACTGGAGCTGCAGGCGCAGGCTCTGAGGGCGATGCAGATGATGCGGCCTTAGCAGAACTCTCTACTGCCCGCTGCTTACCCTTATCCACCTTCTTGTCCTCTTCGCCTTCCTTGCCCAGCTCGTCGCGATAAGCTAGTCTCAACTCTTCGGGAACTTGCTCGTCCTTCCTCTTGCCTTCCTTCTCCTCGATCTCCTTGACAAGCTCCTCCCTCTCTTGCATGATCTCGGCGTTGCTCTTGGCACAGCCAGCGCATTTCCATGCCCCACTGTCTTTGGCCATGCGCTCACGTGCGTCTCTGCTGCATTCGATGCCGCCGAGCTGCCCCTTCGCGTCTGTGTCCATGAAGCTTCTTATCGCGACAAGAGCTGTGCGCACGCCCCATGCTGGTTGCCATGTCTCTTCGTGATGGCCTGATATGCTTAGACAGATTTCGCGGTTGACTTCGAAGCGTCCAGTGGGTGTGAGGAAGCGGAAAGACGGCGGGCGGAGAGGATACGTGGATGGGAGGACTATGCGACCGTGGTAAATGCCGCCGGCATAGGGCGATGGCTCGGGCGGGCCGCGGATGGTAAAGTGCCACTCGAAGAGGTTGGTTTCTAGAGGTTCGGCATGGTAGTCGGAGGAAGGCGATGTAGAGAGTTCTGAAGCTTCCTTTACTGCGACTCGTTAGCTACGCATCACCAGTCACCATCTAGACTCGCATACATATCCGCTTGATAGTCGGGTTCTTGGTGTTGAACTGCCCGCGGGTGGACATGGTCGCGGCGGTTGTAGGTTGAGAGCACGGGTATGAACAAGATCTCTATACAGTGTGACAAATGAGCAGAACTATGGGTGTATGTATATCAGCTACCTTGTGGTGCACGCGTTTGAGCGCATTCACCGAAATGCAACGTAGACAACCAAGACGCGGCTGCGTCTTTGGTAAGCACCGGCAACTGCTCGTAATCGATAAGTTCGGCCCCACTAATAATTAGCTCATCC
>Ga0265797_10006684_pt1 | contig 16159 bp, 16 predicted proteins | sample P2T30metagenome_FD_192433 | JGI IMG/M metagenome (GOLD analysis project Ga0265797, IMG submission 192433) | Plant litter microbial communities from East Loma Ridge, Irvine, California - P2 T30 | ecosystem: Environmental > Terrestrial > Plant litter > Unclassified | place: USA: California... | reverse complement strand
CCGAAGCGGCACAGCCTCCGCGCAGAGAAAGGGCTCCACGGATGATCAGAACCACCCGTGCCACCGCGGCACTGGCGTTGGCGGGCGCAGCAGCCGTCCTCCTCGCCGCGTGTTCCACCACCGGCAGCGCTTCCCCCTCGAGCTCGGCGTCGAGCGATGCGAAGAAGGATCCCGCCGCCAGCTGCACGGCCCCGGACACCCCCGGTACGGACGCGCTGAAGATCGGCACGATCCTGCCCCTGACCGGTTCGCTGGCCTACCTCAACCCGCCGGCGGAGTCCGGTGTCGGCCTGGCCGTCAAGGACATCAACGCCGCGGGCGGCGTCCTCGACAAGGACGTCACGATCGACCCGGCGACCGACTCCGGTGACAGCAACGACATGACTGTGTCGAGCTCCGCGGCGACGAAGCTCGTCAACGCGAAGGTGCCGGTCGCGATCGGCGCCGAGTCCTCGTCGGTCACGCTGAACGTCATCGACCAGCTGACGAGCAACTGCATCGTCGAGATCTCGCCCGCGAACACCGCGACCGACCTCTCCGGCTACTCGTCGTACTACTACCGGACCGCACCGCCGGACTCGGTGCAGGGTTCCGCGCTCGGTCAGCTCGTGACCGGTGACGGCAACGCGAAGGTCGCCTTCCTGGTCTTCAACGACACGTACGGCACCGGCCTCCGCAACTCGGTGCAGGCTGCGGTCGAGGCATCGGGCGGCCAGGTCGTCTACGGCGGCAAGGGTGAGGGCCAGGAGTTCCCGCCCGGCCAGACCACGTTCTCGTCCGAGGTGACCGCGGCCCTGGCCGCAAAGCCCGACGCGATCGTCGTCCTCGCCTTCGACGAGACGAAGTCGATCATCCCGGAGCTCGTCTCGCAGGGCAACGAGGCGAAGATCTACATGTCCGACGGCAACACGGCGGACTACTCGAAGGACTTCGACAAGGGCACCCTGACCGGCGCCCAGGGCACCATCCCCGGTGCCTCGCCGAAGGACGACTTCAAGAAGCAGCTCGCTGCGTTCTACAAGGACTCGTCGGGCAAGACGCTCGCCGACTACTCGTACGCGGCGGAGTCCTACGACGCCACGATCCTCGCCGCCCTCGCTGCGGTGAAGGGCAAGGGCACCGACTCCGGCACCATCCAGGCCAACATGGCTGCGGTGTCGGGTGCTGACGGCGGCACCGAGTGCGCGACGTTCAAGGAGTGCAAGGCGCTCTTGGACGACGGCAAGGACATCCACTACACCGGCCCGTCCGGCATCGGTCCGTTCGACGAGAACAACGACCCGTCGGCCGCCTACATCGGCATCTACAAGTTCGACGGCGACAACAAGCCCGTCTACCAGAGCGCCATCCAGGGTGCGGTGAAGAAGTAGGGCTCAGCCCAGCACCGCTCGCGAAAGCGACAGTCCCCCACGGAACTTCCGTGGGGGACTGTCGCTTTCGCGTCGGTGGCCGGGAGGCCCGTCAGGGTCCGTCGCCGCAGCAGGGCGGATCGACGGGCGGCCTGGAGGCCCGTGGTGCGTCCGTCAGACCGGCTCGGCCGGGGTGGGTGCGAGCGCCCGGCGACGGGACGCACGCGCGGCGGCGAACGAGTCCGCTGTCAGCACCACGAGCGCGAGCCACACGATGCCGAAGCCGAACCAGCGCCCGGCCGACATCTCCTCGTGCTGCACCAGCACCCCGACGAGCAGCTGCATCACCGGCGCCAGGTACTGGGTCAGCCCGAGCGTCGACAGGCTCACCCGGCGTGCCGACGACGCGAAGAGCAGCAGCGGCACCGCGGTCGCCGGCCCGGTCAGCACCGTGATGACCGCGTGCCCCCAGCCCTCGCTCGTGAACGTCACGCCGCCACCGAGCCCGGTCACGCCCAGCACGATGAGCGCCACGACCGCGATCGGCAGCAGCCACACGGTCTCGATCGTCAGGCCGCTCAGGGCGTCCACGGTGCCGCCGACGCGCTTCTTCACCAGGCCGTACAGCCCGAACGAGAACGCCAGGGCCAGCGAGATCCACGGCATCTGCCCGTAGCCGATCGCGATGACGACGACCGCCACGACGCTCAGCCCGACAGCTGCCCACTGCGCCGGACGCAGGCGTTCGCGCAGGACCACCACGCCGAGCGCGATGGTGACGAGCGGGTTGATGAAGTAGCCGAGCGCGGCCTCGACGGTGTGGCCGGTGGTCGTCGCGAGGACGTAGACGGTCCAGTTGACCAGGATCAGCACGGCGGCGAGTCCCATCACGAGCATCACGCGGCGCTGGGCCATCAGGGTGCGGGTGCGGAGCCACGACCGGGTGACGGCGATCGCCACCGCGCAGAAGACCAGGCCGAAGACGATCCGCCACGACACGATCTCGAACGCCGCGGCGGGGGCCATGGCCGCGAAGAGCAGGGGCATCAGCCCCCAGAGCCCGTAGGCCACGATTGCCTGCACCACGCCGACGGATGCCTCGCTGCGGACGGGTCGCGCCGGACTCGGTTCACTCACGGAACCATCCTAGGAACGACCACCGACCCGTGGGACGCGCACCGGGCCTCCAGGCGGGGTGAGCGGACTGACCAGGACCGGCGCACCCGGGTGACCGGCCCCGGACGCACGAACGCCCCGTCGGCCCGAAGGCCGGACGGGGCGTCCGTGGTGAGTACTCGACTCAGTGAACGATGACCGCGAGGACATCGCGGGCCGACAGGACCAGCAGGTCCTCGCCCGAGTACTTGACCTCGGTTCCGCCGTACTTGGAGTAGATGACCTTGTCACCCACGGCGACGTCGAGCGGGACGCGGTTGCCGTTGTCGTCGATGCGACCCGGACCCACGGCGACGACCTCGCCCTCCTGGGGCTTCTCCTTCGCGGTGTCGGGGATGACCAGACCGGAAGCGGTGGTCTGCTCCGCCTCGACCTGGCGGATGACGATGCGATCCTCGAGCGGCTTGATGCTGACGGCCACGGTGACCTCTTCTTTCTCGGTACGGACTCGGTACAGATGAAAACCGGGTTGGCACTTCGCACAGGAGAGTGCCAACGCCAACTCTAGGGGGCCTCTGGCACTCGGTCAATCCGAGTGCCAGCACATCCGGAGAACACGCAGCACCTGCGAGGATCGACGCATGGACGCCGCCGAACTCACCGCACTGCTGACCCCCGACGGGATGGCCCTGCTCGACCGTACCCCGGGCGTCTCCGACGGCGGCGAGATCGTCCGTGTGGTGTCCCGGCTGCGCGCCGAGGGCCACGATCCCCGGTTGGTCGCCGCGGTGCTGACCCAGGCGAAGCTGCGGCTGAAGGCCCGCGGCAAGTTCGGCGACTTCGCCTCCCGCATGCTCTTCACCGAGGCCGGGCTCGAGCAGGCCACCCGGCTGCAGGTCGCGGCCCAGCACGCCGGACGCTTCGCGGCGGCCGGCCTGACCCGGGTCGCCGACCTCGGCTGCGGCATCGGCGGGGACGCCATGGCGATGGCGGCGCTCGACCTCGACGTCACCGCCGTCGACCGTGACGAGGTGACGGCGGCCGTCGCGACCCACAACCTCGCGGTGTGGCCGAACGCGCGGGTGGAGCTCGGCGATGCCGCGTCCTTCGACCTGTCCGCGGTGGACGGCGTGTGGATGGACCCCGCACGCCGCACCTCCGGGCACTCGGACACCCGCCGCCTCGCCGACCCCGACGACTGGTCCCCCTCGCTCGACACCGTGTTCGCCGCGGCGACGACGACGCCGACCGGTGTGAAGCTCGGACCGGGCATCGACCGCGACCTGATCCCGGACACCGCCGAGGCGCAGTGGACCTCCGTCGACCGCGAGGTCGTGGAGCTCGCCCTGTGGTTCGGCCCCCTCGCCCGCCCCGGGATCCGCCGCGCTGCCACCGTCATCGGCGCGCACGGAATCGCCGAGATGACCGGAGCGGCCGACGCCGACGACGCCGAGGTCGGACCGCTCGCTGCCTACCTGTACGAGCCCGACGGCGCCGTGATCCGCGCACGGCTGATCGGCGACCTGGCACGGGGCCTCGACGGGCACATGCTGTCCGAGGGCATCGCCTACGTCACGTCCGACCGCGCCGTCACGACCCCCTTCGCGCAGGGCTTCCGGGTGCTCGACACGATGCCGCTCGACGTCAAGCGACTGGCCGCACGGCTCGCCGCCGACGGCATCGGCACCGTCGAGATCAAGAAGCGCGGCGTCGACGTCGACCCGGCGCAGTTCCGCAAGCGGCTGCGATTGCGCGGTTCGGGTCGCGTCACGCTCGTGCTCACCCGCCTGGAGGGACGCCACACGGCGATCCTGTGCGAGCGGCTCACCGACACGGTCGGCTGACGGCCGGGGGCCGCGTGCGGTGCTGCGTGCGCGTCGGCGGCAGCGTCCGCGTCAGCGGCTGCGTCAGCTGACGAAGGCGCCGGAGTTCGAGCTGTAGTCGGAGTAGTCCGAGTAGTCCGACGCGTTCGCGATCGAGATCCACACCAGGGCGACGATCAGGATGAACAGGCCCGTCAGGATCCAGCCGCCGATGATGCCGGCGAGCGCCAGGCCGCGGCCACCCTCGCCGGTCTGCTTGATCTTGCCGAGGGCGATGTGGCCCATGATCGCGCCGGCCGGGCTCGTCAGGATGATGATCGGCCAGATGATGATGCCGCCGAACGCGAAGACGATCGACAGGATCGACAGGACGTTCGTCTTCGGGCGCTGCGCGTAGGGCTGGTACGTGTACGGGTTCGACGCGTAGGGCTGCTGCTGCTGCGCATACGGGTTCTGCTGCTGCGCGTACGGGTTCTGCTGCTGGCCGTACGGGTTCTGCGGGGCGCCGTACGCGTTCTGCTGCTGCTGCTGCTGCGGAGCCGCGTACGGGTTCTGCTGCTGCGGCTGCCCGTACGGGTTCGACGAGGCCTGCGGTGCCGCGTAGGGGTTCTGCTGCTGCCCGTACGGGTTCGACTGCTGCTGCTGCCCGTACGGGTTCTGCGGCTGCTGCGGAGCGCCGTACGGGTTCTGCTGCTGTGGGGCCGCGTACGGGTCCTGCTGCTGGCCGTACGGGTTCTGGGGCGCTTCCGGGGCCGACGGCGCCTGCGGTGCGTCAGGAGCCTGCGGGGCGTCCGGGGCGGGCGTGCCGTCGGGCTGTCCGTTCGCCGGGCCGTTCGGCGTCTCGCCCGGCTTCGGCCACTCGTTCTGATCGGACACCGTCCACCCCTCTCGGGCGTCCGGTCTCTCCGACGCCCGTGTGAATCCTCCCACAGGCTCCCGAAGAAGGACCGGGGCCGAACTGGTCAGACCTGGACGGTCGTCACCGGCAGGGTCGAGTCCGCCGCGATGCCGAGGTCGCTCGGCGCGTGCCCCTCGGCCACGAGTCGGGCGCCGACGGCGGCGATCATCGCGCCGTTGTCCGTGCACAGGTCGAACGGCGGGATCCGGAGCCGCACGCCCGCGGCCGCGCAGCGCTCCTCGGCGACCTGTCGCAGTCGGGCGTTCGCGACGACCCCGCCACCGAGCAGCAGCCGGTCGACGCCGGTGTCGCGGCACGCGTTCAGGGCCTTGGTCAGCAGGACGTCGACGACGGCTTCGCGGAAGCTCGCGGCGACGTCGGCCACCGGCACCTCGCGGCCCTCGTCGCGGCAGCGCTCGACCCACCGTGCGACGGCGGTCTTGAGCCCTGAGAACGAGAAGTCGTACCGGTGCGCGGCCATGTCCTTCGGCAGCGTCAGTCCCCGGGGGAACCGGATCGCCGTCGGGTCGCCATCGGCCGCCGCACGGTCGATCTGCGGGCCGCCGGGGTAGGGCAGGCCGAGCAGCCGCGCGACCTTGTCGAACGCCTCGCCCGCCGCGTCGTCGATCGTCTCGCCGAGCAGTTCGACGTCGCCGACCAGGTCCCGCACCAGCAGCAGTGACGTGTGGCCACCGGAGACCAGCAGCGCGATCGTCGGCAGCTCGATCTCGCTGCCGTCCTCGCGCAGCACGTCGGCGCCGACGTGCCCGACCAGGTGGTTCACGCCGTACAGGGGCTTGCCGGTGGCCACGGCGAGCGCCTTCGCGGCTCCCACCCCGACCATGAGCGCCCCCGCCAGGCCCGGCCCGGCGGTCACCGCGACGGCGTCGAGTTCGTCGAGGGTGACGCCGGCACGGTCGAGCGCCTCGTGCAGCGTCGGGGTCATCGCCTCGAGGTGGGCCCGTGCCGCGACCTCGGGCACGACCCCGCCGTAGCGCGCGTGCTCGTCCATGCTCGAGGCGATCACGTTCGCCAGCAGGGTGCTCCCCCGCACGATCCCGACGCCCGTCTCGTCGCAGCTCGTCTCGATGCCGAGCACCAGTGGTTCAGTCGCGCTCACCGAGGGCCTCCTGTCCGATGGGTCCGACGACGGACGACCGCTCGGCGTCCGGGCCGGGCAGTTCCGCCCGCATCACCCACGCGTCGACGCCGTCCGGTTGGTAGTAGCGCGGCCGGGTCGCGATGTGCTCGAACCCGAACGCCGTGTACATCGCCTGCGCGACGGGGTTGTCGGCGCGCACCTCGAGGAACACCTCGCGCACCCCACGGCGCCGGGCCTCGTCGAGCAGTTCCGTGAACAGGACCCGCCCGAGCCCCTTGCCGCGCTGGTCCGCGGCGACGGCGATGGTCTGCACGTCGGCGACCGGGTTGCCCGCGAGCGACGAGAGCCCGGCGTACCCGACGACCAGCGGCGCGGACGTGTCGTCGGCCGTCTCGATCACGACGTAGTACCCGTGCGGTGAGTACAGCTCGCCGGACATCTGCGACGCCGACCAGGCGTCCGTCGGGAACGAGACGTGCTCGAGCCACATGATGTCGTCGAGGTCCTGCGGGTGTGCTCGCCGCAGGCGAAGCCCGTCCGGCAGGGTCACTGCTTCACCCGCTTGGGCGCACCCGGCACCGTGACGTCGGGCTCACGCAGGTACAGGGGCGTGTCCTGGTCGAACGCCGCACCGGACGCGAGCCGGTCCGCGGCGAGCGAGCCGAGCCTCCAGGCCGGGATGGACGCGACCGTCACGCGGTCCCAGCCCACCGCTGCGGGCCGGGAGGCGCGGATCGCGTCGTCGAGATCGGCGGGCTTGGCGAGTCCGGGGCCGGCCACGCGGACGCCGTCGGCGTCGTAGGCGCTCCAGTAGACCTCGCGGCGGCGGGCGTCCGTGAGGACAACGAACGGACCGGCGGCGCCCGAATCGCGCTGGTCGAGGGCGACGGCGTCGTGGCTGACGAGGGGCAGGACGGGGACGCCGCGGGCTGCGGCGAAGGTGCGGGCGGCAGCGATGCCGACGCGCAGGCCGGTGAAGGGGCCCGGGCCCATGCCGGCGACGACGCCGGTGACGTCGGCACCGGTGATGCCGGCCTCGGCGAGGGTCTCGGCGAGGAACGGGCCGATCACCTCGGCATGCCGGCGGCTGTCCTCGGTGTCGCGGGTCGCGAGGGCCTGGCCGGTGGCCGGGTCGACGACGGCGACGGAGGTCCCGGCGGAGGTGTCGATCGCGAGCAGCACCCGTCCATCGTAGGCGGCGGTCAGCTATCAGGACCCCGCACGTTCAAGTTCACGCCCTCTTCGTCGGCCCAGGCGCGCCGTCTTTGAGTCACGGACGGTTAGCCGAGACGAGCGGCGACAGCTAGGAAACAGGCGCCGTACTCTCGCACCTTCGCGTCACGGCGAAGACTTTCGGCCATAGCCGCCTTTTGTTGTGCAGTAAGCCCGTGTCGCTTAGCCTCTCGCGCGGATATTTGTCGCTTCAGGGCTACAAGAACGACCTTTCGCGCGGCAATTAGATGCTCAGCGTTCAGGTTGAGGACATCATCGATGACCGCGTCGGCACCAACCGGCAATCCTGGCATTGCAACGACGCGGCCATCCCGTTCGACGTTCACCAGTTGATCGACCGCCCAATCTCTGGGATTTCGGAAGGTGATACAGATGTCGATATTAGCCTTGGCTTTATCGCACGTGAAATTTTGCCCCGCCCGCTCATTTCCATCACAGCACAGAAGGAAATTGCCCCAAGCCACCGGCGCATCACCATTCGAGGCGGCGTGGCTCGCGCGCTCGCATTCCGATGCCCAGTCATGACTCCCCTGCGGATGGAAGTGCTCGATCCGCGTGTTATGCACCGGCGAGGACGGGTCTGCGAGGACCCGCTCGCAGTAAGCACACCTCTTGCCTTGTTGCTCCCAAAGCGAACGACGTATCGACGGCTCGGATGCTAATTCGGCGTATCGAGCCCCCTGTTGCCGTAGGGTCAGCATCGATACCGGTTCGGCGGCGGCGTTGATCTTCTGCATCAGTCGTCGAGGTCATCGAAGGCAATGCTGGCGTCAGCGTCGGCCAACTTAGGCACGTTTGCGACTCCACCGAGCTTCTGATCTAACTCATCGCGTAGACTCGCTGCTGCGGGAGATCGCCCTTGCCCCTGGTCCACCAGTTGAATGTATCGGTCAAGAGACTCGTTGATGGGCAAATTAGGCTCTGGATCAGTTCCGAGCACTTTGCTCATGACGATGTCGCTGCGCAACCCCGCCGCGAAGTCGACCCCGCGTACGGAATTCCCGTCGATGATCCTGATCTCGGCAGCATCAACCGTCGACAATACCTGCGGACTGTGCGTCGTGACGATGAACTGGATGTTCGGAAACACCGCTCTGAGCTGCGGCAAGATGCGCTGCTGCCAAGTCGGGTGGAGATGCAGATCCACTTCGTCGATCAATACAATACCGGGAGCTCGACGCAAGAGTTCCTCAGCACCTACACGGGGATTTGCGCGAGCAATTCGACTCACGAGATCGATAACAAGACCTACCGCAATCTTGATCCCACTCGAAAGCGACGACAGCGGGAGCGTCCCTCGCTTGTCATGCGTAATCGCGATTTCCTCCACGATTGGGCTCCACTCGGGATCATGCCACCCTGTGTGCCCAAGCACTTCGTTCGCCGCAAGAGAAATAGCGCGGAGCTGCTGACTTGCCGCCTCGCCGCCCGACCCGCGCCTATCGGCCGCGAATTCAGCGAGTGTTAGTCCCTTGATATACGCCGATAGTCTGACGAGGTCTGATTTTCCGTCGAGAGCGGAGTCGTAGGCACCGGACCGGGAGCGCGAAATCGCGCCCGCGGCGCGCCGCACACCGAGTAAGCGCTCGACACCGTAGAGCCCGATGACCGGCAGCATCGGCGCTTCAGCGCCGGGGATGTCCGACTCACGCCAGATCCTTGCCGCGATATGGCCGACGTCTGTGTTCCGATCGGCCCATGATGTGCGTCCCGAAGCGGTCTGCCGCACACGACGCCACCAGGCGCGCTCTCCTGCAAGCGTCCCTTCGACGTGGGCCGAAACCGGGTAGGTCGGCTCCATGCGCGCGACGCCGGTACCTGATTCGAGATCATGCGGAACCTCACGCGCGTCGCCTAGCTTGAATCCGAGCGTCGAACCTTCAAATTGTCGAAGAACTGTCGAAAGCATGACCGCAAGCCCGTCGAGAACAGCTGTCTTGCCGGTTCCGTTGACACCGACTAGCACCGTCAACGATGGGTTGAATTCAATCTCCAAGCGCTCAAAGCACCTGAAGTTCTCCAGGATCATTTTGTCGATGTGCCAGTCGCCGGTCGCCGCCATGCCGGCCAGCTTATGGCACTTCGCCGTACTTGCCGTTTAGACGCCCGCAAGCCTCAATATTGCGCACCTTGATCAAACGACAGTCGTCGCCAGCACGATTCGCAGCGTGGTCGGGTCAGAGGACCACGCCTTGCCAGCGCGGGCCGGTGGCGGTGACCACGACGCGGCGGGGTTCGTCGGGGACGTCGTCCGGGTCCGTGTCGTCGGCAGGTGCGGTTCCCGCGTCGGCACCGGTGGCACGGGTGATCTCGACGTCGAGCACGCTGTCGCTGATGCCGTCGACCATGCCGCGACCCCACTCGACGACGACGATCGCGGCGTCCCAGTCGAGGTCGAGGTCGTCCAGCTCGACCGGGTCGGACAGACGGTAGGCGTCGACGTGCACCAGGTCGGGGCCGGCGGTCGTGGGGTGCGTCCGGGCGAGGACGAAGGTCGGGCTGGACACCTGGCCGCGCGCGCCGAGTGCGGCCCCGAGCCCGCGCGTCAGGGTCGTCTTGCCGGCACCGAGCGGTCCGGTCAGCACGACGAGGTCCCCCGCGCGCAGCACCGCGGCCAACCGGGCGCCGAGCTCCCCCATCGCCTCGGTGCCGTCGACGGTGGTGTCGAGCAGGACGTCCGACTCGGTCACGGCCGCTCGCCCCGCAGGTACTCCCCGACCCGTCCCTCGATGTCGTGGCCCTCGTAGGACCGGGGCACGCGGCTGCCGATGCGGCAGACGATCTCTTCACCGATGGTCTCGAGCGCCGCGCCCCACTCGAGCACGGTCATCTCGTCGTGCTCGCCGGTGCCGAACAGCACGACGGTGTCGCCGGTCTGCACGTCGTCCTCGCCGACGTCCACCAGGAACTGGTCCATCGCGACGCGGCCGGCGATCGGGTAGCGCTTGCCGCGGATCGCGACCTCGATGCGGCCCTGCGCCAGACGCGGGACCCCGTCGGCGTACCCGACGGGCACGAGGGCCAGGGTCGTCTCGGTCGCCGTGCGGTAGGTGTAGTCGTAGGAGACGCCCGTGTCGACGGGGACGCGCTTCGTCTTCGCGACCGACGCGGTCAGGGTCATCACCGGCTCGAGTCCGAGGTCGGCCGCCGAGACGCCGTCGGCTCCGGGGATGCCGAACAGGTTCGCGCCCATCCGGACCATGTCCTTGCGGAACTCCTTGCGCTCCAACCCCGCGAGCGACGCGGCGACGTGCTCCATCGGGACGTCGAGCCCCAGGTCCTCGGCGATCTCGATCGCGGCGTCGAACACGGCGACCGCGGCGCTGTCCTCGTGGTCGGACGCCTCGGCCAGGTGCGTGTACGCGGCGACGACCTCGATGCGGCCGTTCCGCTGGGCGTCCCGGGCGAGCTCGACGAGCGCCGGCCAGTCCGCCGGGGTCGCGCCGTCGCGGTGCAGACCGGAGTCGACGCCGAGGTGCACCCGGGCCGGTCGCTGGTCGACGGCGTCGACGATGCGCTGCAGCTCGGCGACGTTCGAGACGCCGAGGTCGACGGCCGAGTCGATGGCGTCACGAAAGTCGAGGTCGGGGTCGTGCTGCCAGGTGAACAGGTGGACGTCCTCGCCGACGCCGATCGAGCGCAGCCGCAGGGCCGCGGACACCGTCAGCACGCCGATCCAGCGGATGCCGGCGTCGACGGCGGCGAGCGCGATCGGCTCGAGGCCGTGCCCGTACGCGTCGGCCTTCATGATCGCCATCACGGCGACCGGGTCCATCCACTCACGGACACGGTCGAGGTTGGCCCGGTACGCGTCGAGGTCGATGCGCGCCTGACGCAGCGGTGCGGAGCTCACGTCGTCCTCCGTTCCACGCTGCGGCCGACCCGGGCGACCACCTCGTAGTTGATCGTGCCGATGGCGTCGGCCCAGTCCTCGACGGCGGGGTCGCCGTTCGCGGGGTCGCCCCACAGCACCGCCTCGTCGCCGACCTGCACGTCGGCGTCGCCGATGTCGACGTGCATGGCGTTCATCGCGACGCGTCCGACCACGGGGAACGTCCGGTCGCCGATCCGCACCGAGACCCGGTTGCCGAAGTCGCGGTCGAAGCCGTCCGCGTAGCCGAGGCCGATCACGGCGAGACGGGTGTCCGTCTCGGCGCGCCAGGTGTAGCCGTAGGAGACGCCGTCGCCCGCAGCGACCGGCACGGTACGGAGCACGGCGGCGGTGACCCGCATCGCCGGGCGCAGCCCCAGGTCGGCCGAACTGCGACCGTCGAAGGGGCTCAGCCCGTACAGGGCGAGTCCGACGCGGGACAGGTCGTGGCGGGTCTCCGGCACGGCGATGCTCGCGGCACTCGCGGCGAGGTGCACCACGTCCGGCACGATGCCGTTCGCGGCGAGGCCGTCCAGCGCCCGCTGCAGTGCGGCGTCCTGGTCGAGGTCGTCGGTGCGCGACGCGTTCGACAGGTGGGACATGAGCCCCTCGACCCGGGTGCGGTTGCCGCCGCGGGCCAGGGCGCCGGCGGTCGCGAAGAGCTCGGCCCACTCGGACTCGACCGCACCGTTGCGGCTGAGGCCGGTGTCGACGCACAGGTGCACGGCGCGGACGTCGGAGTCGGCGGCTGCGGAGAGCTGCTCGACGCTCGACACCGCGGGCGTGATGTCGAACTGCGCGGCGCGACGGAAGTCCTCGTCGGGGGCGTGCAGCCACGCGAGGATCCGGACCCCCTCGTCGATGCCACCCTGACGGAGCGCGACGGCCTCGTCGATGTCGGCGACCCCGAGCCACTCGGCACCGGCATCCACGAAGGCCTGCGCGGCGTCGAGTGCTCCGTGGCCGTAGGCGTTCGCCTTGACCACCGCGATGACCCCGGCCGGTGCGACCCGGTCGGCGATCGTCGCGTAGTTCTCGATCAGGGCCCCACGGTCGACCGTGATCCCGGTGAACGCACTCACTGAACCGTCCCCTCCAGGACCACGTCTGTTCCTTCCAGGACCACGAACGCGGTCGCGATCCCTCCATCATGCGAGAGCGACAGGTGCACGCTCGTCACGCCACGCGCGTCCGCCACCTGCCGGGCCCCCTGGTGCAGGGTGAGCGACGGGTTCCGCTGGTCGTCGGACACGACCTCGAGGTCCTGCCAGCTGAGGCCGGCACTCGAGCCAAAGGCCTTGATCAGGGCTTCCTTGGCAGCGAACCGCGCAGCGAGGGACGCGATCGGCCGGGGTTCGCCGTCACGGACCTGCTCGGACGGCGTGAACAGGCGCGCCCGCATCGCCGGTGTGCGCTCCAGCACCCGTTCGAACCGCTCCAGGTCGACCACGTCGACCCCGATCCCGATGATCACCGTCGCGACTACTCGACGGTGACCGACTTCGCGAGGTTGCGTGGCTGGTCGACGTCGAGGCCCTTGGCCGCGGCGAGCTCCATGCCGAACATGTGCAGCGGTGCCACGGCGAGCAGCGGCTCGAACAGCGGGGTCGCCAGCGGGATCCGCAGGACCTCGTCGGCGAACGGCAGCACCGCGGCGTCGCCCTCTTCGGCGATCGCGATCACCCGGGCACCGCGTGCGCGGATCTCCTGGATGTTCGAGACGACCTTCGGGTGCAGCGATCGGGGGTCGCGCGGCGAGGGCACGATGACGAAGACGATCTGGCCCGGCTCGATCAGGGCGATCGGGCCGTGCTTGAGCTCACCGGCGGCGAAGCCCTCGGCGTGGATGTACGCGAGCTCCTTGAGCTTGAGGGCTCCCTCGAGCGCGATCGGGTAGCCGACGTGGCGGCCGAGGAACAGCACGCTCCGGGTGTCCGCCATCCAGCGGGCCAGGTCCTTGATGCCGGCGGCGTCCTCGATGGTCTGCTGCAGCTTCGGGGCGAGCCCCTCGAGCTCGGCCACCTGCTCGGCGATCTGCTCGGTGGTGAGCGTGCCGCGCAGCGTCGCCAGGTGCAGCCCGAGCAGGTAGAGCGCGACGCCCTGGGCGATGAAGGCCTTGGTCGACGCGACGGCGACCTCGGGCCCGGCGTGCGTGTAGATCACGGCGTCGGACTCACGCGGGATCGTGGCGCCCTGGGTGTTGCAGATCGACAGGACCTGCGCACCCTGCTCGCGGGCGTACTTGACGGCCATGAGCGTGTCCATGGTCTCGCCGGACTGGCTGATCGAGACGACCAGGGTGCGCTCGTTCAGCACCGGGTCGCGGTAGCGGAACTCGTGCGCGAGCTCGACCTCGACCGGGATGCGGGCCCACTGCTCGATGGCGTACTTGCCGAGGATGCCGGCGTAGGCGGCGGTGCCGCAGGCGATCACGATGACGCGGTCGACGGTCGCCAGGCGCTCGGCGATCGGGTCGAGGTCGGTCAGCGTGACGGCGCCGTCGTGGACGCGACCGAGGATCGTCTTCGCGACGGCCTCGGGCTCCTCGCTGATCTCCTTCGCCATGAACGAGCTCCAGCCGCCCTTGTCGGCGGCGGAGGCGTCCCAGTTGACCTCGAACTCGGTCGGCGTGGCCGGGGTGCCGTCGAAGTGGATGACGTCCACGCCGTCGGGGCGGATCGTGGCGATCTCGTCCTGCCCGATCGACAGCGCGCGCTGCGTGTAGGCGACGAACGCGGCGACGTCCGAGCCCATGAAGTTCTCACCGTCGCCGAGCCCGACCACCAGGGGCGAGTTGCGACGGGCACCGACGACGACGCCGGGCTGGTCGGCGTGCACGACGAGGAGCGTGAAGGCCCCTTCGAGCCGCTGCACGGCCTGCTGCATGGCGGCGGTCAGGTCACCGGTGTCGCGGAAGGCGCGTCCGACCAGGTGCGCGGCGACCTCGGAGTCGGTCTCGCTGCGGAACTCGATGCCCTCGGCCTGCAGTTCGGCGCGGAGCTCGGAGAAGTTCTCGATGATGCCGTTGTGGATGAGGGCGAGCTTGTCGCCGTCGGCCAGGTGCGGGTGGGCGTTACCGTCGGTCGGGCCACCGTGGGTCGCCCAGCGGGTGTGCCCGATGCCCGTCGTGCCGTCCGGGATCGGCGACGACTCGAGCTCGTCGACCAGGGCCTGGAGCTTGCCGGCCTTCTTGGCCGACACGAGGTCTCCGGCTGGGTCGACGACGGCGATGCCCGCCGAGTCGTAGCCGCGGTACTCGAGGCGACGGAGGCCACCGAGGAGGACGTCCTGGCTGCTGTTGCTGCCGACGTAGCCGACGATTCCACACATGGAAGCGATCCTACGGTCTGCCTGGACGCCGACCCTGCGAAGCGACCGATGGGAACGAGTCGAGCACAATCGGGAGCATTCTACGAGATGCGCTAGACAAGCGTAGAATCTGCTCGATGTACGCCGCCTTGAACCCGTACTCGCCCGGCGCCGGCCTGCGCCCCCCGGAGCTGGTCGGTCGTGACACCGAGATCGATGCGTTCGACCTCGTCGTGGCACGGTCACGGCGCGCGCTCGGAACGCGCAGCATGATCCTCCACGGGCTGCGTGGGGTCGGGAAGACCGTCCTCCTGAACCAGTTCCGCATGCAGGCTGACGCCGCGGAGTGGTTGGTCGTTGACGTCGAAGGACAGACGAGCGTGTCCGGCCGCGAGGGTGCTCGACGGAGGCTCGCGCGAGAGATCGCGCTGGCAGCACGTCGCCTCGCCCGCGGCCGCTCGGTCAGCGCAGCCGTGCAGCGCGCGCTCGGCACCGTCACGTCGTTCGGTGTGCACTTCGGGAACATCGGCTTCGACCTGGGGTTCTCCGCCGTTGAGGGTCGCGCGGACTCCGGCGTCATAGAGATCGACCTCGAGGAACTCGTCGAGGACCTCGCCCCCGCGCTACGGGAGCAGAACCGGGCGCTCGCACTCTTCATCGACGAGGTCCAGGACCTCGACCTCGAGTTGCTCTCCGCGCTGTTGTCCGTCCAGCACCGGGCCGGACAACGGGGCTGGCCGTTCGTGATGGTCGGGGCCGGTCTGCCGAACGTACCGGGCAAGCTGACGGCGGCCCGGTCCTACGCCGAGCGCCTCTTCGACTACCGAGAGATCGGGTCGCTCCCGTCGGGAGCAGCCGCTGACGCGCTCACGGTTCCGGCCGCCCGCTCCGGGGTGGCTTTCGACGCCGCCGCGCTCGATCTCCTCATCGATGCCTCGGGCGGGTACCCGTACTACCTCCAGACCTACGGGGCGGCGGCGTGGGACCTCGCGGCCGACCGACGGATCACCCGCGATGACGCAGCAGCTGCCGTCGACCGCGGCAATGCAGAACTCGACAGCGGTTTCTTCCCGGCCCGCTGGGACCGTGCCACACCCGCGGAGCGGCAGTACCTCGTGGCGATGTCGGACGACCCGGCCGGCGTCTCCGGGACCGCCGTCGTGGCATCGCGCCTCGGTGCGGAACCGAAGGGGACCAGCCCGGCACGACAGGGACTGATCGAGAAGGGCATCATCTACGCGCCCGAGCGCGGCAAGGTGGCGTTCACGGTGCCGAACATGGGCGAGTTCGTCCGCCGTCAGGCCGATCTCGACATCGTGGACTAGCGTCCGGGCCATGGGACGCTTCGACGACATCGCCATCACCACGCTGCACGGCGAGGACACCACGTTCGGCGCCTACGCCGACAAGGCCGTACTGGTCGTGAACGTCGCCTCCCGGTGCGGCCTCGCCCCGCAG
>Ga0265797_10006683_pt1 | contig 16161 bp, 12 predicted proteins | sample P2T30metagenome_FD_192433 | JGI IMG/M metagenome (GOLD analysis project Ga0265797, IMG submission 192433) | Plant litter microbial communities from East Loma Ridge, Irvine, California - P2 T30 | ecosystem: Environmental > Terrestrial > Plant litter > Unclassified | place: USA: California... | reverse complement strand
ATCGACCGCGAGAACAACCGCGCGACCCTCAAGAAGGCCGGCTTCCTCACCCGTGACGCCCGCGTCATCGAGCGCAAGAAGGCCGGTCTCAAGAAGGCCCGCAAGGCCTCGCAGTTCTCGAAGCGCTGATCCACCCCGGCAGGCCACGCGATGTCGCGACTCTTCGGCACGGACGGCGTCCGTGGTCTCGCCAACCGTGAGCTGACCGCCGCGCTCGCCCTGGGGCTCTCCCAGGCGAGCGCGGTGGTGCTCACGAAGGGCCACCACGCCGACGCCCGGCGTGCAGCCGGCCGACGGCCCACCGCCGTGGTGGCCCGCGACCCCCGCATCTCGGGGGAGTTCCTCACCGCCGCCGTCTCGGCGGGGCTCGCCAGCTCGGGCGTCGACGTCCTCGACGCGGGCACGATCCCCACGCCCGCGGCGGCGTTCCTCGTCGGCGACGTCGACGCCGACTTCGGCGTCATGATCAGCGCGTCGCACAACCCGGCGCCCGACAACGGCATCAAGTTCTTCGCCAACGGCGGCACGAAGCTGCCCGACGCGGTCGAGGACCGCATCGAGGCCGCGATGGACGCGCCGCAGCTCATGCCCGTGGGCGGCGACGTCGGTCGCATCCGACGCTTCGCCGACGCCGAGGACCGCTACGTCCTGCACCTGCTCGGCGCCCTGCCGAACCGGCTCGACGGCCTCCACGTCGTGCTCGACTGCGCCCACGGGGCCGCCTCGGCGGTCTCCCCGCAGGTCTTCACCGATGCGGGCGCCCGCGTCACCGTCATGGGTGCCGACCCCGACGGCGTCAACATCAACGACGGCGTCGGCTCGACGCACCTCGACGGCCTCGCCGCCGCCGTCCTCGAGCACGGCGCCGACCTCGGCATCGCCCACGACGGCGACGCCGACCGCTGCCTCGCCGTCGACGCGGCCGGACGGGTCGTCGACGGCGACCAGATCATGGCGATCCTCGCCGTGGCGCAGCGCGAGCGCGGCGCCCTCGCCGGCGACACGCTCGTCGCGACCGTCATGAGCAACCTGGGCCTGCTGCGCGCGATGGAGCAGCACGGCATCACCGTGCGCCAGACCAAGGTCGGCGACCGCTACGTGCTCGAGGACATGTCCGCGCACGGGTTCACGCTCGGCGGCGAACAGTCCGGGCACATCATCTTCGCCGACCACGCCACCACGGGCGACGGGGTGCTCACCGGCCTCATGCTCGCCGCGCGCATGGCCGCCACCGGCAGGACCCTCGCCGAGCTGGCCGAGGTCATGACGGTGTTCCCGCAGACCCTCGTCAACGTCCGCGGCGTCGACCGCACCGCGCTCGCGGGCGACGAGGGCGTCGCCGAGGCCGTCCGCGCCGCCGAGGCCGAACTGGGCGACACCGGCCGGGTCCTGCTCCGCCCCTCCGGCACCGAGCCCGTGGTGCGCGTCATGGTCGAGGCCGCCGACCACGACACCGCCGAGCGCGTCGCCGAGCGCCTCTGCGACGTCGTCCGCGACCGGCTCGCCCTCACGATCACCAGCTGACCGGGCGGGGCGGCGGTGGGCCGCGGCTCCGGCCCGGGTCAGATCTTGCGGAGCAGCACCGACTGCACCGAGTGGTCGGCCGCCTTGCGCAGGACGAGCGTCGCCCGCGACCGCGTCGGGAGCACGTTCTCGACGAGGTTCGGCTCGTTCACCTGGCGCCACACGCCCGCCGCGTAGTCCCGCGCCGCCGCCTCGTCCAGGCCCGCGAAGCGGTGGAAGTACGACTTCTCGCGCGTGAACGCCCCCTTCTGCAGGGCCAGGAAGCGGTCGACGAACCAGGACTCGATGTCGGAGGTCCGGGCGTCGACGTAGACGGTGAAGTCGAACAGGTCGCTGAGCGCGAGGTGCCCCGCCACCGGCGGCTGCAGCACGTTGAGGCCCTCGACGACGAGCACGTCCGGCCGGCGCACGACGACCTCGGCGTCGGGCACGATGTCGTAGGACTCGTGCGAGTAGAACGGCGCGCGGACCTCTTCGGCACCGCTCTTCACCTGCGAGACGAAGCGCAGCAGGTGGCGGCGGTCGTACGACTCGGGGAAGCCCTTGCGGTGCATGATGCCGCGCCGCTCGAGCTCGGCGTTCGGGTGCAGGAACCCGTCCGTCGTGACGAGCTCGACCCGGGGCGTGTCGTCCCAGCGCGAGAGCAGGGTGCGCAGCAGGCGCGCCACCGTCGACTTGCCCACCGCGACGCTCCCGGCCACGCCGATGACGAACGGCGTGCGCGCGGCACGCTCCCCGAGGAACGAGCTCGTCGCCCGGTGCAGGTCGCGCGCGCCCGCCGCGTAGAGGTTGAGCAGACGGCTCAGCGGCAGGTAGACCTCGGCCACCTCGGTGAGGGACAGGCGGTCGCCGAGCCCGCGCAGCTGCACGAGCTCGGTCTCGGTGAGGGGGAGCTGCGTGGTCGGCGCCAGCGCGGCCCACGCGGCGCGGTCGATCTCGACGAAGGGCGTGACGTGGGAGGTGGCGGCGGGCACACGGAGAGGCTACCCACCCGTCGCCTCCCAGGAGCGGTGCCCGTGACCCCGTAGGATCGTCCGCATGTGTGGCATCGTCGGTCATGTCGGGAGCTCCTCCGCGGGGAGCACGAGCATCCAGGTACTCCTCGGGGGGCTCAAGCGCCTCGAGTACCGCGGGTACGACTCGGCGGGGGTCGCCGTCGTCGACGCCCGGGGCGACCTCGGGACCCGCAAGAAGGCGGGCAAGCTGCAGGTGCTCGTCGACGACCTCGACGAGACGCCGCTCGACGACGGCCTCACCGGCATCGGGCACACCCGCTGGGCGACCCACGGCGGCCCCACCGACGAGAACGCCCACCCGCACCTCTCCGACGGCGGCCGCCTCGCGCTCATCCACAACGGCATCATCGAGAACTTCGCCGAGCTGAAGGCGGAGCTCCTCGCCGAGGGCGTCGAGTTCCTCAGCGAGACCGACAGCGAGGTCGCCGCGCACCTCGTCGCCCGGGCGTACCGCGCCTCCGGTGACCTCACCGAGGCGCTGCGCACCGTCGTCGCGACCCTCGAGGGCGCGTTCACGCTCCTCGTCGTGCACGCCGACCAGCCCGGCGTCGTCGTCGGCGCGCGGCGCAACAGCCCGCTCGTCATCGGCCTGGGCGACGGCGAGAACTTCCTCGGCAGCGACGTCGCCGCCTTCGTCGAGCACACGCACCGTGCCATGTCGATCGGCCAGGACCAGCTCGTCACGATCCGTCCCGACTCCGTCGAGGTCGTCGACTTCGACGGTCGGCCGGTCGAGACCGAGGAGTTCGAGGTCAGCTGGGACGCGAGCGCCGCCGAGAAGGGCGGCTGGTCGAGCTTCATGGCGAAGGAGATCAGCGAGGAGCCCGAGGCCGTCGCCAAGACGCTGCTCGGCCGTGCCGTCGACGGCACCGTCGTGCTCTCCGACCTCGACCCGATCCGGGACCGCCTCGAGACCGTCGACCGCGTCATCGTCATCGCCTGCGGCACCGCCGCCTACGCCGGCATCCTCGGCAAGTACGCGATCGAGCAGTGGGCGCGCGTCCCCGTCGACGTCGAGCTGGCCCACGAGTTCCGCTACCGCGACCCCGTCCTCGACGAGCGCACCCTCGTCGTGTCGATCAGCCAGTCGGGCGAGACCATGGACACCCTCATGGCCGTCAAGTACGCCCGCGAGCAGGGCGCCCAGGTGCTGTCGATCTGCAACACGCAGGGCGCCACCATCCCGCGCGAGTCGGACGCCGTCATCTACACGCACGCCGGCCCGGAGGTCGCCGTCGCCTCGACGAAGGCGTTCGTCGCCCAGGGCACCGCCCTGTTCCTGCTCGGCCTGCACCTCGCCACCGTCAAGGGCACGCTCACGGCCGAGCAGATCGCCGAGCAGGTCACCGACCTGCAGGCGGTGCCCGAGAAGATCGAGCAGGTGCTCGAGTCGTCGGAGCGCATCAGGACGCTGGCCGGCTGGATGGCCGACACGCGGTCGGTGCTGTTCCTGGGCCGGCACGTGGGCTACCCGATCGCGCTCGAGGGCGCGCTCAAGCTCAAGGAGCTCGCCTACATCCACGCCGAGGGCTTCGCCGCGGGCGAGCTCAAGCACGGGCCGATCGCCCTCATCGAGCCCGGCCAGATCGTCTTCGTCGTCGTGCCCAGCCCCCGCGACCCGCGGTCGCTGCACCCCAAGGTCGTGTCGAACATCCAGGAGATCCGTGCCCGCGGCGCCCGCGTCATCGCGATCGCCGAGCAGGGCGACGCCGCCGTGCTGCCCTACGCCGACGAGGTGCTGCCCGTGCCGCTCGCGTCGCCGCTGTTCGAGGCGCTGCTGCAGGTCGTCCCGCTGCACGTCTTCGGCATGGAGCTCGCCAGCGCCAAGGGCCTCGACGTCGACCAGCCGCGCAACCTGGCCAAGTCGGTCACCGTCGAGTAGCGGGTCGGGGTGATCGTGGGGATCGGCGTCGACGTCGTCGACGTCGGACGCTTCGGTCGCTCGCTCGAGCGCACCCCCGCGCTGCGGGAGCGCCTCTTCCGTCGTGAGGAGCTGGTCCTCCCCGACGGGGGCCCGCGGCCCGTGCGGTCCCTCGCCGCCCGCTTCGCCGCCAAGGAGGCGGCGATCAAGGCCCTCGGCGGGTCGACCGGCGTCGCCTGGCACGACCTCGTCGTGACCTCCGACGACGAGGGCGCGCCCTCGCTCGCCGTCACCGGAGGTGCCGCCCGCCTCGCGAGCGCCCGCGGGGTGGACCGGTGGCACCTGTCCCTGTCCCACGACTCCGGCGTGGCCGTCGCGCAGGTCGTGGCCGAGTCCGCCCCCGAGAAGGGACCCCACCCGTGACCACCGGTGCCCTCATCACCGTCGACGACGCCGCCCTCGCCCACAACGTCGCGACGCTGCGCTCCCTCGTGGGCGACACGGCCCTCATGGTGGTCGTCAAGGCAGGCGCCTACGGGCACGGGGCCGTCGGGTCGGCGCTCGCCTTCGAGCGTGCCGGCGTCGACCGCCTCGGCGTGGCCGACCTCGACGAGGCGGTCGCCCTGCGCCGCGCCGGCGTGACCGTGCCGCTGCTGGCCTGGCTGCACGCCCCCGGCGAGACGTTCGAGCGTGCCGTCGAGCACGACGTCACCCCCGCCGTGAGCGACCTCGCGCAGCTCGAGGCCGCCGCCGCCGCGGGCTGCCCGACCGTGCACCTCTGCGTGGACACGGGCCTGCACCGCAACGGCGCGGTCGAGCCCGAGTGGGCGGCCCTGTTCGCCAGGGCGGCGCAGCTCTCCGACCGGACGGTCGTCGAGGGCCTCATGAGCCACCTCGCGAACACGTCCGAGGCGGAGGACGCCGCCCAGGCGGCGTCGTTCGAGCGCGCGACGGAGGCGGCCCGCGCCGCCGGGCTCGACCCGCGACTCCGGCACCTGTCGGCGTCCGCGGCGGTGCTCGACCGTCCCGCGCTGCGCTACGACATGGTGCGCGTGGGCCTCGCCGCGTACGGGCTGAGCCCCGTCGCGGGCCGGTCGTCGGCCGAGCTGGGCCTGCGTCCGGCGCTGACGCTCACGGCGCCGGTGACGACGGTGAAGCGGGTGCGCGCGGGCGAGGGCGTGTCGTACGGCTACGTCTTCAGGCCCGAGGCCGACACGACCGTCGTCATCGTGCCCCTGGGCTACGCGGACGGCCTCGACCGTGCCGCGAGCGACCGGGCCGCGGTGACGATCGCGGGGCGCCGCCACCGGGTGCGCGGGCGCATCGCGATGAACGCGCTCGTCGTCGACGTGGGCGACGCGCCGGTCTCGGTGGGCGACGAGGTCGTGCTGCTCGGCGACCCGGCGGCCGGCCACGTCGGCGCCGAGGAGTGGGCCGAGGCGCAGGGCGGCATCACCTACGAGGTGGTCACCTGCCTGTCGCACCGCATCGAGAGGACCCACGCATGAGCCCCGCCCGCCCGTTGCGCCTGGCCACGGTCGACCTCGAGGCCTACCGCGCGAACCTCACCTCGCTCGTCACGCGCATGGCGCCGGTCGAGGTGCTCGCCATCGTCAAGGCCGACGCGTACGCGCACGGCCTCGAGACGATGGTGCCGGAGGCCGTCGCGGCCGGGGTGCGCTGGTTCGGCACGGTCGAGCTCGAGCCGGCCCTCCGGCTGAGGCGCGCCGGGATCGGGGACGAGGCGTCGATGCTGGCCTGGCAGCTCGCCGCGGACGAGGACTGGGCGGCCGCCGTGGAGCACCGCGTGGACCTCGGCGTGTCGACCCTGGAGCAGCTCGAGGCCTTCGCGGCCGCGGCGCGCGCGTCGGGCGACGGGGTGGCGCTCGTGCAGCTCGACGTCGACACGGGCCTGCGGCGCGAGGGCTGCCTGCCCGAGGACTTCCCGGCGCTCGTCGAGCGCACGGTGGAGCTGCGCGACGAGGGCGTCGTCCGGCTGCGCGGCATCTTCTCGCACGTGAGCGAGACGAGCCCGGCGGACGACCTCGACGCGCTCGAGCGCTTCCGGGAGCTGCTCGACGTCGCGGAGGGCCTCGGGGCGCGTCCCGAGCTGCGCCACCTGTCGTCGAGCTCGGCGGGCATGGAGCACCCCGAGCGGCGCTTCGACCTCGTGCGGATGGGCTCGAACGGCTACGGCATCCCGGTCACCGAGGGCGTCACCGCCGCGGACCGTGGGCTGCGTCCGATCCTCACCCTCAGCGGGTCGGTGGTGCGGACGAAGCGCGTGCCGGTCGGCGGCGGCGTCTCGTACGACCACACCTGGCGGGCCGAGCGCGAGACGACGGTGGCGCTCGTGCCGCTCGGGTACGCCGACGGCGTGAGCCGTCGGGCCCAGCACGGCGTCGAGGTGACGATCCACGGGCGCCGGCACCCGGTCGTGGGGCGCGTGGCGATGGACCAGTTCCTCGTGGACGTGGGCGACGAGCCGGTCGAGGTCGGTGACGAGGTGCTGCTCTTCGGCCCGGGCGACCGGGGCGAGCTGACGATCGGCGAGTGGGCGGACCGCACGGGCACGATCCCCGAGGAGGTCGCCTGCCGCATCGGGCCGCGCGTGCCGCGGCGGTACACGGGGGCCAGGGCGTGACCGGACCGGGCGCGGGCGACGGCACGGGACCCGGCGACGGCGCGGGTCCGGGCGACGGCGCCCGCGTCCTCTTCGCGGGCGCCGTGCCCGACGCCGCGGCCATGGAGGCGCTCGGCGGCGCGGTCGGCCCCCTGCTCGTCGCGGGCGACCTGCTCGTGCTCACCGGTCCGCTCGGGGCGGGCAAGACGACGTTCACGCGCGGCCTCGGCGAGGCGATGGGGGTGCGCGGCCAGGTCGCGAGCCCCACGTTCGTGCTCGCGCGCACGCACCCCCGCGAGGGCGGCGCCCCGCTCGTCCACGTCGACGCGTACCGGCTGGGCGGCGAGGCGGAGCTCGACGACCTCGACCTCGACTTCGCGGGCAGCGTCGTCGTCGTCGAGTGGGGCGCGGGGCTGCTCGACGACGTGGCCGCGTCCTGGCTCGACGTCGTGGTGGAGCGCCGCCGCGGGGGCGAGGCGGGTGACGTCGCGGGCGAGCCCGCCGCCGACGCCGGTCCCGTCGTCGACGACGTCGACGAGCCCCGCACGGTGACGATCACGGCGCACGGCCCTCGCTGGGCGGGAGTGCGGCTGCCGGAGGCGCGCGCGGCCGGGTGAGCGCCGGGTGACGGCCGGGTGACCGGCCGTCGACCACCCCCGGGGCACCCCCCGTCCGGGGGTCGGGTGGTCCGACGGGGCGGCGTTAGGCTCGCCGCACCTCGCACACGACCCGAAAGTGCTGCCATGGATCCTCGTTCCTACCTGCGCGCCCTCACGGCGAGCTGGCCCCTCGTCGTCGCCGCCGTCCTGCTCGGCGCGGTCGTCGCGTACGGCTGGTCGCAGACCCGTCCCGACGTCTACCGCGCCACGAGCAGCGTGTTCGTGTCCACCACCCCCGGTGAGGACACCAGCCAGCTCGTGCAGGGCTCGACCTACGTGCAGAGCCAGCTGCAGTCGTACACGCGGCTCGCGACGACGCCGACGGTGCTCGAGCCCGTCGTCGACCAGCTCGGCCTCGACACGACCCCCGCGCGCCTGGCGCGCGAGGTGGAGGCCGAGAACCCCCTCGGCACGGTCATCGTCGACGTGAGCGCCACCGACGCCGACCCGGTGCGCGCCGCCGCGATCGCGAACGCCGTCACCCGGTCCCTCCGCGACGAGGCGACGAGGCTGTCCCCGGAGTCCGCCGACGGCTCGTCCGCGCTCGCCCTGTCCGTCGTCGCGGTCGCTCCCGTGCCGGTGCACCCGACGAGCCCCGACCGGCGGCTGCTCACCCTCACGGGTGCCGCGGCGGGCGGGGCGCTGGGCGTGGCGGGGGCGCTGCTGCGCTTCGCGACCGACGCGCGCCTCCGGACCCGCCGCGACGTCGAGGACCTCGACCTCGTGCCGCTGCTCGGCACGGTCCGCCGTCGCGCGGCCGGGCCGGTGCTCGACGCGGAGCCGCGCTCGACGGGCGCCGACGACCTGCGGCGCGTCCGCGCACGCCTGCTCGCCGGCGGTGACGGGGAGCCCGCGCCGCGGGTGCTCGTGCTCACCGCCGCCCCGGGCGGGTCCGACGTCGCCGCCGTGGCCCTCGACCTCGCGCTCGCCGCCGCGGAGCGCGACCTGCGCGTGCTCGTCGTCGACGCGGACGGCCCCGGCGAGGGACCCTCCGTCACCGCCGGGGTGGCCCTGCGCACCGGCCTCGCCGACGTGGCCGCGGGTCGCGTCCCGCTCGAGGACGCGGCGACCGGGTGGCGCCCGGGCGTCGACGTCCTGCCGCCCGGTGCCGGCGACGCCGGCGCCGCCGTCCTCGCGACGGCGGGCGTCACGGCGGTGCTCGAGGAGGCCCGCTCGCACTGGGACGTCGTGCTCGTCGCGGCGGCGCCCGCGCTCGACGGCGCCGACCCCCTCGACCTCGCGGCCGCCGCCGACGCGGTCGTCGTCGTCGCCCGGGCCGGTCGGTCGACCCGCCCGCAGCTCGTCCGCGCCGTCGACGCCCTCGACGGCGTGCGGGCGCCCGTGCTCGGCGTCGTCCTCGACGGCGTCCGTCCCGCCCGCGCCGACCGTCGACGCCGCACGGCGGTGCCCGCGGGGCAGCGTCGCGGGGCCACGGCCGGAGGCGCGGGCCGGCGGGCCGAGGACGCGGCGGGGGGCGGACCGACGGCCCTCGTCGGGCGGTCGTCGACGATCCGTCCCTCGTCCGTGCGGGCCACCGCGTCCCGCGCGTCGTCCGCGACGGCCGCGACCCCGTCCGCCCCGTCCCGCGGGGGCAGGCCGTCGCCCCGGTCGCGCGCCACCGCCGCAGCCCGGCGATGAGCCGACCGGACGCCGCCGCGGGTCCCCGGGACCCCTCCGCCGACGCCCCGACGGACCGCGCCGGGACCCCGTCGGGCCGCGCCGGGACCCCCTCGGGGCACGACCTGCTGCCCGTCGTCCGGCTCTACGAGTCCGTCCGCACCGCGCACCTCGAACGGGCGCGCGAGCTCGCCCCCGCGAGCATCGTGCACCGCGAGGTCCGCTACGACTTCGACCCGGCCCTCGCCGCCGACGTCCACCTCGTCGAGGCCTCCCGGTGGCGGGCCGCCCTGCTCGTCGCGCGGTCCCGGCCCCGCGTGCTCGAGGTCAACGAACCGCTCATGACGTCGAGCCTGCCCGGGACGGCCCTCGCGCTCGCGGCGCTCGCCGCGTCGCACGCCGTCGCCCCGCGCGGCACGCCGCGCACGACGGTCGTCAGCTACGCGATCGGCAACGCCGACCCCTTCGGGGACGCGACGGCCCCGCGGTGGCGGACGCGCCTCCGGCGGCGGGGCGAGCGCGTGCTCGCGCGCCTCGTCCAGCGGCGCCTCGACCGTGTCGTCTGGGGGACCGAGGCCGCGCGACGGACCTACGCCGACGTGCTCGGCGCCCCGCCCGCGCACGTCGCCCAGGCCTCGGTGCCCGCGCTGCCCGTGCGACACCCGTCGGCGACCGGGGGCGGCACGCGGCCGCCCGTCGTCGCGTTCGTCGGCGCGTTCGTGCCCCGCAAGGGCGTCCGCGTGCTCGTCGAGGCCTGGCCCCTCGTCGTCGCCCGACGGCCGGAGGCGCGACTCGCCCTGGTCGGCAAGGGGCCGCTCGAGGACGAGCTGCGCGCCGCCGCCGCGGCCACGACCGGCGTCACCGTCGAGGTCGACCCCGCGCGGGACCGGCTGCACGCCGTCCTCGACGGTGCCCGCGTGCTCACCCTGCCCTCGCAGCCCAGCGCCACCTGGCGCGAGCAGGTCGGCCTGCCCGTCGTCGAGGGCCTCTCGCACGGCTGCACCGTCGTCACCACCGGCGAGACCGGCCTCGCCGACTGGCTCGACGGGCACGGGCACGTCGTCGTCGACGACGCGACCTCCGCCGCCGCGCTCGCCGACGGCCTCGTCGCCGCGCTCGACCGTGCCCGGACCGCCGACGACGTGCTCGCCGACCTCCCCGCCGAGGACGGACGGCTCGCCGCCGACGCCGTGCTCGTGGGCGGGGCCGCGCCGGGGGGCCGTGCAGCGTCGGCGTCCCCGTCGGCGACGACCGGGGCCCGCCGGTGAGCGACGACGCGACCACGGGCGGGACGGCGCTCGCCGGTGGGCCGCCCCGGGAGCCCGACGGCGGTCGCGGCACCGACCACGGTCGTCGGCCCGGCCGAGGTCGTCGGCCCGGCCGAGGGCGCGGCGGGGCGGGACGCGGCGGCCCCATGGCGGCCGTCGGCTCGACGGCCGTCGCGAAGATCGCCGTCATGGGCCTGTCGGGCGTCCTCGGGATCCTCACCAGCCGGCTGATCATCGAGCACTTCGGCACGGCCGCGTACGCCCAGTACGGGCTGCTGTCGACCTTCACGACCCTCCTGCCGTTCGCCGACCTCGGGCTCGCCGCCGTCATCATCAACGCCGTCGCCGGGTCGTCGTCGCCGCGCACCGACGACGTGGTGCGCCGCACCGTCGTCACCTCGCTCCGCGTGCTGATCGTCTCCGGAGGGACGATCGCCCTCGTCGCGACCGTCGTCACCCTCGCCGGCTGGTGGCCGACCCTGCTCGGCGAGGGCCTGCTGCCCGACGGCGGGGCGCTCGCCGCGGGGCTCTGCCTCGCCGTGTTCGGGCTCGTGCTGCCGCTCACGGTGGGGCAGCGGATCCTCGTCGGCCTCGGGCGCACGAGCACCCAGGTCGCCAGTCAGAGCGTCGTCGCGCCGTTCATGGTGCTCGCGATCGGGTCCGCCGTCATGCTCGCGGCGCCGATCGGCAGCTACCTCGCCGTGATCTCGTACGTCGCCAACGCCCTCGTCTCGGTGATCTGCCTCGTCGTCGCGGCGCGGGCCCTGTCGCCCCAGCTCGGCGGGGCCGTGCGGCTCGTGCCCCGCGTCCGCTCGTACCGCGGGGTCCCCGTCGTGGGGCTCGCCTGGCCGATGCTCGTGCAGATGATCGCGCTGCCCGTCGCCATGCAGACCGGGCGGCTGTTGCTCAGCCACCTCGCCGGGCCCGACGAGCTCGCCCAGTACAACCTCGCGTCACAGCTGTTCGGCCTCGTGCTGCAGACGATCGCCGCCGCCGGGGTCGCCCTCTGGCCCGTCTACGCCCGGGCGCGCGCCGCCGGGCGCGTCGAGTCGCCCGCCGTGCCCGTGGCGTGGTTCCTGCTCGGCGGGCTCGCGCTCGGCGGGGCGCTCGCCGCGGTCAGCCCCTGGGTGACGGGCTTCGTCTCGGGCGGACAGATCCGGCTCGACGGCTGGATGCTCGGAGCGTTCGTCGTCTTCGTGGGCCTCCAGGCCGCCAAGTACCCGCTCGGCATGTACATGACCGACCGGGCCGGGCTCGTGTTCCAGGTGCCGCCCATCGTCCTCATGGTGCCGATCACGCTCGGGCTGAGCTGGTGGACGATCGACCTGTTCGGCGCCGCCGGTCCCGTGCTCGCCACCGCGCTCGCCGTGCTGCTCTGCCAGGTGCTGCCGAACCTCTGGTACGTGTCGCGGGACCTGGCCCGACGCCGGGCCGAGGCCGACCGGGCGGCCGCGCCCGACGCCTCCGGCCCCGCCGCCGGCGCGTAGCGCGCCCTGCGCTGCCGGGGCGGTGGCCCGCTCGGCGCTGTCGGCGCGGTGGCGCGGTGGCGCGCCCTGAGCTGCCGGGGCGTGGCCCGCTCTGTGCGGTCGGCGCGGTCGGCGCGGTGGCGCGCTCCGGGTTGCCGTCGTGTGGCCCGCTCGGCGCTGTCGGTGTGTGGTCGCCCCCGCTGCCGCTGCCGCTGCTGGCGCCGCCGTCACCACTGCGCCACGAATCGTACTGGCCGCCACGTCTAGACAGGGCGGCCAGTACGATTCGTGGCGGCCTGGCATCGCGTGCACTCGATCGTGGCGCCGAGGCGGGGCCGGAGGTGCGGGCCCAGGAGGCGCCCGGCCTCAGCCCGGCGTTCCCCGGGCCACGTGCGACGGGCGGCAGCGCCCTGCCCTGCGCGCCCGTGCCGAACCGTCGGCCACACCAGGGAGTGCCCGTCGAGCCACGAAGTGCCCGTCGAGCCACGAAGTGCCCGTCCAGCTGGGGAGTGTGCGTCGAGCCACGAAGTGCCCGTCGAGCCGGGAAGTGCCCGTCGAGCCGTCGCGGGGACGTCGGTCGCACCATGAAGTGCCCGTCGAGCCGGGATCTTTCCTGGCTCGACGGGCACTTCGTGGTGCCTGGACGCGCGGCGGCGCCGAGCGGGGTGCGGCGGCGTCCGGGCCGACGGAGCGGCGGGGTGGGGCGGAGCGGCGGGGTCAGGCGGAGCGGCGGGGTGGGGCGGAGCGGCGGCGTCGGGCGGAGCGGCGCCGTCGGGCGGAGCGGCGCCGTCAGGCGGAGCGGCGCCGTCAGGCGGAGCGGCGGCGCAGCTCGGCGCGGACGAACCGCCGCGACTCGAGGGCCGCGCGGAGACCGACGGCCAGGGTCCCCGGTGAGGTGAGGAACTGCCTCCGGCCGCCCTGCAGGAGCACCTCCCAGGCGACGCGCGGCGTCAGCCGGTGCCAGCGCCGCAGGTCCGCGTCGTCGAGGTGCCTCACGGCGTAGAGCGCCCGCCCGCGGATGTTGCCCCGGTAGTACGTCGCCGACTTCGGCTCGCCCGCGCTCGTCGCGCCCGCACCCGCACCCGCGCGCGCACTCGCGGTGTCGCCCACGTCCGCGCCGCCGCCCGCGCCCGCGGCCAGACCCGCGCCGCCCCCCGCGCCCTCGCCGCCGCCCGCACCCGCGCCCGTGCGCGCGCCGCCGCCCGTGCCCGCGCCGCCCGTGCCCTGCGTGCCGCCCTCGGCGTGCACGACGACGACGTCGTCGAGGAGCAGCAGCCGACCGCCGGCGGCGACGACGCGCTGCGAGAGGTCGACGTCCTCCCAGTAGAGGAAGTACGCGTCGTCGAAGCCGCCGGTGCGCCGCCACAGCTCGTCCGAGAGGACGAGGCACGCGCCGGTGAGCCAGGGGCGCACGCGCGCCGGGTCGACGTCGGCGGGTCGGCGACGCCGTGAGCGGATGCGTCCGTCGTCGAGGTAGAGGTCGCTGCCCGCCGACCAGGTGGAGCCGTCGGGGCGCACGATGTGCGGGGCGACGAGCGCGTCGTCGTCCTCCCGGGCGGCGGCGACGAGGGCGGCGAGGTCGCCGGGCGTCGTCGTCGCGTCCGGGTTGAGCAGCACGTGGTGCCGGGCGCCGAGACGGTGCGCCTCGTCGACGCCGAGGCCGCAGCCGACCCCGAAGCCGCCGTTGTCGGGCGGGGTGAGCACCGTCCAGCCCTCCGCGGCCCCCAGGGCCAGCGTGCGGGTGCGTTCGTCGTGGGTCGTGCGGTTGTCGACGACGACCACGGTGAGGCCGTCCACGGCCCGTGTGAGGGGTGCGAGGTTCGCGGCCAGCAGGTCGGTCGAGGCGTAGGCGACGACGACGAGCGAGGCGCCGGTGAGGTCGGGGCGCGCAGGGGCCGCCGCGCCCTGGCGGGGCGCGCTCACGACGCCGCTCCCGAGGGGTGCGCGGGTCTGCCAAGCTGGGCGCGATGACTGCTCCCGACGGTTCCTCGACTCCTGCCGACGCGCGCTCCGACGCCCCCGGGGCCGGCCCGGCCGACGCGCCCGCGCCCGGCTCGGCCGACGCCCCCGTGACGCTCACCGTCGCCGTGCTCACCTACCGTCGCCCCGGCGACCTCGACGAGGTGCTGCCCGCGCTCGTGGCGCAGGCGCGCACGGTGGCCCCGCTCGGGGTGGTCGCCCGCGTGGTCGTCGTCGACAACGACCCCGACGCCTCCGGCCGGGAGCGGGTCCTGCGCGGCGCCGACGAGGCGGGGACCGCCGCCGAGGGGCCCGTCGACGTGACGTACGCCCACGAGCCGGTGCCGGGCATCGCCGCGGCGCGCAACCGGGCGCTCGACGAGGGCGGCGACGACGACCTGCTCGTCTTCGTCGACGACGACGAACGCCCCTCGGACCGGTGGCTCGTCGAGCTCGTCACGCTGCAGCGCGCGACGGGGGCCGCCGCGGTGGTCGGCCCGGTGCGCAGCGAGTACGCCGTCCCGCCGTCGCCGTACCTGGTCGCGGGCGGGTTCTTCGAGCGCCGCCGCCTGCCCACCGGCACCCGTGTCGACGTCGCGGCCACGAACAACCTGCTGCTCGACCTCGCCGTGGTGCGCCGCGAGGGCCTCCGGTTCGACCTGGCGCTCGGCCAGCTCGGCGGCGAGGACACGCTCTTCACCCGCACCCTCGTGGCCCGCGGCGGGACCGTGCTGTGGTGCGCCGAGGCGATGGTCACCGACGTCGTCCCGGCCGCGCGCGTCACCCGGCGCTGGGTGCTGCAGCGCGCCTACAGCAGCGGCAACGGCTGGGCGCTCACCAGCGTGATGCTGGCGGGGCGCGGTCCGGGGCGGGCCCTGGTGCGCCTCCGGCTCACGGCCCGGGGCGGCGTCCGGCTGGCCGGAGGCGCGGCCCGCTGGGCGCTCGGCGTCGCGTCCGGTTCGTTGCGGCACCGCGCCCGCGGCACCCGCACCCTGATGCGCGGTGCGGGCATGGTCGCGGGCGCGTGGGGGAGCGGCTACCGGGAGTACGGCCGGGGCTGACCCGGACGCTCCCGGTCGCGCACCGGCGGCGCGACGCGGGGTCGCGGCCGGACCGGTCGCGGGCGTCCCGGCGGTCACGCGCGCCCCCCGCGCAGGGCCCGGACGGCCTGCCGGTACGCGTCGACGTGGCGGGTCCCGGCGAGGGTCCAGTCGCGCGCCGAGAGGTCGGGGCCGGAGCCCTCGGGCAGGGCGGCGACCCGTTCGAGCGCCCGGTCGACGTCGTCGGCGGTGAGGTCGCCCGAGTACCGGTGCAGCCAGGCGTGGCCGACCTCGTCGGCGAGGCGACGGGTGACGTCGTTGTCGGGCACGAGGACGGGGCGGGCCAACGACAGCGCGGTGAGCACGCCGCCCGAGTTGTGCATCTCGCGGTAGGGCAGCACGACGAGCTCGCTGCGGCGCACGGCTGCGACGAGGTCGTCGTCGTCGAGGAACCGCAGGTCGAGCGACACCCGGTCGTCGGCGTCGGCGAGCTCCGCGAGGGCGGTGGCGAGCTCGGGGGTGGAGGGGGCGCCGGCGACGTGCAGGCGACGGTCGTCGCCGGGGACGTCCCGGAAGGTGCGCAGCAGCGCCTCGACGCCCTTGTAGCGGCGGACGAAGCCGACGAACGCGGCACGGCCGGGTTCCCGCACGGGGGCGGGGCGTCCCGCGTACCAGTCGACGTAGTGGCCGTGGGGGATCGTCACGCTGGGGACGCCCGCGCGGGCGGGGGTGTCGTCGTTGAGGCGGATCCAGAGCGCGGTGCGGCGCTCGATCCAGCGCAGCAGCACGCGCTCGCGGCGGGAGATCCCCTCGGGCAGCGCCAGGTTGTGCTCGGTGCGGACGATCGGGGTGCGGGTCGCGGCGAGCTTCGCGACGAGCAGGACGGTGAGCGCCTGCCGCACGAGCGCCTTGAGCGGCGAGTGCCCGGAGACGAGGATCTCGGGCCAGTGGACGTGGAACACGTCGGCGCGACGGGTGAGGGCGGCGCGCCAGCTGAAGGTCCGCACCTCGACGTCGGGGACGGCGGCGACGGCGTCGCGGAGCATGACGAGGTACGGGTTCGTCGTGGGCCGCGGCGTGGGGAACGACTGCTGCACGACGAAGGGGGCGGGTCGGTCGGGGCGGGGT
>Ga0265797_10006682_pt1 | contig 16161 bp, 14 predicted proteins | sample P2T30metagenome_FD_192433 | JGI IMG/M metagenome (GOLD analysis project Ga0265797, IMG submission 192433) | Plant litter microbial communities from East Loma Ridge, Irvine, California - P2 T30 | ecosystem: Environmental > Terrestrial > Plant litter > Unclassified | place: USA: California... | reverse complement strand
TCGGCGACGACTCCGCCGTGCCCGCGATCGCCGCGGCGCTCGCCGCGATGCCCGATGACGCGCGCGGCGTCGCGCTGATCGAGGTCGACGGTCCCGCGGACGAGCTCCCGCTCGCGCACCCCGCGGGCGTCGAGGTGCGGTGGATCCACCGCGCGCGCACGCCCGACGCCGTGCCCGGCGCGCCCCTCGTCGCGGCGGCGCGCGCCCTCGACCGCCCGGACGGCGCGGTCGAGGTCTTCGCGCACGGCGAGCGCGGCGCGATGAAGGAGTTGCGGGCGCTCCTGCAGGACGGCTGGGGCGTCGACCGGCGGGCCCTCTCCCTCTCCGCCTACTGGGCGCTCGGCCGCGCGGAGGACCGCTTCCAGGCCGAGAAGCGCGAGCCGGTGGGGGCGATCTTCGCGGACTGAGCGCGCCTCGGGGTCGATGAGCCCGCCTGTGCGATCGGGGCCCGCGAGCCCCGCCCGGTCCGTACGCTCACCGAGGCCGTGCCTCCCGAGGCGCCCTCCCTCCGAGGCCGGCCCGCTCGCCGACAGCGCATGTCGCTGGACCGGGGAGAGCGCATCATGTGGATCGACGACGACGGCACCGTGTCGTCCATGTGGGTGAGCGGGTCGTTCCGGCTCCTCCCGTGGCGAGCGCGCTGGGCGCTCTGGACCGCCGCGCCCGACGACCTCGACGAGCTGGCGGACGACGTGACCGCGCTCGAGACCGCCGTCGGCAACGCCGCGTCCTGCCGACGGGAGTGGCCGGACCAGTCGGCGTACCGCATGCGGGAGATCCCCAGTCAGATGCTCGGCTTCCGCGGGCTGCGCGACTTCGCGGACGTGCGCGAGCACCTGCTCTCCTTCCCGCTGGCGCTCTCCATGCAATGGCAGACGGATGCGGCTCAGGTCGCGGTGGACGTCGTCCGCACCGTGCGCCGCGGCACCCGCCGCCGGCGTCTCGCCCGCGGCGTGCACGTCGTGGCATCGCGGCTCCGGATCCCCGTGATCGGCCGCCCGGAGACGGCGCCGCCGCGGATCCGCCGCATCGCCCCGCTGGACGCGTGCGCGGCGCCCGGGCGGCTCGTGGACGAGGACGGCGAGCCGCTGCGCGATCCCACGCGCGCCGGGCGGCGCGCGTGATCCTCCCGCGGCGACGCCGTCCCCCCGTCCCCGTCCAGTTCGAGCCGTACGCCCCGCGCTCCTTCCTGCGCAACGCCGCGGTGCCGCCGTACGGCGACTGGCTGCCGGCCGGGATCGCCGGGCGCATCCGGCTGCCGGGGTACCCGCACCCGTGGGTGCTGGCCCGGACCATGCACGGGGACGACGAGCTCGGTCCTGACGCCTACCGCCTGGTGCTCCCCGAGGAGCTGCGGTACGGCGACACCGAGGACGACCGGATGGTGACCATGCCCGAATCGGGGTTCCTGCCCGGCCCCGAGGGCGGTCTCATCGACGTCGTCACCACCGCGCTCGACGTCCGGTGGGATCCGTCCCCCGAGGCGTGGGAGGAGGCGAGGGCCTGGTTCGTCCGGCAATCCGACCGCGGATGGGAGAGCATGACGCGGTGGCAGCGCCTGTCGTTCGGCTCGATCTCCGGTCGCCAGGGGAAGGGGCCCGTGGCGTTCTTCGACGTGGGGCCCTTCGAGGAGCCCTTCGGCTGACGCCGCAGCGCCCGGCCGGCGGAGGTGGCGGATCGGGCGGCGCCGCGTCCTCCCGAGGCCCACGGATCCGCCATGCTGGTCCCTGCGCGGAACGCGGCACGACCGCCCGCGCGGATCCCGTCCCCCCACCCCGGAGACCGCCATGACCGCTTCCGCGTCCGAGCCCCTGCCCACGCCGCCCGCCGTCTCGCCCGGCGAGCCGACCACCGCGGGCATCCCGCACTCCGTGGCGGAGGACGTGCTCGGGATCCTCACCGGCACGTTCGTCGCGTCGTTCGGGCTCTTCCTGCTGCGCGACAGCGGCGCCGTCACGGGCGGCACCGCCGGTCTCGCGTTGCTGCTGAGCTACACGGGCGTGCTGCCGTTCGGTGTGCTGTTCTTCGTGGTCAACGCGCCGTTCTTCGCGCTCGCGGTGTGGAAGAAGGGCTGGCGGTTCACGATCCGCACGGTGATCTCGGTCGCGCTCGTCTCGGTGTTCTCGACGCTGCACCCGGCGATGGTGACGAGCCTCGACCTGCAGCCCGTCTACGGCGTGCTCGCGGGGAACCTGCTCGTGGGGATCGGGCTGCTCGTGGTCTTCCGCCACGGATCCAGCCTCGGCGGGTTCAACATCGTGGCCCTCGTGGTGCAGGAGCGGTTCGGCTTTCGGGCGGGCTACGCGCAGATGATCCTCGACGTGAGCGTGATCCTCCTCGGACTCACGGTCGTGTCCGTCGGCGGCGTCGTCATGTCGGCGCTCGGCGCGGTGCTGCTCAACCTGGTGCTCGCGCTCAACCACCGGCCGGGGCGGTACACCGGGATCTGAGCGGGGTCGGCTGGCCCGCGGCGGGTCAGCCGGCGGTCGTCGGCGGGGATCGGATCAGGCAGCGGTCGTCGGCTCGGGTCGGGTCAGCCGGCGGTCGTCGGCGCGGGGCGCGCGTCCGCGTCCTCCGCGGGGTGTCGCAGGTAGCCGCGGCGACGCAGTCCCACCTCGAGCGGCAGCGTCGCGAGCGGCGGGATCGCCGCGACGCCCGCGAGCAGCGCGGCCTTCCAGCCCCAGCGCAGTCGGATCGCCGCCACGGCCGTGACGATGACGTACAGCACGAACGCGGCGCCGTGCAGGCGCCCGAACACGAAGACGCCGAGCTCGGTGGTCTCCGTCACGTACTTGAGGAACATGCCGACGAGCAGGCCCGTCCAGGTGACGGCCTCCACGATCGCGACCACGGCGAACAGGCGGCCGAGCCGCGACGGGCGATCCGTGCGGTCGCGCGTGCCGCGGAGGAGGCGGGCGACGGCGCCCGATCCGGCGGGGGAGGAGGCGGACCCCTGGCGCCCGTCGGCGTCGGGGCGGGCGGCGTCGGCGTGCGGCGTGTGCGTCATGGGGCCTTCCGGGGCGGGGGCGGCGGATCCGGTGCGGATCCCCTCGGAGCGGAGCAGGTCGCCGCCAGGGTACGGGGGCCGTCCGGACGGAGGCTGAGGGCGGCGATGGCGGGCGGGGGCCTGGCGAGCATCGGCGGGAGGGCTCCGCCGAGCGGGCCGCACGCGCCGCGATCATCCGCGGACGGCCCGCGGTACCCGCTGGTCGGAGGCATGTGGCAGCATTTCCCCACGGGGTGAATCCGCCTCGCGATCTGGGGGGATCACTTGGGGGAGTTCCGCATGCCCGTCCGCCGTGCCATGGCACGGACGACCGGCACCGCATCCGCGTCCGCACGTCTCGTCGCCGCCGTCACGGGGCTCAGCCTCGGGGTGGCGCTGCTCGTCGCGGTCGAGCCGCGTCCGGCGCCGGCCGCGGCGGCGACGTCGGCCGTCTCGTCGACGGCGTCCACCGCGTCGTCCTCGTCCACCGTCGCGTCCGTGCCGGCGGAGGGGACGACCCCGACCGCGACCTCGATGATGCGGCTGCTCACCGCGACCGAGGACCTGCCCTTCACGACGACGCCCGCGCCCGTCATCACCGGCAAGGCCGTCATCGGGCAGCGCCTGCTCGCGACGACGGCGCGCTGGACCCCGATCGCCACCACCATCACCTACGCCTGGCTCGTCGACGGCGTGCCCGTGAGCGGGCAGACCTCGACCGCGTACGCCGTGCGGGCCGAGGACGCGGGCGCGGTGATCACCGTCGCCGTCACGGGCGCGCGACCCGGGTACGCGACCACCACCCGCACGAGCGCGCCGACCTCCGCCGTGCCGACGCCCGTCGTGGCGGACTTCACGCGCGTCGACGCCCCGACGATCACCGGCAGCCCCATCGTCGGCTGGACCCTCACGGCACGCGCCGGGACGTGGACCCCGTGGCCGACGTTCTCCTACGCCTGGACCCGCGACGGCGTGCTCGTCGCCGGCCAGTCCGGCGCCTCGTACCGGGTGACCGAGGCGGACGGCGGCGCGGCGATCGCCGTGCGCGTCATCGGCACGAAGACCGGGTACGCGACCCGGGTCGTGACGAGCGATGCCGTGCGGGTCGCGGCCTCGGCGACGCCGACGGTCGCGCCCACGGTGACGCCGACGGTCGCGCCGACGGGGACGCCGCAGCCGACCCCGACGCCGACGGTCGCGCCGACCACGACGCCCACGGTCGCGCCGACGATCGCGCCGACGCCGACCGCCGTGCCGACCCCGACGCCCACGCCGACGGCGGCTCCGACCACCGCCCCGACGCCGACGCCGACCGCCGCGCCGACGACCGCCCCGACGCCGACCCCGACGCCGACCGCCGCGCCGACGACCGTGCCGACGCCGACGCCGACGCCGAGCGCCGCGCCGACGACCGCCCCGACGCCGACCCCGACGCCCACGGTCGCGCCGACCACCGCCCCGACCCCCACCCCGACCCCTACCGCGCCGACCGTCCTGCCCTTCGCCGCCGCGGCGACGCCCACCATCGCGGGCACCGCGCGCGTCGGCTTCACGCTCACAGCGCGCGCCGGCGTCTGGACCCCGTGGCCGACCTTCGGCTACACGTGGCTCCGCGACGGCGTCGCGATCGCCGGGCAGACCGCCGCGACCTACCGCGTGCAGGCCGGGGACGCCGGATCCGCCCTCAGCGTCACGGTCACCGGCACCCGCACGGGCTACGCGACCCAGGCGCTCACGAGCGCGGCGCTCGCCGTCCCGCCCGCGAGCACGCCGACGCCCACGCCGACCTCGCCCGCCCCGACGCCCGAGCCCACCGCCCCGCCCGCGGACGCGCCGTACGCCGTCGCCTCCACCCCGACGATCACGGGCACCGCTGGTGTCGGCTTCACGCTGACCGCGCGCCCCGGGGTCTGGACCCCGTGGCCGACCTTCTCCTACGTCTGGACCCGCGACGGCGTCGCGATCCCCGACCAGACCGCCGCCACCTACCGCGTCCAGGAGAGCGACCGGGGCGCGAGCGTCGCCGTCGTCGTCACGGGCACGCGCACCGGCTACGTGACGCAGTCGATCTCGAGCGAGGGGATCCTGGTGCCGCTGCCGGAGGTCGAGCCCGAGCCGCCGGCGCCGACGCCCGACCCCGAGCCCGTGCCGGACGTGGCGTACGAGGCCGTCGGCGAGCCGTCGATCACGGGCCTCGGCCGCGTCGACTTCACGCTCACCGCGCGCGCCGGCACGTGGACCCCGTGGCCGTCGTTCTCCTACGCGTGGCTGCGCGACGGCGTCGTGATCCCCGACCAGACCGGGCCGAGCTACCGCGTGGTCGCCGGCGACGTGGGCGCGGGCATCGCGGTCGCCGTCACCGGCACGCGCACCGGGTACATCACGCAGACCGTCACGAGCGCCGCGATCCCCGTGGTCGAGACGCCCGTCACGCCCCCGCCGCCTCCGCCCGCCGTGCCGTTCGAGGCGACGGTCGCGCCGGTGATCGCCGGCGACCCCGTCGCGGGGACGGTCCTCCGGGCCGCGACGCCCGCCTGGACGCCCGAGGCCACCGCCGTCGCGTACGCCTGGTCGCGCGACGGCGTGCCCGTCCGCGGCGCCACCGAGGCGACCTACACGGTGGCGCGCGGCGACGCGGGCACGCGGATCACCGTGACCGCGACCGGATCCCGCTCCGGCTACAGGGACGCGACGCGCACGAGCGAGCCGACCGCGGTAGTCGTGGACGCCCTCGACGTGCCGCCCGCGACGCCCGCCCCGGCGCCCGGCGACGAGCCCTTCGCCGCGACGCCCGCGCCCACGCTCTCGGGGACGCCCGCCGTGGGATCCACCCTCACGGCGGCGACGCCCGAGTGGACCCCCGTCGCCACGTCCATCGCCTACGCGTGGTCCCGGGACGGCGTCGTCGTGCCGGGGCGCACGGCCGCGACCTACGCGCTGTCGGCACGGGACGCCGGCACGCGGATCACCGTGACCGCCACGGGCCGCGCCGACGGCCTCGTGCCGACCGCGAGCACCTCGGAGCCCCTGTCCATCGCCTCGACCGGCGAGGGCTACGACGTGGTCGTGGTGCTCGGGCAGTCGAACGCGCAGGGCGTGGGCGCGGGCTACGACCCGGCGCTCGACGTCGCCGTGCCGGGCCTCGACCAGCTCGCCGGCAGCGGTGCCCAGGCTGGGAGGATCGTGCCGGCCAAGGACTCGCTGCACCACGTCACCACGTGGGTCAACGCGGGCGGCGTGCCGTCCGTGGGCCCGGGCATGGAGCTCGGCAGGCGGCTGCTCGCCGAGGCGCGTCCCGGCCGCAAGGTGCTCCTCGTGCCCGCCGCGATGGCCTCGACCTCGATGACCGGCGACGGCTACTACGCCTGGAACCCGGCCGACACCCGCGCGCGCGTGAACCTGTTCACGCGGGCGCTCGGGCAGATCGACCAGGCGCTCGCGCAGGATCCGGACAACCGCCTCGTCGCGGTCGTCTGGGCGCAGGGGGAGTCCGACGCCACGCGCACCACGGGCGACGGCTACCAGTCGATGCTCCTCGACCTCGTCGACCGGCTCGACGCCCGCTACGGTCCGGTGCCGTTCCTCATCAGCGGCATGGTGCCGGAGTGGCTGGCCGCGTCGTCGCAGCGCCAGGCGATCGACACGGCGCAGCAGGGCCTGCCCGCGCTGCGCCCGAACGTCGCGTACGTGCCGGGGGCCGCCGGGTACAGCAGGAGCGAGGACGTGATCCACTACACGGCGTCGGGCGCGCGCGTCATGGGCGCGAAGCAGTTCGCGGCGTACCAGCGGGCGACCGGGGCGATCCCGGTCTCGCGGTAGGCGGCGGGGTCAGCGGCGCGGCGCCCCGGCGGCGCGGTGCGGATGGCAGGATCGAGGGGCCGGCCCATCCGCCGTCCGTCGTCCACCCGAGTCCCGGAGGCCCCATGCCCGACCGCGCCCCGCACGTCGTCTTCGTCTGCGCCCGCAACGGCGGCAAGTCCCAGCTCGCCGCGGCGCTCATGCGGCACGACGGGGGAGGCGCGGTCGCCGTGTCGTCCGCCGGCACGGATCCCGGGACCGACCTCAACGCGCTCGCAGTGGCGTCGCTCGCCGAGCTCGGCATCGACGTGGGGGACGAGCGCCCCAAGCCCCTCACGGACGACATGGTGCGCGCCGCCGACCTCGTGGTCGTGCTCGGCGCCGAGGCCCACGTGGACGGCGACCGGGGCGTCGCGGTCGAGACGTGGATCACCGACGAGCCGTCGGAGCGCGGCATCGACGGGATGGAGCGGATGCGCCTCGTGCGCGACGACATCCGGGCCCGCGTCCGCGAGCTGCGCGGGCGGCTGGGCGGCGCGGCCTAGGCCTCGCGGCGCGGGGCCCGGCCCGCCGGGACATCGTCGCGCCCCGACGACCGCTCGGTCGCCTTGCCGCGCTCGGCCCGCTCGCCGCGCTCGCCCCGCTCGCCCCGCGGACGCGCCACGAGCGCGTCCACGTGCCGCTCGAGCAGGCGGAGCGCGCGGGCGTGCTGCGCGGGATCCGGCTCGTGCACGAGGAGCTGCAGCGCGAGGCCCGCGACGAGCGCCTGCAGGTGGTCGGCCTCGTCGTCCGGATGCGCGTCCGGCCGCAGCAGCCCCGCGGCCCGCAGCTGCGCGAGCTGCGTGAGGCACGTCTCGCGCTCGGCCGCGTGGGCGGCCCGGCGCACCTCGCGGAGGCGCGGGTGCGACGCGGCGTCGGCGTGCAGCGCGGCCGTGACCTCGGCCTCCGCGCGGCGCTCGTCGTCGAGCGGGAGCCGCTCCGCGAGCACCTGGACCGTGCGGCGCCGGGCGTCCGGCTCGGTGCGGCGGCGCGCGGTGCGGGCGGCGACCCGGCGCCCGACGAGGGCGGTCGCGTGGGCCATCAGCTCGATCCGCGTGGGGAACGAGTGCCGCAGCGACCCGGTGCTGAGGCCCGCCTCCGCCGCGACCGTGCGCACGGACACGCCGCTCGCGCCGTCCCGGCGGATGACGCGCCAGACGGCCTCGGCGAGCTCGTCCTCGCGGCGCGCGCGGTCGATCAGGCGGGGCATGGCGTCACGGTAGCACCGGCGTCCTGCGGCTCCCGGGCGGCCCGGCGAACGCGTCGCGAACGGTAGCGTCGATCGGATGCGCCCCTTCACGCCGCCCTGCGGCCCCGTGGTCGGCTGGGCCGACGGCGAGGTCGTGCGGGCCACCGGCATCCCGTACGCCACCGCCGACCGCTTCGCCCCGCCCGTCGCGCACGCCGACTGGAGCGCGCCGCTCGAGGCGACCGCGTGGGCGCCCGCCTGCCCCCAGGCGCCCATGGCGGAGCTCGACGCCGTGCTCGGCGACTTCGCCGGCCTCCGTGTCGACGAGGACTGCCTGCGCGTCTCCGTCACGATGCCGCGGGACGTCGCGCCGGACGCGGCGCTGCCGGTCATGGTCTGGATCCACGGCGGCTCGTACGTCGCGGGCGCGGGCGACGTGCCGATCATGGATCCGGCGCCGCTCGTCGCCGAGCAGCGCGTGGTCGTCGTCACCGTCACCTACCGGCTGGGCCTCCTCGGCTACCTCGGCGACGGTGCCGGCCGCCCCGCGAACCTCGGGCTCCTCGACCAGCTGGAGGCCCTCCGCTGGGTGGCCCGCAACATCCGCGCGTTCGGCGGCGACCCCGATCGCGTGACGGCCTTCGGGCAGTCCGCGGGCGGCGACGCGGTCGCGCACCTGATGGCGCTCCCGGAGGCGGCGGGGCTCTTCCGCCGGGCCATCGTGCAGAGCGCGCCCCTCGGCATCTCCCGCGGACGGCGGCGGATGAACGCGGCCATGGCCCGCGCCTCCCGCGACCTCACGGCCGACATGCCCGTCGAGGACGTGGTCGCGCGGCAGGCCGCCGTGGAGCGCGTCGCGGCGCCCCACGGGCTCATCGGCGCGATGCCGTTCGGCACCCAGTACGGGCACGCGCCGCTGCCGCCGGAGTCGGGCCTCGACGCGGCGTGGGACCGCGCGGCGCCCGGCGTCGACGTCCTGATCGGCCACACCGCGGAGGAGGCGCGGCTCTTCCTGCCGGGCATCCCGTGGCTCGCGCGCCTGACGCGGACGCCCGTGCTGGGGCCTCTCGTGCGGCGGGCGGCCGTCGCGGCGGTCACGGGGATCATCTACGGCGTGCCGGGCCGCCGCTTCGCCCGCCGGCACGCGCGCGCGGGCGGCACCGCGCACCGCTACGTGATCCGCTGGTCGGCCCCCGGCAGCCCGCTCGGCGCCGCGCACACCGTCGACCTGCCGCTCCTGTTCGGCGACGAGGAGGCCTGGCGCGGCGCGGGGCTGCTCGCGGGGGCGCCGTGGGAGGGGATCCAGCGCGACGCCCGCCGGGTGCGGCAGGTGTGGGGCGACTTCGCGCGCGGCCGGATCCCGACCCGGCAGCTGATACCGGGCGTGCTGGAGCTGCGGCGCGTCGACGGGTAGTCCCGCGGCACCCGCTCGGGGGCCGTGCCGCGACCCGCGCCGGCGCGCGGCCTCGGGCAGGCTGGGGGCGTCCGCATCCGGACGCCGACCCGCCCGACCCGCCCGAGCCGCCCGCCAGGAGCCCCGTGTCCACGTCGAAGCCGTCCCGCACCGCCCGCGAGCGCCGCGGGCACATGATCTTCACCGGCGTCATCATCGCCGTCGTCCTCGTCTTCGCGGCATCCGCCGTGCTCCGCCCGGGCGCCGTGCCGCTGTGGGCCTTCCTCGGGCTGACGGCCGCGGGCATCGCCGTGGCGCTCGTCGGCTACGCCGCGGGGAACCACTGGATCCGCCTGCTGCTGGTGGTCGTCGTGCTGGGGGTCGTGCTCGCGCTCACCGCCGCGTCCATGGTCGCCGCCTCCGTGCCGTTCGCGGCGGGCGCGTTCGTCGGCGGCCTCCTCTCCCGCGACGAGTGGCCGTGGCGCCGGACCCCGGAGGAGCGGCTGCGCGAGAGCCAGCCGCGGTCGCTCGCGAGCATCGGGCCGTGGTCGGGATCCGGCCTCCGGGCGACGCTCGCGGACGTGCCGATCGGGCGGCGCCGGGAGACGGAGACGGGCGTGCTGCTGGAGGCCGGGGACGTGGCGCAGCGCTTCCGCGTCGACGAGCTGCACCGCCTGGCGAACGGCCGCGGCGACATGGCGGAGTCGGTCGACGCCGACCGCCCGGAGGTGCCGGACGGCACCGTCTACCTCGTCCGCGTCGACACGGCGTCGCCCGACTCGATCATCGGCGAGGTGCTCGTCGGCCTCCCCGGGGACGCGCTCGCGCTCGTCCCCGTCCGCGATCCCATGCCCGGTCCCGTCGCCGTGCTGACGGGATCCGATGCCGCGTCGTTCCGGGCGTGGGTGGGGGCGATCCCGGCGCCCTGAGCGGCGCGCGACCGGGAGCGGGACCTCAGGGCAGAGAGGCGGCGACGACCGCGGCCACCACGTCCGGATCCGTCACGGGCACCATGTGCTCGGACCGGGGCGCCGGGATCCACGCGCCGTCGGCAGCGGCAGCGGCGGACGCCCGATGCGCGCGCACGAGGTCGGCCCGCTGCCGTCGGGTGAGCGCGCCCGACGCGGTGCCCGAGATCACGCGGACGGGCACGCCGGGGAGCGTCGCCGTGGTGCCGGGGTGCGCGGCCAGCCCCTGGAGGCCCGGGAGGAGGTGCCGCTGCTCGGCCGCGGTGGCGCGCGCGGCCGTGACCGAGCCCGCCGCGGCGACGGCCGCCGCGAGGAGGGGCGCGGGCAGCCCGGCCAGAGCGATCCGGTGCAGCGGCGCGAGCACGCCCAGGCGGGCGAGCGGCACGAGCAGCGCGGCCTGCGCGCCGAAGGCGGTCCGCACGGCGCGCGTCGCGTAGGTGCGGGCGCGCTCGTCGCTCGGGTCCACCAGCACGACGCCGGCGGTCGGCAGCCCGCGCGCGATCCGCCGCGCCGCCGCCACGCGCACGATCGGCCCGCCCCAGCTGTGCCCGACGAGCACGAGGCGGCGATGCGGGAACGCGGCGATCACCGCCTCGAGGTCGTCGGCGAGGCGGGCGAGGTCCCGCGGCGCCGGATCGGGGTCGCTGGATCCGAGGCCCGCGCGGTCGTAGGCGACGACGCGGTGGGAGCGCGCGAGGATCCCGTGCACGAGACCCCAGGTGAGGCCGCTGCCGCCGAGGCCGGCCTCCAGGACGACGAGGTCGTCGCCGACGCCGCCGACCATCGCGCGGAGGCGGCGGCCGTCCGGCGTCGTGACCGCGACGTCGCGCCCGAGGAGGCCGCCGCTCACGCGAGCACGGGCCACGTCCGTGGCGTGCGGTCGTCCGTCGCGAGGAGCCCCGCGAGCCAGTCGTCCTCGCGGCCGTCGCGGCCCATCGCGCCGAGGCGGGCCACGCCCTCGAAGCGGAAGCCGAGTGCGCGGGCGACCGCGGCGGATCCGGTGTTCCCCGCGAACGCGCGCCAGCCGATCCTGGCGAGCCCGAGACCAGCGGATGCGTCGAACCCAAGGTCGACGACGGCTTCCGCGGCCTCCCGCATCAGCCCGCGACCCCGCGCATGCGGCGCCAGCCAGTAGCCGATCTCCGCGGCGCCCTGCGCGATCTCGCCCAGCCCGACCGTGCCGACGAACGCGTCGCCGTCGAGCACGGCCCAGGTGAGGCGCTCGCCCGACGCCCAGCCGTCGGCGCAGAAGCCGGTGACGTAGGAGAGCGCGTCGTCGCGCGTGTACGGCGCGGGGACGGGCACGAAGCGCTGGATCGCCGGGTCCTGGCAGGCGGCGGCGATCGCATCGACGTCGTCGAGCACGGGCGGGCGCAGCGACAGGCGCGGGGTGCGGAGGGTGACGGGATCCATCGGCCCACGCTATCGGCCGCGCACCCGGCGCCCCCGGCCGCACGCGACGACGGCCCGCCCCCTGCGGAGGGACGGGCCGTCGGTCGTGCGACGCGGATCAGTCGCGGGGCTTGCGACCCCGGCGCTCGGGCGCCGCGCCGCGCTCGGCGGCACGGGGGCCGCCGCGGTCGGGGCGGATGTCGATCGGCCGGCCGTTGATGAGCGTGCTGGCGAGGCGGTCGAGCCGGTCCTGCGGCAGGCCGGCCGGCAGCTCGACGAGCGAGAAGTCGGGGCGGATGTCGATGTGGCCGAAGTCCTCGCGGCTGAAGCCGCCCTCGTTGGCCAGCGCGCCGACGATCTGGCGGGGCTCGACGCGGTGACGGCGGCCGACGTCGATGCGGTACGTGGCCATGTTGCCGCTGCCGCGCGCGGGACGGGCGCGACGCTCGCCGCGGTCGTCGCCGTCGCGACCCGGGCGGTCGTCGCGGCGCTCGCGCTCGACGCGCGGCGGGCGGAGGTCGTCGGCCGAGAGCAGGAGCGGGGTGTCGCCCTGCGCGACGATGGCGAGGGCCGCCGCCACGTCGGACTCGACGACGTCGTGGTGGTTCACGTAGTGGCCCACGATGTCGCGGAACGCGTCGAGGCGCTCGCGGTCCTGCAGGGCCGCCGTGATCGCGTCGTCGAAGCGCGTGAGGCGCGTGACGTTGACGTCCTCCGCGCTCGGCATGCGCATCTCGGTGAGCGGCTGGCGGGTGGCCTTCTCGATGGCGGTGAGGAGGCGGCGCTCGCGCGGCGTGACGAAGCTGATCGCCGCGCCGCTGCGTCCGGCGCGGCCCGTGCGGCCGATGCGGTGCACGTACGACTCGGTGTCGATCGGGATGTCGTAGTTGACGACGTGGCTGATGCGGTCGACGTCGAGGCCGCGGGCCGCGACGTCGGTGGCGACGAGGATGTCGAGCTTGCCCGACTTCAGCTGCTCGACCGTGCGCTCGCGCTGCGCCTGCGCGACGTCGCCCGAGATGGCGGCGGCCGCGTAGCCGCGGGCGCGGAGCTTCTCGGCGAGCGTCTCCGTCTCGTTCTTCGTGCGGACGAACACGATCATGCCCTCGAAGTTCTCGGTCTCGAGGATGCGCGTGAGCGCGTCGACCTTCTGCGGGTACGACACCATCAGGTAGCGCTGCGTGGTGTTCGCCGAGGTCGTGGTCTTGTTCTTGACCGTGATCTCCTCGGGGTCCTGCAGGTACTTGCCCGAGATGCGGCGGATCTGCGCGGGCATCGTGGCCGAGAACAGCGCGATCTGCTTCGACTTCGGGGTGTCCGCGAGGATCGTCTCCACGTCCTCCGCGAAGCCCATCTTGAGCATCTCGTCGGCCTCGTCGAGCACGAGGAACTTCAGCTGCGACAGGTCGAGGGTGCCCTTGTCGAGGTGGTCCATGATGCGGCCGGGGGTGCCGACGACCACGTGCACGCCGCGGCGGAGCGCCGACAGCTGCACGCCGTAGCCCTGGCCGCCGTAGACGGGCAGCACGTGCACGCCGCGCATGCCGGACGCGTAGCGCTCGAACGCCTCGCACACCTGGAGCGCGAGCTCGCGGGTGGGCGCGAGCACGAGGGCCTGCGGCGTCTTCTGCGAGACGTCGAGGTTGGAGAGGATCGGCAGCGCGAACGCGGCCGTCTTGCCCGTGCCGGTCTGGGCGACGCCGAGGACGTCGCGACCGGAGAGGAGGGAGGGGATGGTGGCGGCCTGGATGGCCGAGGGGGTCTCGTAGCCGACGTCCTTGAGGGCCTTGAGAACGGGGTCGGACAGGCCGAGGTCGCTGAAGGTCGTGCGGGGGGCGGCGTCCGCGTCGGGGGTGGATGCGGTGTCGTCAGTGCTCATGCCTCAACGGTAGGGGGTCCGGGGGGCGTCGCGCCCCACCCGGGCGGATCCGGGGACGCGGGTCAGCGGGGCCGGCGCCCGACGTAGGCGGTGCGGGTGCCGCGGAGGCGGAGGCCGGGGATGCGCGCGAGGGCGTGCGGTCCGTCCGCGTCGAGGAGGGCGTCGAGCGCCGCGACGTCCGCCGGCGCGAGGCGGTCGGCGGAGCGGGCGCGGACGCGGGCCAGCCACGCGCGGGCGTAGGGGAGCGTGGCGGCGGCGGCGATCGAATCCGCGGGGTCGGGGGCGAGGGGGAAGGTGCGGGTCGCGACGTCGACGAGGCCCGCGTCGCGGAGCCACGGGGCCCAGTCCGGGTGCGACGGGCCGCCCGTGCCGCCGTGCGTGACGGCGTCGTCGAGGCGGTCGGCGAGGCCCGGGCCGGCGAGGTCGAGCCCGAGGTCGAGGTCGTCCGGCAGGAAGCGCGGCGGCCCGTCCATCTCCACGACGGCGACGAGGCCGCCCGGCGCGAGGCCGTCGTGGATCCGGCGGAGGAGGCCCGCCGGATCCCCCACCTCGTGCAGCACGAGCGACGCCCACACGACGTCGGCGGGCGGGAGCGCGGGCCAGGCGTCGTCGAGGTCGGCGCGCACGGGGCGGATCCGGTCGGCGAGGCCGTCGACGACCGCGCGCTCGGCGACCCGGTCGAGCATGGCCTCGCTCGCGTCGACGGCGACCACCTCGGCCCGGTCGAAGCGCCGGGCCAGCGCGACGGATCCCGTGCCCGTCCCGGCGCCGAGGTCGACGACGACGCGGCCGGCGGTGTCGCGGGCGAGGCCGCGGATCCACGTGGTCACCTCGAGGAGGTGGCGGTGCAGGATCCGCGCGTCGAGGTCGAGGAGGGCGGCGAGCGACGGGTCGGCCGGGGCATGCGCGTGGTGGTGGGGCATGGATCCATGCTCGCGCGTCGCTGCTCCATGCGCATACGATCTTGCCCATGACGCAAGAGACCGATGTCGACGCCCTCGTCCGCCAGCGCATCCGGGGGCTCCGCGAGGCCCGCGGCTGGTCGCTCGACGTGCTCGCGGCACGCTGCTTCCTCAGCCCGTCGACCCTCAGCCGGATCGAGACCGGCCATCGCCGCATCGCCCTCGACCAGCTGGTGCCGCTCGCCAAGGCCCTCGACACGACGCTCGACGAGCTCATCGAGTCCGGGGACGACGCCGACGTCGTGATCCGGCCGCAGAAGGACGTCGAGGCCGGGCGCACCACGTGGGTGCTGTCGCGCGGCGGGGGGAGCGCGTCGGGCGTCTTCGTCGCGAAGATGCGCCTCACCCCGCGGCGCCCGTTCCCGGTCGAGGAGCTCGGCGTGCACCCCGGCCGCGACTGGTTCACGGTGCTCTCGGGCACGGCGCGGCTGCAGCTGGGGGAGCGGACGATCCTCGTGGAGGCCGGCGACGCGGCCGAGTTCTCGACGATGGTGCCGCACGGCATCAGCGCGCACCGCGGGGTCGCGGAGGTGCTCACGATCCTCGACCGCGACGGGCAGCGGGCGCACCTCGCGACGACCGGGGCCGCGGCGGAGGCGGACTAGCCCTCGGGAGCCGGGTCTGCCGGGTCCTCGGTCGGGCCGGGGTCGGACGTCGGCACGGGCTCGGGCTCGACCGGTGCGGTGGTGGGCTGCTCGGTCGGGACGGGGTCGGGATCCGTCGGGGCGGGCGGGGCGGTCGGCTCGGGGACGGGATCCGTCGTGGGTATCGGCTCGGTCGTGGGCTGCGGGTCCGTCGTCGGCGCGGGATCGCTGCCGGAGCCGCCGTCCGAGCCGCCGCCCGTCGAGCCGCCGCCGCCGCCGTCGCCCGAGCCGCCGGTGCCGCCCGAGCCGCCGCCGGGCTGCGTGCCCGGCCGGGTCGGGGTGCGCGTCGGCACGTTCGGGGCCTTCGGCACGGTGGGGAGGGCGATCCGCTCGGGGGCGGCCACGGCGAGCGTGAGGGTGACGACCGTGCCGGGCGCGACGCGTGTGCCGGCCGCCGGATCCTGGCTCGAGACGATGCCGGTGTCCTGGCGGACGAATCCGGCGCCGCCCGAGCCGGCGAACGCGATGCCGAAGCCGGACGCGGCGAGCGTGTCGCCCGCGTCGGCGCCCGTCATGCGGGTCACGTCGACCATCTCGACGAGCCCGTCGGCGGAGACCGGGAGCGGGTTCGCGGGATCCGTGGCGTCGGGCACGGGGCGTGCGTCCGAGATCTCGATGGCGTCGGGGTCGGCGACGACGTCCGGATCCGCGGCGGGCCGCGTCGCGGCCACGGCGCCGCCCGCGATGAGCGCGAGCGCCAGACCGGCCGCGATGCCGCCGGTGGCGCGGGAGCGGATGCCGGGGATCCACGCGGCGCCGCGTCGCACGAGCGGCACGAGGCCGGCCGCGAGGGCCACGAGACCGAGGGCGATGAGCAGCCCGGGCAGCCCGGCGACGAACGCGGCCGCGACGACGAGCACGGCGGCGATCGCGAGCGCGGCCCACGACCACGTGCCGCGGGCGGTGCGGGC
>Ga0265797_10006681_pt1 | contig 16162 bp, 10 predicted proteins | sample P2T30metagenome_FD_192433 | JGI IMG/M metagenome (GOLD analysis project Ga0265797, IMG submission 192433) | Plant litter microbial communities from East Loma Ridge, Irvine, California - P2 T30 | ecosystem: Environmental > Terrestrial > Plant litter > Unclassified | place: USA: California... | reverse complement strand
GCTCGGCCGCCGACGTGGAATACGTCGCCGGCCACAAGAACATGCTGCAGCTGATCGAGCTGCGCTGGATCGCCGTGATCGGCCAGGTCACCACCATCGCCGGCGCCATCCTGGTCTTCGACGTCAACCTGCCGCTGGTGCAGATGCTCGAGGTGCTGGCCTGCCTGATCGCCTTCAACGTCGCCAGCCACCTGCGCTGGCACGAACACCGCCCCGTCACCAACAAGGAGCTGTTCCTGGCCCTGCTGGTCGACGTCGCCAGCCTGACCATGCAGCTCTACCTGTCGGGCGGCACCACCAATCCCTTCGCCTTCCTCTACCTGTTGCAAGTCATCCTGTCGGCCGTGCTGCTGGAAGCGTGGTCGACCTGGACCATCGTCGGCATCACGCTGGCCTGCCTGGCGGGCCTGGCCACCTTCGCCAAGCCGCTGCCGCTGCCTTTCGACCATGCGCGCGGCTTCGCCAGCCTGTACGTGCAGGGCATGCTGATCTGCTTTGTCCTGAACGCGGCGCTGCTGGTCGTGTTCATCTCGCGCATCAGCAATACCCTGCGCCTGAAGGCGGCGCAGCTGGCCGACCTGAACCAGCGCGCGGCCGAGGAAGAGCACATCGTGCGCATGGGCCTGCTGGCTTCGGGCGCGGCCCACGAGCTGGGCACGCCGCTGGCGACCGTCTCGGTGATCCTGGGCGACTGGAAGCGCATGCCCGAATTCAAGGACAATCCCGAGCTGCTGGAAGAACTGACCGAGATGCAGACCCAGCTCAAGCGCTGCAAGTCCATCGTCAGCGGCATCCTGCTGTCGGCCGGCGAGGCGAGGGGGGAATCGGCGGCGCGCACCACGATCCGGACTTTCCTGGACGACCTGGTCGACGAATGGCAGGACAGCCGCCCGGTGCGCGAATTCGCCTACGACAACCGCATCGACGACGATTTGCCGGTCGCCTTCGACTCGGCCCTGAAGCAAATGATCGACAACGTGCTCGACAACGCGCTGGAAGCCTCGCCCGAATGGGTCGGGCTGGAAGCCGGCATCGACGAGGACACGCTGCGCCTGGTCGTGCGCGACGCCGGTCCCGGCTTCGCACCGGCCATGCTGGCCCAGTTCGGCAAACCCTACCAGTCGAGCAAGGGCCGCCCCGGCGGCGGCCTCGGCCTGTTCCTGGTGGTGAACGTGGCGCGCACGCTGGGCGGCAGCGTCGCCGCCGTCAATCGGCTGGAAGGCGGTGCCCAGGTCACCTTGACGCTGCCGCTGTCCGCGATCGCGCTGGATAAAAAAGAAGACCATGTCCAACATTGATACCGATACCGACGATGGGCAGGACGAAGAACGCCTGCTCCTGATCATCGAAGACGACGACGCCTTTGCCCGCACCCTCGGCCGCTCCTTCGAGCGGCGCGGCTACAAGGTGCTGCAGGCGCCCGGCCTGGACGAGGCCACCGAACTGTTGAAGACCCAGTCGCCGGGCTACGCCGTGGTCGACCTCAAGCTCAAGGGCAACAGCTCGGGCCTGGCCTGCGTGCAGATGCTGCACCAGCACGACCCGGAGATGCTGATCGTGGTCCTGACCGGCTTTGCCAGCATCGGCACGGCGGTGGAAGCGATCAAGCTGGGGGCCAGCCAGTACCTGGCGAAACCGTCGAACACCGACGATATCGAGGCGGCCTTCGACCACGTGGCCGGGAACACCGAGGTCGAACTGACCAACCGTACCACCTCGGTCAAGACGCTGGAGTGGGAGCACATCCACGCGGTGCTGGCGGAGACCGAATTCAACATCTCCGAGGCGGCCAGGCGGCTGGGCATGCACCGCCGTACGCTGGCGCGCAAGCTGGAAAAGCAGCGCGTCAAGTAAACAGCCGCCTCATTGCGGGCGGCTCATTGCAGCCGTATCTCCTGCAGCTTGAATTTCTTCACCCGCCCATCGGCCCCGAACAGGATCTTGAGTTCCTTGACCTGGGTGCCGCTGGCCGTCATGCGTCCGACCACGGGCACGTAGCGTACGAAACGCGCCGGGCTGTCGGCGTACTGGTAGAACCAGACTTCCTGGCCGCTCGGGAAGCGGCTCACGAGCGCCTCGCCGAGCCGCCCGCGCACTTCGTCGCGCGTGGTGCGCCCGGCAACCAGCAGGCTGGCGGCGCGCTGCTGGGTCAGTGCGGCTACTTCGCCATTGCCGTCGGCCGCGCAGCCGGCCAGTGCGGCGCACAAGGCGCTGGAAACGATGCAGGACAGCATCAGATGGGTGGTTTTCATCGCTGCGCTCCCGCGTCCGTCTCGTCATCCATGTATTCGAATTCGACCAAGGTATCGTCCGGCCAGCTGCGGTCCGCGATCGGCGGCACGTACTGGCGGTCGCGCGTGTAACGCCAGTCCGCCAGCGCGTACACGGCTTCGGGCAGGTGGCGCGCCGAATTCGCGTACAGCCATTCCGCGGCCAGTGATTCGCGGCGCGTGCCCCAGACCAGGGTCACGTTGAACAGCGGGCGCTCGGCAAAGAAGGGATTCTCGAAGCTCCGGTAAGTGCAAGGGTCGTCGACGGCCGACAGGGCGGCGAGCGAGGGGTTGCGCACGATGCGCCGCAGCTCGGCGCCTTTCATGTCGACCTTGCACTCGAGCCGCAGGTCGCCCAGCCGGCGCGTGTTCGGCGGCAGGCCGGGCGTGCGGATGTCGACGCGCCAGGCATAGCTGCCACTCTTTTTGTTGGTCATGACGAGCGCGCCGGCACGGGCCAGTTCGGGCAGGTTCGGGAGCGTGAAGCCCTGGTGCGCGTCGAGTTCGATGCGCATGTCGTGCCCGCCGCCGGCCAGCGTCAGCACCAGGCCGTCGAAGGACGCGTCCCTGGCCCGGGGGTAGAGCCGGAAGCGCAGCGTGGCTGCGGGCGCGAGCTGGCGGTTCTGTTCGAACACGGCCATCCCCTTCATGAACCGGGCGTAGGGCACTTCATCGGCGTCAAGGGTAGCCTGGACCACGACCACTTGCGCCGCCGGCGCCTGCTGCGGCGCGCACAGCGCCCAGGCCGGCGCACACAGGGCCGCCAGCGTCGCGGCCTGGCGCAGGATTCGGGAAAGGTGCACGTCGTCTCCTTGTATGCATGGCGCGCCGGGTTGGGTATTTACCGGCATCGGTCGACAAGGCTAGCACCGCGCTTCGATCCATGTTGTAACAATTTCTTTCAGGCATGCATATACCGATGGTAGTCATGTTGTTTGTAATGCCTCAAAACCCGCCATGCGTATGCAAGCAGACTCAACCATTGCGTACACCTTTTAGCCGGCCTCAAGACATTTTTCCAACAAGCACCACCGGAACCGTGTGCGCATCCCTGTCACAACCTCATGAGGTGATGCATGGCTACGCACGACAACCCACCGCAAGACAGCAGCTTCGCGCCAAACGGCCCGTTCGACGGCGCCGGATCCATCCTGAGCACCGTCGGCGGCCCGGCCGACCCCAACGCGCCGGAAAGCCTGGGCGCGGACACCTCGCAGAGCGAGCGCCTGCTGGAAAAGGTCAGCGAGGATCATGAACTGGCCGCCGAGCGCCCGTACAACGCGACCAAGCCTTTCGAATACGGCATCGCCGCCTTTGCCCCGCACCGCGGCGAAGTCCACGTGCCCGATGCGACGCTGGCCACCGCCAGCACGACCACCGAGGACATCGCGTCGCGCAAGCTCGGCGACGGCGTGCCCGACATCGGCAATAACCCGCTGAACGACCCGCTGGACCGGGTGCGCGTCGACGACACCAAGCGCGAGCTGACCACCAACCAGGGCGTCAAGGTCTCCAGCAACCAGGATTCGCTGAAGATCGGCCTGCGCGGCCCGACCGCGATGGAAGACTTCATCTTCCGCGAAAAGATCACCCATTTCGACCACGAGCGCATTCCCGAGCGCGTGGTGCATGCGCGCGGCAGCGGCGCCCACGGCTACTTCGAGAACTACGACGATCTGTCGGATCTGACGCGCGCCTCGCTGTTCTGCAAGGCGGGCAAGCACACCCCGGTGTTCGTGCGCTTTTCCACCGTGGCCGGCTCGCGCGGCTCGGCCGACACGGTGCGCGACGTGCGCGGATTCGCCACCAAGTTCTATACCGACGAAGGCGTGTTCGACCTGGTCGGCAACAACATCCCGGTGTTCTTCATCCAGGATGCGATGAAGTTCCCCGACGTGATCCATTCGGTGAAGCCCGAGCCGCACAACGAGATCCCGCAAGCCTCCAGCGCGCACGACACCTTCTACGACTTCGCCGGCCTCTCGCCCGAGACTTTCCACATGCTGCTGTGGGTGAACTCGGACCGCGCCATTCCGCGCAGCTATCGGATGATGCAGGGCTTTGGCGTGCACACCTTCCGCATGATCAACGCCAAGGGTGACTCGCACTTCGTCAAGTTCCACTGGACTCCGCTGCAGGGCACCCACTCGCTGGTCTGGGACGAAGCCGTCAAGCTGGCCGGCGCCGACCCCGACTTCCACCGGCGCGACCTGTGGGAGGCGATCGAGGCCGGCCAGTTCCCGGAATACGAACTGGGCCTGCAGATCTTTACCGAAGCCCAGGCTGCCGCCTTCCGCATCTTCGACGTGCTCGATGCGACCAAGCTGATTCCCGAGGAACTGGTGCCGGTGCGCCCGGTCGGTAAACTCGTCCTGAACCGGAACCCCGACAACTTCTTCGCCGAGACCGAGCAGGTCGCGTTCTGCACGGCCCACCTGGTGCCCGGCCTGGACTTCACCAACGACCCCCTGATGCAGGGCCGCATCCACTCCTACGTGGACACCCAGCTGACCCGCCTGGGCGGCCCCAACTTCCACGAGATCCCGATCAACTCCCCGGTCGCGCAAGTCCACAACAACCAGCGCGACGGCTTCCACCGCCAGGCGATCAACCGCGGGCGCGTGGCCTACGAGCCGAATTCGCTGGCCGGCGGCTGCCCGTTCCAGGCCGGCAGCCGCGGCTTCGTCAGCTACCAGGAACACGTCGAAGGCAGCAAGGTGCGCGGCAAGCCCGAGCTGTTCGCCGAGCACTACGGCCAGGCGCGCCTGTTCTGGAAGAGCCAGACCCCGGTCGAGCAGAAGCACATCATCGACGCCTTCCGGTTCGAATTGACGCGGGTGCAGACCCCGGCCGTGCGCCAGCGCATCGTCGCCGGCCTGGTCAACGTCGACCTGGAACTGGCGCGCGCCGTGGCCGCCGGCATCGGCATCCCGGTCCCAAGCCCGCTGCCGCGCGTGAACGACACGCCGGTGCCGGACTACCCGCCGTCGCCGCCGCTGTCGCTGCTGGCCCGGCCGGGAAAAACCGGCATCCGCACGCGCCGCATCGCGATCCTGGCCGCGGACGGCGTCGACGCCCACCTGGCGCGCGAAGTCTACGTTTCGCTCCTCAAGGACGGCGCCCAGCCGCGCATCGTCGGCCAGCGCCTCGGCGAGCTGCAGACCATCGCCGGCAAGCCGCTCGACGTCGAGGTCACGGTCGAGACCACGCCCTCGGTCATGTACGACGCCGTGGTCGTGGCCCCGGGCGAGACCTCGGCGGCGAACCTGGCGCGCGACGGCCGCGTGCTGGACTTCCTGCGCGACGCCTACCGCCACGACAAGGCTTTCCTGGTGCTGGGGGCAGGGCGGCAACTGGTGGCCGCGGCCGGGATTCCGGCCGCGCTGCCGGACGGGACGCCGGACCCGGGGCTGGTCGTGGCCGACCCGGCGGGACTGGGGGCGGCGCTGGCGGCGTTCAAGGCGGCCGTGGCGCGGCACAAGGTGTATGCGCGGGAGACGGATCCGCCGCGGGTGTGAGGCGGGTGTGAAGTGAAGGGAGGCGGGAGGCGACATCCTTTACAAGTTCGTCAATCTCGCCTATAAAGAACCATGGTGTAGCCGGCATGAAGGGAGGTCCTCGTGATCGATTCTTTTCAAACGAGCGAAGCCGATCCAGAGCACAATCCGCAGCGCCAGACTGACCGGCTTCTCGCCGGTTGCGGTTACCTCCTGGTCGTCGCATCGGTCATTTGCTTCCTCGCGATTGCAGGCCTGAAGATCTACCAGGCGGTCTACGGGATACCTGGTCGTTACGAGAACGTGTATGGCTTCCTGCAGCAGGAGAGTCCCACGATCGTCCTGCTGCTCATCGGCTGGATCACGGTCGCGACCGGCCGTAGCCTGCTAACCACGGTCAAATTCAGCGAGAAGCGGACCATTCCGCTGGAAGACATGCCACTGATCGAAGAGGCCGTCATCAGGGGGAATGCCGAACCGATCGACCAGTACCTGCGCTTGCGTTCCTTGACTGGCGTCGCCGGCAACTTCACGAAGCTGCAGGTCACCGGATTGCCCCTGACGACAGTGTTCCTGACCCTCGTGTTTTCGGCCATCGCGCTGATCCCTTTCCGGGAAGCCGGGCTGGCCGGCCAATTCCTCGACCTGGCCAAGCTGACCCTCGGGGCATTCATCGGCTCCTTCGTGCAAGGGCGGGTCGAGCAACGCAAGCTGCAACGCCTGGAACCTACGGCAAAGACCTCCGAGAACCTTCCGCCCGTTTGATCGCTTCAGCCCCCCAGCTTGCTGAGCGCGAACGCGGCCAGGAAACCGGCAACCGTGATCAGGCCGGCGAAGTTGTGCGCGACCTCGAAGGCTTCCGGGATCATGGTATCGACCAGCATCGCCAGGATCGCGCCCGCGGCCACCGCCGTGGTTGCGGCCACGACCTGCGGCGAGAACTGCTGGAACACGGTGTAGCCGACGAGTGCGGCGATGCCGGAAGCCAGGGCGATCCCGCCCCAGATGCCGAACACGTAGGCGGGCGAACGCCCGGCCTTCTTCATGCCGGCGGCGCTGGACAGGCCTTCCGGCACGTTGGAGAGGAAGATGGCGCCGACGGCCACCATGCTGACCGCGCCGCCCCCTAGCATCGACAGGCCGATCACGATCGATTCCGGGATCCCGTCGAGCAGGGCGCCGACGGCGATCGCCAGGCCGCTGCCGCTGTCCTGGTCTTCGGAAGGTTGCTGGCCGCCCGAGCGCTTGCGGTGCCGGGCGCCCTGGCGCGCGAGCACCAGGTTGGCCGCGGTGTAGACCGCGGCGCCGCCCAGGAAGCCGACCGCCATCGAATTGAAGCCGCCCTTGTCGTAGGCTTCCGCGATCAGTTCGAAGGAGAGGGCGGAGATCAGGACGCCGCTGCCGAAGGCCATGATGGCGGCGATCACGCGCTGCGGCACCTTCAGGTAGAAGCCGGCACCGGCACCGAGCACGAGGGCGGCGCCGGCGACCAGGCCCCAGAATCCGGCCTGGGCCCACATGGGGATGGTGTGCATTGGATCTCCTTTGTCTTGTCTGCATGATAAGCAAAGGAGAGGGTTCACACGCGTACAGTTCCCTTATGCAAAACCGTCAGCGTAAAAAAACGCCGCCCGCGCAGAGGCGGGGGCGGCGTTCGAAGGCTGGCCGACAGGGCTGGTTACCAGCTATAACCCGCCTTCACATAATAGAAGCGCCCGTTGAACCCACCCGGCGCCCACACGCTGTACGGCTGGTTGCCGTTCAGGTTCAGGTTGCCGGCCGAGGTCACCTGCGCCGGATAGCGGTTGGTGACGTTGTCCACGCCCAGGGTCACGCGCCAGTTGTCAAGCAGGCGCACGCTGGCGGCCAGGTCGAGCATCCATTGCGGATCGTAGGTCTGGTCCAGTGTCGGGTCGTTCTGCGGGACGGTGAATTCGCCGTAGCGGGTGGCGGTCGCGCGGGCGTTCCAGGTGCCGCGGGTGTAGTCGGCGGACAGGCTCAGCTTGTCCTTCGGCGAACCGACGGTCAGGCGGTTGATCGACTGGCGGTCGACCAGCGTCAGGTTGTTCGCCGCCAGGATGGCCGGGCTGGCGGCGACCTTGCGCACTTCGTTGTCGTTGTGGTTGTAGGCGACCGTGAAGTCGGTGCGCGCGCCCTGCGCCAGGTTCAGGCGGTAGGTGCTGACCACGTCCACGCCCTTGGTACGGGTATCGACGGCGTTGGTGAAGTAGCGCGCGGCGCCTACAAAAATGCCCTGGGCGCGCAAGGCGTTGTTCAGCGCCGGCGCGCCGGCCAGCTGCAGGTTCGACGAGAACACGACGCGGTCGTCGATGTCGATGCGGTACAGGTCGACGCTGGTGGTCCAGTTGCGGATCGGTTGCCACTGCGCGCCGAAGCTCAGGTTGCGTGCGCGTTCCGGTTTCAGGCTCGATGCGCCCAGAGCCTGCGCCGCGGCGCTGCCGACCGGGAAGGTGCCGGTTTCGATCAGCTGGGCGCCCTGGCCCGGGACCTGCAGCGTGTTGGTCGTCGTGATCGTATAGAACTCCTGGGCCAGCGACGGCGCGCGGAAGCCGTTCGACACCGTGCCGCGCAACGCGAATTCCGGCGTGAACTGGTAGCGCAGCGAGCCTTTGCCCGAGGTCGTGTTGCCGAAGTCGCTGTAGCGCTCGTGGCGCACGGCCAGCGAGCCGGACAGGGCCTTGGTGATGTCGCCTTCCAGGTTCAGGTACAGCGACTGGTTGTTGCGGCTGTTCTTCCCGGCATTCTCCGCACGGAAGCCCGAGAAGCCCTGGGCGCCGCCGCCGAAGTAGGAGTTCGGCTCGCCCGCGCCGATTTCATACGACTCGTAGCGCGCTTCGGCGCCGAGGGCCACGGTAAGCGGACCGGCCATCCACGACACCGGGATGTCGCGCGCCACGTCCAGGTTGGCCACGCCCTGGGTCGAGGTCAGCTTGCCGGCGTAGAAGCTGGTCTGGGTCGGGTTTGCGACGCCGGGGCTCAGGTTGGCCGTGTTGTTCACGTCCAGCTCGAAGCGGTTGCGACCGTAGTTCAGGCTGGCGTCCCAACGCCAGCCGGCGGTTTCGCCGCGCAGGCCGGTGACCAGCGCGCTGTCGGTCGACTTGCTGTCTTCCAGCGGCAGGAAGCCTTCCGGATACAGCGGGCTGCGCAGGGTCGGGTTGGCCGCGTTGAACGGCGTGGTATAGGCGGTGCGCCAGTTTGCAGCCGACGAGGTCTTGCGCTGGCCGTAGTTGGCGAAGGCATACCAGTCGAGCTTGTCGTTGATGCGATATTGGCTGTTCAGGAACAGGGTCGCCGGTTCGCTGTCCGGATCGCCGTAGCGCTGGTTGACCTGGCCGCGGCGCGGGCCCGATTCCGGACGCGGGTCGGCAAAGGCGCGGTTGGTCGGGTTGCGGTTCGCGGCTTCGACGGCCACGCGCAGCCAGCCATCCTCGCCGAGCTTGAAGCCGGTCGAGCCGCGCACGGTGGTCTGCTCGCCGTCGCCCTTGTCGTATTCGCCGAACACGACTTCGGCATCGCCGCCTTCGGCGCCTTTTTTCAGGATGATGTTCACCACGCCGGCGATCGCATCCGAACCGTATTGCGCCGCCGCGCCGTCGCGCAACACTTCGATGTGGTCGATCGCGGCCAGCGGGATCGCGTTCAGGTCGACCGGCGCCGAACCGCGGCCCAGCGTGCCGTTGACGTTGACCACGGCCGAGCTGTGGCGGCGCTTGCCGTTCACCAGCACCAGGGTCTGGTCCGGCGACAGGCCGCGCAGCTGGGCCGGACGCACGGCGTCGCTGGCGTCGGCGCCGGTCGGGCGCGGGAAGTTCATCGACGGCAGCAGGCGCGACAGCACGGTCGCCAGTTCGCCGGAACCGGTGGAGGTCAGCTCCCTGGCGCCGATGACGTCGACCGGGGATTCCGTGTCGAGGCTGCGGCGGTTCAGCGAGCGGGTGCCGGTGACGACGACGGTGTTGGACGCGGCGGCATCGGCCTGGGAAGCGGTGCCGGCCTGCTGTTGGGCATGCGCGGCCGGGAAGCTGGCGGCGACGAGGGCAAGGGCCAGCACGGCGCGTGCCGGGTTCGGTTGTTGGTGTTTGACGCTCATTATTCTTTCTCGATGGAGGACGTCGGCACTGCGGCCGAAGAAGGGGCGCGATCTTAACAGTTCGAACATTGACGCACCAATAATCAATGCACCTATGCTTATACGGAATAGCGATAAGCGCCGCGGTGCAGCATTGACTGTGGTAAATTGCCAATTTTGAACGGGTTAGTTGATGACACTTTACCGACTTCTTGGACCTGCCAGCGCACCGGTTATGCTTGCTGCATTGACGGCCGCCGTGACCGGCTGTGCCAGCCTGTCCGGCCAGCCGGCGCCGGAAAGCGCTTTCGTGATCGTCGGCGAGGACGGTGCGGCGATCGCGCGCGCCATCACGACGGGGCAGTCCTGCCCGGCGATCGAGATCGACGGCCGGGTGTCGCCGATGGCGGTACGCGCACCCTGGGGGGCGATCCCCTTGCGCGCCGGCGACGACGGCAAGCTGCGCGAGGGGCCCGCGTCGACCGCCGTGCTGTCCTGCGAAACGGCCTTGCCGGCAAGCGCGGCCCGTGTGCGCATCGCGGGCCAGGCGCTGCCGCTGCCGAAGCCCGAGTACAAGCGCATCGTCGTCATAGGCGACACCGGTTGCCGCCTGAAGGGCAGGGAATTCCAGGACTGTAACGACCCGAAGGCCTATCCCTTCGCCCACGTGGCCGCCAGCGCGGCCGCCTGGAAACCCGACCTGGTGGTCCACGTCGGCGACTTCCACTACCGCGAAGACCCGTGCCCGGCCGACCGCCCCGGTTGCAAGGGCTCGCCCTGGGGCTATGGCTATGACGTGTGGAAGGCCGACTTCTTCACGCCGGCGAAGGCCTTGCTGGATGCCGCGCCATGGATCATGGCACGCGGCAACCACGAGACCTGCCTGCGCGGCGGCCAGGGCTGGTGGCGCTACCTCGACCCGCACCCAATGGCCGGCCGCAGCTGCGACGACCCGGCGCAGGACGCGGTCGCCGACTACACCGACCCGTACGCGGTGCCGATCGGCGGCGGCGCCCAGTTCATCGTGTTCGACAGCGCGAACACCAGCTACAAGGGCTTCAAGGCAGGGGATATCCGGATCGGGAAATACACGGACACCTGGCGCAAGGTCGAGGCCCTGAGCAAGCGCGCGCGCCACAGCATCGCGGTCGACCACCACCCGCTGTACGCCTTCGGCGCCGAGCGCAACAAGGACACAAATGCAATCCGCCTGTTCCCCGGGGACGCCGGCCTGGTCGATACTTTCGGCGCCCTCGATCCGCGCCTGCTGCCGGCCGGCATCGACGTGCTGCTGTCCGGCCACGTGCACCTGTGGGAACAGCTCAGCTTCAAGCCGGATTTCCCGAGCCAGTTCGTGGCCGGCTTCGCCGGTACCGCCGAGGACATCGTGCCGCTGCCGGCCTCGGTGGCGCCCGACCAGGTACCCGCGCCCGGGGCCGTGGTCGAGACCATGAGTTCCTGGATCGACGGCTTCGGCTTCATGACCATGGAGCGCACCGGCGCCGACACCTGGCACGTGATCGTGCACGACCGCGACGGCAAGACGCGCAACACCTGCGAGATCGAAGGCCGCCGCTCGCGCTGCGCCGTCGCGCAGGTGCACGGCTCCTGAATCCCTGCTTCGGGGTCAGAGCGATTTGACGGCCAAATTCGGGGTCAGAGCGATTATCCGAGAAATTTCTTTACGCCGAAAACGCCGCAGGAAATGGAAGATTATTTCAAAGAATAACAACATATGAAATATTCTTTCATCGCCGCGGCGTTTCGGTAACTACCCTGCTAACGCTCTGACCCCGAATTGACGAGCTTCATTGGGACAAATGTTCTTGCCTTGATACCAGATTTTATGTGACAATCAGGCTGTGAGCGGGGTAGCCAAGCGCTGCCTGCGCGATCAGCGATGAGGATACTGTGTATCTGTTTGGCTCCCGGCCCCCTCCCGGGAGCCTTTTTTCACTGGTTGCCGCTCGACCCACATGGAGCGCGCATGACCGAACTGCCTTCTTCCGCCATCCTCCCGGCCCGGGCGCATCCAGCGCGGGCGCCGCGGATGGCAGGCGCGCCCGTCTCTGCCTTTCCCGTCAGTTCCCTACAGTTGTGCCAGCGGCAGCTTGCCGGTCGCCTCGTCGGCTTCGAGCAGGACGATCAGCTTTTGCAGGTCGGTCTCGAGGCGATCGAGGGTGGCCGGATCGAGGCTGGACAGCGCGTCCGGCAAAACCCCGGCGAAGGGCATCGGGGCACTCTGCAGCACTTCATGGCCGGCCGGCTGGACCCGCAGCGAGACGCTGCGCCGGTCCATGCCTTCGCGCGCGGCGACGGCCAGGCCGCGTTCGCACAGGCTCTTGATCAGGTTGCTGGCGGTCGACTGGTGGATGTCGAGTTCGCGCGCCAGTTCGGTCACGCCGATGCCGGGGCGGCGCTCGATGACGGACAGCGCCCACAGCTGGGCGCCGCCGACGCCGGCTTCCCGCTCGACCTGGCGGAAATGGGTCTTGACGGCATTGAAGACGACGCGGAACTGGCGCAGCACACGCGTCGAGGGCGGCAGGGTCGACGGCGGCAGGGCCGCCGGCTTGGTTTCGTTCGAAGATGAGGACATAAGTGGATCATAACGGAAATCCCGACGCCCCACGAGGTAGCGAGGCCGTGCGGCCGAAAGAAAACATCATGAAATTGCCTTGGAATCTGGATGACGGGCTGCGCCGCGAACTGGCCGACTGGCGGCTGTGGGCGGCGCGCATCCTGGTGGTGGCCTCGGCCGTACTGGCCGGACTCACCATCGTGATGTTTACCTGGCTGGCCGAGACCGCCAGCGAACAGTTCGATGCGCTGCGCGCCTGGTCGCCGTGGGCGCCGCTGGTCGCGACGCCGCTGTGCGCCGCCGCGGTGGTCTGGTGCACGCGCCGCTTCGCACCGGGGGCCGCCGGCTCCGGCATCCCGCAGGTGATGGCGGCCTTCGACCAGCGCGTCGGGGATGCCGAGCGCGGCCTGTTCGTGTCGCTGCGCCTGTCGCTGGCCAAGATCCTGCTGACCTCGGCTGGCCTGCTCGGCGGCCTGTCGCTCGGCCGCGAAGGCCCGTCGGTGCAGATCGCCGCCGGCATCATGGTGCAGGCGCGGCGCCTGATGCCGGTGGCGCAAGGCGGCCGCCCCGCGGTCGGCCTGCACGGCTTGCTGGTGGCCGGCGGCGCGGCCGGCATCGCGGCGGCGTTCAACACCCCGCTCGGCGGGGTCATGTTCGCCATCGAGGAACTGGCGCGCGCGCCGGAGCAGAGGAGCAGCGGCCTGATCATCGCCGCCATCGTGCTGGCCGGCCTGGTCGCCGTGTCGGCGCATGGCAACGGCGCCTACTTCGGCGTCATCCACGCGCCGGCCATCGGTTTCGCGCTGCTCTGGCCCGGGCTGCTGCTGGCGGTGCTGGCCGGTCTCGCGGGCGGCATCTTCTCGCGCCTGTTGATCGCCTCGCTGTCCGGCACCGGGCTTGACCCTTTCTCGCGCTTGCGTGCGCGCCGTCCGGTGCTGTTCGCGGCCGGCTGCGGCCTGGCCGTCGCCGTGATCGGGCTGGTGACGGCCGGCGCCGCCTTCGGTTCCGGCTATGGCGCTACGCGCAGCATGGTCGAGGGGGCCGGCACGATGCCGCCCGCCTACGCGCTGTTCAAGTTCCTGGCGACGTGGCTGACCACCTGGGCCGGCGTGCCGGCCGGCATTTTCGCCCCCTCGCTGGCGATCGGCGCCGCGCTCGGCAACGATATCGCGCTGCTGCTCTACGGCGTCCAGGTGCCGGCCCTGATCGCGCTCGGCATGGTCGGCTTCCTGGCCGCCGCGACCCAGGCGCCGTTGACGGCTTTCATCATCGTGATGGAGATGGTCGACGGCCACGCGATGGTGCTCAGCCTGATGGCCTGCGCGCTGGTGTCCTTCGTGGTGGCGCGCGCCATCAGCCCGCCGCTGTATCCGGCACTGGCGCAGATGCAGCTGCGCCGGTTGCCGAAACACGAGGCCGGGCCCGAACCGGCAAGCCAGAAACACTGAGCGTCAATACGGCGTCTCATCAGGCAGGTCTCTGCTAGCATGGGCCATGTCCACCGTAAATGCGCGCCGCGGTCGCATGCGTGCCCGGCTTACACCCCCTCGGCTGCCATCCCTGCTGGCAGTGCTCACCCTATTGGCGGGCCTGGGGATCACCACGCTCCTGTTCCTGGACATGCGCCGCACCGAGCAGGAAAGGGCGCGCTCGGAATTCCTGCAGCGCGCCGACACCCGCAGCTCTGCCGTCCGTCGCAGCTTCAATGACGCGTTGATCGTACTGCGAGCCAGCAATGCGCTGTTCGGCTCGGTCGGGCAGGTCAGCCGCAGCCAGTTCGGCGCATTCGCGCGGCCACTCCTCGCGAATCAGCCTTACATCCGCGCCCTCGAGTCCCACCGCCTCATCGATGCGGCCGAGCGGCCTGCGTACGAAGCCGCCCGCGCCGGCTTGAAGCCGGGCTTCCAGATCACCGAACGGCGGGACGGCAAACTGTTTCCGTCCGGTCCGCGCGATCGTTACCTGGTCGTCGACTACGTGGAACCGGTCACCGGCAACGAGATGGTGATCGGCTACGATTCCTTATCCTACGCCGAGCAGTCGGATGCCTTTGCGCGCGCCGTCGACAGCGGCCAGGCCGTCTCGACCCGGCTGGTGCCGCTGCTGCAGTCCGGCGGCCGAACCGGCATCGTGGTATTCCTGCCCGTCTACCGTGGCGGAACAGTGCCGCCCGGCATCGCCGCACGGCGCGCCGCCGCGGTCGGCGATACGGCGGTGGTGATCGACGTGGCTACGCTGATCGAAGGCAGCCTTGCCAGCGCCAACCTGCTGCGCCGCGCGGGCATGCTGTTCGAACTGTCGGGACATGGCGCCGACGGCGCGCTGCGCCGGGTTTACCGCCACGACACCCTGGACCGCAGCGAGCTGCCGCCCTGGCAGCGCTGGGTCGACGGTACGGTATTCACATCGGTCCGGCACTTCGAGGTGGCCGGCCAGCAGTGGCAGCTGCACATATCCGGGAGCTCCGCCGAGATGGTGTCGACCACCGGCCCGCTGACCGCGCTGGTGCTGGGCGGCCTGGTCAGCCTGGCCACCGCCGCTTATGTCCAGACCCGCGTACGGCGCACGCGCCGCATCGAGCGCCTGGTCGAACGCCGCACGCGCGACCTGCGCGAAGCGCTCGACGCGCTGCGCCTGTACCGGCGCGCCATCGATTCCAGCGCCAACGCCGTGATCCTGGTCAGCGCCACCCGGCCCGGCTACCCGATCGTCTACGTCAACCCGGCCTTCGAGCGCATGCGCGGCTTCCGGGCCGAGGAAGTGGTGGGGCGCAGCCTGCTGGAGCTGGGCGAAAAGGAACCCGACCAGGCCGCGGTGTCCGAGTTGCGCGCCGCCATGCGCGGACGGCGCGAGGGCCACGCCGTCATGCGCCTGCGCCGCAAGGACCGGCGCGAGCTGTACGCCGAGGTCTACCTGGCACCGGTCAACGACGAGAACGCGCATACCACCCATTTCGTGATGACCCAGTACGACGTGACCACCGCCAAGGGCTACGAGGCCGAGCTCGAGACCAAGGCCCGCTTCGACACCTTGACCGGCCTGGCCAACCGTTCGCTGCTCATCGACCGCATCGAAAGCGCGATCAATTTTTCGGCCGGCCAGGAACCGGTGTGGGTCGCGGCGCTCGACCTCGACCACTTCAAGTTCGTCAACGACACCCTCGGCCACCTGGCCGGCGACCGCCTCCTGAAGGCCGCCGCCGCCCGCATTGCCGGGGCGGTCGAGCGCAGCGACACGGTGGCGCGTACCGGCGGCGACGAATTCGTGCTGGTGCTCCCGGGGCGCGCGGACGTCGAGGAGGCGGCGGCCACGGTGCGCGCGGTGCTGGCCGCGCTGGCCCATCCGCTCGAACTGGAAGGTCAGGAACTGGTGCTGACGGGCAGTGCCGGGGTGGCCGCCTTCCCGAGCGACGGCAGCGACGCCGCCACGCTGGTCCAGCACGCCGAGGTGGCGATGTACCGGGCCAAGGACACGGGGCGCAACACGGTGCAGTTCTACACGCCGTCGATGAACGCCCGGGCGCGCGACCGGCTGGCGCTCGAAGTCGCACTGCGCGGGGCGCTCACGCACAACGAATTCGAACTGCATTACCAGCCGCAGGTGGACCTGAACACGGGCTCGGTGGTTGGGGTCGAGGCCCTGATCCGCTGGCGCCACCCGAGCATGGGCATGGTGCGGCCGGACCGCTTCATCAACCTGGCCGAAGAGACCGGCCTGATCGTCC
>Ga0265797_10006680_pt1 | contig 16164 bp, 10 predicted proteins | sample P2T30metagenome_FD_192433 | JGI IMG/M metagenome (GOLD analysis project Ga0265797, IMG submission 192433) | Plant litter microbial communities from East Loma Ridge, Irvine, California - P2 T30 | ecosystem: Environmental > Terrestrial > Plant litter > Unclassified | place: USA: California... | reverse complement strand
AAGTACGATGGCCGGGCGGTTCGCAACTACCTCGAGACCTATCTCTCGAAATACGAACACGCCGCCGGCAAGGACCAGGTCGGCGCGCGCGGCGTGCATGCCCTGGTCACCGACAGCATCGAGGTCGGCGCCTCCAACTGGACGCCGCGCCTGCTCGAGCAGTTCAAGCGCCTGCGCGGCTACGATGCCCGGCCCTGGCTGCCGGCGCTTGCCGGCGTCATCATCGATACCCGCGCCCGCAGCGACGCCTTCCTCTACGATTTCCGCCGCACCCTGGCCGAGCTCATGTCCAGTGAACACTACGGCACCGTGGCGGCGGTGGCCCACGAGCGCGGCATGCGCGTGTATGGGGAGGCGCTGGAGAGCGCGCGCGTCACGCTCGGCGACGACATGGCGATGCGCAGCCACGCCGATATCCCGATGGCCGCGATGTGGGCCTACCGCCCGGAATCCGGGCCCAACCCGACCGCACTGGCCGACATGCGCGGCGCCGCTTCCGTCGCCCATGTCTACGGACAGAACCTGGTGGCGGCCGAATCCATGACCAGCGCCATGTCGCCCTGGGCCTTCGCACCAAGCGACCTGCGCCCGATGATCGACATGGAGTTCGCCAGCGGCGTCAACCTGCCGGTGATCCACACCTCGGTCCACCAGCCGCTGGGCGAGGACAAGAAACCCGGGCTGTCGCTGGCGATCTTCGGCCAGTACTTCAACCGCAACGAGACCTGGGCGAGCATGGCGCGTCCCTGGGTCGACTACATGGCAAGGAGCAGCTACCTGCTCCAGCAGGGGCGCTTCTACGCCGACGTCGCCTATTTCTATGGCGAGGAAGCGCCGCTAGTCGCGCTGTACAAGAAGGGACCGCCGCCCGACGCGCCGCGCCGCTACGCCTACGACTTCGTGAACGCCGACGCGCTGCTGCACAAGCTGTCGGTCAAGGATGGCGACCTGGTGGCCGCCAGCGGTGCGCGCTACCGGGTGCTGTACCTGGGCGGGTCCAGCCAGCGCATGACCCTGGCGACCTTGCGCCGCCTGCAGGCGCTGGCCGAGGACGGCGCGACGGTTGTCGGGCCGGCGCCGAGCGCCACGCCGGCCCTGGCCGACGACGCGGCCGCCTTCTCCGCGCTGGTCAAGCGCCTGTGGAGCGGTGCGCCCGTCACCCGGGTCGGCAAGGGACGCGTGATCGACGGCCGCGATGTGGAGGCCGCGCTGGCGCAGCTGGGCCAGGCGCCGGATCTCGACACCGCGCCCGCCGGCGATGCCCGCGTGCTGTTCGTGCACCGCCGCCTGGACGACGGTGACCTGTACTTCGTGACCAACCGCGCCGACAAGCCTTTGCACACGACGGCGCATTTCAATGTGCGTGGCAAGGCCGCGGAATTCTGGCATGCCGACAGCGGGCGCGCGGAACCGGCCAGCTATCGTGCGGACAAGGATGGCACCGCCGTGCCGCTGGCGCTGGGTCCGAACGCATCGACCTTCGTCGTGTTCCGCAAGCCGGCCAGGTCGGCCGCCGTGACGGTCAAGATGCCGGCCTGGTCGCGGCTGGCCACCCTGGACGGGGGATGGTCGCTGCGCTTCGACGGCCTGGGCGCCCCCGCGCCGATCGCGAACGGCAGCCTGGGTTCGCTCACTTCGAGCAGCGATCCGCAGGTGAAGTACTTCTCGGGCACCACCGTCTATCAACATGCGTTCACGCTGCCGGCCGGCGCCAGGCCGGGCCTGCCAGCGAAACTGGATCTCGGCCAGGTGGGCGACGTCGCCGAAGTGCGCGTCAACGGCAAGCCGGCCGGCATCGCCTGGAAGGCGCCGTACGAATTCGAGGTGGGTTCGCTCCTGCAGGCGGGCAAGAACACGCTGGAAGTCCGGGTCGCCAACCTGTGGGTCAACCGCCTGGTCGGCGACGCCCAGCCTGGCGCCCAGAAGGTGAGCTTCACGACCATGCCGACCTACAAGGCGGATGCGCCGCTGCGGCCCGCGGGGCTGATCGGCCCCGTCACCCTGCAGGTGCAGGCCGGGGCGGCGCCATGAAACGGCGCCGCCTCCTGGCCGGTCTTGCGGCACTGCCGTTCGCGCACGCGCTGGCGCGCCCGGCCGGCCTGATCGCGCAGGCGCCCTCGGCGCGCGTCATCGTCGACAACGACTTCGCCGGCGATCCGGATGGGCTGGTGGCGCTGGCGCACCAGCTGCTGTCGCCCAAGACGCGCACGGTGCTGGTCACCTCGTCCCCGCTCGACCCGGGCCTGGCGCACATGGCCGGGCTGGACGCCGGCGCCACCGCGGGGGCCGGCGTGCGCCTCGCGCGTGCGCTGACGGGGCGCCTGGGCCGGCACCAGGTGCCATCTGTGGTGGCCGGCGCCGAGCACCCGGGCGCCGGCGAGGACCAGGTCAACGTTGCGGCCCGGGCGATCCTTGCGGAAGCATTGCGCGACGATCCGCTGCCCTTGGTCGTGACCTGCGGCGGCCCGCTGACCAATGTCGCGGCGGCGCTGCGTTTGCGGCCCGACATTACCGGCCGCATGACGCTGGTCTGGATAGGCGGGACGGCGGCGAGCGAAGGCGGCGCCGAATACAACCTGATGACCGACCTGGCCGCGGCGCGCCAGGTGTTCGAGGCATCGAAGCTGCCGGTCCTGCAGATTCCGGCCGAGGAGTACCGGTGCTTCCAGGTGTCGGTCGCGGAGCTGGACGAAGCCATGCGCCCGATTTCGCCCTTGTCACTATGGTTGTACGACCAGTACCGCAAGCTGCCGCCTTTCGTGAAGCCGGGGGGCACGCTCACCTTTGGCGACAGTCCGCTGGTCTCGGCCACCGCCTTCGACCCGGCGGCCTGCCCTTCCACGCCAAGGCAAGTCAGGCGCCTGCTCGACGATGGCCGCCACGGCGAGCCGGTCGAAGGCCGCCAGGTCCGCATGGCGCATTCGCTCGATCCGCGCCTGAATCTGGCCGACTTCCTCGCGCTGCTGCGCGCGCAGGCACGGGGTCGACAGGCGCCGGCGTAATTTAATCCGCCGTCACGTCGACCCATTCGGCGCCGGTCAGCCGCGCCATGCGCTCGGGCGCGATACGCAGCGCCGAATCCGGCGTTCCACCCGCCGGCAGCACTTCATCGAATGCGCGCAGGGAGACGTCGCAGAAGACCCGTATCGGATGACGCAGCCCGAAGGGACAGACGCCACCGATCGGATGGCCGGTCTGCGCTTCCACCTCGGCGGCTTCCAGCATGCGCGCCTTTGCCCCGAAGCGTTCCTTGTACTTGCGGTTGTCGAGGCGCGCGTCGCCGCGCGTCACCAGCAGCACGACTTCATCGGGCAGCCGCATCGACAGCGTCTTTGCGATCTGGCCGGGCATCACGCCCAGGGCTTCGGCCGCCAGCGCAACGGTCGCCGTGCTGGTGGCGAGCTGGAACACCTCGATGTCCGGCGCCGCCTCGGCAAAGAATTGTTTAACGGACGACAGGCTCATGCACTTTCCTTTCACATTGCGGCGTGTTGGCATCCATGAGAAAAGGATACCGTACACGCCGGGAAATGTGCTGGGACTGTCAGGCCCGCCGCGAAAACGCCAGTTGCTGGTCGAGCTGTTGCTCGCGCTTGAGCAGCAGGTCGCGCTGGCGCGCCAGCTGGCTGCGCGTGCGCGCCTGGGCCATGCGCGCCAGCCAGGGCGTCAGGCCGGCGCGCACGGCGGGCCGGTGGGCCAGCCAGTGCAGCGGCGCGGCCCAGAACGGCAGGCTGCGGGTGAAGATATCGTCTTCGACGGACACGAAGAACTGCGCCGCGGCCCGCTCGCCCGGCATGCTGCCTTTGCCGGCGACCAGCAGGTCGAGCCGGCGCGAATCCTGGTAACCGCTGGACAGCACCTGCAGGCCGCCGTTCGCCCGCACGCGCTCGCTCACCGCGATCGGCGTGCCGCGCAGCGTCGCGCAGGTCGCCAGGGTCAGCGCGCCGGCTTGTCCGGCCTGCTCCAGGCGCAGCACATCCTGCTCGGGATCCATGCCCACCGCGACCTGCGCCGTCAGCTTGGCCTCGGCCAGGCTGACCGCGATCGCCTGCAGGTCGGTCATGTCGGCGGCGCAGATCAGGACCGGCAACCCTTGCTGCTGCAGCCGGGTGGCGCAAGCCAGCAGCGCCTCGACCTTGGCGCTGCGGGTGGCGAAGACTTCGCGCCGCCACGCCGCGCGCGCCGGGCGCAGGCGGCGCGGCTGCCCCGCCGCGGCCGGCGGTTCCAGGGTGCGCAGCTGGTAGAAACGCCACAGCTCCTGCCCCAGGTCGCGCAGCAAGGCGCCCGCGCCGCCCAGGCAGCGGTACAGCGGAAAGAATTCCTGCAGCGCGGTGCGGGCGACGGTGCGCGGCGGCGGGGTCACCGCCACGCCGGCACGCGCCTCCAGCGCCTGCAGGATGCCGGCGTACCAGCCGCGGCTGCCGAGCAGGACCTGCAGGTTGTCGGCCAGCGGCATGACCTTGCCGTCGCGCACCGTGTAGTGCCGGTCCTCGATCAGCACCTCGCGCGCGATCAACGCATTGCCGACCAGCTCCTCCGCGCGCGCCGGGCTGCGCCAGAACGCCGGCAGGCGCGCGCGCAAGGCTTCCTGGCGCGCCTGGCCCTCTTCGGTGAAGACGACATCGGCCATCGGCAGGAAGTCGATCGTGTAGTCGCGCCCGGCCTGCAGTTCCGCGATCAGCGCGCCGGCCGCACTCGATGCGGCGTCCAGGATGGCGTCGTCGCCGCTGGCACTGATCAGGAGCGGGCTCAAGGCCTCGTCGAGCAGCACGCGGTCGACGTCGTCGACCACGGCCGCGCGCAGGCTTGGTGCCACCGAGGCCTGGGCCGGCGCAGCGCCGGCCAGGGTACGCAGCTGGCGGCGCAGCGGACTGACGGCATCCTTGAGCGCGGCGCGCTCGCGCACGTGCTCGGTCATCAGTTGGCGCCCGGTCGCATACAGGACGTCGCAGGCGTACAGCTCGGCCAGGCGCTCGCGCGGCGCGTCGGCGGCGAGCCAGCCGAGGCTGCAATCGCTCATCGCGTACAGGCGCGACAAGGCGTGCGCATCGCGCTGCGCCAGGCGCTCGCTGGCGACGATGACGTGGCAAGGCATGCCGCTCCAGGCATGCAGGATGGCGCAGCAAGCCACCGCCAGGGTCTTGCCGCCGCCGGAAGGCAGGTCGACGGCGAAGCCCTCGTGCATCGCCAATGCCGCGAACAGCTGGGCGTCGGTCGGCGCCATGCCGAGATGGCGGCCGGCGCTGAGCGCCACCAGGGCCAGCGCTTCGGCGCGGCCCGCGGCGGCGCCGCTGGCGCCGAGCAGGGTCGCGCGGGTGAAGGCGGCGCGGCAGGCCTGGCTGCGCGCAAGCAGCGCATGGTCGTCCAGCGCCGCATGCCGCGTCATCAGCGCGCGCACCGCCGCCACTTCGGCGCCGATGGCGGCGGCGCCGGCGCGCGCCGGCCGGGCGAACACCGCGCGCGCGTCGCGCCAGTGGCGGCCCAGGACGCCGGCGGCGGGTGCAGGGACCATGGCAGGGTCAGATCGCATAACGTTTCTGGAACAGTTGCATCAAGGCCTTGCGCGCCTGCCAGAACAGCGGTTCGGACGGCAGCGGGATGCGCAGCACGCCGGACAGGCCGTGCAGCGGCGTCAGGCCGGGCGGGCTGTCGGCCCCCACGGCCGCGTGCAGCTCGTAGAACGATTCGGCGGCGGCCTGGCCGCTCTGGTCGGTGGGACGCACGGCGATCTCGCCGCCGCCCATGATGCCCAGCGCGCTCGAGGTGAGGCGCTCGCGCTGGAACGGGATCAGCGTCAGGCGGCTGACCGGTACGCGCACGTCGGCCTGGCCGTTCAGGCGCAGCTGTGCGCCGTCGAAGCGGTGGCGGAACAGTTCGTCGGCCTGCTCCTGCGGCACCACCGCGACGAAGCGGAAGCGGTCGCCCTTGACCACTTCGCCGAGCGACTGGCCGCGCGGGATCCAGGCGCCGTCGCGTTCCTGCAGACCGGGCGCAACCCATTCGCCGTCGTGCGGCGCGCGGATCACCAGCTGGGCGCGCAGCTTTTCCAGTTCGCGCATCTGACGTTCCAGCGCGCCGCGGCGCTGTTCCAGCGGGGCGATGTCGGCCGGCAGCCGGAACACCGACTGGCGGGTCTGCATCTCGACTTCGCGCTGCTGCTGGCGTACCAGTTCGACCTCGTAGTCGAGGTCGGGATTGGCGAGCACCGCGAGGATGCTGCCGCGCTTGACCATGTCGCCGTTGTGCGCATAGGTCTTCACCAGCGCACCCTCGGCAATCGGATGGATGATGGTCGACTGCGATGCCTGGAGGATGCCCGACGCCCGGATCGAGTACGGGAACGGTACGAACTGCCCGACGCCGAGCACGGTCGCCAGGATCAGCGCCACCGTCGCCACCGCGCGCTGCCGGTTGCGCTGCACCCGGGGGCCGCGCAGGTGGGCGACCAGCTTCTTGAAGGGCATCACGAACATCGTGGTCAGGGTAATCGCACCCATCACCAGGCCGACCGCGAACCATTGGTCCAGCACCACCAGAACGATGCCGAAGGCCACCGGGATGCGGTAGAGGAAGGCCAGCAGGCCGTAGGCCGTGAACCACCACCACTCGCGGCGGTCGGTGGCAGGCGACTCGGCTTCGCGCGTGCCGAGCAGGTAGCGGTCGCCGAAATACAGCCACTGCTGCTGGGCCTTCTGGTACAGGTTCGGGATGTCGACCAGGTCGGCCAGGATGTAGTAGGCATCGAAGCGCATCAAGGGGTTGCCGTTGAAGGCCAGCGCCGACACCGAGCCGACCACCATCAGGTTGAAGGCCAGGCTGTTCACCAGGCCCGGACTCGTCTTGGCCCAGACGATGGTGGCCAGCGCCGCCATGAACAGCTCGCACATCATGCCGGCCGCCCCCACCAGCGCACGGTTGAAGCGGTTCTTGAAGGCCCAGGTCGAGGACATGTCGACGTAGGGCAGCGGCGTCAGGATCAGGAACATGATGCCGAAGGCGTGCACCTGGCCGCCGAAGCGCTTGCAGACGAAGGCGTGCGCCGTCTCGTGCAGCAGCTTCATCGCGCTCAAGCAGAGGAACAGCCACGGCAGGTTGGAGACCGAGAACAGGCCCTGGGTCTTGTCGAACAGCGCGTCCCAGTGGCCGACCGCGGTGCTGGCGCCGGCCAGTACCATCGCCAGCCAGGCGGCGCCGGCCAGCGGGCTGGTCATCAGGCGGATCAGCGGCATCAGGCGGTCCAGCCAGCGGTCCGGGTTCCACAGGTAGACGCGCACGTACAGGAAGGACATCAGCTTGCCGCGCAGCTCGCGCTGGCGCTGCAGCTTCGAGCGGTTGTAGACGCTCACCGTGTCCGGCGCCTCGGCCGTGTACAGCAGGTTCGACATGTGCAGCTGCGACAGCACGCGCACGATCTCGTCCTGGCCCGGCGCGTCTTCCGGATGGCGCTCGATGAAGTCGCGCCATACCTCCTCCACGGTGCGCTGCGGATTCAGGGCCGAGATGAAGCGCCAGGCCTGCGGCGTGATGCGGAAGAAGCGGTGCGAGTAGGTGTCCTGCACCACGTACCAGGTCTTGCCCCGGAAGACGTGCTCGTTCACGCGCGCGCTGGACAGCAGGGACACCCGCGTGTTGGCGATGCGGAACCAGGAATCGCTGAATACGGCATTGCTCATGTCGGTTTCCTCACCAGCCCAGCCACCACAGCTTCATGCGGATGGTATCCATCAGGCGGTGGCTCCAGATCCACATCAGGTTGGCCTGGCCCGCGTCGATGCGCGCCATGCCGCTCATGCCGGGGCGCCACCAGCCTTCCGGCGACTCCATCAGCTTGGCCTTGACCAGGAAATGGTTGCCTTCCTGGCCCTTGACCTGGGCCATCGGGATGATGGTCGAGAGCTTGAACGGAATCCGCAGGTCGGGACGGGCCACCAGGCGCAATTCGCCCGTCGCATCCGGCCTGACGTAGGGGATCTCGCGCTCCGGCACCATCATTTCGACGTACAGGCCATCGATGCGCGCCACCTTGAACAGCTTGTCGCCCTTCTTGACCGGCGCATTCATGAGCTCCTTGCGCTCGCCTTCGACGACCACGCCGTCGAAGGGCGCCACCGCACGCGCCTGCGCCAGGTAATGCTGGACGCGCGCCAGCCGCGCCGCGGCCTGGGCCAGGCGCGCCTGGCCGATTTCCATCTCGGCCAGGTTGCCGGCCGCGCGCGCCTTGTCGGCTTCGGCCGACAGGCGCTCCGATTCGGCCAGGATGTCCGATTCCTGCTGGCGCAGTTCGCGCGTGTCGAGCGTCAGCAGCGGCGCGCCCTGGCGCACCATGTCGCCGGCGCTCGCCGCCACGCTTTCGATGCGCGAATCGAATTGCGCGCTGATGATGCGCGAGCTGTCGGTGGTGAGCTGGGACGAGGCCTCGACGTGGTAATCCCAGTGGGTGAACAGGGCGACCGCCAGCAGCGCCGCGGCCGCCACCACGCCGGCGCGGCCCCAGGCGAAGTCCGGCCCCATGAAGCGCTCGCCGGCGCCGCGCAGCGCATGCGCCAGGCGCCAGCCGGCGCCGCGGTCCTGCTCGCGCACCGATTCCAGCCAGGGCTGGAGGAAGCCCATCACCACCTGCAGCGGCGCGATGGCGGCGTTTTCCCGCTCCGGTTCGGCAAAGCCCAGGAACAGGATGGCGCGCACGCGCCCGTCGTTGCCCTGCACCGGCAGCACGCACTGGGCGCCGAACCCGGCGCGTTCCCGCAGGCCGGCCAGGGCCGCGGCCAGGCCGGCCTGCAAGGCCGCAGGCGCGGCCTGCGCCTCCGCGGCGCCGGCCACCTGCCAGACCGGTTCCGGACGGCCCAGGCTCGCGTCGAACAGCTGTTCGAGCAGGCGCACGTTTTCCGTGTTGTGTTCGAAGCGGTCCAGGTGGCTGACCGCGGCGACGCGCACCGCGCCGTCGTCGATCCAGCCGAGCGCCGCCTGCGCCGCCTTGAAGTGCGCGGCGACGCCGTTCACCAGCGTCATCGCCGCCACGCCGAAGCGCGGCTGGCTCATCACCTGCGCGGCCAGGTCGAGCAAGGCGATCAGGTCCTCGCCGTCCGCGGCCGCGGGCACGGCCGGGATTGCGGTCGCCGCCTTCTCCGGTGCCGCAGCCGCCTCTTGGACGAGCGCCGGCGGCGTGGCCTGGACCGCGGGTTGGACCGCGGATTGGACTGACCCGTCGGCCGGCGCCGCGAAGTCCGACGCCAGCAGCGCGCGCATGATCAATTCGTTCAGGTTGGCGCGCTCGCGTTCCGGCAAGTCCATCAGGACCACGGTCTCGTCCGCGCCGCTGGTGCGCACCAGCGCCACGATGCGCTGCTGGCGCGCGCCGTCGACCACCGGGCAGAACGCGAAGCCGTTCTGGCTGGCGCGCTCGTACAGGCCGTCGAGGTGCTCGTGCCAGGCAATGGCCAGCCAGCCATCCGGGCAATGGCTGCCGAGGATGCCCCAGCGCCCGTCCGGCCCGCGGCCGGCCACCAGCACCGCCAGCGCACGGCACAACAGGCGCATCAGCAGGCTGTATTCGTTCCAGTAGGCAGCCGTGTGGGCACGCCGGCGGCGGTGCTCGGCCAGGGTGCGGATCAGGGTGCCGGCATCCAGGCGCGCCGCTCCGTTGCCGGAGGGCGGCTGGCGGGATGGGGATGGGCCCTGCGGCGCAGGTTCGGAAGAAGAGTCGGAAGTGGGAGCGTCACGCATGGCGTCGGCTGGTCGGGCTATCGGGCTATTGGGTTGTCGGGTGGTCGCCTGGGTCAGCGTGCGGCCAGGCCGCCGCTTGCGCGCAGGTCGATGCTGCCCTTGGCGCCGGGGCGCACCAGGTTCTTGGCATTGGCGAAAGCGACGCGGATTTCCACCAGGCCGCTGGCCGGATCGGCCACGGCGGAAACAAAGGAGACGCGGCCGTTGATGGTTTCGGCCGCGCCGCTGGTCTCGACGCGCACCGGCATACGCATGCCGGCACGCACGCCCTGGGCAAACTTCATCGGCACGTTGACCTTCAGGTAGCAGGCGCCCGGGTCGACCAGTTCCATCATGAGGTCGCCCGGCTTGGCCCATTCGCCCACCTTCGGCTGCACGCGCGTGATCACGCCGGAGACCGGCGCGCTCAGGCGGCGCATCGTCACTTCCTGCTGGGCGCTCTGGTATTCGAGGCGCTCGCGCCCCTTTTGCGCCTGCAGTTGCTCGACGCGGGCGCGCGCCGCCGAGTATTCGACCTCGAGGCGCGACAGTTCGTCGCGGCTGACCGAGCCGGTCTTGTCGTAGACGCGCTGGGCATCCTCGTACAGGCGCTTGAGCACGCGCACGCGGTCCTCGGTCGCATTCAGTTCCGAACGGTCTTCCATGACCACCTTGCGGCGGTTCATTTCGATCTGCTGCATGCGGTCGTCCAGCACCAGCAAGACCTGGCGGGCCTTGACCGTCTGGCCCGGCCGGACGGCGATCTGGGAAATGATGCCGCCCTGCCCCAGCGACAGCGACAGCTCGCGCTCCGGATACACGAGGCCGATGAAGTCGTCGGCGCGCACGGCCGGCGCCACCAGCACCACGGCCGCGCCGAACACCAGCTGCGCCGCCATCTGCGATATACGTTTGTTCATATCAATCCTTTACTGTGACGCCATAGGCGGCGAGCAGGCTGCCGTCCGACTGCAGCAGCGCGTCGTTGGCCTGGCCCAGGCGCGCCAGGCTCTCGACGCGGCGCTGGCGGCTTTCGGTGAGTTCGGCTTCGCGCTGCAGCAGTTGGCTCATCAGGCCCATGCCGGATTCGAAGCGGACTTTTTCGATGCGCATCAGTTCGGTGCGCAATTCGATGTCCTGGTCCATGCTCTTGAGTTCTTCCTGCGCCGCCTGCAATTGTTCGACGTGGGAGACGATGTCGTTGGCCAGCGCTTCCTGGATCGATTCGGCTTCGAGCCGGGCCTGCGACAAGCGATCGGCCTGCGCCAGGTACTGGGCGCTGGCCTTCTGGTTGGCGAGCAGCGGCACCTCGAAGTTCAGGCCGACGAACCATTCGGGATACTTGCGGTGGTCGATGATCGTGCGCGCACTGCCCGCCGACTCGGCCAGGCCGTTGTTGGTGCGGCTGACCACCAGGTCGACCGCGGGTTTGCGCGCGTTGGACGCGAAGTCCAGGCGCAGCTTGGCCTGCTCGGCATGCAACTGGGCGATCTTGAAGGCCGGCCAGGCCGGCAGCGCGCGCTCGTAGCGTTCGCGCGGCGTCAAGGGGTCGCGCTTGACCTCGATGTTGTCGGGGTTGACGATCAGGCGCAGGCCGCGTCCGGACAGTTCGGATACGCGCAGCATCGTGGCCAGGCGGGTCTGCGCCTCGCGCACGCCCTGGTCGGCGCGCAGTGCCTCGACTTCGCGCACCAGGATGCTCGCCTTGACCTCGATGACCGCGCTTTGCGGCGCCTTGCCGGCCTCGATCCGGCTCCTGGTGTCTTCCATCAGGCGCCGGGCATTGTCCAGGGCCATCTGGCGGATGCGCTGGATTTCCAGCGCGCGGTACAGCTGCCAGTACAGGGCCAGCGCATCGCTGGCGGTCTTGAGCAGCTGTTGCTGGTATTGCAGTGCGCTGATCCTGCTTTCGGCTTCGGCCACGCGCTTGTCGGTTTCGACATTGGAGCGGCCGGCGCCGCGCAGCAGCGGCTGTTTCAGGGTCACCACCATCGCGCCCTGGTACTCGTGGTAGTCCGGGTTGCTCGCGTTGGAAATGATGTTGTTCCACTTGTTCTGCAGGCGGTAGGCCACGCTGACCTCGCCACCGGTGGGCAGGCGGTTGCGCAACCCGACTTCGGCGCTGCCGATGCGTTCGTCCAGCACGGCGATCTGGCTGGTGGCGAAACTCTGCAGGCGTTCTTCCACGTCGCGCTGGCGCTGGCGTTCCTCGTGGCGGGCGCTGGAATAGAACACCGGTTCGTACAGCGCGGCCTCGGCATCGCTCAGGTGCTTGGCGACTTCGACCTGCAGGCGCCCGTACTCGACCTCGGCGCTGCGCTCGGCCACGAGCTGCACCAGCAGGCGCGGATGCAGGGTCACCTGCCCGGCCAGTGCCTGGCGCGCGGCCTGCGGCGTCAAGGCTGCGGGGGCGGGCCCGGCCTGCGCCAGGGCCACGGCGGGCGCGCCCGCGGCCATCGCGGCCGCGAATGCGGCGCGCAGCCATGGCGACACACAGTGTATGAATCTAGGGGACATGGTATTCGGGGGCGCGCGCCGCAAGCCGGGCAAGCGGCGCGCTGGAGAAAAGCGGCGAATCGGTGTCGCCGCGGCAGTCTCGATCAATCAGCGATCAATGAGCGATTCAGGCCGATTTGGCGGCGCTGTCGTCCTTGAGGCTGACCAGGCGCTCGACCTGGGCCAGCGAGGTCAGGTGGGCGTACACGGCCGGCAGGTAGCGCTTGTTGCGCAGTTCCAGGAACAGCTCGTCCGACAGGTTGTTCAGGCGCTCTTCGTTGATGACATAGCAGCCGGAGATGTTCTTGAATTTGTCGGCCTGGCGCACGCGCATGTTCAGCGGCACGAACAGGTTGTGGGCAGCCAGGAACTTGCAGAAGTCCTGGGTCACGATGTCCATCTGCTGCAGCTCGGACAGGTAGCGCTTGACGTTCTCGATCACTTCGGTCGGCTCGCCCTGCTCATTGAACAGCGGCGCACCTTCGGTCTCGCTCACCAGTTCGCTTTCCTCGTCGATGCAGACCAGGTAACGGTCGCCTTCGGCCTGGGACAGGGCGAACGGATAACGGCGGATGATCGCCGGGATGTAGGAAGCCTGCCACTTGCCGTCGGCATCGACGAACAGGTTTTCGCCGGCATCCAGGCCCAGCAGTGCGACCGGACGGAACTGGTCCTTGTCCTTGTCTTCGATGAACACCAGCGGGTAGATCGCCGAAGCGCGCACGAACTCGTGCGTGGTCACATAGGCGATGTGGAAATTCGAAGAAAAACCGAAACCGGTAACTTCCTTGATCTTCTTGTTGGCGTGACGTTGCTGATTGATGGGAACGACTTGCTTGAACATGTGAACTTCTCCAAAAAATCCGTTTAAAAACGCTTGGCGCGGAAAGTGCGCTGACCCAGTGTTGATTAAAACTTGCCTGCGCGCACCAGGCGGACGCGTTTGGCCGTTGTCTTGATGGCCGGTAAAACGTCGCCGGTACTAAAATTAACAGCCCATGCCGTTGTCGCGTCGCGCGCATACGGAGAAGCGGTCCAGTAGCTCTGCCCCGGCGTTGCCGGGAAAACAGCAGAATTGATGGCAGGATCCGTGCACTGGTGCTCGACCAGCGATGCCAGTTCGCTGCGGTTGGGCAAGCGCCAGTCGGCAAAACCGCCATCCTTGGCCGCATTCGCGGCCTGGACGCGCTGCAGCGCGCCTTGCCAGCTCAGCGCTTCCGGCGTACCGGCGCAGGCGCTGCCGCTCTGGCCTTCGCTGCACAGTTTCCACACGAGGCCGGTGGCCACGTCGGTGACGGTGTCGCCGGACACCGTATAGCGCGCCGCCGGCGCGTCGGCGGCGATGCCGCCCACGCATGCGGCGCCCGCCAAGCCCGGCAGCGCGAGGACCGCGCCCATTGCCATGCCCACCCAAGTACGTCGATCGAATTTCATTTCAGCTCCACGCTGCTAACTGTTGTATATGGATAAAGATTGGTGATGCTCAGCGGCCGCGCACCAGGCGCACGCTGGCGGGCGTGCTCTTGGCCGTGAAACCGACCGCGCCGGTCGCGAAGTCGACGATCCAGGCACCGGTGGTGTCGCCCGCGGAAGCCTTCGGGGTCGCGGTCCAATAGGAGGCCGCGCGCTGGTTGGCGAGGGCGGCGTCGGCGGCCGCGCCGCTGGCGGCACCGCTGTCGACCAGGCCGGACAGCTCGCCCACGGTCGGCAGGCGCCAGTCGGAAAAGCCGCACAGCTTGGCCGCGTTGACGGCGGCGACGTAGGTCTGGGTATCGCATGCGGTCGAACCGCTGCAGCTGCCGCCGTTGACGCTGCCCGCGCCGCCGCCATTGGTGGCGGCATCGCTGTTCAGCCAGGTGTAGGTGTTGCTTGCCGCGCGCAGGCCGGCGCCGGCGGTCTTGCCCTCCCAGATCAGGCCGGTCACGTTGTCCTGGACGCATTCGTCGGCGGACAGCGCGCTGAGTGCGAACGCGGTGGTGCGGCTGGCGCCGGCGCCGGTGATTGCGGCGGTGGCGTCGCGGCCGCTTTCGGCATCCTGGCCGGCGAACGAAGGCTGCGGGCAGGACTGGCCGTTGGCGCTGGCGTTGCCGCAGGTGGTGATGCCGGTGTCGTTCAGGATCTTCGCATTGGCCAGGCCGGTATTCGCGGCGCCGCGGATGGTGCCGGTCGCGCTTGCGCTCAGGGTGCCGTCCTTCCATTGCAGGGTCAGCACCTTGTCGGTGGCGGCACTGCCCGGGCAGGCCATGACGCGGATCTGGCGCGGCGCGCTGGCCGAGGCGATGGTGAAGGTGCCGGCGAGCGCGTCGCCGGACGAGCTGGCGGTGAGGCCCTCAGCCGCTGGCACGTAGTAATCCGCACCGCCGGCGCAGCTGGTGCCCGGCTTCGCGCCCGGACCGCTGAGGGTGTAGGCAATGACGGCCGGATAGGTCGGACGGTCGACCAGCGCGAAGCGGAAGGCCAGCAGGGACTCGCCCGAGGCGGCCTGCGTCGTGCGGCTGTCCGCCACGCCGGCCACCGAGGGCGGCGGCGGCGGCGGGGTCGCGACGACCGGCGCCGGGCTGCCGCCACCGCCACCGCCGCCACCGCACGAGGCCAGCAGCAGGCTGCATGCCGCCGCAATGCCGGTCAGCAGATGACGGGACGCGCCGACGGTGCCGACGGCTGGAAAACGTGCATTATTACCAACTTCTGCTTTCTTCGACATTTTGATCTCTAGTTACTGTGGCGAGCGAGCCGCAAGTCTCTATTGATTCTAAGTTTCTGTCAAGAAAGGGAAAATTACTGCTGTTATCTTGCAACACCCCAATAAAAATGTCCTGATACACAGATAACACCCCTTATCGCGTGTCATCGAAACACGATGACACGCCTTGCCAGGATGATCAGATCACCAAGTCTTCGAGCCAGTATTCGAAGTCCGGCGCGGCAGCCAGAGATTGTCCAGTGGACAACAATTGCTGGCCGGCGCTGCCCTGAACGATGCCGAGCGATCCCGCCGACAGCAGGCCCAACTGGCCCGCCGGGGAAGCGGTCACGTTGCTGTTCAGGTAACCAAGAGTTACTGTACCCGTGCCGAAATTCGACGACCAATTGCCGGAAGCCAGCAGCGAGGCCATCGGCTCGACCATCACGCCGGCGTCGAAGCCGAAGGCCTGCGCGGGTTGCGCGGCCGCCGGATCACGGGTCACGCGCTCGACGCTGCCCAATGCCACGGCCTGTTCGTACATCTTGCCGCCTTCGAGCAGGTAGAAGTGGGTACGGCCGTCCGGATCCGTATCCTGCACCAGCACCCCGCTCATCGCCGCCACGTGCACCGACGGCGACTGGATCACCAGCGCGCCGGGCTGTCCCGACAGCGGACCGTAGCCGTGCAGGCTGACCTGCCTGGCGATGATGCTGGTGCCGGCGTCGCCATTGCCGCGCAGGGTGCTGCCGTCGACCACCACCAGGTCCGCCTGCAGCTGGCCGATCCGCACTTCGCCCTGCGCCACCACGTCGATGCGGCCGCTGCCGCTGACGTGGGTGCCGGCCACCATCGTCAAGCCCGCGCCGCTGTGGATAGCCACCGCGCCGCCGGCCTGGATGTCGTCGCCCACCAGCACCCCGTTGCGGCCGTCCAGCACCAGGCTTGCGCCGGTCCTGAGCACGCCGCTGCCGGCCTGCACTTCGACCAGGCCGCCGTGCACCGTGACCGGTGCCGACGTGAGCGCCGCGAAGTCGACCGCGCCCAGCGCCACCTTGCCGCTCATGCCTTCGCTGCCGAACACCAGTTCGCTCGCCGTGGACAGTTTCGCCAGGGTAGCCATGTCGATGTTCAGCGTGCCGGCACCCGTGCTGCCGGTGCCGATCTCGATGCCGCGGCCTGGGTCGACCGTCTTGACCACGATCGTGCCGGCGCCGCTGATGTTGCCCTGCAGCGTCAGCGTGTCCGATTCCAGCACCAGCGGACCGGTCTGGCCATGCACC
>Ga0265797_10006679_pt1 | contig 16165 bp, 17 predicted proteins | sample P2T30metagenome_FD_192433 | JGI IMG/M metagenome (GOLD analysis project Ga0265797, IMG submission 192433) | Plant litter microbial communities from East Loma Ridge, Irvine, California - P2 T30 | ecosystem: Environmental > Terrestrial > Plant litter > Unclassified | place: USA: California... | reverse complement strand
CACCTTCTCTCTTTGCTCCGATCGCGCTACCTTGCGCCTTCCCTTTACCACACCGCTGCCTTACCCCGCTATCATTGGCTCGCATGACACCCTAAGTCGTGACTTGGCTTCGGTCTCAATTGCCGCAATCACTTCTTGTGCTCGGTCTTGTTGTGTCTGACTTCGACCTTCACCTTGTCTCTTCTCTCGCAGTACCCCATTCTGGCATTCACACCTACCCACCAAACTTGCGATATCGCAATTACCACCAGATATTCGCAAAGACTGGCTATCAATCATCATAATGGAAGCATACCCAAAGCCCCGCCACCAGTACATCTATAATCCCCGATACGGACAACGTGGCCTCCTCACCTATGCCGGCCAGGCCGCCAATGGCGCCGCACCCACCGGCGTCGTTGGAGGCGGCTTTGGCTACGGTGGGTTTGGAGGCGTCGGCGTTGGTATGGGTGTAGGATATGGGGTAGGTGCTTACCAACCTGCGGTATACAACGCCCGTCCCCTGTACCCTCAAACTTACGCCACCAACTACTATCCCCCGAATTACTCTTATCCTTCCTACGGAGGTGTCTATGGCTACTACAACTACAACTTGTATGGTTCGCTGTACCCACTTGCTAACTTCTATTACCCTTACCAGAGGACCTACTACAATACAGTACCCACTTATGGCTACACGGCGCACGTCTACCCACCCGGACCAACTACCACTACCACTACCTACCACGTGACGAACAGCCAGGCTCAAAACTATTCAACACCCGTCACACAAACGGTCAGGGAGACGAGACCAGCATACGTCCACAGTCACGCGCAGCAAGGCCCCACACGCGAGGACATCCAAATGGAGAGTCGGAGGATTGCGACTGAGCGTGGCTCGTACGATCCGCGCAAGATCAGGCCAGCCGATGCACGCGACGACGATCCCTTCTGGTGTCGCGAAGTCAACGGAGAGTGGCATCTCAGGTCCTACTACCAGATCGAGAACGAGTGCCATCCCGGTCGGTGGATGATGGATGCTGATATCGGCTTCCTTGTATTTCACCGCGCGTGATTAAAAAGTCAACGGCCAGCTAGCGACGCTCTCAACAACAGCACTGGAGGGTTGACAACAGTGACGACACAAAATGGTATGAGATACGGTAGCGATCACAGCGGGGAGACACTGGGACAACAGGATCTACTGTTTTCATGATCTTGTTTATGTATATACAGGCCGACGACTCAAGGATGAACAGTCCATTACGACGTAGGGGCTAGGATCATGCAGCACAGGCGTTAATACAGGTTTTTCCTTGGCGACCTGCAGAGGCGGCAATTTAGCTGCTGTTGGACGATAGACCACGGTATCAAAGTATCTTGCTTAATCTCTTGGAGTAGCACTTCTACACCCCTGCTCGAATATTATAGCCTCTTGGTTATACATTTAACACGCCGTGATGCATAATGTAGACATCCGTGGTTCTGCATAGACACAATATCACTCGCAGATTTCCGGATTTCCAAACTCTCCAGCTCACATCTTTTCACCCTGAATCGTCGCAACAACCTTCCGTGTGTGCTTCGAGTCCCTGAACTCGAGGTACCAGATGCCTTGCCATGTGCCGGTATTCAATCTTCCATTTGTGATAGGAATTGTAACGCTCGCGCCAATCAATGCAGACTTCACATGCGCAGGCATATCGTCACTACCCTCTGCATCATGTAGGTACAGTCCCTGTCCCTTCTTGTCTTCTGGCACAATGCGATCCAACGCCGTGCTCATATCCGCGCGCACATCCGAATCGTAATTCTCATTCAGAGATAGCGCGCAGGAAGTGTGTTGAACGAAGAGGTTGAGTAGGCCGGTCTTGTAGTTCTTAATCTCGGGAACTTCTTTCAGGATGTGGTCGGTTATGAGATAAGAGCCGCGCGATCGGCTGGGAAGGGTGAGAGATTTCTGTGACCTGGGAAGTGTTAGCAACGGAATCACGTCTGGGGAACGATAGGGGAATATAAAAATACCAAGACATGATTGGTGGTGAAGCACAGATATTCGGACTTGTGCAGACTATGCTTTTGCGCGGTTGTGGCGTCGGTACAAGGTAGTTTGCGAGACTGTTGTAGGGCGCCCAGAATATACCGACAAAGAGTCCTGGGAATAGGGCGATTACGAAGATGAATACGATCAAAAACGTTGTCAGATGCGAGGTTGTCGAGTGTGGCTGCGGCATTGAATTGAACTAAGGTTTAGAGAGTCGATTGTCGCCGGATTATGTGGGGTGCTGTGACGTCAGAGGGTGATATGTCTTGGTGGGGTTAGTACATGGCAAGCTACATGGCATGTGCGTTCTTTACTTTCACTAATATTTCTTGCGAACAATGTGCTCTTCCTCAGGATCAGAAGTGGCATTGATGTTTAGGGCTACGGCAATGTGGGCCTGTCAATAGAAAGAGCTGGACCAGCCATCATCGAAATCCCTCGGCCTGCTTCAACTTCCCCTGTTCTTCTCAGTCACTATTACATTAGGACTCAATTACCTCTGAGGAGCGGTTCATGTATTTCTTGCTGTAATGATAGCAGGACTGAGCACGTGCTCGATGTATGCAAATATGAGTTGACGTGCATAGCTACGCGCAAGTCAAAACTGGGGCCTTGTTTTGAAGCTCTCCAAGCTTGCAGCGTGTGTCCTGGAAGTTATTGTTGGCTGCACAGGAAACGGAAGAAGAAACAAAATACAGTGTTAGATGTCAAAATCATCGGACGCTACTATAGTGATCTGCGAAGGCCATCTTTAAATGAAGCTACGCTTTACGATGTCACTCATATTCTCGAGTCCCGAAAGCCACTGACTAATCACTTCACCGAAGGAAAATCCAATATAGTTCCTCCCGACTCGAATGAGATATGCTGTAATGTCATAGGTCTTTTGTACAGCGAAGATCGACTACCAGCACTCTCCGGCTTTGCGCATTGCGTTTCGCAGCACAATCTCGGAAGACTGCCTAGCAGACCTGTGAGAGCAAGCAAGCGAACTCAAGTAATTCAACTTAGTTGGCGATTCCGTGTTGACTATGACAAGCAATTATACAACAATACCTCATAACAAAGGAACAAAGGAGAGTAGGAAGATCATAAGGATTGCCTTTCACGTGGTCACAACATTGTCTCAATTTAACACATTCAACACTAAATAAGCTAGATGAGGACTGGGCACCAGGGACGCGCATCATCAACATTGGTCAATCTTCTTGTGGAGTTCCTAGCTCGGGTCTGAAGGGGTTCGCATTGACAGACAATGATGTGCAATGTATGATTGCTCGACTCAATTCATTCAATCGGATCGAGCCCTGCACCCATTTCCCGTGCTGAAGCAGCGAGGCGCAGAAGGTCTCCCGAGTCTCTATGAGCTCGAACACCATATCGCATGATGTTCCAGCGACTGGGCAAGACCACAGTTCTAACACGATAGATGACAGATTGAAAATTCTCCATTGCACTGTATATGTACACCATCTCCGAGCGCTCTTATGATTACAGTACTCTATCGCTGCGCGAGCGGCTCATCCGTCACCTGTTGCGTCTCGCTGACTTCTGCAGCATCACCTTTGGGCCCAAGCGGGTATGATAGCTCGTGCTCGGGAGTGGCTTCAAGGAGCGGTCGGTGTTTCTCATGTGCCTGCAAAAATGTCAGCAATTGTCCACTCGTAGACTACGCGAGCACTGAGAGTTCAAGCACACATAGTTGGAGAAGAAACTTACAAATGGCAGTCCGCAGTATGTGCACCAGCAGATCTGGGGCTTGTCTACGTTGATGAAGATCCTTGGGTGTCCGAGAGGTCCACCACCTCCGTCGCAAGACACTGTGCGGTCGTGGGTCCAGCGAACAGGCTGCTTGTGGATGAGCTCGATGGCGGCATATGGTCGAGGCTAAACAAGCTGTGTCAGTAGGTGCTCTCTCGCTGCAGTGTGTCGACTTGACTGCTCCACGCCGATCCTCCGGTCGTGTTCAAATGGGCGGATTGACAGGACATACCTGGTCCTCCATAATGCTCTGCTCGAACCTAGGCCCGCTCATGGCGACCTCCCTGGGATTCTGACTCCGCGACCAGATGCCCTTGTAGTTTGGCGCCTGTGTAACCCTCATCTTCTCGGCCTCCTCCGGAGACTCCTGCAGGACTTTGTCAAAAGAGCCCTCGGAAGAGGTGGGTAGCGCATTGGTCTCGGAGACATTCGGCTTTGCATCGCGCTTGACGGGGTCGTTGGCGGGGACCTGGTTGCTGGTCGTTGCTGTCGACGTGTAGCGGGCGAAGGAGCGGGAGCTAGCCGCTGCACCGCGGGAGCGCAGGGCGCGAAGGGCGACTGGGAGCATATCGGGCGAGGTGTTGGTGCAGACGGGCTGCGCAATTGCTTAGGAAAGATACCGCTTGGATACTGAAGTTGAGCTTCCGAGGGTTCGCGCTAGATTTACTTACATAAGCGCATGTGTTATTGGCCAAACCGATCCGCCTTCCCTTCACCTCCAATCTTCCATGAACATCGACTCCAATGAATCATCCAAGGAGCCGCTTCGAATTAGGCTCCGAAGGCCTTTTTGGTCGCATATCAATCCTGTAACTACAATTCGTCAGGCTACAAAGAGAAAAATGCACTACATGTAGATTAAGAAGAGTGCCTCAGATTGCAACACGCAACGGGAACGCTAGACGCTTAGCGTTGGTTGACAGCTAATTCCCATGGCGCGGTTCTATTATGGATAGGCTAAGCGGTAAGTCTAAACCGCCATACCTATACAATAGGACAGGGCGTCCACGAGTGTCCAGACATTCTCTAGGAATGACGCCCACACGCTGATAGCCGAGTCGGAGATCGGCTCTCCGCTAACCCCGGACCCTAAACCCAACCTCCAGCTCCAGCACATTCGAGACGATATCAGATTAAACACAGATCACAGATTTCTCATCACTTCCCAATATGGTCGGTTCCATACCAAACGACATCTTCCAGTTCTCCACATACTCAGCCCTCAACGCTGGCTTCAATCAAGGCCAACCACGGACCGCAGACTTGACTTCTCATGGCACCGATGGCATTGGTGTCTATGAAGATGGAAGCCTCATGATTCTGAAAGACCGACAAGCATATGCGCTCACCAAAGATGGCAAAGCAAACTCGGCGCCCATGAACGCACGCCTTCCTCTTGCATTGGTCACAGTTTACCAACCAAGTTTTCGCCTAAAGATTCCGTCTATATCACTCGAAGGCTTCGACGACCTCGTCTCGTCTGACGATGTAGGTCCCGCAAAGGGTGTCAATACTCTCATGCCCTTCAAGATCGCTGGTCGTTTCGATTCGATAGATTTCGAAAATGGACCCAGCAGGAGTGCGATCGATGGCACTATATTTGGATTCGTGGTACCAGCTTGGATGAAAGCTATCAGTGGACCGAGGATCCACGCACATTTCTTGGATGCCAGCGAAGAGGTTGGGGGCAAGGTCACAGATTTTACCATGGCCGAAGAAGCAGTATTGAGTTTTGCCAAGTGCGGAAGGTTCCACCTCGGTTTCCCGCAAGGTGGAGAATGGGAGGAGATGAAACTGTGATTGAAGATGCGTGAGCTGGTGCGTGAGTACCATGACCCATTATCTATAGCCCCGCCATAGCATCTTGTATTCATCCAAGTGAGATGACCACCACCATGGTACTCTGACAGTTGAGTCTCACCATCCGTGTCATCATTCTTCTTCTCTACCTCTGCGCTTTCTTCGTCGTCTCTTCCTCTCTCTTGCGATTAACAGCGCACTGGAAACGGCACCGGTTATAATCTTCGAGACGTAGAATACATTGGCTAGCTTCAACCGCCAGTTGCTTCAATAATCGAATAGGTTATTAAGGGTCGTGGCGAGGCCCTCAGTCAAGACGGTCTTGATGTACCACAATGATTTGAAAGATTCAAGGGCGGCACCTCAAATCCCGGTTGCGTATCCATAATGGTAGATGGAGCGCTTGCGTAGATGTTATCCACGACGCTTCTTGTGTTGCTCTGTATCGGCCGTTGGAGAGTCTGCAGGGTAGAATTCAATGAGCACCCAAGGAATGCTGAGACCATAACTATCTTCGACTTGTTGATAGGCGCGCAACCTGGTGCGAGACACCATGTCTGGACTGTGTACGGGCTGGCCTAGATGACTGTACGTGCTCTGTCAACGGAAATCGGGAGCAAGACGCGAAGAACGCGCGAGAAAACTACCACTACGAGGATACCAATCAGTAGAACAACAAGTTATATGTATCGAGTGAGTCATCACTCATCGACTTGTCATTTTGGCGTACATATTCGGTTAATAGATGGTAGAACGACGTACGCTTTTCCCGGGAAGTTTAGGAGGCTGACATCATAGTTGTCTCTCCACGAAAGCCCTCATGACGCGACAAAGCTGCTTGACAAGGATGAAAATAATCACGCCTGTGAGCGCGACCCAGATTAACTCGCTCCTGAGACTACAAGAAACATGATCGTCTAGTGTAGTGCGTTCAAGCATTCCCGCGTGACCGCAACATCTCGTCAAATTAAGGTTGCTGTCTGAGAGGCTAAGACCTCGGGATCGACCCGCGCTAGCTCAGTTCCGTTGTTCCTTTTCTACTTTCTAATGCTTACACCTTTTGTATTTATCCTTTCCACTCGTCTTTGTCGTAAGCTGCTTGTATGCGTGCCTGCCCAATGGACTTACCGCTTACACCGCGTGCGGTCGTTGCTGGCAGCTGTTGTGGAGGCCTAAATCTTCGACTACGCGGGTCTTGTACGCGGGTCTTGTACGCAGGTCTACGGGCGTATTTCGCTTGCAAAGCTCTCGTAGACCGAAGTTTGACCTTTGCTGCGCCGCGGAGACTGCGCATACTGAGGGCAGACATACGCGTTGTTCGTTTGCGCTATGAGCGGTAACAGGACGTGGTTGATGATATCTGGTTGCGAAAAGAAGGTGCGAGATCCACACCAGTGATCCGCAATCCCGACTACAGTATCGATACGCTTGGGGTATATACCCCTAAAACTCTCAGACAACTGTGTCGCCCCGTGTCTATGCGGCTAGGGACCACACCTGGACCTGTCCTCAGCCTGGAAGGATTAGCTTTCGCCCTGTGCACACATAGCTCTGATTGGCTGATTACCTTGGATGGACTATTTGTGAAAGGGAAACACAGCACTCAGCACTGCGCCTCAATGGTTACCGTCGCACCACCTGATCTTGCTCTCTTTGCATTTGCAGTACCGCTTCAAATACCACCGTCAAACTTTGCATTGTTTTAGCCCTGCTTTCATGCCTTGGGTCTTGTTTCTTACTTGGACTCGCTGTGGTTTCCGCCATTACGCACATCTAAAACTGCAAGATACATTCCTTTTCCTGTCCAAGGTTCAGAGTTGACATCATACGCCATGACGAGAACATGCAGTCTTCGCCAATTTCTCTTCTGGTTTTTCGTTGTGTTCTGCCTTCTTATGATAATCGCAACAGAAGCCGTTCTTCGTTATCGTCTTCAAGCCAGCGATTCCCATCCACTCACACGAACATCGAGGCCTCTCCAGAATCCCCTACCTAGCGCCACAAACCCGGTAACGTCAACGGCACCAGGAGCTCTCCGCAACCCAAAGACTCAATACCCACCGTTGTCAGCACCAGGTTCAAACTATGGGCTCACACACACGGAATGCCGCACCGAATTTCCTGGTCTTTTTGACGAACTGGATCGTTCGGTTGCGGTACGAAGAGACTTGGGAAACGTCAGCACTGCGGATATTGATTTGTCTTGGAAGGCATCTGGGGCAGTGCGGGTTATGATATACAACCACAAGGTGAACTTTATTCCTCGTTTTATTGGTTCATGACCAAGATACGGAAGCTAATCATGGTGTCTTCAGCTCTACATTATTGACTCAAAATTTGACGGAAAAGGCTACCAACGACCCCGCCTTCTCGCTACTTTGCACCAAATCAACCGTGCCCTAACTTCCTCACCCTTTCCCCTTCCGCCGATAGAATTCTCCTTCCACGTAAACGACATAGCCGACGAATCTCACTCACACCATACTCTTTGGGCCTTTTCACGACATGTCTCTCTTGACAAGGAGATGTGGGTGATGCCAGACTTTGGCTACTGGTCATGGCCGCTCGATCTGGTTGGTGAATATCAGCAGATACGCAGTGATATGCAGAGCAGCGAGGTAGAATGGGAGAAGAAAGTACCAAAGGTACTCTGGCGAGGAGCTGTCAAGACAAACAAGGAAGTAAGAGGTGCGTTAATGAGAGTTACAAGAGGGAAGTCATGGGCAGATGTAGATCAAGTGATCTGGAAGAGTAGGACGGATGTGACAGCGGGAAGTGCTGCGTTGCCGATTGTGGACCACTGCAACTACCAGTTCCTTGTGCACACTGAAGGTAAGGCAACCTTTTCTCGCTGCATAGCATGATCATAACTAAATATCTCGACAATATCGCAGGACGCAGCTACTCGGGCAGAGGGAAATACCTTCTCAACTGCGCGTCGATCATGATAACACATAAAGCTGAATGGATTGAGCCTCATTCGCACCTCTATATTCCCACCGGACCGAACCAAAACGTTGTAGAAGTAGAGCGCGATTTCTCCGACCTCGAAGCAAAAGTACAAGAGCTCTTGCAGAATCCAGAGCGTGCGAAAACTATTGTAAAGAATAGTCTAGCAACGTTTCGGGATAGATATCTCACACCTACTGCAGAAGCATGTTATTGGAGGGAGCTCTTCTTATCGTGGGCAGATGTAAGTTTCCAGCCAGATCCTTGGGAAATTGATGAAGATGGGATTGAGAAGATAAGGGGAGTGCCCTTTGAGACATTTGTGTAAGTTGGATATACATATCATCCGTACAGAGTTTGAGGCTAAAGTGATGCATAGGATTCAAGCACTAGACTTGGACTGCTCCTGGTGGAAGAAGGTGACGCTTCAGTGTTAGATGTCAGACCAATTTTTATTTTGGGAGACGATCCAAGATACCTATGTGAATAGTGTTGTTGAACAAAACCTTAGTTTGATATATAATATCCTGCCGTAATCAATTAGTTGTCTGTACATCTGTTATAGTAATGTATGAGGTGCAATCGTATGAAGGCCTATCTGTTAGTAAGGCTGACCTCTACAGAGTATGCAAGACACTGCATTGGTAGCTTTACAGGCCCTTTTTGTTTGATGAAGTGATGTGTACTGGTTGGTTAAGTTGAGTAAAGATCAATTGGAAGATTGTCGCTTCTCGTCTTTTGCGCGCAGCAACACCTGCAGAGAAGTGACGACTAACATGAAGATCTCAGAATCTAGAATTCTCGCCTATTTCCTCATCCACCATGTGCCTACCGCACAACATCGAGTCAATCTGACGCGAACCTGTTACCTGTATCAGTATGTTAACCAGCTTGGAGTCACGAGCGCTCTGGATGTCTGTACACAACCAGCGATAGATCGTACTCGATTTTGAATGTATTCGTACTTCAGATGTAACCGATGTAGCCATGCGCGCTTTTCCCAAGTATTAGGATAAACCGCCTTTACGAGAATAGTAAAGTACTGCGGGTACTTTCTCGGCATTCTGAACAAGATGCGAGATTTCTGCTTCCTAGCGTCTTGCATCATTCAAGCTTGTCGACCTTTGATGGGGTATAATACGCCCAGAAAAATTCTGCCCTGCGAGCGTCGGGAAATGGTAGGTGAAATGGGGTTTACAGACCACACCAAGCCTGTTCGCTTAACTTGGCACCAATGGTCTCATCGCTGCATCGCATCACGACATACGTCCCTTACCGTTCTCAACGCTTTCGGAGGGGCACCTACCCACTTTTGATAACTTCATTGTACGCAACATGGGTCTACTGACAGGGAAGGCATGAATGGCGATTCATGCATTAGTGTAGAATGCCAAAGGCAGAGTACCTATATAAGACGAGCATGTGGTGAGATACAGATATAGGCGTGGTACGTCGCCGTGTTTGCAACATGTCATCTGAACCCACTGAGCAGGAGATCTATCATGCGGACCGAGATGCACCTAAGCGAGTCTCCAGGTTCACGCGATGGTATAGAAGCCCGTTATTCAATGTCATCGTTGTGGGTATGATCAGCTTTACACAACCGGGTATATGGAACGCTCTCAACAGTATGTTTTTGTTCGCCCTCTTAACATTTTGACCAAGTCTAATTGCTACAGACGTTGGTGCAGGTGGTCAGCAAGAGCCGTATCTGGTTAATGGTGCCAATTCTCTGACATTCGGGATAATGGTCTTTGGTTGCTCTCTCTTCGCCATACTTGCCAACAAGTTCGGCTTGAAGAATATACTTCTTCTGGGGACTCTCGGGTACGCACCCTACTCTGCGTCGCTATACGGTACGTATTGAGAGGCCTCAAGGAGATGTGGAGTATACTGACATTGTAGTGAACAACCGCTACGGAGTGGAATGGTTCGTGCTGCTTGGTGGTGCAACATGCGGCATCGCAGCATCCGCACTCTGGGCTTCGGAGGGCGCTATCGCGCTAGGTTACGCCGACGTACACAACCGAGGGAAGTTCACCGGCATCTGGCTGGGCTTGCGAGAGCTCGGCCAGCTCATCGGTTCCTCGATACAGCTCTCTCTCAATTATAAGAGTGGACAGCGTGGAAAAGTAGGGTACACGACCTACATTGTCTTGATTGCACTCCAATGTCTCGGCCTTCCACTAGCCCTCCTTGTGTCGCCACCTCATAAAGTTTATCATCGCGACGGTCGCAAAGTCCCGGACCCGACGAAGAACAAAGCTGTTCTGAAAGAGGTGCAAAGATGGTGGGCATTACTTCGTGATAGGCGTTTCTTCTTACTTGTACCTGTCATGATCGGATTCAACTGGAACAACACGTACCAAGGCATCTATCTTACCAAGTACTTCTCAGTCCGTGCGAGGACGTTAGGATCCTTGACTTCCGGTGTTGCAGCGACATTCGCCAACATCTTCTGGGGCTGGTTCTACGATACCAAGTTCGTAAGCCGACCGACGCTCGCGAAGGTTACGTGGGGCATCTTCTCATTGCTCATGCTGGGCCTATTTGGCTGGCAAGTCGCCAATGAGAAAATGTATGCCGGCTCAAAAGTGACACTCGACTGGGATCTCCCAGGCTTTGGACGTGGGTTCGCTGTCAATGTACTCTTTCGGTAAGTTCGTATGCATCATAAACATAACGAAGGCTGATCATGTACAGCTTTATGAATGAGTCCCATTACATGTTCGTCTATTGGATTCTGGGAGCTTTCTTCGACGACATTGAAACTCTAACTCTTGCGGTCGGCTTGTTACGCTCATTCGAGTCGGTTGGATCCTGCTTGGCTTTTGGTATCGGGGCCGCTAAGATCGAGCCCATGGCAAATCTCATCGTTGCTTTCGTGATGTTCGCCATCACGATCCCATCGACGTTTGCAGCGACGTTTCTTGTTCCTGAGAGACCCATAGATGAACGTATGAGCGACCATGGCCTCGTGGAGGCGGCAGATAGTCGGTTTGCTGATGAAGCGGTGATAGACGTAGCAAAGAAAGACAACGCGTAGCACTATGTACGGGGATTATAATAGTGTTAGTTGGGATGAACCAGATCCGCCGGGTTGTTGTACGATACTGCTAATTTTCGCTGATAACGCAACCAAATTAAGTAGTAGAAGCACGATTGATGTTCATGTAACAGGGAAGTATGGTGCTGGTACTCTCATAAGAGCGCACAGTAAGATATTGGTGACGTGATGTTTGTGACGATGAACTATCGATTTGGTTCCTAGGTTGGTAGCGTGTGATAGCTGCGGCGAGAGGCCTCGGAGGCTTTCCACTTTCGGATAGCTCCGCCTCATGTGTGGCGCTGGTAGCTCCAGCCAGCTGCCTGTACCACAACAACACAGCCTCGCTCCCGACCGTCATCTTATATACTTTTGTCACTCCCGTCTTGAGCTTCATCCGTACTACACAAATCTAGAAAGATGACGAGAAACCCACCTAGCCTTCGCAAGGCGGCTTCAAACGCTGACCTGTACGCGGACCCGTCACCGCCCCGCCCACTCCGACATTCGTCCTCGACAATACTTGGACGCGCTCATACGACTGCATCGTTGCCACATCGACAGCGGCTGGACCGAGCTGCAGAAAGAGGATGGAGGAGTCAGGTTGTTTCTGACTACCGTAACCGTCACAGCATCGCCGCAACCTACCCCGATCTCATTGACGTTGACGACCAAGACTACCCGGCGCCGTCGACACACCAGAACCCGCCGCCGGTACCGCCTAAGATACCAGAAGTGCCAGTTGAGCAAGCTGAACCGAAGGTTGAGATGTCCAAGCCGACACCTTCGCACTGCTGGATTCCCGTTCCCGCTCGATCGAAGGAGGATCCAGCACGCTACACGAAGCCCTTTACCGACTACATGACACGCAACCCCACCATCTTCCACGCCGTCGATGCCGTCGCTCAGGACCTCGAGAAGGACGGATACAAGAAGTTGTCAGAGCGCGATTCATGGGAGCTGAAGGCGGGAGGCAAATACTATGTCGAGCGAAACGGAAGTTCACTCATCGCATTTGCTATTGGAGACAAGTACGCGTCCGGCAATGGAGCTGCTATTCTGGCCGGACATATAGACGCCCTCACAGCGAAGCTGAAGCCCATCTCCAAGCTTCGCAACAAGTCGGGATATGTACAGCTAGGTGTCGCGCCTTATGCTGGCGCGCTAAGTGATACCTGGTGGGATCGCGATCTGGGTATCGGTGGAAGAGTTCTCGTCAAGGAGAATGGGAAGATTGTCACCAAGCTTGTTAAGCTTGACTGGCCGATCGCAAGAATCCCAACGCTGGCTCCCCACTTCGGTGGTAAGTTGTGATTGTACAAGATGCACATGAGACATACACTGACTTCGTATCTTCACTTCTACAGCTGCCGCAAATGGCCCCTTCAACAAGGAAACGCAAATGGTACCTATCATGGGTTTGGATAACAGCGATATCGGTAGCTCATCAAACAACGAGGAGGGAGACTCGAAAGCCGGTGTATTGGGCGGAGAGGGCGCCTTCACTGCTACTCAGCCTGAGAGGCTTGTAAAGGTCATCACAAGCGAACTCGGAATCACTGACTGTAAGTGTTGTTACCTTCAAATCGTCTAAGACAACACTGACGCGTAACAGACTCATCTATTGTCAACTGGGAGCTCGAGCTTTTCGACACACAACCCGCACAAACCGGTGGCCTTGACCGCGAGTTCATCTTTGCTGGCCGAATCGACGACAAGCTTTGCTCTTGGGCCGCAATCCAAGCTCTCCTCAACTCCAGCGCATCTCTTTCAACCTCATCCCAGATCCGCATGGTCGCAGTTTTCGACGACGAAGAAGTCGGCTCGCTACTCCGACAAGGTGCTCACGGCAACTTCCTCCCTAGTGTCATGGAGCGCATCGTTGAAGAATTCGCTTCCAACGGAAAGACAAGCAGCGCATTGAGCAGGACATATGCAAACTCCTTCCTTGTCTCGAGCGACGTCATCCACGCTGTGAACCCCAACTTCCTCAACGCGTACCTTGAAAACCACTCTCCGCGTCTCAACGTCGGTCCCGCCATCTCTGCGGATTCAAATGCACACATGACGACTGACGCCGTCTCTACTGCTATCTTGCAGCGCTGCGTAGACCGCGATATCGGCGTTCGCAAAGTCGACCCTAAACTCCAGGTCTTCCAGATTCGGAATGACAGTAGGAGTGGAGGTACAGTAGGACCGATGCTGAGCTCTGCGACGGGTATTAGGGCAGTAGACTGCGGAATCCCGCAGTTAAGTATGCACTCCATCAGGGCAACTACAGGAAGTCTGGATCCTGGTCTTGGTGTATTTGCCTTCCAGAGTTTCTTGGAAAACTTTGAGTCTGTCGATAAGGAATTCAGGGAATAGGATCTTGATCAATTTTGATAGCATCTTATGGTTCATCACTTTTTGCGTTTCATCATGCAAAGCAATCTTCAAATCTCTTCACATCGAGTAAATCACAACATCATTCATTGCACATACTACGAATCGAAGCATTACAGTACTCCGCGGCCTTTACCATGGCGCCGTAAATCCGATAACTCCACCTTGATGCCGCCAAAATCAATTCGTGCAAGACCGCTGGGCGGCACTAGTTCATCCTTCTTAAAACAACCTTAGCAACCACTACTGTACGTAGAAACAAGCTGAGGAAGGTCAGAGCAGGTAACGTATACCTATTGACCATTGGACCGTGTCGGCATCTCTTCGTCCTCGTCGTCTTCTGGGTGGCCGAGCAGATCCTTGACGTTCTTCATCTCGTAGTGCTTCTTACGTAGCTCCTCGAATTTGCGATGCTTCTCCCTCTCTTCCTGCGAGGCATTGGGGAGAAGCTCGCCATGGTAGCCTTCATCTGTGTCCATACCCTCTTCAACCATAACCCTCTTCTCGCTCTCCGGGGTCTGAGAGTGGCGCGCTTGCAGCTCTGGCTGTCCTAAGTCAAACTCGGGTATGTCGTCAATCTTAGGCTTTCGTTTTGGCTTATCAAGCTCGTCCACCTTGAGCTCTTCGGCATTCAGCATCTCTACCTCGTCCTCGTCCTCTGTGGGGTCGTACTGCTTGGCGTATGGTGTCTTGGGTTCATCGATCTTCATGGTGCTATCGCGGTTCTGCTCGTTCAGGTAAAGGTTGGCCTCGTCCCACTTGAGCTGCGGACTATTCTCATCCGCGGGGTCAATGCCCGATTGGCGCCGTGAACCCATGCCGCGCGGGTTTGATGAGGATCTCCGGTGGGCGCCGGCATTGCGCAGTGTGTTTTCCAGCACGATGTCCTTCTCTGACTTTTCGCGACCCAGCTGCGGCCGCTCGGCTACTGGGCTTACGGCTGGTGGGAGCTCGCTCGTGGGGGAGGTTTGTGAGTCGGAGCGGTACGAGTTGGAATTCTTGAGGATACCTGGCTTTGTTAGCTATGCGTGCACCACATAGCGGGGTATGGTGTGATCCCACCCTTAGGTCGCTCAGGATGCGAGCTCGGCGAATGCAGCTGAGGTGATTGCGCAGTCATCTTGGTGGTATTGTAGGGGTAATGAGGCGGTTGGGGTGTTCGTATGTGGGAAGGCAGAGAGGGAGACGAGCAAGCTTTGTACGGTGGTGGGCGACAGGTGAGGCGACGGCGTTAGTTTAGGACGGCTAGGAAAGCAATGCGCGTGGTGGGGTGCGTTGTCCTGTGAACGGACAGAAGTATGACGTAGACGGCAGGTACCTTTCGCACCCCGCACGCGCTTCTGATTCACATGCAGATGCGGCCTACAATCCCGCCCATTAAAGAGAGGCTGCCGCGGCTGTCTTAACACCCTTGATGTTGGTTTAATAAGTTGGCGTATCATAGTTTGTGCATGTACCCAGGTGCAAAGCTTTTGGAGCAACGCACACGAGAAGACAACATCAAACATGCTACTATGCGCCATCTACAAAGTACATTTACGACTCTATTGCGTTCATTGCTCTCCCAAGTAGATCAATCGGCTCCTTCGGCACCTAGCGTCTACGAAAGCTGTCTGTTACGCGATGGGTGGATGGATGGTCTGCCAATCTCGGCCAAGACTCTCTCCAGCATTGTCTATTGTTAGACGGCCTCTTCATGACGCGATGCGCTAGGGCGCTACTCGTGCCACAAAACATCTGAAGTCGCGAGATACAAGGTGCTGAGGTACACGGTGAGACCATAGTGTAAGCCAGTGCCCAACCTTAGCAACGATTACCTGGGGCCAATTCACCGCCTGCAAAGACCTACTGCTGTTGGGTCATCAATTAGCGGAGCTTTTAAAGATGCTTGATCAACGCGTGGCACAATAGTGGGCTTCAGACTTTGCCTTAGAGCTTCAAGCTCAACCAAGAAATCGCAAAGTCGCGATAGTGTACATCTGGCTGAGACTCAGACTACCAGAAGTGGTCCAGAGGACCTAGTCATCCCAAGCCGCGACGTGCGAAAGAAAAAATCATAGCAGCGCACATACAAGAAGAGACTGAGACAGCTTGCAGCCTCAACGCGTCGGGCGCGTGACAAAATAATGTCCCTGCTTTCAGGTCATCACCGCATCATGGAAGCCGCCGAAGCGGCCCTCGTGATGATGGTTTTAGAAGAG
>Ga0265797_10006678_pt1 | contig 16166 bp, 20 predicted proteins | sample P2T30metagenome_FD_192433 | JGI IMG/M metagenome (GOLD analysis project Ga0265797, IMG submission 192433) | Plant litter microbial communities from East Loma Ridge, Irvine, California - P2 T30 | ecosystem: Environmental > Terrestrial > Plant litter > Unclassified | place: USA: California... | reverse complement strand
GCCTGGGGCCAATAGGAAATGCGTCCTGTGGTCTTGCAGCTGGACTGAAGCAAAGGCGGACAGACCAGTGGGTCTAGTTGGTGCATGTGTGGCCTGTGAAGATCGCCGGACCAGGCTCGACCTCTCGCTTCCCACCAGGCGCAACAAGGAGGGAAGCGTACCATGACATGGCTCGTGCGTGTCGGTTTTGCAAGCGGGTCCTACGACCCGGGCCCTTGTGGTCTGAAAACTTGTGAAGAGCGGCGGCGGCGGCGCGCGGGCTGCCATGTCTGTTCTCTTGCAAGAGTCTTGGCTTGTTGTAAACCCAATTACTTAACGCACGTTGTGCCCGCCCCGTCATGTTTGACAATTTTGTTGGCTTCAGGTTTGCTGACCAAAACCTCGGTCTTCTCCCCCAAAACAACGTACAAGGGACGCCTTTTTTTCAAGCCTTATACTCGATTTAATTTTACACTTCCCCTTTCCCGGCTGGTCCCAATCCATCGTCCCGTGGCTTTGACATTGTTGTACGTGTAATTACGGCTGCACAGGTTGGAAATACGGATTCGTTACAAAGATGCGTCGTCAACTCCCCCCAAGTCACCTCAAGGTTCCGCCCGGTCCGCACGCGTTTCCAAGACAACAGTTTCTGGGCCAGGACACAGTTGTTGTGAACCACTACGCTGGGATTGAAAAGGCTATTCCTGCAATTCCGTCTCTGCCTGGATTCCGCACAAGCGCCGGTATGTTGATTTTTCCCTTGGCACGTGGGCGTCATGGTTGGTGATGGATGGTCGTGTGCTCGGTTGCCGGTCGTGTCAAGCATGCGGCGCACATATAGATACATGGGCTAATGCGCACAACAATAGCCTTCCTCACTTCCTTGAGCGCAAATCTCAGAATCGATCCTGATCTCCCGTCGCCCTTGCCTACGCCGACGTCTTTTCAATTGAACAACTTTGTTCGACCGCTCCCGCCCACCTCGCTCTCCTACACAACAACACCCTCGTACAACCCGTATCCCTCGCCTGCCGAACATCAAGTCATGTCCTCGAACGTGCTAGTCGCGCCGGCCAAGGCTCCTGCCGATGAGCTGCCCCAGTTGTCCACGTACACGGCCGAGTCCGAACAAGACCGCGTCGAGGGTCTGCGCCTGGTTGCAGACTCGGTGGCACAACAACGCCAGGTCGCAAGCAAGGTGTTGATGTTCCACCCCATTTCACTGGCCGCCTATGTTGTCACTGTGGCTATTGCAGCACAGTACATGATCCGCTGGTACGAGGACAGGCTGATGCTTGGGACAACCCTTGGCGGCATTACCATGACCTTTCTGATCTTCATTCGGTGGATGACGGGTGGTTACATCGGCATGGCCGAAGACATCGACATGGAGTGGCTCGGTGATGACAGGCTCATCGTCGTGAAGTGGGGTGAAGACGTCATTGGCTCGTTGGTTCTGGGCTGGGCAGACAACGATGCAGCGAAGAAGCGCGGCCGAAGAAGAAGGGGCAAGGCAGTCGTGAGGGCTTGGACTGTCAAGTTGAAGTACCGCGGCAAGGGTGTTGGCGAGGGCCTGTTGGAGGAGGCCGTCAAGGTTGCAGGTGAAAGGGGTGCAGACGGCATTCTCTTTGATGCCGACCATGCCAGTAAGTCATCAGTGGCTCAATCTTTGCATTTACATGCTAACAGCACATCAGACTCGAAGCGTGTCCTCCCCTCCATCTTCAACGGTTTCCTCAACAAGCAAGACGCCAAAGCCGAGAAGGCCCTCCAGAAAGTCGCTGACGCAAAAGGCAACTTCCGCCAGCGTCAAAGCTCACCGACCTGGGGGAGCAGATAGCCGACCAACTCTCTTTTGTTTTCATTGCTGAGCAACTCTCAGAGTCTTTGTTTCCCACCTTCGGCGACGAGTTTCTTTTTTTGGAAGATACCCACATTTCTCTCGTTGATGATACCCAAACGATCGTTATCGTTTCCTAGCAATCAACCAATTACTTCCTTTCACCCCTAATCTTATTCACATGTCAAGCGTTTCCCATCATCATACAATCATACACTACAGTAGTCAAGATAGACGCGCTTGTGTCGGTAGAATTCAATGACAAAATCTCGCACCACTAGTTGCGTATGCCTTTCTCCGTTGGCCTGGTGACCCGGGTCTCGCCTGAAGCTGAGTAGATTGACCGCTGATACCAAACCGTCTAGTCCGGCTATTATATACGCCTTCCCCCCTCATCCAACACAAACACTTACCGGTACACTACCCGGTTTGCTCTTATCGCAATGTGCTTCTTTGTACATGGCCATGTAAGACGTGATCCCAGGCCTACTGATAACGGTGCATGTAAACGATAAAGCTTCGATATCAGCACCTTGGCGGCGACTTCCGGTTCGTTGGTAGATCTGCCCCGCGTGGACGCCCACTACCCCTCCATTGACAATCAGCAGCCTAAGAGGGTAGGATTTAGGGTTCCAGGCTTTCCCAGGTTCTCCGATCAGGATTGCACACCAAGCTAAGTACACGCGGAACCGGAGACGAACGAGCTAAGTGACTGTTGCCAATAGTCTTTGGTTGATCGGCCCTTCGTACTGATAACGTTCCAGGCTTTGTTTACACGACAGGACCACCACCAAGTGACTTTTCTTGTCGCGCTTGTCATACCCATGCATCATGTCGCAAGCGGGAGAAAAAGGCCTCATACCACGTAACCGCTGGGTGAAAGGTAGCACCACGGTAGTTTCGGACTCCGCGACTCCTATCAGTTCAGTGCGCGGCTGCACCTGCCTCTGCATCTTCGTCGACGGAACTCGCGGGATATTCCTCACGCAGCTGCAGTATGACTTTCTGTGCCAGGATTAGTAACTCTAGCAGCAACACCGACATGTCCGCAACTGGGATCGTCGTGAACGTGCGAACCGCGCGCGAGGATCCGTTGTTACACCTTGCTGTGCCGCAGTGGAGAATGAGTTTGTAACATACTGCTAATGCCTCTGGATTTGCGCCGTTTTCAATCAGCGATACGCAGTAAGAGAGTTGTTGGCGATCAAGATGCGTGTTCTGGGGCTGTGGTCAGATACAGGCGCTTGGGTGAAGCGTGGGTTTTGCTTACCAGCAGTGTTGCTATTTCGTGGAGAATATCGATGACCTCCCGAGCGGCCTTTCGCCGGGCATCAGCAGATGTTTGTTCGGCGGCAGGCATTGTCACGAATGATACTGTGACGGTTTTGTTCTATGCGAAACAGCTGGCCGAGATTAACTTGTGTTTGTTGACAGCCGTTCTCGCGTCGCAATGTCTGGAGGTCGCGACACGGAACCCCACACGCGCGGCCCTCTCACGTGATTGGAAAGTGCTTGGCAATCGCCCCTCCAGATTCGGGATCGGAGAGTTGTTCTCATCGACATCAGTGTTGTCACATAACCATCGTTATGACGCAAGAAGACTGGTGTTCAGATCATCGACGACAGAGCTACATAATGGAGGCTTGCGTGCTTGCTGTATACAATCTTCTACCTGACCTTGGAATCCACCGTTTCAACTGACCATCAACTGCTTTGAGCTTTGCAATACCCCTTCGCCTTTCAAAACTTGTTATCCAAAACTTTGTCACATCCCTCAAACTCGAAAAAAAAATGTCCCCAGATCCGCATCAAGGAGGCCGTCTTGAGGACATGGCAGCTGAGGGCACCAGGATTCCTGGTGATGCTGGCAAGCATAACTTGGTGAGCCGCATGACTTGTAAAACACAAGGGTTGAATTGGGATGTGAGTTTCTAACAAACGTTGCAGATTCCAAGTGTACCTCGTCCCGATCAGAAAGATGCTCCTGTGGAGTTTGCACACGCCAATCTTGCGCACGCGGCAGACAACGCTTTTGACATGCCTCGTAGTGTGAACGACCGCGGACAAACAGCCGAAGTGATCACTGGTATTGGAGACCAAGTGACATCGAATGTCGAGAAGAAGAACCTAGATGACACAAACTTTGACCCTGGGGCAAAGGGCAACGTCCGATATGCGAAACATTCCAAACATGATAATCCCTTCACCAGCTTGAAGACTGGTGCTGGAGACCACAATGTAGAAGCTGCACCAGGAGAGGAAGAAGACAGCCAGGAGACGCTATTGAAAAAGAGGGGCCTCCAGTAACCCACTGTGGCAGACTGAGTGTCGGGGAAATGTATTATAAGGCTTAACGGTTTAAATTAAATCCAAGTGAGGCAATGGACCTATTCAACCATTATCTCCCATATCCGCCATGGTGATGTAGCGTTAGACCACAGGGCTAGGGCGTGGCTCGAGTACCCCGCTAGACCCCACACGTGGTCCTAAAATGACGATCCAAGAGCAACACTTCACTTACTCCGCTATTCAATATTCGGAAATATTACTCGAGAAGCCTAGCAAGATGGTGTACTATTTCTCCTCAAACACGGTGTCGCCGTCTGCCTTTATATACGTCGGCAAAGACAAGGTCGAAAGTATGATGCACCGATTACCAATCTGCGCCTCAGCAGAATTACTTCAACAACAACTAGCTCGTGACAAAGACTAGAGCAGATCACTAACTAGACTCGTAGACGAAGAGCTGATCAAATACGGCTGGGATGAGGACATTTGGTTTCACGTCGATAATCTGTCCTCGGCTCATATCTACGTGCGCCTCCCTGAAGGCGAGGACTGGGAAAAAATGACAAAAGAACTATTAGTCGACTGCGCGCAGTTGACCAAGGCAAACAGCATCGAAGGAAACAAGAAAGACAACATCACCATTGTGTATACGCCATGGAGTAACTTGAAGAAAGACGGTAGCATGGCGGTAGGGCAGGTTGGCTTCAAGGATCAACGCAAGGTAAGTATTTGTTTTTGGCACGACAATGCATGGGTTTGTGCGGATGTTGATTGTTGTAATTTTTGTCTAGGTCAAGCGCATACATGTTGAACAGCGGGAAAATGCTATTGTGAATCGTCTCAACAAGACCAAGGTGGAAAAGTTTCCTGATCTGAGGGAAGAGCGGGAGGCTAGACGGGCTGAGCTGAGGAAGAGGGATCAGGGTGCCTTGCAGGCAAAGGTATGTGAACCTTTACGTTGTGCACCGCAGTCTTTCCGCGGAGGAGTTTGTTCCAAGGCATCGCATTCAAATGGACGACTCCTGACCCCATGACAGAAGAAAGAGGAAGCGCGTATTGCCAAGGAACGCAAGGAGCTCGCATGGCGGAGGGACCACGCCTATGACGATGTCATGACCGAGGAAAACCTAGAGGCGAACAGCAACGAGAACCGCGACGAAAACTTCCTCGACGACTTCATGTGAGAATCCCCCTCGCTCAGGTATCCTACGTCTAGCGAGCGAATGCAGCGAAGGACCGTTTGGCGAAAGTATTGAGCCAGCGTGACTCAGTTTGGATCGCGAAGCGTCATAGAGGGCAGGCATATTCCCATGCTTTCATTGAGCATGCGGATGCTGTGGTTGAAGGTATCGTATGCGGTCGTCTTAATCTCGAGCTCATCGCGAGACCTGAATTGGGGTTAGTCATGTCCCATGCATCCGTCGAAGGATGGACAGCGGCGGGGTACACCTACGTAGATTTTGCTTGATGGATTCTTGCGCGGCCTCCAGTTTCTTGTATCCACCAGACGAACAGGAGATTCTTTACAATCTTGTGTTCCAATCCGTTTTCCTTGGCGGCATATTGGAGGAACTCGACAGTCTTCTGCACCCTCTCAGGCTCGTAGTCGGTGGCAGAGCCTCTGCGAAAAGCCACACGGATGCGATTACACAACGTATACCGGGCCGGTTTCGAGAACTGAATTGCCCGCAGACCGTGACGGTACAGGTGCCTGTATGCGTGAAGGATTTCCTTTTGAGACATTGTCCATGTCCATTGTCGCCTCACGTCGGCGCCCGCTCTGATCATTGGTCATCTGGCTGGGCCCGGCAAAACGTCTCGCCGGCGCCCATGGCCGCCCGCCGACAACTTGTCGCGCCCGCGCCCGCTCCCCTCTTTCCTCGACACCGCTCACACCCCAACGCCCCGCCGCTGCTTCAGCCACGACTGGGCTTGTAGACACCGCCTTTGCCGGACCAGGACCTTTGCGCGCCATCGTGACTGTTTTGTTTTCTCGTATCGATCGCTAATCACACACGTTCTGCATAGTTTTGTCTTCAGTCAAACAACAGCAGCAGCAACAGCGGCTTACGCTACCACGGTCCGCAGTGGGACCCCATGAATTCGCTGTACCAGCATCATGGTCAGAATACATCATCAACGCGCGCCACAGCACAGTGGTGCGCTTGATCAGTCGCGAGCTCCACTGAGAAAGAAGAAGAAGAATCCGTACAAGATTGTCCTTGAAGCCGTAACCCAAGAGAAGAAAAGGCTACACTCAATTGTCCGTTGCCAACGCATCATCATCGTACCATGTCATCGCTAACACAGGAACAGCTGACATACGCCTCGAATGCGCCCGCAGGCTTTGGCTTCGTCCCTGCTGGCCACCCCGAGTTTACAGAATGGTGCAAAGAGCAGTGCCGACAGCGCAATCTCGACGTGCACATCGTCTCGGTGAGCGCCCTACCCAACACCACTCAGTGAGCCACACACTGACGATACACCAGGCCAAACCCAAGAACAAGATGCATGCCGATCCTGCCAAGTTATCGCACCACGTCCACCGTGTCGGACATCACTTTCCTATGAGCGTCATTGAGCCCGCCTGTAGCAAGTTCGGGTACAACTACGACGATCGAAAAGGCCTTCGGAAAGCCAAAGACGGCGAAAGCTGGATTGCCAAGCGCTTCGAAGCTTACTCTTCGCGTCAAGCCAACCCCGGAGGCCCCACTACTGAAAAAGAGACAAAGCTTTACATCCATGGCGCTGTTCGCGAAATGTTCCCCAAGATTCCTGAAGCAGACCTGCAGGCCATTGTTGATCATGCGTTCGCAGAGGGCACCAACAGGGTAGGTAATGCCAAGGAGCTCACCTTGGCCCGTAAGGTGCAACTCGCTGTCGTCGCACATATCCGCCACATGTATACAGACTACGATAAACTGCTCAAGACCGACGGCTGGCTAGAAGCTAGGTCTCAAGTCGAGCATGTCTCCCTCGCTAAACTCAAAGAGTGGCGCGACGAGGCTGGCGAGCAGAGCAATGAACTTGAGGAGACCTTCCGTGAGGTCATTGTGCTTGATGATGACGACGATGATGATTCCAGCAGCAGCGGAGCTTCCATGTGTTTTCCAGACGATCGTGAGCAAAGCATGGAGATTGTTTCAAGCCGTGCAAATGCGCAAGATCTACAGCCCGATCTTTACGCAAACTACCCACGTGTTGAGGTACATCAGATGAGGCGAGTACCCAGAACGAATCCGGTCGCTCCACGTTATCCTGTACCTCAGCGAGCAACTCCTTTGTCAGCTTCTTCGCATTCTCAGCTACAGTCACAGCAGTCATTTCAACCCTTTCGAGCATCATTCCAGTCTGAGCCGCGTCTCATCTCTCGTAATGACCCGTACCGTTCCACTCCCAGTCGCTATATCGAGCCGTAAGTCGAGACAACATGCTGGATATCAGATCTCAACTAAGTATTTAGACAAGCAAGTACAACTCAGGCTGGCCCAAACCTGGGAAGTTCACAGCCGATCATGCGAAAGATCAACGGACAGATGTACCAAGTGAGTCTTCGACAGTCAAGCTCAAGTAGCACGACATCAGGTACCCCTTTCCTTACCCTTGTTTGGAGCTGACACAAATAGCTTGAACCCATTAGCCAAACTGTCGGTGATCCAAGGTCCCAGTATGATCCTCCACCTCACGCTGTGGCACGTTGTATGCCAGGATACGTACAGTCCTCATCACCTCGAGTTAGTTCTTTTGACAGATCATCAGCGCGTGCAGGGCGCCCATCAGACCAGGATGTCGCACTGCCTTCGGTTGAGCGTGAAACAGTTGATCTGACTTCGCCCCGGTGTACTACAGCACATCAGCAACCTGTCCAAAATCACGATGTGTCTACCAGGCCATACGATGATGTATACGCATACAAGCGCAAGCAGTTTTCCTATCCTGTCGATGAGGAGAGGCCCTATGCTGAGCCATATACCAAGCGTCTGAGGCCCGTACATCGTGAGGAAGCTTACCGTCATACTTACCAAAACCTACCACCTGAGTTCCATTCGAACCAGCAAACGGGTTACTACAGCGGGTCACGGGGACCACCGCCAGAGCATGTCATTGATTTGACTGCCAGTCTGAATGGCAGAGGTCGTCCTCTACCCTCGCGCTCAGTTGCTGCTGCTGATTCGCGTGGATATGCATATCATCATGAAGTTCCAGCTAGTGAGCCGTCCCGTTCGTACATGTCTGATAATAGGATGTACGAAAGACGTGCTCCTCCAGCTCATGACTACATTCCATTCCAAGACGGACGGCAGCCGTTTCCCGCAAAAGGCGAAGATGTGCGTTATACGAGAAATGGAACCCGCTATGGCGGATGAAAGGCTCTGACGTCTGGCGTTAGCATGATTGGCGGAGTTATTCGGTTTTTCCTTCGGATGATACCCTTTTCCTTCTGTCTGGCGTTCATCTCGTGTGTCTGTCTAGCACACATCTCGAAGAACGCTTGTTCTCGAACCGTCTGCATGTCTCATCGGAGGCCTACATCGTTGGGATCTTGCTCCAGTGCATAGTATAGTGCAAAAGTCTGTTGCACGATGGAACTTGGTTTAACATCGCATGATGAACCGACCATCGGAAAGAGGAGGCGTCGATTGCTGACAGTCTGGCTTGACCCAGGACATGTTCTGTGAAGACAGTCCGCATGTACAATTTTTGAAAAGGTGCCCAGCGATACAGACATAGAATGCGACCATCTCGTACAAAAGCTGCTTTATCCTGTTGCCTATGACTTCTGCGTGTTCGTTCATTCCTTTATTTACTATTTGTCAATATCATACTGACAACTGATGTGATGACATTGGAGAGGATGAGGTTAGATTTCATGTGTAGACTGAGTGCTCAATGTAAGAAGGATTGGTTGCATGGCGTTCGGCATCATGGTGTTAGTTCTAGAAGACGCGGTTGAAACTGCAGGAAGCAGACATGCCTGTCATAAACATGGCGATACCCAAGGTCGCTACGGGCCATGTGATATGTTCCAAGAGCAGACATGGAAAGAAAAACCGGAAATTGGTAATTACTGCAGCGAAACATAAGTTGAAAAAAAAATAGATTATACCAAACCCCTCTGAAAATCAGATGAATTAAAATTATATATTATGTACGTTTTCTTGTGCAAGTGTATTAATTTCGTACGAAATCGGTATCCCTTTTTTTTCCTCATGAGCACCAACCCGCATTAATCCAAAGGCCAATACTCATGAATCCCCTTTTGCGTCTTCCACCTCATGAACCAGCAGCAAAAAGGGAAGAATGCGGTATTGACCGCGGCCCATGCAATCAAGATGCCAAAGTCAAGGCCGAGTCTGGAGTGCAAATCAAAGAGGATGGAGCGGCTGCCTTCGACGACTTGTTGTGGTAGCAAGTGTTAGTTTTGAGTTTAGGTTCATGATTCAAGAAAACGAGAAGGTTAAAGAGGGAAAGAAGGTAAGAAAGAAGGGGCAATGATGGTGGCACTTACTAGAATGCAACGGCCAAGCATAACCCCACCTGTAAAACCCAGGTGCAATCTCAATGTCATAAAAGCTTGTGCTAACATTCGTAATGACCCAGAAGATGAGAAATAAGCCCATCCACGGCATGCCCACCACCATGGCCACGTTCTCGCACGCGAGGCCCAATGCAATCATGCCGAAGAAGTTCAGCATCCAGTAGACGACGAATGTGCCGCTGCCGTATGAAACCGGGTTGCCGGCACTCGAGAGTGTCGGCAGTGTTTCGCTGGTGATGGGGTTTGTGTGGGAGAAGTTGATCTGGAAGGCCAGGGAGACGAAGGAGTAGGCCAACGAGAGCATAAAGTAAGCAGAGAGAGTGGCGCACCAGCGCCAGAGGATGAGTTGGGGGAATTTGAGGGGTGGGTGATTCCCTGGGGTGACGTATTGCATGTGGATGGGCATGTAGAAGGAGAAGGAGAAGAAGGAGATTATTATGAGGTCTGGTGTGCCATTCCGTTAGCTTTGTACACATGAATAGAGATTGAAGAGGAAGAAGGAAAAGAAAGGGGCGCAGGCCACGTACAGATAAGTCCAATGGATACTGCAGGAATAGCAGTGTACGGAAAAAAAGGTCGGAGGTTGTATTCTGAGAAACCGATACTGGGGTTCAGTGCCTGCGGTGTATTCTGCATGTTTGATAGTATCTCCGTGTTGCTACTTGCGTTCTGCAGTACCATCTGTGCCCATTTTTGTCCGACCTGGCTCTGCGCCTGCGTCATGAATTGGCTAATGATCGGGAGCATGAAATCGAACCAATTCGTGTCGTCGCGCGAGTCTTGATACACGAGTTGACAAGCGCCCAGGGGGTCGTAGCTCGCGTTTCCGGTCGCAACGGCAGAGTATAGCAACGCACTGGCATTGGGATTGACAATGATGGCGGCCCAGGCGTCGAAGTTGTACACTGCTTGCCGGACGGCCAGGGGGTCGTTGTTGAAGTCCGAAGCTGGGCGGATGCCCCAGCCGAGAGTTGGCTGATTACTGCTCATTTGTTGCTCGACGAGTTGTGTGATTGTTGGACCGACAAAGGGTGCAGAGCCCGTGTTGTCGTAGGGTGCGACGCCGTCCATGTCCACGACGTAGACGAGCAGGTGGGTGAGTCGGTCTTCCACTTTGAAGAAGACGGCCCAGTATAAAGAGAGGATGGCGAGGATAAACGCCATGAGGAAGGACGTCGTGATGATCCATTTTACAAAGGCACGGTTGCGGACTTGTCGTAAATCCGGGTGCCAGAAGCCTACTGGTTCCATTTCAGACCCGTCTTTCGACTTTTCATCTTTGTTTCCATTTTCGGTTTCGTTGGGCGCCGTTTTCCCACGATTTGTCTCTGGGTATCCATTTGTGCCCTCTTCCGCATTGATTTGGGCTGGCGGTCGGAAGGCGCGTGGCAGGCGGATTCGATTCACCAGCTGTGACATTTGCGACATGATATCACCCGTGGAAAAAAAATAAGCCAAGGAAAAGCTTGCTGCTATTAAGAAAATAAATGGCGGACATTACTTATATGAGATGGTAATTGGACCAGGGAGGTGTGTCCGATGGCACGAAGATCTATGACGTACAGTCATGTTTAGATCGAGCGTGCCGTGGTGACGTTCGCTTTTGCGACATTCTAATTCCATGCTTAGCTCCGCGGGTAGCAAAAATCAGAGCCTAGTGTCCAAGTAGCAACGGTTTATAATTTTCCCAACTACGGCGTATTGACTATTTAAACCTACGGCCTCTGCAACCTCTTTGAGTGTGCAATTTCTCCATTGCTTCCAACAAGCGTCTCCTGCCGAGGCATAACTAGCTCCTCGCATGCTTTGAAATAGCATGTGTGATGCTCCTCCACTATCTCATGACAAAGGAAAAGAAAGGAAAAGGGTATATCGTTCATCACCAGGGGTATATCTGGGAGCAAAGCGCCGCGCCATTCTGATCATCCATCATTCGTCATCCATTAGTGTTTTCTTGTATTTCAAACTCTTCATACCATCTTTGGTCGTTCCTAGCGTTCAATTTTGCATCATCTCGGTATCGTTCGTGGTCGTTGCTCAAAGATCGGGGTCTTCCTCTGTCGAAACCTCTGGTTCGGACAGACACTCGGTGAGTTGCATCATCCGGTTTCTGCAGTGGATGATGAAGATGGCCATTGCGAGCGAGTTCCAGACATCATAACCTTCCTTTGCGAAGTCGAACATGGCAATCAATCGCAGCTGGGGCAGCTCCTTCGTCTCAGTAGGTGGTGCATAGCTGACGAAAGCCATGACGGAATGCGAGGCTGTGATGCCGTACAGTGTAGGAACTTCTGGTACGACTGTGTCGCCACGCTGCTCGGCTTGTTCAATCTGCAAAGCGTCGTGCCACAGCTCGTGCAGGCGACCAAGCTTTTCGATCATCTTCTCCTCTCCAACTGACGGGTGCACATGGCGGGAGAAGGTGACGGTGTGAAAAAGCGGGAGGCGGGCCCAGAGGTGATCGACTCTGCCGTCTTTCATTGCCCACTTAGTGTACGTCTTGACTGCTTTGCCGATGTGAAATGCCGGAGTGCGCTTCGCGCGTGTGTGCCAGGCGTCGCGTACGAAGCCTCCGAGATCAAAGAGCTTGTTAAGAGCGTTTTGCGCTGTTCGCTATTAGTCAAGTCCTTGCCCAAGTCAAGTGTATACATACCACTGTAGTCTGTACCGAAAATAGGCTTAATGAAAGCTTTATCGAGTTTTTCGGTAAAAAGATCTTCGGGCACAGTCTCGAAGTCGTTGATCCAGCTAATAGGTAAGAGGGGCTCAAAGCCGCGCATGCCCAGCTTTTGAAAGAGAAAGACGGCGTCTTCAGACCATCCCGCGTCGCGTAAATCACGACCTTGCTGGTCTCGCCTAATTCTCTCGATCTCACCGTCGATCTTCTTGTGGTGCTCCATGTACGTGCCGTCGTCCACCACCATGGTCTCCTCGTTCGCGTCCCATTCATCTCCTGACGAGCCACCGGTCTTGTCGCCGGTCAAGTCGGGCGAATCTGTCAACAGGGTGTCGCCTTCCAAATCCTCGGAGAGCATAGCCGAGGCAGGTGGAGAGGGAGGCAGAAGCATCGCATAGAAGTCAGCTTGAGGGCTGTCTGACCGAAGCTCCTGTTTCGTAGGGTGCGCTTCCGGGCTCATTTGTCTTGCAGATGGTGCTGCCAAATCCTCGGGTGGAGTTGGGTTCCTGATGGGAATCGCAGGCTTCTTGAAAGCAAAGGGCTTCTCTCGCCTTTGCTGCGTCTTGCGCGGACTCACATAGTTCCACAGGTGACTGGTGATTCCGCGAAGGAACGCCATGATAAAGGTGGAATGAACCGGGAGTGTCGAGCAAGTTGTCTTTGTATGCGCTGTGGTTGGGGGGTTGTTGAGGGGGCTAGCAATGGCTTGCGGTCGTAGCTTTTACCCGTTCCGAGGATTGTTGTTGCGGTGAGAGTGACGGTGAAGCGGACTCGAAATACCCATGCCACGGGACAAGCAGCGCCTTTGTTTCCTGGTGGCCTTGTTCCCTTGTTGGCAACCTTTCACCATCAATTGACAAAGAGGGCGAGAGCGAGGAGTCATTGTGAAAGAAAGAGGCAGCCTCGGTGCTGGCTACTGCAGGGACTCGGGGCTGCCACGCTGTCACATGGTGTCTAGCCGAATATGGCTAGCTGCGCCGGTGGAGGATGCAAGTCGCGGTGAAGATCTTATCAGATGCTGCGGCATCCCCCACCAAATCTTTGGACCCCGCCAAAAAAAAGAGTTTAGAGTCCAGAGTTCAGCGGCGTCTAGACGCGAATCCCCTCTGACCTGCTCACCATCTACGATATACGATATACAATATACAATAACGCAGAATGGCAGTTGCCGAGCAAGACACGCAGGTGCCAACCCTTTGCAAGATTCTCACCTCGGAATCTGAGCCACTCGCCCGCCGATTCCGTGCTCTCTTCTCCTTGAAGCACCTTGCAGGCCTGCAGCCACCCAATGCGCAGACAGTCCCTGCCATCGAGGCCATCGCCGCCGCCTTTTCATCACCGTCGGCTTTGCTCAAGCACGAACTCGCTTATTGTCTCGGCCAATCTGGACACGATGCTGCTATTGCGCCCTTGAGGGGCGTCTTGGAAGACAAGGAGGAGGATTCCATGTGCAGGCATGAGGCTGCCGAGGCACTGGGCGCATTGAGTGACAAGGGCAGTTTGGACTTGTTGCGAGCGTTGCGTGACGATGCAAACGAGGTGGACGTGGTGCGTGAGACTTGCGACATCGCAGTGGAGCGCATAGAGTGGGATCATGGGTTGCAAAAGGGGCAGGAGAAGTTGAAGAAGAGGTGTGTTTGTATCGATTCTGTATTACATGCGCAGCCTAACCCGTGTCTAGCGACTTCACGTCCATCGACCCTGCGCCACCACTACCACAGGGTGCCGAGAAGCCATCGATACCGGAACTCGAAAAGACACTGCTCGACACATCGCTGCCATTGTTTCAGCGCTACCGAGCCATGTTCGCCCTGCGCGACCTATCCTCGCCGCCAGATCTTCCGACCGCTGTCCCAGCTGTGCAGGCACTTGCTCGTGGCTTCAGCGATCCATCAGCTCTCTTCCGCCACGAGATTGCGTTTGTCTTCGGACAACTCTCGCACCCCGCATCCATCCCCAGTCTGACAGAGGCACTGAGCAACACAAATGAGGCGAGCATGGTCCGACACGAGGCCGCAGAAGCACTGGGAAGTTTGGGCGACGAGGAAGGCGTGGAAGATACATTGCGCAAGTTTTTGAATGATCCCGAGCAAGTTGTGCGAGACAGTGTGGTTGTAGCGCTCGACATGGCCGAATTCGAGAAGAACGGGGAGGTTGAATATGCCATTGTACCACAAGCTGTTGTGGCTTAACGGAATAAGTAGTACTGCATTGCATGCATATGGCGTTTGGGTTACATAGAAATCGATGGCCATCATAGGTACCAGTTCAGTTGTTCGTGTTCCATCTGTAAAATATCAATCAGCATCAGCGCAAACTTTGGTTGGGCGCAACATACTTGTGACCACACTCGCACTCATAGAAGACTGTCGTTCCTTCGTCGGCGCTTCGCAATTGCTGTGTGTAGTATCGCACCTGCTCCCTTCCGCACTTCTCGCATGGATGATTGATGATACTAGTAGTCTGCACGTCCTCTTCGGAAATAGTCTGCACCTCAGATCTCTTTGCGCGCAGCGACGACGGGAATGCGGTTGGCTTAGAGACAGTGACGACTGTCTTCGAAGATGTATCTTTGTTGTGAGCTCCGCATACGCCGCACGTTAGTACTACATTCTGCTGCTGCTGATTCCCAACGGATCCATCGAGCAGATTTCCGCAGTCAGTACAGAAGACGAGCGATCCTGCGAAACCTTTAGTATATATACATCTTGCATGTCATTCTTGCAGAGCCAATACTGACCGATGGCAGACATGATGGTTGAAGTATTGTCTTGAGGCTGGGGCGCTGAAGTCTAGAATCCAGAAAAAAGTCACAGGGAATCAGTCGCGACTTCCGCGAGCCGCAGCAAGCTAGCACCAAAGCGGCAGGCGGTGAGAACGCGTCGGCACCGATGTCACCACCAATCGATCCAACATGCTTTCACTCAAGCCCTAGCGATTACAACAACAACAGTGCGACGCCCCGAGCGCATCGCCTGTTTGCATGAAGGACACTTGGAGTGAAGGACCGGCTGCCGAGACGATGCGCGCCCAAATGACAAGATAACGAACAATCCACTTACATCTACCATCCTCACCACGAACTGGCACTTCGACGCTGTCCCACGCCTCCAAGTCAACTGCACAAGCGAAACCGCAATGAACGGCAACTGGCATAATATTAATGGAGGGGGCCTTCCGATCCGAAGGCCTCCTCCAACAGTGGATGAGGCCCTCCCGTATTCGCCTTTTACCTCGATCATCCCCTTCTCCCCGGGTCAGTAGTTCTGCTTCACCTACGAGTCTCGCTCGGCTGTCGCCCTCTCGCCTTTACCTGTCTGGCCCAAACTAATCATTCGATAGATATCATACCCTTTCCCATCGCCGAGCCTCCTACACCATCTTCGACGCTAAGTTCAGACCAGCAAAAGGCTGCAAAGAGGGCAGTGGCTATCTTGAACGACGAAATCGAGGGCCAATCGACCGCTCAGCACCTACATGAGACGCTCAATCAGCTACGCAATCTTCTTAATCGCGACAAACTTCCCGAATAGTGAGTCTATGTCACAGTAGGAATTAAGAGCCGCCTCTAACACGCCCAGTCACTTTAAGCCAATGCCTCAACTAGCAACCCCTCCGCCAGATCGCCCTGTCAAGAATACCAATGGAGATGCATCTAAGTTCACGCCCGAGCTAAGCCCGTTTGCGCGCATGCTTCTGAAGCAGACCGATGTGTCGTTTACGAGTAGGTCTCCATATCTTTTTGGCACGACCTCTGTTGACACACACACAGCATCGAGCACCAGCACGCTCATATCGCCGAGCAAGGAGCAAGTTCCTGCAAGACCAGCGGCCCATTTGCA
>Ga0265797_10006677_pt1 | contig 16169 bp, 20 predicted proteins | sample P2T30metagenome_FD_192433 | JGI IMG/M metagenome (GOLD analysis project Ga0265797, IMG submission 192433) | Plant litter microbial communities from East Loma Ridge, Irvine, California - P2 T30 | ecosystem: Environmental > Terrestrial > Plant litter > Unclassified | place: USA: California... | reverse complement strand
TGCAGGACAATTCAGGAGAAAGCCGTGAAGAAGAGCTATCAATCGAGCTATCTGTTGCTAGAAACTATCGATGTTACATGATGTGGTGATTTAATGAAGCTGCGAGGTTGGATTTGTTGGTGGTATGGACTTGGGAAGGCACAGAATTTTACGACTTCATAATAATAATACCAAAACCTGCACAGAATGTATGTGCCACTCTGAGCGACGAATTCATCATTTGTATCGTGTCTACGGGTTGCAAGATTGTACCTTAGCCGAATCCTAAATATTTGAAAGATTGAAGACCGCCTCGACATAAATATAGCTAGACCAATCGAGCACTCGTACTTCGCTCGGTCACTACTATTGATCAATGTGACCTATACGCTTCTTACGTAACGGAAGGTCATATTTAGAGGCTAGAGAAAGCAGTCGCTGTATTGCTAACATGGATGTGTTGCAAGTCTTGTCGAATGCGCTTCATCGCCATGAGTGGGAGGATTCAAGATGACTGCATCAACGGAAAAGTCACCGGACTCGCAGATAGTACCTTCAAATATCAAGAGTATAATCCTATCATATTGCATCTAGATTTTGTATTAAAAGAACCTCTCGATCAAGCAAGCGTCGGTCGGCGAACTTGACTGAACACATCGTTACCCTCCTACTCACTGGCAGAACAACCGAGATGAGAACTGAGGACACTGCAAGCCCGAACACGAAGGTCTGTCTGTCAAACAAGTAGCGAGTTGACGGCGGTTTTACACCATCTTGATATCTCCCAGTCATCCAGTTTCTCTACTGTCCCAGCGCAGCCTCCAAGTAATTACCACTACTCCTGGCCGACAAGAAAGCAGGGAACCATTCGTCTGGAGACTTTGGCATGAGAGACTACACGAGAGGCCTAGTGGTTGGCGTCCTCGGTGGCTATCCTATGGAAGTCGAGGTGCGTGATAAATGTGGGAGTGCATTGGGTGTGATATGTATGAATGCTGAAGGGTCGAAGAAGCAACGTGATGCGACGACGTTATTATAAACTCCAGATCCTGAGTCGTCCGGACACTCGAGGGTAGGATCAGGATCTTGGAGGAGGCGATGTGGCGCGTGAATGAGGAGGGTAAATGGGAGGTGGCGAATGTCCTAATTTATAGATCCAAGGCAGGCGATATCCTGACCTGTCATGACTCTTTGCAGTTGCGTGTTACAAGAGGCGAAGTGCATTGGTCAGCCAGGCGGGTGGCGCGGGTTGGATCTCATGCATGTGGTGATGGACTAATAGTGCAATCTAATCGATGGTATCTTGGCTGCAGCACATGTGCATTACTCAAGCGTGCTGTAGAGACACACCAACCACGATCACGCCTCCTATGCCACTTCGGGACATCGCACAGCCGGGGCGATCCCGCAGACCTGGACTGCGGAGTAGTGAACAATGGTGGTGATGATTGCCAGGGGTATATAAGCTGAATGAGAAGCGAGCTACGCGAGGGTTATGCGTCTGAGGATGTGGTCGGTTGGTTAGATGGTTGAAAAAGCCATCAAGACATGGTCTAGTAGGTTCAAGTTCGAGCCTTCATCAAATGTCCAGATCTCTCGATATCATCCGCTCGTGCTATTCTTCCTCTGCGTGAGATCTGGCAATAATGGTCGAAACGCCGAGATAGGGTAGGTCTCGGAAATCACCGAGTCATCAAGACGAGACAGCCTCGACCGTGACAGGAAGTCATGTATAGTATGCGACGATAGGATGGCATCACAGGTCCGGGATGACGACGAGCGAGATCGAGTGGCCAGAAAAACTCGCGATATGCGCCACGAGAAATTGACGAACCTGACAGCGCGGCAGAGTCGAATGTCGGCGATGGTAGGGCGGCAGATAGATGCGAGGCGCGATCGAAGAGAGGTAGGTACAGGTACTTGGTATGCAGTATTGCATGCTAGGTGTAGTAGACATGCGCGGCCACGTCACAATTTGAGATGTTTGTTCTGAGTACTGGATTCTGCATACCGTTAGTTGGAAGCTGTTGATATGCTTCTACCTACTACTCGATCAGCCCCAACGCCTGCAGTCGGCAAGCCGAAGCGGGCTCTGATGGGCGAGGGTCGCCGTCGCGGAAATCGGGTCCGAGAAGAGATATCGGGGGTCGAGGTCGAGAGCGTTTGACGGCGTCGCCAACGTTGTAGTAGTGTGATCCAGATTCTTCCGATCCGTCTCTATAGAAGGAGTGAGATATGCGTTCGGATTCGAAAGCTCTCAAGCCGCGGGCCGGTGCCGCTCGTTCGATCAGACCCGGCGGGCGGGCGTCACTTGCATTTAGTCACGTGATAGGCACTTCACACAACCTCGGAGTTACCTACTTATCTTGATTATCCTGGGTCTGAGTATCTGGACCGAGAAGCATTCAATGTCGACAGTTATTCTCCCACTGGTAATCAACGACTCAACGTCCATCAAAACGTATCGCCGTTTGTTGGTTGTCAGGCTGTACAATAACGCTTTCTGGAGTGACTGGCAGATACCCCCGGCAACGTACGATCGACCAATAGCACGACCGGGGGATATCGTTCCGCCGTGCAGGGGAACAAGCTTTCATGCACGACACGAACGCGGACCGCAAGTTTCCATACTCCTGGCTATATGTTATGCGCCCCTCTGCATCCTCCAAGGCTTCGCCCCGCTGGTCAACGCGCACTACTCCATTCGGCATCTGATTCTACATGGTGTATCTCATTATGCGATGTCCGCTCATGCTCTAGCGACCTTGCCAGCGTCTCATCAGGTGGCGAGCCCTCGCTTCCATGCGGACTCCCATGTTTGCAGAAGATTGCCGGCAAGCATACCCTCTCGACGTTAAAGCGGCTCTGCGCCTCACAGACCGGAAGCAGGTCCAGTTGCAGCTGTCAGCCTGTCATCGTGCAAACTCGAGAGTCAATCTGGTGAACTACGCAAGGGCCGTCTGGGCAGTGGAGGACTGCAACGGTCTCGCTCAGCGCCTCCTCACTACTACCACTGGTGCATCTGGGTCTTGAACATCACCCCCATATGTGCCTCGACATAAGCATCAAATCACTATCCCCCTCTCATTGCCCTATCTGCAATTGGTAGAGATCGTTCACGCCGTTGGACCCTTGCACCGTTGTGCCCACCCGCCCACAGAATGGATCTCGGTCCGCTTCAAGCACATCCACCTCGATCTTTGTGTCCACATCACTACTGCTCTTGTTGGTATTGGGAAGATGCTTCCTTGCATCACTGGTGAGATGGGGCAAGACATGCTTCCGTCTTCTCGCAGCGAACCCAAGCCCCCGGAGCAGTGGGATCGCCTCCCCGAAAGGCATGGTGGCAAGTAGAATGGTTCCCACCCGATCGGAGCAGAGACCGCTGACGACTGTCCGTGACACTCTCTTGGAAGCACATATAGCCTCATCTGTGCTGCCCTGTCTGGTTGTTCAATGTCTCACTCCTGTCGCTCGTGAACCCCATCCTCGCTCCGCCCCCGGCACGTTCCTTAACAACGCTACGCACGTTCTCGTAAACGTCGAAGAACCTCGCCTCCTTCATCTTGTCCTGTAGTCCCCGTTCTGCGCTGTTTTGCCCTTTGATTTCCTCAATCCAACCTCATCTGGCCCTGGCTCCTGTTGGTTTCGAAAAGGATCGCCAGGACTCATCCTTACATCGCCATGTCGGAGGCAACGGGAGAAGACAATGTTGGTTACAAGGTGGTGGCCGCGACTGTGGTGGCACTCTTCCTGTCCTTCGCGGCAGTGATCATGCGGTTCATCGCTCGACGCTACCAGGGAATGAGGACCTATTGGGAGGACTGGTTCATCTACGCAGGCCTCGTGTGCAAACTCGGCATAGACATTGGTGGAATCATGCGTGAGTTGAAACGATACATCTGTTCCGAAGCAAGACTGATCAAAATACAGTGCTGAACAATGGCCTTGGACAACATCTCAACACGTTGACACCCGAACAACTGATCACTTTCGCAAAGGTAACGCGCCCTGTCGGTCTATGGTGGCATGATCCTTTACTTACACAATGATACAGACGCAGTACTCCGGATCGTTCCTCTACCCAGCTTGCATCACATTTGTCAAGCTTTCAATCTTGATGCAGTATCGAAGATTGTTCTCCCATCACTCGCGGAACTTCCACTGGCAAATCAATGTCCTCATCACGATTGTCGCTGTTTGGGGCGCTGGCATCATCCTGACCGCATTCTTCCTGTGCGTGCCAATGGAGAAGAATTGGCATCCGATGGTTAAAGGGACATGTATCCCGATCATACCGTTTTACTATGGCCTCCAGATTCCGAACATAATCACGGACCTTCTCATCATAGTCGTTCCTATCCGGGAAACTTTACGCCTGCAGCTCAACAAGAAGCTAAAGATTGGAGCGATTACCATGTTCGCACTGGGAATCATCACCCTCGTATTCGACATTGTTCGACTCGTGGCTCTGTTGGAGCTTACCGCCCCAGAGAAGATGGCCGATTTCACTTGTGAGTTTTCGCCCAAATAACTGAGCAAGACTTACTGCCTTGTGCGTAAAGCAAGAAGAGCCAAGCTGACCGTAGCTCTGCCGACAGACAATATTATCGACGTCGCCGTTTGGACAACTATCGAGCCCACAGTGGCAATTGTCGCAGTCTGCATCCCAAGCGTTCGCACTCTCTACCGACGTAAGCGCCAGTCTTCACACTACACGGACGGCAGCACCACAATTGGCAACAACTCTTCCATCCGCGAACTCAAGTCTTCCACCAACGAATCGGACGTCGAAACCGCCGACATGTCCAGCCCGGTCGCAGCAGCGACTCCAGAAGCCCAGGAACACTGGCCGCCCGTCTCGATGCTATTGGAATCAGAGCGACCATTCCAGCGATTTGAAGAATTTGATCGAAGGCAGCGCAGCTAAGGATACTTTTCTTTTGTTCCTCACACTAGTTTCTTTTTGTTTTTGTTGGAAGCCCAAAGGGTTCAGGATGGTCAGGAAACTTGGACTCGAAGTGGTACTTCACGATACCATAACGACTTGATGAGGTGGATTATTGAGCCGCCGCCAACCCCCATAATTATTGCGTATACCCTTCTTTTGAAAGCAAATAGGATACATCAAGCATCATAACAGGATACACTCGCTATCAAATTGCTACGCCAGTTGTTTGTGGAAGGCAAGGATGTTTAATGTGAAAGTTGGAATATAAGAATGTCGTAAGCTATGATCGCAATTGTATGACCATCTCTGCTTGGAATCGAGTTGAAGCACATACTTGAATTCACAGTGTAATCAAGTACTGTAAAACCGCAGTTGTGGCGGTCGTGAAGCAAGGAATCCAATCCTCGAATGTTGCTGCAAGCTCCAGCCGAGAGCTCTCCACCCGCAATGTCCACCAAGTCACGACCAACCGTCCATACTTTTCGCGGATCCAATGCACGGAAACATTCATAACCCTGCATCCTTCGTATCGCACCCTGCGCTATAGGGCAATCGCTCAGCGCAATGGCCAAAAAGAAGGCCACCGCGGCGCCCGAGCAGTTCGCCGGCTCTAGCCTCATCATTTGCAGGAACAAGTAAGTACGTGCAGTGTTTCTTCTTTCGCAGCCCTTCAATACTTCAAGACTCTTAGAGCCCAGGCTCGATACCGCACTCTCAGCCAGCACTACTCTAACAATGGCTATAGGCACTGGCGCTACATCTCATCGTTCCATGGACCATGGCTCCAACTGCCGCCCGAGATATTGTCTTCACTCGCACACCAGAACTATACCATGCCCGCTCCGCGCCTGATCGATCCCTCCGTCTTCTACGACATTGTCAAAATTCGCAAGGCTGTCGACGAAGCGTCGCAGGACTCTGTGCGCGCCAGCAACGGCGTCGCGACCAATGCGACAAACAATGGCGGGCGCATGGATATGTTCGGCGCGCCGGGCGGAGGCACACAGCTGAGCAAAGAGAGAGTGTTCAAGATCCGCCAGAAAGCTGTGCGATTGCTTGGGCAAGCTTTTGAACTGGACGAGGTCGCTGCAAGCGTGGCCACGATGCAAGCGACGAGTACAGTGGAAGATGTTGGCGCACATGTCTTGCGCAGAGAGCCGAATAATGCTGGTGCGTCTCGTGTGAAGAAGAGGTATCATCAAGGGTTGGGTTGACAAGTGCGCGAACATGCAGATGCGAAATACGTGCACTTCTTCCACGAGAAGATCCCTTCTCGCGCCATGGAACACTATACGCCTCTAGACCCGCTCGACGAAATCATATCCTCGCTACCCATGGAACAGCAAGCACCGCCCTTGCGAACGCGAGCTCTGGTGCAGATCTTCAAACGGCAATGGGAAGGTGCGATCTTGGATTTGACCATGGCTTTGCGAATAACAGAGGAGATCCGGCGATCGCATAAACCGGATCAGCAGCAATTGGTACTCGCAAGCAAAATGCGTGAAGAGCAGGAGACTTGGAATAAAGGTCATCGCGATTGGAGAGCTGTACAACAGTTGAAAGATGAGGAACAGCCGAGCAGTTTGGAGAAGCAATTGTTGTTCAATCGAGCGGGAGTTTATTTGACGCTTGCCTGTCAGAGCGTGCACACAGCCTTGGACGGGCTGAAAGAGTATCAGGAAGCACAAGCGAACGGTGATGCTAACAAGCTGGACGCACACGCGCAGGACATCAGGCTGGACGCAAGGAAGAGGGTGAAAGGATTTGCAAAAAAAGCTATAAAGGATTACATGGCTTTCGTGGGACACTTCGACTACACTCCCGGACTTTCTTTCGAGATCACAAACGAGATTATGCGTCGCGTCCACGATCTTGCGAACGGGAACAGAACGCAGACGCCTTTGCCCAAGAGTAGACTTGTTGAGGTCAACGCCAGCGACGACGAATCCAGCCACAGTGATGGAACTGACGGCAAACATAATGACAGCAATGCTTTGGTGAAACATCAGGACTCCAAACCCGATCCGTTCGAATTAGGGGAGGACGGGTGGCCGAAGTTCCCAACTCCCAAGATCCACCCTGTCAGCGCTCTCTTCGCAGAGAAGCCTCCGACGGGTCTCCCTCCTTTCCCGGACACAGACAGTAAGAGTGATGCTCACGCCAACCAACCACTGCACAATGCATTCGGCTCTCGCGAAGCTGTCACGTACCATCCGTTGATGCTGGACGCTCTGCACTCGCTCCTTCTTGCCCACGCCTTGATGCAGACAAGTCCGACCGAACACCTTCGCCACGCGCACAATGTTGCTCGTCTCGTACGCATCGCAGATGGGTATCCCTTGTTCCAAGCCGCTCGCAGTCCGGCGCGGGCTGACTGGATAGAGGTCCTGAGGCGAGCCAACAACTGGATTGGCCTCAGCGTGCCCTGGCAGAAGATGTGCGCACCAGCTCCTTTGCCAGATGAAGCAGGCGGCTGGGCAAAGGAAAGCTCATCATCCTCTCCGACATCTTCATCGCCAACATCGAGCGATGCGCTCTGGACAATTAAGCACCAGTCGAGCTTTAGTGGAAAGGAAGAGACGCCGGACCAGAAGCGAGAGCGCATCAAGCAAGAGAGCATTATCGATGCCCTCTCAGACGACCGCGTAATCGACGAAGAAAGCTTCCAGCGCGCTGTCAGGGCACGCGAGCGCCGCGCGATCGAAGACGAGGAAGGCCTTTCTGGACCTCTGAAAGACAAGCTGCCCACGAATCCCGCAGAGTCCACCGGAACAGCAAATGGCCAAGAATCCAAACGCAGGGAGCAAAACGAGAGTGAAAAAGAGCAAGATTATCCTATCAGCACGGATCGCGCGGAGGCGATTGCTCGTTGGATCCGAGAGGCGCCCTTGTCGATGGGTGGTAACAAGAAAAAGAGGCCCACGAAAAAGAACAAGAAGCCTGTTGTGTGCGCTGGCTCTGCGGTGCCTGCCAATGGTGTCAACGGCGATGTCGCTGAAGGGATTTCGGGGATGAGCTTGAATGCTACGACTTAAGGCCCACAAGAACGATTTAAATGTGCTGTGGTGGGATACGATCGCTAACGGTGATACCTGCTAATTGTCAATCATTCCGCCTGTGTCTTGCATGGTTCATGATTTTCATTTTCCTGCTTCGTAATATATCGTGATGTGCTTCTACCCTGCTTACGCAACGCCCCTTGAATGCATCCGTGACAATGAAATGTTGTATTTGAAGAAAAGCAGAAGACAGGTGGGTAAAGAACTCCCGCGCCATGATCCGTTACCCGAGAAGATAGAACAAGAAAAACATTACACTCTCGCAATGTTCTCATGCGCCTAGACGCGCTTCGTGCCTCTCCTGTCTAACGCGCAATTCTTTGATGACTTTCTATACCAGGAATCAGTGCTGTTAATACCTCTCGATAGCGGCGACTTGGAACGACATACTGTCGTTCGATTCCACCTGTGTGTACTTACAGCGAGAGCTTCGGGATTCACTCCATTTTCGATCAGGGAGACGCAATAGCTGAGGGATTGGCGGTCAAGATCGGTGTTCTTTTGCGCATCGTTAGCGGGACCTGCACTGGCAAAGGCGAAGCATGGACAGAAGAATCGAATAAATGGGTTTAGTCGGTTCTTGAACGTACGAGTAGAGTGGAGATTTCGTGGAGGATGTCGATTGTTTCCCGAGCCGCTCTCTTCTTGGCTTCTGGGTCGCTGGCCACAGATCCTGCGGGATTGGGTGGCATTTTGGTCGGTGGTATTTGGTATCGGAGAGACGTTGTTGTGTGACTTTCGCTCGTGTGGTTGCTGTTGCTGGTTATGGGGTAGAGGAAAGCCTGAGTACCATGGCATGGTAGGTACAGTACACTCTTTAGAGATGCAGGAAGCTCCTTATCTTGGCGATGCAATCATATACAGCCAATATTTATAGAGCTCAGCATCCATAACAAGCACACACCACTTCCACACTTCGCTCCCTTAACGCCTTCGCGGTCGCTTCCCGTCGGCTTCACTTCTCACAAAGTGTATCAATCGGATATATAGCTCGCAGGCGGGCTGATACGTGAGGCGTTGGCTCATTATGCAAACTGGCTAGAAAGGTCTCTATCCGCCTGAATTCCCTGGCATCTCTCACCGACACTGAACCTACGAAATGGAGGACTTCCCAAAAGAATACACGCAGCATAACCTGCCCTTGGTCCTGCTTTCTGGCCTTGGGCTGGGAGATGGTGCTTTGCAAGACTCTAAACAGTCAAGTGGTACCAGACTGCTCATCAATACTCCAGAATGCGAGGGTGAAAGGGTACCTCAATTGCTCGATCAGTTCATCAAACGAGATGGCGCCCTTTCGGCGTGGAATGCTGGCGCTTTACCCGGCCCTGTTGGATCTATAAAGTATCGCATGAAACCTATTGGAAGGGTAGGTATGCCTTCGTTCTGGGTATAGTCAAGATTGCCAGTATTAATCGAGTCACAGACTCATACTCTGCCGGCAAGGAAAGCAGCGCCACTCGCACAATCACCATCCCCTGAAGATGCAATCAATCGACCTCGGAGTCCGTCGAAAAGTGCCGAGCTGCATTCGCCGCTGTCGCCATTATCTCCTGGTTCTCCGATCTTCCCAGACGGCATCTTCACACCGTCATGGCTCACCAAACACCAGCATCAGATCCCTGCCGCGTTCGTCGCTTTCTTCGACATCAGAGCTGGCGAAGAAGCCGCTGCTGACGACCAGATCAAAGCAGACATCAACTCTGTGCGGGCAGCCCTTAGTCGCTCTGGCTTCAAGACGCGCTTTGCAGCCGTCCTTCTTAGCGACAAGAGTATCCTCCATGCAGCCGAGCTTGAAGACCGCTTAGCGAGCATTCGACGTACTACGAGTCTGGATTCGAAGACGGGACTGTACTTCATGCCGCCAGTCTCTTCTCAAGCTGAGATGGGTGCTTTTGTTCAGGGTGTGCTGACCACTCTGCAACCCTCCGTCGTGGAGTACTACAGGGACCTCACCAAACACGCGCGCCGCAAGAAAGCACGTGGATCTATTCCCACCACAGTCTCGGTCCTATCTTCTCAATCCCTGTCGAACGTGGGATGGAATGCCAGATATGAAGCCAAGCAGGGCATCTTTGCAGAGTTCCGTCAAGAAATGGACGTCGCAGAGCGCCACTACTCACAAGCAATCGAAGATCTCTTCAACCCTGAGGGAGTCTTTGAGACTACTCCAAGTTGGCATCCAAGATGGAACGAGGCGAGACTACTGTCAGACATACTCGCGATGCGCGTGATTCGATGTCAGCTGTGGAACAGCTCGACTACGGGCGCTTCACAGTCCTGGTCAAATTACAGATCACGCATGAGAGACCTCATAGATCGTCGAGGCAAAGGTGCACAGACGTACGGCTGGGAGGCTTGGGAGTCTCGTTGGGCCAAGATCATGGCAGAGCTCACCCGTCGCGCAGATTTGCCAGCTCTGAGAACTCAGACGAAGCACCCACTTGAAGGATCGAACAAGGCGGAATCGACAAGTCTGCTGCCCTACGCTCTACCCGAGAGAGCCTTTTCGGCGATTGAACGGCTACCACCCTTTGACCTTCTTCACCATGCGGGGTACTGGCTTCGTCTGGCGCTAAACGGCACGAGAGCGCGTTGGCAGCGGTCGCTCGCCATTCCTGAAGAGGACCGCACATCGCCTGATGGATCGCCAGCATCCGCCGTGGCCAAGAGAGCGAGGGCTTACGATACTTATCTCGTCCCTCCTCCCCACAAGGAATACCCAGGCTCGGGTGGAGAAGGCTTTGATCACATTGCCGCCATTCAGCAATTGTCAGACCTCTCTTGCAACGAATTCAAGGGCAAGGGGCAGATGCGACTGAGTGAGAAAATTCGGCTAAACACTGGGAACGATTTGATCGAAGCTGGACGTTTCGAAGATGCGCTTGGTCAGCTTACACCTCTTTGGGAAGAATGCACGTGGCGAAACGATGGTTGGTATTCGCTCTACGAAGAGCTACTGCATCAGCTGCACAAGTGTGCTGTCAGAGTCCAGAAAGACCCACAGCTTATTCTCGCAGCGACGTGGGAGCTTCTGGGTGCTGAGCACACGACCGAAGGAAGCAAGATGCTTGACATTAGGCATTGTCTTGACGATTTCGAATCGGACGTTGTGTCTGTGCTGTGCAAAGATCGTCAACGTCTGAGTCCCATATCGCTCAATTTTGCGTTCGCGAATAAAGAAGCGTTTGCAGGTGAACCACTCAACTGCCAGCTTGTGTTGACCTCCAATGTTCGGGGCAGTACTGAGCCGCTTGTACTGTCCACAATCAAGCTTTCCATCGACGCTGTCAGGCCTGTCGTGATCTCACACGATGAAGGCCTATCTGCGTGCCGCGCAACGAGCCTGTCTCTCAACAATGCCGACGAGACGCTTAGCGGAGATGCCAATCTTACTCTGAGTCCACAAGAGACTCGAGTGTTCAACTTTGCTTTGACGTTCAGAGAAGCACAGTCTGTCAAACTACAGGAAGCCACCGTTTCATTGGTGACCGAAAACTTCACCATCCACCACAGCTTCCAGGACGAAATGCTCATCCAGACTTCCGTGTGGCTATCTGAGCTTGACCACCAGCTGGTACCAGGCAGCCTGTATCGTGAAGAGACAACCGTCGTTGATGTACTGCCTAAGCCGCCAAAGATCCAGATTCTGCTCCACGGCCTCCATCAGCAATACTACATTGGCGAAAAGGTCAATATGGAGCTCGAGCTTGTCAACGGTGAAGCAGACGTGGTGCAAGGTACTATTGGACAAGCTGTTGTCGCCCAGGACGACATCGTTCTTCATTCGCAATTTGGGACATATGAAGGAGCGTCAGACACCGACCCAGACAGAACATCCAGGGTGGGTGCTCGCCAGGACCTGGGCGGTCTTCAGCCGTCCGCCGTCAAGAGAATTGAGCTAAGCATCGATGCACCAACGGAACCATTACTGCATACACTCACGATTGACGTAGACTACACTTTGGCTTCGGAACCGGACACTCCGCTCAAGAAGTCTGTAGTAGTCGAGTTGAGCTACGTAGCACCTTTCGAGGCCAAGTTCAATTTCGGTCCTTTGGTCCACACCGACCCGTGGCCCAGCTACTTCGATCCGGCATTACTGTCCCCTTCAGACGACCCGCCATCTGGGATCCCGCAGCGCTGGAGGCTCGGTAGCCAGGTCACGTCTATCGCTTCTGATAGTATCATTGTTGAAGGTGCAGAGATAGTAATCGATCAAGTCAACGACGACGCCGACTTTAGAGTGCTTGAGTCAAGCGTGGACAAAGTGCACACTGTGGCACCAAGCGCCAAGTTTGACAGATCTTTCCAAATATCGACGCAGAAATTGTCTCTTGACGATCGACGACCTACCATTCTGGAACTCTCCTTGGCCATCACCTGGAAACGCACAACGGATTCTACGCTTTGCATAACTAAAGTCCCTGTCCCACGCCTCAACATCCCATCATCGGAGCCCCGAATTCTCTGCGTCGCTTCCCAATCGGATGACGATATGACGGATATGGTCCTGAAATACTATCTGGAGAATTCCTCGATGCACTATCTTACATTTGCTGTCACCATGGAGGCAAACGACGATTTTGCTTTCCAGGGTCCGAAGCACACCACTCTCAGCCTTGTTCCCTTCAGCCGTCACGAGCTCGCATACAGTCTGCTGGTGCATGGCAGCAGCGAGGAAACTAGTCAGCCCGGCGAATCAGGCCGCTGGGTCTGGCCGGTCTTGCAGGTGGTCGATTTGTACTATCAAAAGACGCTGCGGGTGCTGGCTGCTGGACCTGGTGTTCGGGTTGATCCTCAGCGTGGTATTGGTGTTTGGGTGCCTGCAATGAAGGCTTGAAGCGTACCGCTCATTCACGTTATGCAAGAGCAAGAAGTGACAGAGCACGTGACCTCGTGTACTGGGCTGCTCCACTTTTATCGATGATCTAACTGCGGAAGTGCCCCGCCCCCGACTTGGTTCCAGACACACCAAACATACATCAACGATGGATGCCGAAGCACAAAAGGCCAAGTTTGCCATTCATTCGGCATGCCGAGAAGGACAGAGTATGATTCATTGATATCGGTCGACATCTGAGCAAATGCGCTAATCAGGTGTCCAGCAAACCTCGCAGAGTCGCTCTTGAACGCCGACCCAAAGCTCATCTCACGCCGCGATGACGATGATCGCCTACCTCTTCACTGGGCCGCCTCATACAACCGTCTACCGATCGTCGAACTGCTGGTGGAGCGCAAAGGCTGCGATGTCGATGCTAAAGATGGGGCTGGGTGGACTGCTCTCATGATGGCTTCAAGCGTCAAAGACGCTGACGCTCTAGTTGACCTTTTGCTTGCGAAAGGCGCCGATGTGGACGAGAAGACGAACAACGGACAGACAGCTCTACACTTCACCGCATCGAAGTCCAATCTCGACACCGCGAAGAAGCTCATCGCGCACAAAGCCTCGGCGCGAGTGAAAGACAAACGAGGACAACTGCCGCTGCATCGTGCGGCCGCGGTGGGAAATGTGCCGATTGTTAAGCTTATGCTGGACAACAAGAGCCCGGTCAATGCGACCGACATGGATGGATGCACGGCTCTTCATCATGCGATTGCAGAAGGCAATGGGGATACGGCCGTGGTCCTGTTGAAGGCTGGCGCTGAAACAGACAAGAAGGATCGCGACGATAAGCTGGCTATAGAACTGGCGCCGGATGCAAAGGTGCGGGACTATATTATGAAGTATGCTGACGAGGAAGGGATCGAGATGAGGCCTTCTTGAAGAACTCTCCAGGCCTGGCGGAGAAGCTGTTCGCAAACAATATTGTTGTCTTCACCTCCCGATTTAGCCTTGACGCTGCTGCGCTTGTTGCTCCTGTGAAGAATACCTATTTTCCCTTTGATGTACATGTTCCTAACTAGTACTGAGCTAGGCCTCTTTGGCCTCTGTGCTTTGCTCAGCTGCCAAGACATGCGAACGTCAGACATCGTTCAGCTGAACTCCTAACACATATTAGCAGATACAATGTAATCTTCTTGCGGACCTCGATGGTTCGATATTCGGCATCTGGCCTTAGCTCCTACAACTTGTCATTACTTTCTTACAACTGCTTGCCCTACTCCACCAGAGGCTTCCGATGCTGACTAAAGCCTCCAATGAAGCAACTCGAATTTATCAGCGTGACAAGCTCTGATGTCGCAGCTGGCCTCGACGCTGGCGCCTTAGGCGTTGATAAGAGCTCTCGTCGGCGCATACGAGTCCAGGTCATGAAAGATTTCCGGCGCAAAGAGAAGAAACAGCAGCGCATCATACCATGTACGACAAACCCCTCTACAATGTGCCTTCGACGTCTTGACTGATCGGAAAAGTATGCAAGGAGATAATCCATGAGAAACCAGATCGAGGACAGCAATCGATTGCGGTCCAGGAGCCCCCAGTACTGTTGGAACTTCACCCCCCAAACATATGGCGGTCCTCACTTGAGTTGTCCTTGATACAAGACCATGGCTATCCCTCCCCTCACCCTTCAATGCTGAGCAGCAACATCCCAAAGTACTTTGCCCGTGGTAAGGCCCCTGTCAACGCGATTTTCGACGCCTTGCTCCTCCTGCATGTTGGCTCTACTCTCGGAGACAAATGCCTGTTGCTCGAAGCGAGGAAACCTTACGTGTTCGCCATCACTAGCTTGCGGCTAGACACAACGAGAAGTGAGCCGGAGATGCCTCTGGCAGGCATCTTAATGGTGGCGATGGGCATCTTGAAAAGCGAGGTACTACTACCCGTCGACAACTCTTGGACCAATAAGCCTTATCGCTTCCTATGAGAAACCGACGAACTGTCGACCGTGTACAGACCATGCTGACTTTTCTTCCCTTGTTGAGGTATATTCCTCGGATTCGCAAGGATTGCATACATCGTCGTGGCAGCGTCAAGTGGTGGGAGTGTCGGCGCTTGTGTGCGCTCGACATGATTGCCGTCAGGACTCCGGGGTTGAAAGATATCTGCTCCAATGGCTACAACTCGTGCAGGTAGGGTGATCTTGGTCACACTATTCTAGTTCCCATGACTGACCCCAAGGCGACAGCTCATCCACGCACTGTGCAACCGCAAGCCATTCCCCAAACACATTGCCGTCACCGCAACGATCTCGCCCTCGTCAGAGCTGGCCTCTCTCCTGCACATCGTAGCAAGCATTGCCCCTCTGCTAGAAGCCGTGAACACGGCTGTGATTTCAATGCCCGAGAAAGCAGACACTAAACCCCTATTCGAAAAGCTCATGATCCTCGAATACCAGCTGAGCTCCTGGCTAAAAGCGCACCTGAAACGCCACGACCCAACAACAGACCCCGAAATCTTAAACGCACCACGATCGTCAACCCAGCATAGCACAAACCTCTTCAACCTAACCTGCGAATCCCTCTGCCGCATCAGCCTCCTGCTCGCAGCCGAAAGCCTCAACGATCTGCTAGAAACCCACCCTCAGCTCTACTACAATCACCAGACAAACACCGCCACCCTCCCATCACCGGAAGTCTGCGCCGCCAACCTCTGCCAAACAACGACGCTGCTGACCCGCGCTGCGAAAACGCCCATCAACAGCGCCAGGCTTGCGAGCGGTCCGGTCTATTTCCTACGCGAGTTCTTCACTCGCAAGCGGGATGCGGCTGGTCTGCAGTGGTGTGCGGGATTAAAGAAGAGCGTCTGCGATGAGGGCGCGCCGTTTTTGAGCTGGAATGCGCTGCTGCCTTGGTGTTTGTTGGATCTCCATCAGATGTTTGCGAGGGATTGATGGGACGGTTGGGTGGGTGGCTGGGAATGTCCGCTCGCATTCGACTCGAGATACATACCCACAAACTCACGAGTAAGCAGGATGGAAGCAGAGATGGTCCCACCGAGACGGTTGTTTCGATCAATACGAAAGATGGGCGATTGTAGGACAGGCTGTGACCGGTGTTTATTTTGTGAGTATCGTATTCCATCCTAAACGAAAAGAAAAAAAAAGCCTAAACATACGAAAGAAAGAAAAAATCTATAGTTTACAATGATCAGTTAGGCTGTTACTACTGTCATGTTTGTTCATACCTGAGGATCCGCCATAGGCGATCATCCCCGTTCCGTCTCATCCTCGTGCGCTTCGACAGGCCATGGTAGTTAGACCGGCACAATGAGGGTTCCCTTCTTTGATTCCTGGCCAGTC
>Ga0265797_10006676_pt1 | contig 16170 bp, 13 predicted proteins | sample P2T30metagenome_FD_192433 | JGI IMG/M metagenome (GOLD analysis project Ga0265797, IMG submission 192433) | Plant litter microbial communities from East Loma Ridge, Irvine, California - P2 T30 | ecosystem: Environmental > Terrestrial > Plant litter > Unclassified | place: USA: California... | reverse complement strand
AAGGCGATCAGCCAATGACTGATGCGCCAGCTGTTGCTTCACCAGCACACAAAACCTTGCGGCTCAACACGGATGTGGACGCGGCTCCTTCAGCTGCATATATGTGCCAGAAGTGTCATTGGAAGAAGCAAAATGGCAAAGATGATGAGGAGGAAGAGCGAGCGAGATCAGTTTCGATCTTCAAAGAGCCACCACAAACCTATCCACTGCCCGCGACTCAAATTCCACCATATCCACCACCACCACCAGCTTTGGCAGGAGGTTGGGCGCTACCAGGCGGCCAAATACCAGGTCAGCCTCCGCCGTTGCCCTCATGGCACAGCGGTGTTCCTCCAGGGCCTGGGCATCCCCCACACCACATGCCCAACGGAAACGGTTACGGGCCACCACCACTACAAGCTCCACCTGTTGGCCATATTCCTGCATTCCACGCGCCATATCCGCCTCAGCCGAATGGGTATGCAGCCTTTTCAGGCGCACCGATGCACTCGGCGATAGCAGCGGCAGGGCTTCGGCCACCGTACTCTGGACCACCCATTAGTGGACCTCCCCAGTTGCACCACAACAACGGCGCGATGATGGTCAACGGGGCTATGCAATCACCACGGACAATGCCCTATTCTCCAACCCATCCTCACGCACATCCTGCGTCGCGTGAAAGCCCATTCACTGCTCCTCCTCCAGTAGCACAGTACCCTGTGCTCCACCACGGAAGCCCTGCACCTGGCAGACCGGCAACACCCATGGATACAGTGATGCGGGAGGCACCAACCGTCACGTCTGCGCCCACTGAGCGCGCCAACACGGGGGCTAGTGCCAGTCCATCTCTTCGCAACTTGTTACATTAGACTTTCCTTTCGCTGGTTATCCTTTCTATCTGTACACGCGGTTTCATTTGACCTTCAAGCATGGGACCGGAGTTGAAGCCTTTGGGCGTTTTCTATGTTCAGCGCCCGACGGCGGAATATACGTCACGGTGACGTAGCATTGCGAAACATGCAGGGACCTCTGGAGTCTACAGTGGAATGGCGGAAGTATAGAGTGCGATAGTGAGGTCTTCATTGGGCATGTTAATCAGGCGTTCGGTGGCATTATACCACAACGTTTAGTCTGTGTTTTGTTTCTTTTTTGCTTTAGGTTAGGGAAGCCGGCATCCCAACGGCACTGAATTTGATCCAACCTATCATTATGACATGTCCATTGTGCGCGCATCAGTGCTGCGAGGTTCTCCGCGTAACTCAATCTGTATCCCAACAGTACTTTACAATGTGATGTGCGAAAAAAGAAAGCATCTTGCTGCAGCGGCAACAGCGGCGGATGATTGCTGTCTAGCGGGAAGACGCGCTACTCAACACGTAACACAAGGAAGTGTATGTTTCAATATAAAGAATCGAACCTCACCGACTGTTGCATCATGGTTCACGCGCATTTTCCAACGCAATAAATGCCACAGCCACATTTTGACAGATGAGGATGCGGAGTGAAGTCCGCCACATCCGGCCAGGCGGGCAAGGAACAAGCTTTCAGCCCTGCAGGGCACGGGACGCGCTCCACTCCTTTCCACGCGTCCCTTGCAGACCAGAGCTCCCCCGACCTCCCCAACCTCGAGGCTTCAGTTGCCCCAGCCACAATCTTCGTCACTTCTTTTTTTGGTTGTTCTTTTTGTCACTCATTCAATTCGTCGTCGTTTCCATAAGTTTCCATTTCCTTCTCCTCAAGCCACTTCCTTAGTTATTTACTATCGAAGGTCAGCAGCCATTCAACAGCCGCTCGCGCATCCATCCCATCTTGAAACCCAACACACCCACGCCTCACACATCTGAAACAATACCCGTTGCCAACCCACTCCACACGCGACACACCTCCCTCTCGGGAGCCTAACCGACCGAAGGACAGAACGACGTAGCAGTGGCGCAGCTGTCCCATTAACCGCTCATATCGGCCATATCATCCTCCCTGAATTGCGGCACATACTGGGCTTATACCGGTCGATCTTCCCATCTGCGATCCAACGTAGACATCCACGACTCGCACCACTATCTCTGCTGAGAATACACACACACCGCAGTTATGATTTCATTAACAAAGAGATACTGCGTCGAATTTGATGACGGATCGAGGGAGTGTGGCTTTGACGACAACGGCTTTTGGTACTCAGACGTATGTTTGGCTCATCACCCAGTGGTCTTCACAGGACTTCGAACTAACAAGATGACAGAAAGGCATAATCGTCAAATGGATTATCCTCGCAGCTTTCTTTCTCATATTCTTCGGTTGGTTTGTAGGAGGCCGCATCCACGCAAAGCAACGTCTGAGGAAGGGCCTACCGTTGCTCTCATACCATCGCGTACGTTACCCCTCTTCTCCAACACACGCAACCCTTCATATACTAACGGTCACAACAGTTCCTCATATCCTACTCTGAACGCCGCCGTCATGGTCAGGTCCCCCAGAACCACTTTACCTTCTACCAAACGCAAAACCCCTACGCACCTAACGCACCCAACCCGCAATACACACAAAGACAGGACGGCACATGGGCAGAACCCCCGCCGCTGTACCAGAACACTGATGCACCGCCCCAATACTTCGCGCCCCCTCCTCCCGGCGCCACCAAGATGAACCCGAACCAAGGAGCTCAGGGTATGGAGATGCCAGTATACGGTGCCCCACCACAAGGAGTACCGCAACAAGCCGGACCTCAACAGAGCGGCGTTGTCGGTTCCGATGTCGAGCAAGGACAATCACAAGAACTACCACCCCGGCCAGCAAAGGCCAAGATCATGGGTGTTTTGGATAGATTCAGACGGTAGATAGGATGCACATACAAAACAGCTGCAAAAGGCGGATATACAAGATCGTGACTGGATCACGTTGATTGCATTTGATGTATAACAAGCGTTACAAACTATCCATAATAATTTCATGACCAACAACAAATAATACCATTCACTCAAACAATCGCTCAGTCAATGTCCATGGCATCTCCGTCTCCCTCTACAGGTGACGCCATAGCTTGGGGTATCGCATCCATAATCCTCGGTCCGCCAACCACACTACTATCCCTCCCGAGATCCACATCCACAGGCTCCGTCACGGGATTAACCTGCTTATCCCTAATCCTCTGCCGCGCCTCTACAATCGCCTTGCGCACATTATCCTGCGCCTCGGGCACCGTCAAACTGCTCGGCACATTATACAGCACCAACTGGTTCTTATCCGTGGGCTTGGGCTCTGGGCCCTGTAAGATGTGCTGAGGGATTTTGGAGAGGTGCTTCTCGATGTCGGAGAGGAAGATGGGCGTTTCCTCGTCGGATTCTAGGTCTGAGAGTTCGGCGCTTAGGTCCGAGATATAGACGCGGTGGGGCGTGTCTTCTATCTCCATGCCGCATGCTTCTTGGGAGGGGCTGGCGCGGACGTGGCGTGGCTTGCGGGGTTGTTGGCGACGTGGTGAGACGAAAGCTAGAGGGTCGCCGTAGGAGGTTGCGCCTTGGGGATGCCGGGGGAGGGGGGCGTCGGTTGAGCCTGGGACGGGGATGTAGAGGCGGGTGCCATTGTTGTCTACTGTACTGTTGTTAGAAGGGGGTTTCCATGTGTAGAGTGTAATGGGGTGAGCATACCTAGATTCAGCAGGTCAAAGCGCTTACTCAGCCGCTGTTCGTTCTCGAGCGAGCTGTCGGCGGCTCTCTTGGTGCCATGGGGCGCATTCTGTTGTTGCGCGAAGGGACGAGGGGAGCTAGCGACTTGCGCCATGCATCGCAGCTTTGGCAGGAAATCGTGCTACAAGTACTCCCGAAGACAGCCGATTGGTAGGCGTGGTGTGATGGATTAGCGATAGTGCTGGTGTTGGGATCGGGACATGGCGGTTGTTATACTGGGAGCGTGGTCGTCTAGGCGCACTTACGTGAAGCTTCCAGAAGGGCTGAGGCGCGCCATGTCGGTCCTCCGAAGCTCCTGGGCCCGCCATCGACAGGACAGCCCCGCAGTTTGCTGCTGCAGCTCTCGGCGCCCGCACCCTGCCCACATGTTTTCGTGAATGCTGCTACCAACGCGAGCTGCCCCTCTGAGTCACCATACGGTTAGACGCCGTCTGCCCTTGCTTGCGACCCGTCACTCCCACCTTCCTCGTTCGCCGAGACTCTTCACCTGCACACGCCTTCTCGACCTGCCCCTCCCCCACGGCAACGCGCCGGCCGCAAACATGTCGCTCGTTGAAGAGAAGCACGAATGGGGCGCCGTCCGCGTGCGCCAGACTTTCCTGGATTACTTCAAGGAGCGCGGGCACACGTTTGGTGCGTTTCCGTCTCTGTGTTCGAGAGTTGACATCTTTTGATACTATGAGTCCAACATCTTCAAGAACGCCAATTGACAGCGAACAGTGCCTTCCTCATCCGTCGTGCCCCTCTCTGACCCCACCCTCCTCTTCACCAATGCGGGCATGAACCAGTACAAGGCCATCTTCCAAGGCACCGTCGACCCCTCGTCCGACTTCGCACAGCTCAAGCGCGCCGCCAACTCGCAAAAGTGCATCCGCGCCGGTGGAAAGCACAATGACCTCGACGATGTGGGCAAGGACAGTTACCACCACACCTTCTTCGAGATGCTGGGCAACTGGAGTTTCGGCGACTACTTCAAGACGGAGGCGGTAGGCTTCACCTGGGAGCTGCTCACAAAGGTCTACGGCATAGATCCCAAGAGGTTATACGTCACATACTTTGAGGGCGTGCCAGGTGAGCTGGAGCCGGATCTGGAAGCCAAGGAGCTGTGGAAGAGCGTAGGCGTACCGGAAGACCACATCCTGCCTGGTGACATGAAGGACAACTTCTGGGAGATGGGCGACCAGGGCCCATGTGGACCTTGCTCCGAGGTACACTACGATTTGAGGGAGCCAGTCAACGGGGAGTACAGGAACGCTGCGTCGCTCGTCAACATGGACGACCCCGAGGTCATCGAGATCTGGAACAACGTCTTCATGCAGTACAACCGCGAGCCCGACCGATCACTACGACCGCTACCGAACAAGCACATCGATACCGGTATGGGATACGAGCGATTGGTCTCAGTGCTGCAGCACAAGAAGTCCAACTACGACACCGACGTCTTCACACCACTGTTCAAGAGGATACAGGAGATTACTGGAGCGCGGGAATACAGGGGCAACTTTGGGGACCAGGACCCAGATGGTATCGACACTGCATACCGCGTCGTCGCGGACCACGTTCGCATGATGAGCTTTGCCATTGCCGACGGTGGTGTACCGAACAACGTCGGTCGGGGATACGTCGTCCGCCGAGTGCTTCGGAGAGGTGCACGATACGCGCGCAAATACTTCGAGACGGAAATCGGCGACTTCTTCTCCAAGATCGTACCTACGCTGGTTGAACAGATGGGCGACATGTTCCCCGAGATCAAGAAGAAGCAACAAGACATCATGGAGATTCTGGATGAGGAAGAGAAGGCATTCGCCAAGTCGTTAGATCGCGGCGAGGTCATCTTCGAAAAGTACGCGCAAAAGGCCAAGGTCAAGGGCTCGGATGAGCTGCCAGGAGACGATGTTTGGCGGTTATACGACACCTATGGTTTCCCTGTTGATCTGACGAAGCTCATGGCTGAAGAGCGCGGCTTGAAGATCAAGGACGAGGAGGTTGAGGCCGCACAAGAAAAGGCTCGCGAAGCTAGCAAGGGAGATAAGAAGGCTGGTGCCGTAGTCGTCAAGTTCGACGTACACGACCTTGGTGCGCTGGAGAACATGCCCGAAGTCCCAAAGACCGATGACTCCGCCAAGTTTGGCCGCGAAAACATCACCGCTACCATCAAGGCGATATATCACAACAAGAAGTTCCTCAAGAGCACGAAAGAGGTGCCGGAAGGCGAGCAATTCGGTGTCTTGCTTGACAAGACAAACTTCTACGCCGAGCAGGGTGGTCAAGAATTCGATACTGGAAGATTGCTTGTAGATGGCGAGGCCGAGATCAGTATCGAGAACGTGCAGGTATATGCTGGTTATGTACTACATACTGGATACATCAAGTACGGCGAGTTGAGCGTAGGCAGCGAGGTCATTGCAGAGTTCGACGAGCTCCGGAGACATCCCATCCGCAACAACCACACCGGTACCCACGTCCTCAATTACGCTCTTCGGGAAGTCCTTGGTAACGAGGTCGACCAGAAGGGTTCTCTAGTCGCACCAGAGAAGCTGCGTTTCGACTTCTCGCACAAGGCTGGTCTGTCAGATGCAGAGCTAGACAAGGTCGAGAAGATCTCGTCCGAGTACATCAAGCAGGACTCACAAGTCTACGCCAAAGAAGTACCACTCGCATCCGCAAAGGAGATCCGCGGTGTCCGCGCCGTCTTTGGCGAGACCTACCCCGACCCCGTACGCGTCGTCTCAGTCGGCGTCCCAGTCGAAGAGCTCCTCAGCGACGTTAAGAACGAGAAGTGGGAAAAGCTCTCCATCGAGTTCTGCGGTGGCACCCACGTTCTCAAGACAGGCGAAATCAAAGAACTCGTCATCCTCGAGGAATCCGGCATCGCCAAGGGCATCCGCCGTATCGTCGCGGTAACCGGCCAAGAAGCCTACAACGTCCAACGCATCGCGCGCGAATTCCAAGAACGCGTCCAAGCCATGGGCAAGATGGCTTTTGGCCCCGCCAAAGAAGCCGAAGCGAAGAAAATCGGCGTCGACCTCAACAACCTGACCATCTCTGCCATCGCAAAGACCAAGCTGCGCGAGGAGTTCGCCAAGATCCAAAAGAGCATTCTGGACGAGCAGAAGACTGCTGCGAAGGCTGATAACAAGCGTGTGCTCGATGAAGTGACCAAGTTCTTCGAGGACGACAGCAAGAAGTTCATGGTGAAGAAGCTGGAGTGGTCGAGCACGGTTAACAAGGCTATCAGCGAGGCTATCAAGACTGTCTCTGGTCCGAAGAGTGCACTCAAGGATCGGAGTTTGTATCTTTTCTCTGCTTCGCCCGAGGAGGGTAAGGTTGTGCATGGGTGTTATGTTAGTGAGGTATGTCGTCCCCTTCTTCTATTCTCTTTCTCCTTTTCCTTTGACAACGATTGCTGACATATACAACACAGCCGTTCAAGAACGCAGGCGCCGACGGACCCAAATGGGCCGCTGCTGTTACTCCCATTATCGGTGGTAAGGCGGGTGGCAAGCCGGGCGCCCCTACCGCAATTGGCCAGGGTACGAATGCGGATAAGGTTGATGAGGGTGTTGCGGAAGCGACCAAGTTCATTGAGAGTCTTAAGCTCTAAGGTCGTTCGGTTGGACTGTGAGGGTGCGTGTATGATCCAGTCGCTGTACTGTGAGATGGCATGAAGCTTAGACGTTACGAAGATCAATGCATGTGTATGACTTGTACTGCTTGCTTCGAATAAACTATGTCTTCCTGTTCTGACTGTCAGGTCAAGTATGCAACTAATATCACAATGTGGCACTTCATCACTTTGTAGTTCTGGCAAAAAACACCAGTTTGAAGTTAACAATAAGGGTTCCACCTTATGCAAGGGAAAGCCTGAACAGGTCTGCAGACTACATTAACATACAAACATGCAAGGTGAGTTGTTTGACGGTAATGTAGACTCTTCAGTAGTTAGTTTTTTTTCTTACATTAACGTAGTTCTGCGTTAATGCAGGCTCCATAGTGTGTAGTTTTCTTTAGATTAACGTAGTTCTACATCATCATAGACTCTATAGTGTTTATTTATTTTCTTAGGTTGACGTAGTTGGTTCTAGAGAAAGCAACAAATAATAAACTACACCACTCATCCCCTCCACACCAAAAACACATACCACACGCCCCCCAGCACAACCACGGTTCTCAAACTCGTCCTGAGTTCCCACCAAAACAGTGCTAATCCCTTTCTCCGTTTCCGCGGCTTCTTGGACGCTTTGGTACTAACACCGTAGACTCTGACCTTCTTATCTCCCGCATCGTCGTCGATGTCGAAGTCTTTGGCGGGATCGTAGCCGGCGTGTTGGATCAATGGGAGTTGGTATTTCGACTGTTGCTGCTGTTGCTGTTGGGTTCGTGCTTGAGTCGTCGCTCGAGCGGATAGATTGCCGTTTCGTTCCGAGCTAGTCGATGAGTTGGAGGAATGGGATTCCTTTTCCAAGGTAGTAGCGGGAGTGTTGGTGGTAGGCAATAACGGACTTTCCACCTTTTCGTCCTCGCCATTCGAGACAACGCCTAGCATAACGCCCGCCGCGCGAACGAACAGCAGCAACAGCGTCACTCCGAACAGACTCCCGTATCTCAGAAACGTGCCAATCTGATCCGGTAATAGGCACAACTTCGTTTGAATCGTCTTACTCGCATCTCCCCCATTCACGGGCTTCCCAAGCGCATCAACCGGATTCCACAGACTAACCAGCACAACACCGGGAAGCCTAACGCCCATAGCCCAGCTAATGCTTTTAACCGTGATCTCGCGTATGCCACCCCCCGCACTGGTATACGCTTTATGCACCAACTCGCAGTAATCGTGGTCGTCGCCTGAGAAAGCATACCGGATATCACCGACCTTCTCAGCGATATCAGCGGTGATCTCGCGGTTGAGCACGTTTTGGTATTGGTAGCCGCCGCGGACGGAGATGGCGTTTCGGTCGTCGTGGTCGAGCGGGGGTTGGCCGGGTGGGGGAGGCGTCGGGGGCCAGTGTTCGCGGAGGGGGCCGCAGGGTGTGCCTGGGGCGCGGTAGAGGGGCACGTGGGTGAGGAGGATGGTGGGGAATTCGGTGATGTCGTCGTTGGCGTGGGAGAGGGGGGAGGTGGCTAGGTCTTGCGCGGAGATTGCGTGGTGAGGCATGCCTGGGTAGGGTCGCAGGCCCTGTTGCGCTCGTAGTTCGCGTTGGATGAGGCGCTTTTTGCGCTTCTTTGCGTCGGAGAGGAATTCTTTCGTAGGGCGCCATATCTTTTCGACTTGTTCGGGAGATTCCTGGCCGAATGCGCTCAGGGAGACGCTGTCGATTGAGACGAAGGTGTGGTTTGCGATGACGTCGATTCGGTTGCCGTCGCCAAAGTAGGCTTCAAATCGGTTTCGGACGCCTTCTTGTACTCCTTTGGCAAATCCCAGGTCATGGTTGCCAGGTAGACTGCTTATGAGCTTCCGTCCGGGCTGTCCTGGTCTCGCCTGCATGCCGCCATCACCCCAGTGCTTGAAGAAGATGTTCCCGAATCTTCTGTACTCGTTCATCCAAAAGTCGTCGCCATATTTGCGGTACTGCTTCTCCGGCGAGGTAGTTGTGCGCGTAGACCATTCGCGGCCACCGTCGAAGAGATCGCCGAGGAAGAAGATAGTGTCGGGGTATAGGACGGTCTGGAAGCGAGAATAGGTGCGACGGAGGTACAGATCGGTGTATTTGTAGGCTAGAGGATTGAGGGGCCACGGGCGGCCGGGGTAGGTGTGCGGATCTATGAGTTGCGGATCGGCGACGAAGATGAGTCTGTGAGGGTTTGCGCCGGTTTCCTAAAGTTGCGATTAATTTTGCATAATCTAGTAAATATTGCGAGATATAGACGTACCCAGTCCTCCCACTTGTCCCAGTGGCAGCTCTCGACGGCGCTGTTGAAGATACCTCTCTCGCCCCAGTACAGAACCACCCACCACAGCAGCACCAGCCCGTTCACGAGGGTAAAGAGCCGCTTAAAGCTCCAATTCCCACTTCGCAGCTCATTTCTCTTTCCCTGCACAGCAGGTCGTATGCGATATAGAAAGAAGGCTCTGCCCAACCGCCATGCTTGGTGTGTCAAGCTCTCGGGTTCTGAGTATGCGCCGACGGGAATGCCATACTCGTCGTAAGTGGTCATTGTCTGTCAAAGGAATGAAGGAGTTGCTGGCGCAGCATTTTTGAGGAAGGATGCACGTGAGGGGAAACGTTACGCAGTCGTGAGCATGTCGCCTGCGTAATGCTCAAAGGGGGACGGGTTGCGGCGTGTTCATGGTCTGGGGAAAATGCGGCCCAGGGTCCGAGGCTGATCCAAGGCTGATCTGCCGCCGCTACCATGGCACGAGAGGCTCGACCCTCTGCAGTGTAACCCTGCTAACCAAGTGAATGCATAAATGGTACGAACATTATAAGAGTATGCTAATTGAAGTTCAATCTGAAATATGCAAATGATATCATTTCGAACATGCTAAAAGTACAAACAACATTTTCCCTTCCTCTAGTACTCAAGTGTAACCTCTTGACCCTTGACCCGACCGATAACGATCTCGGGGGCGTACTTGGGGATAACCTCATCGTCGTGAAGCATCTCAAATTCCTCTGACGCGTCCTTGCCCATGTGGCTGAAGAGCGCTTGAGGACCTCCTGGGTGCTCATCTGTCCAGTTGGTGACATCCATAACGATGCCCTTTACTGCAATCCATAGATCATCCTTCTTGTTGTGCTTTGCGACCTCCTCGAGCGAGAACTCCTTGTCGGGAATGCTGAACTTCTTGGGTGCGTTAGGCTTGGAAACCTTTCCTGGGTCGTTGGAGTCGCCGTTCGACGACATGACAGGTGCTGAAGACAGCTGCTTTTGTTGCTCAACGGGGTCTGACGAAGAGCTGGCTTGAGCGTTTCCGCTGACACCGTTGCCCCACTCGACGGAGACCTTGCCCGGTTGCGATGGGTCGATGTGTAGCGAGATCTGACCGAGACGGTTGACGGCGGCGCCACCAGACTTGTTGAGCGCTTGTTGGAAAAGGTACTTGGAAGCAGACTCTCCTGCTACACGACCGTAGACGACGCAGCCAAGAAGGGATGAACCACCGAGACGGTTGGCACCGTGGACACCACCAGCAAGCTCACCGCAGACGTAGAGACCGTCGAATGGCTTGCCGTCGGAGTTCAAGCACTGGGCTTGGTCGTTGATCTCGATACCACCCATGGTGAAATGGAGAACAGGCTCCATCTGCGCAACGTGGAAGGTGTCGTTGATGTCGAAGGGCAGGTTGTGGAAGTACTTCTTGTTCCACTCATCCTTCTTCTCGCCCTTAGCAATGGCGTTGTAGCTTTGGAACTCGGCCTGGAGGTCCTTGTCGCTGACACCAATCTCCTTGGCGAGCTCCGCACCAGTCATCTTCTTCATCAGGCCACGGCCGGAGTAATGTCTTGTGTGGAAGTCGAGGACGTTGGATGCCTTGGAGTTGAGGACGAGGCGAATGGGCCAGTTGCCCTTCTCCTTCTCAGTCCACATCATGCCGGAGACGTAGTCGCGGTGACCGAGGTCGTCGCAGAAGCGCTTGCCCTTGTTGTTGAGAAGGATACCACCCTCACCACGGAGAGCTAGAGACTGTTAGCATGAGAAAGATATATGTCGGTGATGCACGTACCTTCGGCGGCCAAGAACTTGGTCTTCGCTGTAGGGTCCTTGGGGTCGACAAGACCGGTAGGGTGCACTTGGACCTTGTCCATGTCGATGCCGTTGGCACCAATCTTCATCAGCATCTTGTGTCCGTCACCGGTAGCGTGAGCACCGTTGGTGGTGGAGAGGTCGTAGGTGTCTGGCCTCCACTTCTTCAGAAGAGAGTCCTCTGTGAAGTCGGCGGCGTAACCACCAGTCGCCAGAATGACGGGTCCCTCGAGTGTCGTCTCCTCGCCGCCGAATGAGTATGTGACACCGGTGGCACGGTTGCCCTCTGTGTTGATCTTGGAGACCTTGGCCTTCTTGACGAGCTGGACGCGCTCTGGCTCCTGTTCGGCCAACTCCTCGAATCGTTGCATCAGAGCGTATGTGATGGCCATACCGGGGAATTTGGCATCGTGGCCACGGTGGGTACGGGGTTGGGAGTGACCGCTGTCAAAGTCAGTACATGTGTCAGATTCGGGAATACTGTCGGACGTACCCCAATCGCGAGACGAGAGTGAGGTCTAGGTTGAAGACGTCCATCAGCCACTCGACGGCAGCAGCGGACTTGTAGGTCAGGACCTTGATCAGGTCTGGCCGCGCCTTGTCTCGCGCAGACTTGAGTGTGTCATCGTAGAACTGCTTGACGCTGTCGCCGATCTTCTCGTCGACTTGCGTCCTTGTAAGAGCACCGTTGATTCCCGATGTGGCCTTCGTAGAGTTGCCTCCCATGAAGTTGTTCTTGTCGAGGAGAACAACATTTCCACCAGCGAGGTAGATGGTGTGAGCAGCGCTCAAGCCGGACACTGCCGTCGTGGTTAGCCATGCGCGTGACGGTGTATGATGCGGTGATGCTTACGGCCAGCGCCAACAACAATGACTCTCTCAGGCATAGTGGTGGATGCGGTTGAAGAGGGAAGGGGAGAAAAGACGGGGTATGGAGAGAGAGCAGATGAAGGCGAAAAGTCTGGGGATCGGCTTCTGCTTTGTATGGATGCAACGGATGGCTGCTCGGCTTCCGTCTAGCACTTGAAGCGCAACTTGTGCCTCGGAAGTGGAGAATGCGCTAACCCGCATGCACTTCCAAGGTTGTCGCCGCGCGGGCCAATCACGCGGCGGTGGTTTGTCTGCTGGCAATGTGTGAGCCTCACCGAGCCCGGCCTGCGCTGCGCTGCTGATGTGAATATTGAGCAACGGTCCAGCTGTTGCATGTGAAGACGCTCGTCGCCGTCAGCGCCCACATGACTTGGGTATGCGCAGCGTGGTTGGCAGTTGGCGGTTGGCTGACCTCTCCGTCGGACGGAACGCCGAGGAGTTGGGGCTTGCTGGGAAACCTGGGGCAAGTCACGCGTGGGAACGCGCAACCGTGGAACTCGCCGTTGGCATGTGAAGGCTAGAGCACATGTCCACGCCTGATGCTAAGCCTGCCTAGCCACAATCGTAAATCTCGAACATCGAAGACGCAATACATTTGCTGCGCGACTTCTTCTTCGTCTTAACTCTTGCAATGTTCGTTGATGGTCCAGCTCCACGATGCTCGTTATGGCAAATCATCCCGCCCAGGCATCATAGCCCGATCGGTCTTTGCTCGCACGACGGCGACAGTCAGCGGGCGATATTGCCGTCTTCGGAATTGACTCTCGCTCCAAAACCATGTCAGAGCATCATCTTACACCGACTTCCCACGCTGCTCCGATGTCAAGGTATAAGACTCTGCATTCAAGATCAATCGTGGTCAAACCTTGGAACTGCTCGGATTTATATTTCTCGGGGTAGCTGTTGCCGATGCGACCAGGTGCATCTCGGTACATCTCGCGCGAGTCGACGTTGAGGACCGAACAAGACATCCGTTATACAATATATTGCCAGCTGCTCATTCGCACTCAATTATCTACCGGGTTGGCGCTGCAAAGTTGGGCTTAACGGCGCGTCCGATGTATCGGAGCTACAGGGTACTAGGCCCGGATATCGCAGGATATGTCAATGTGCACCTCGTTGGTGGAGGGCAGACCATCTGTAGGCCTCGTCCCCTCTTGTTCTCCAGTCCTCCTCTCACATACAGCTAATTCACCCGTGTACACCACTCAATGGCATGCCACCGACTTTGTCGACGAAGACTGGCTGAACATCAAGTATCCAACGAAAGCACCCACAGCCACAGCAAGCATAACCCAACCGTTGTAGGTCATGAAAAGCAGCCTACACACATCAGCCCCAATCTCCAAACCCAATCCAACCAGAATGAACTTACATGATGAAGAAGGAGTAAAACACCTGCACAGCATACAAAACAGCCTTGATAATCTTCATCTGCTGCTCAGCACTGCGCCCCACACCACCGTTTCTCCCTGATCCAAGTAATGAGCTAGATTCATCTGCGTCGTCTATACACGGCGACGAAAAGGTTAAACTCAGCGAGTGTTCCCCAAGAAGTGTGGTTGATTGAAGATAGAAGAAAAGAGACCTCCCTAGTCTCCTACTTCTACGACCTTGCCTCTTCTCGTAGTCTTGCTTGCTACTACTACTCCGGTTGTATATGTGTGTATGAAAAAGGTAGACTCACCTCTAGGTCCCTCCATGACGCCCTTGGAGTAGGCTTCGTATCGTCGCGATATCTCGCGGATGGCTTCGTAGCCAGCGGTCATGAGGACGACGGCGAGGAGCGAGAAGACGAGCGAGGTCGTGCCGGAGATGTGCCATGAGGGGAACACGATGCAGAGATCGGTCGTGTCCCAGGTGAACAGCATCTATTCGAGCGACTTGTCAGCGTGTCGTCCGATACAGGGACGTACATAGCCATACGTTCATGTTGCACTTGGGTCCATCGCCGCCCATGCCAGGCATGTCGTGGCCCATGTGGCCGTGGTCCATGTGCGAGTGATCCATGCCCATGTTGTGTTTTGCTTTCGAGGTCGGTTGGAGTGGTTGTTGTTGGATGCTGCGGAGGAGATGGGGAAGCTATGCTCGTGTCTCGAGATAGGCGGGTCCCAGAGCTGCATGTGATGGCACGCGTCGCACCAGTGATCGACAAATGCACGCACGAGCCGCGGTTCCGCGGGGCGAGAAGCTCCCCACTTGTGCTGGACCCTTGATGATTACATCGTCGACTTTACATTTCAAAGCAGACCAAACAAACTCGTCGCGCTGACTTGGGGAACGAGATTCTCTTTTGACATACAAATTGTTCCAGGATGAATACGACGCGATCATTACGGCCAGCCATCCGGCTCGCGCAACGCGCTTCTCGACCGGTACCGCGACCTTCCGCAACACTCCCACAGCGCCACTTCTCACAATCGCAACCGCACCGACAACTAGGTCCGCCATTGAACATACCAAAATGGTAAGATACATATATATACCACCCCAGCTCCTCTCAACTCCTCCCATCCCATCCCGCCTCAAACAAACCCAACTAACAAACCTCGCACACAGGGTCTCCGAAAACGCGCACATGCTCAAACCGCCGATAAACAACTACTGCGTCTACAACGACGCCGTAACCGTAATGATAGTCGGCGGCCCCAACGAACGAACCGACTACCACATCAACGAAACCGCAGAATGGTTCTACCAACACAAAGGCGGCATGCTACTCAAAGTCGTCGACACGACCCTCCCACCAGGCCAGCAATTCAAAGACATCCACATCAACGAAGGCGACATGTTCTTACTTCCGCCAAACACGCCGCATAACCCCGTGCGCTTCAAGGATACCGTGGGCGTGGTGTTGGAGCAGAAGAGGCCGGAGGGCAGTTTGGACCGCCTGAGGTGGTATTGTCAGAACTGCGGGGATAAGGTGTATGAGGCGGCGTTTTATTGTACGGATTTGGGCACGCAGATTAAGGATGCGGTGAATGCTTTTAAAGCGGATACGGAGAAGAGGACGTGTAGGAGTTGTGGGACGGTTTGTGATACTGCGCCGCAGCCGAAGAAGGCTTAATTGGGATGGACATGGGGTGTATGATATGTATTCTATGTACGGTGGCTGCAATGAAGAAGGGAACAAGGTTCAAAGTCCTTTCCACATGATCTTTGAAATGTGGTCTGTCTTCTTTCGACTGGGTTTGACGAGGCCGAGGTATCTCAGTTCGGCTAGTGCTCGCTGGAATAGTGCCCTGTGACGGATTAGTATACCATGACTATGATATGCAGGTGCAGACTTACATGGTGTTGGGCTCATTCTCTTCTGTTCCGTCTCCTGCAATGGCGTTGAACGCCGACCACAAATCGGTGACATTAATCAACGTGCCGGACTCGAGGTACATCTGATACACGATAGCTGTCGCTGGTTGTGTGGCAGAAAGAGCTGCCGGGTTTCCATCCACTCCACTACAGCATTCGCAGCCCAGATAGTCGTGAGGAGAAGCTAGTGCACGCTCAACAGCAAAGCGCGGCTTGGGTTGGAAGACCTCTGTGTGTGGTGACTTTAGGTCATATATGAAGAGCTCATTCAGAGTCAACGTCTTCGGGTCGATGAACGAGGATGTGAAATACACCTCGAGCTTGTCGTGAAATTCCGTGACCAAGTCGGAGTATGCCTTATCTTGCTCGGACAGTGCAGCTTTGTGCTTGCTCAAAAGTACTTTTTGTGCCACGACGGTGGTTCGTACACTGTCATTGCGGACATCGTGCTGCGTGCGGAGCGGTGCATCGGCGTTTTGTAGCAGGCTGTCGAGCGTCTGCTGAGCTGAAGCAATGCCTAACGAGAGGTTGTCGTCTTCAAGATCTCGTAGCGATGCTAGCAAATGTACCAGTCTGTCGGATGGAATCTTCTTGATGGACAACATCGTTTCGCGGATGAGGGGCGATCCAGCTAGCTCGCCAGCTG
>Ga0265797_10006675_pt1 | contig 16175 bp, 13 predicted proteins | sample P2T30metagenome_FD_192433 | JGI IMG/M metagenome (GOLD analysis project Ga0265797, IMG submission 192433) | Plant litter microbial communities from East Loma Ridge, Irvine, California - P2 T30 | ecosystem: Environmental > Terrestrial > Plant litter > Unclassified | place: USA: California... | reverse complement strand
GGTGGTGTAGAGAGTGGAGGGTGGTGGTATGGGAGTTCCAATGCGACTTCTCGAAGTCTGGGTCTATGATGGTCAGCTAAACTCGCCCGCTGATTGGCTCGCGTGAGCTTGGTCGCTTCTGTGCTGACTTGACGTCTTGAACTTCAACCTCATGTTCAGTCTGAGCCTGAGTCTCAACCTGAGTCTCAACCTGAGTCTCAGCCTGGGCCAGTCTGGACCATTCTGCACTATTCTGGACTAGGACGAACCACAATGGACTTCAAGCCATAGGAAAAGGGCTGGAATTCTCATTGATCAGAAACTGCAAAATCGACAAAATGCACAACTTGGGCACAATTACTGTCATGTAAATTGACCTTGCAATTATGCATCTAACACACAGGCTCTTTGGCATGAAGCTGCGCATGCTCTCAATATATTGGAGACATCGTCTGGGTACTACTAGGGTCTCCTGCTTTTCCCTCAAGGCTGCCGGTTTCTCCACGGAATGTTCGCTCTGATAGCTGTCAGCGTGGCTGTCAGCGTTTCTTATGTCTGTCAGAGGATCTGTCAGTGTATCTGTCGGCCCTACTAGAAATGCATATCTTGACCATGCTCTCTTGCCAGTTGACACTGAGGCTGTGGCGGACACATTCATCGATGCATTGATTATTCTTCCTGGATTACACTGGATATTTCTGAGACAGTACGCCGAAACTCGATCCTCTGATTCGTTCCGCTATCAAGGATCGCTAATGTGCTGCGTCTGAAAGACTAAAGTACAATCCAACAGACGATCAACATTGCGTTGACGGAACATCCGACTTTCAACGCTGATGGCGTACAAGTCTTTCTTCCCCTCGAACAATGGGAAAATGTGACAATCCACTCTCGTCAGGATCAAGACTAGGCCCTGTCCGGCACTGTAGAGGTGTGTCGATGAGCATGCACTCAATCGTCTTCATCGCCGTCCTCGAAGCCCTCGTCGATGTGGTCAACTTCCTCGCCGACCATGGCCTCGTCCTCACTGTCATCATTGCCAGCGTCCAAGTCCTCGACTCCGCTGTCCGTGTCGTCGTCGACGTCCTTAAGGAAGTGAGGTGTGTCCGGATCGTTGAGATCGCAGCCGCAGATCTTTTCGTGCTCCTTGATGGTGACCTCGAGGCCGACCTCTTCCATCACGACAGCAACGTAGCGGCCGCTGATCTTCTTGATGTCGCCGTAGCTGCAGTCGAAGGCGCACTTTTTCTCATTGCTCTCGCTCTCGCTCTCGCTGCCGTTGGCGTCAGCCTTGGAACCCGACACGGACTCTCCGTCACTCAACGGATCTTCGCCTTCGTGGTAGTCCTCGTCGGACTCGTTGTCGTTCATGTCGATGCCTCCGTCATCGTTGCTGTCGTCGCCGTCGTCGTCATCAGAAGTGTCAGTCTCAGTGACTCCGCCCTTGTCGTAGGCATCTTTAGCGGCGTTGAGCTACAGCGAAGCCAGTAAGGTTCCCCATCCAAGTAAGACTGCAGCTCAGACTTACAGCCGCCATTGCCTTGGTACTGCCACCCTTATCCGGGTGGGCGGCCTTTGCAGCCTTCTTGTAGGCCTTGTTAACTCGGTAGCGAGTCGCAGATTTCGGCAGGTTGAGGAGCGCGTGAATGGTAGGAGTCTTAGGCGCCATCTTGTGAGGAGCTGCGATCAATGGTCAGTAAGTGATACAGTAATAGAAAGTCGTTTATCTACTTACAGTAGGGCGTCCGTTGGTGGTATAGGTGAGTGATTAGTGTTTTTGAAGTAGTGCGTGGATTCGTGGTTTGAGGTCGGTGTCAGTAAGAGCGATGCGAAAGTATGCGGGTGTGGTCAAGCTTAAATCTCGAGGGAGACTGAGTGAAGCGTAGGGAGCTAAACGAGCTATTGTTAATTGACATGTGACACCTCTAAACCCCCACAAAGGCACATACGAAGATTCGAACAATCTCAAGCTCTCCCTCGGCAGCTTAGAACTAGAACAGCTCCGCATCTAGATTCATAACCCCTACTGGTAGATGCCTCTACTTGAGAAATACATCATATGAGTAGTTCTTCCTGCACCCGTGCCTGCACCTGTGCCTATCCCTTTCCACACCTCTAGGTCAAAGAGACACAAATATATGTGTCTACTACAGACTTATCAAGTTACAATTGACGCATAGTACTTTATGCATCGAGCGAGTTTTGAAACCATTGATCATACTATTCACTGAGACCGCCGACAAATCTCTCGTCTGGGTCGATTCTCGCCACGAAGCTCGCAACGAGGCTCGAGGCGAGATCCACATCAACTACCAAAACCCGAGACAAAGCCCAGATTTGCTACTATAGGCTAAAGGCGAGGTCGAGACCATATAATAATATGCATCATTGTACGTCTTATCCATTGATTGCCGCGCAACTGCAGAATAACAGTTGCCGCAATCCGCCCCGGATTGCGGACTGGAGTGTCAATGTCATTCGTGACACGATCGTGGCACGATTCCTGATAAGACTTGACAAGGTCCCTGGCAAGGCTATTATAAACCATGCATGTATGTTCTAAGACAAACACCGTCATCTCCTTTCGCAACATGGCACAACGATAACTCGAAAAACGAGCATTCCCATCGAGAATCTGTCGAGAGATTACAGCACAAAAGTTGCCGCAATATGGCCCGCAATGCGATCTAGAAGAATCAACATGTGTCGTGACATGATTCATCGGGAAAGCTGTCAAGCATCTAGAGAGTGAAACGTTGGCGTAGTACTCTGCAGAGTCTGCCGCGGAGTCTGCAGCGGAAGCCGCTGCAGTATCGATGGCAGTCGTGACACAATCCGTGGCACGGGTCCTGGCACGGTTCCTGGCAGGGTTGTGACAAACCTTGCATGTGTGTATTAGACAAATATTATCAACTTCTTAGTAACATGTCACAACATTGCACAACATTGGCTTCAAAAATGAGCATACATGTATACAGAAGTCGTCGTACCAATCATACGCACAAGAGCAGCACAACCTATTGCCTCTTCTCAGCCCTCTCCTTCTCCTGCTGAGCCATCTCCTCCTCCGAAAACAACATCTCCTGCGCACTCCAAAGCTCCGAGTAGATCCCATCGCTATCAACCAAAGTTTCATGCGTGCCCTGCTCAGCAACATGTCCATCCTTAAGCACAATGATTAGATCACTATCGTAGATCGTACGAAGTCTGTGCGCCACAAACACACTAGTACGCCCCTTCTCCTTGATAACAGAATTGATGTTGTGCAGCAACTGCTGCTCGGTGTGGGTGTCCAGCGCGCTGGTCGCTTCGTCGAAGAACAAGAGCGGCGGGTCCTTGAGGACCAAACGGGCGATCGCCAGGCGCTGCTTCTCGCCGCCGGAGATCATCATGCCGCGCTCGCCGACCATGGTTTTGTAGCTGTCCGGGAAGGTCTCGATGATGTCGTGGATCTTGGCGCGTTTGGCGGCTGCGCGGACGGCGTCGTCGTTGGCGTCGATTCTGCCGTAGCGGATGTTGTGTTCGATGGTGTCGTTGAAGAGGGACGTGTCTTGCGGGACTACGCCGATACTCTTCCGAAGGCTTTCGATGGACACTTCGCGGATGTCCTGGCCGTCGATCGTGATACGGCCTTCCTGCACATCGTAGAAGCGGAACAGAAGGCGCAGAATGGTCGATTTGCCACAGCCAGATGGGCCTACGATTGCGACCTTCTTTCCGGCGGGGATGGTAAGGTTCATGTTGCGCATGATCGGACGCTCTGCGCGGTAGCCGAAAGTCACGTTCTCGAAGCGGATCTCGCCACCCTTGTTGAGAAGCAGAGGCTTCGCGCCCTTGGGCTCCTTGATGGCAACATTGACCTTCTGCAGATTGAACAGAGTCTCCATGTCGAGCAAGCTCTGTCTGAGCTCACGGTACACTGACCCGAGGAAGTTCAGAGGAACGCTGAGCTGGAAGACAAGCTGGTTGACCAAGACCAGGTCACCAACGCTGAGACCTCCGGAGGCAACACCCTGCGCAGCCATGTACATCATGCCCGTCAGAGCAGTCGAGAAGATCAGGTTTTGGCCGCTGTTGAGGTAGGCGAGGGAAGTAGCAACCTTGATACTGGCATCCTGGTACTTGTGCAGTGCTGCATCGTAGCGTCCAACCTCGAACTTTTCGTTGTTGAAGTACTTGACAGCCTCGTAGTTGATCAGACTGTCAACGGCCACCGTGGCGCCCTTGTTATCAGCAGCATTCGCCTGCTTCCTGAACTTTGTTCGCCAGGCGGTCGTCATGATGGTGAAAGCCGAGTAAGCAAGCATAGTGCCAATTGTGGCGCATGCAAACTTGAAACCAAACTGGTAAGTCAGGATTCCACAAACCAGACTGATCTCAAGCGCAGTCGGGATGATGTGGAAGACCATGCTCGTGAGCAGGAAGTTGATGCCCTTGGAACCTCTGTCGATAGCTCTCGTCAAACCACCAGTCTGACGCGAGAGGTGGAAGTTGAGATCCAGCTTGAGGAGATGCTCGAAGACATTAGCTGCGACCCTCCTGATGGCTTTCTGCGCAACACTGGCGAAAACAGCATTGCGCAGCTCCTGGAACACTGTCGCGCCAATCCTCGTCAGACCATACGCAAAAATTGCAGAAGCAGCAACTGTCATCGCAGTACCGCCAACAGCAGTAGCAGCGTCAATATTCATCGAATCGACAATAGTCTTGAAATAGAACGGAATCTGCACATTGAGGACCTACATGCAAAGAAAAAACTATCAACATGGGCTTTTCACGAGAGAAAAAAACTACGACCTCCGGGGGCAAGCGAACCTTTGCGCCTACGAGCAAGCCTACGCTGAGACCGACGCGGAAGCGTGTGCTGAAGTCGTTCTTGGGCCAGAGGTAATGCGCCATGTCCTTGATAATCGCCCAATCCGCTTTCCTCTGCTCTTTGTTCGACACCGTCTGCTCGGCTAGCAAGGGACCGCCTTTGGCCGTAGCTGACGCAGGACCGGCCGGGTTTGCAGCATCTTTTGCGACTTTCGTATCCACTTTCGGCTTCTCGAGCTCGACTGCTGCTGTTCGCGCCTGGGCGTCATCTTTCCTGTGTCGGGGTGTTGACGCGAAGACGCGACGAGAGGAGTCGAGGAGTAACAGTGTTGGCGATTGCCGAGAGCGCAGCGTCGGACCAGTGTTGCGTGAGCATGAGACCAAGCCAGGCCGCAAGAGCAGCCGGCTGGTCAACATGGTGTTCGTCCTGGTGGGCGCTCAAAGGTGTCCTTGTCGGCGCGAAAGCAAGATTGCCTCGGAACCGCTGATTGTGATAACAGCAGCAAATAGTCAGAACAGAAGGTATAGAAGAGGAAACGAGAAGTAGGAACCACAATGGTTGTCCACGAAGGTACAAGTGGGTGGTCGTCACAGCACCGTTGCATTGCGTGCGCGCGCAGCTTATCGCTATCAGATCATCGGCTGGCGCGGGACGATGCGATTCGCCGCGGAAGTGGATCAGCCGGTGCACGTGACCAGTACCTCACGACATGCACCTCCCATAATAGACCAGTCCGCTCGTACGTTACTTTCATTTGTATCGCTATGCTATGATACCTTCTAACGCCCGCTGGAATTGACGCTATGCCAAAATGACCCCCCGAATGCCTTCCTTCTACAACCCCAAGGTACCAGTAATCGACGTGATCGTGTTTGTGATGGACTGTCCGACATCCTCACCTGTCTTGCTACGCTGTCCGCTCAACTGAAATATTGTTAGCACTGAACATCAATTTTGATGTCAAGAAAAATGATGACTTACCTCCGTGCCAACAGCGCGGTGCAATAGCACGAGCCAATCGACGTAGCTGCTTGCTTCGCCATTGCGGTCCTCATAGAGCAACCTTGCGAACTCGAACTCAGCACCATCAAGTCCCTGCCTGGCAAGCTGGATAGCAAGACCCTTGCTTCCACGTTGAGACTCAAGGTGGAGCAGAATGTTCCGCACCTGGGCGTTCAGCAGCGTATCAAGAACAGGCAAAGCAGCCAAGTTCGGGTCAAGAGCTTGTAGGCTGTTTGCGCCAGGGCCGAAAAGATCCTCGAGGAAGTTGGGCGACACTTGTCCGTGCAGCCAGAGGAGCAAAATCTGTCCGTTATCGACGAGATAAGCACCGCCTTCTTCGACCGAGGCAAAGGTAGCGCGGACTGCAGGAGGCATCTTGAGATGGCCAGTCTCGTCCGCGAAACCTTCGGCGGGTTCCAGGTTGTGCAGTGACAACACTCGTGGGTAGAGATACAAGCTCAGCTCAGCTGGACCCATACTCTTCACCATTCTGGCTTCGTGAATACGGCGATCGCTTGGCTCACGGCCACCCTTAAGTGCCCTCGATTTGATGAGACCCAGGATGTACATGGAGAACTCCTTCAAGTTCTCGGGCAGAACAAGCTGACCGCTTGGGTGGCTGCCAGAAAAGTGCTTGCGGTATCCTGCAAGAATGTCGATGGCCTTTTCTTGCAGCGCACTCCTGATGTCTTTGAGTTGGCGCTCGCCGACTTTGGCCACAGATTCCTTCGCCATGATGCCGATCACAGCGTCCTGGTCTACAAATCGCATGGAGTCGCGGGCATTTTCAGTGACCTGAGCGACAACGTTCGAACATCTTACGCGACGCTGACCAGTGGAAGTAGTGTATAGGAGGGCGGACTGGAAATGGGCGTCTAGCTTGGTGTCGAGCTGTGTCTGTTAGTATCGTTGTTCATTAAGATAGCAACCAAACATCATTGATGACTTACCTTTCCATCGTAGCCGAAAGTAACAGCCATGCCGGTATCCTCTGACACGCTCGCCAGCTCAAGATCTGCGCCAAAGGTGTGCTGCGTGAAGTTGCCTGTGTAGTGTGCAACTTGTAGACCGTTCGAGCAGCGCACCTTCATCAGAGCAGCATAGCCCTGGTCGCGCTGCACAGTATGCTCAAGCTCCTTGCGCAATCTTAATAGATCTCTAGGGTATGCCCAGTTGGGGAAGTAGAATGTGTCACCTCCGGTCTTCTCCGCAACGTGGCCAATGGTGGTGATATCTAGGTATCCCCCAGAAGGTGCTGCCAGGAAGAAATCAACACCAACGCCTGCCTTGACGAGGTCTACCTGCATCTTGCGATACGAGACATTCTCGGGTTTCAAAAGTTCTTTCGCTTGCTCGCTGTCTTCGGCAGCCATTTGGCCCTTCTCGCGCATCGCGAGCTTTGCAGGGCCGTAGGTGGGCAAGCTGGCTAGCGAGCAGATGATCTTACCACCGGTTTGTTGAAGGGAAGCGAGCGCCGCTTGGAGGACAGGCAGCAGAGTTGGCTCGGCGTGTTTGATATTCAGGAACATGTGAGGAATGTTTTTAAGCAGTGTCACAATGTTGGTCTTGCTCTCCTCAGCGTCGACGAACAGAACCTCAGGTGATAGCGCTGCGAATGGATCCTCCAGATCTGATACTACAAGCTGCTGAGGCGCTGGGGCGTCTTTTGAAATATTGTAGAAGTTGATCGATCGATCGAATGTGACAAAGCCAACCTTTGAGCCTGGGGGAAGCTTGCTAGGTAGAGTGCTTGATGTCTCGTCGTTGTCGTCTTCCTTGACTTCGACATCGTCGCCGTAGAGCGCAGCCAAGATGCCATCGCAGATGCCTTGCAAGAATCCTCGGGTGCAAGCTTCGGCAGTAGTGTCAAGTACGAAGAGATACCTCATGGGAACAGGCTCAGTCGACCAGTACTCCTTAGGCACTAGGAACTCACATGTACCCAGAGTCAACTCAGGTCGTGATGCCCGGTCAACACGGATGCCAGATGGATCAGTTGGCGCAAAGTATTCGGGTACGACTTCATTGGGATGACCGCACAGGTTGCAAGTCATCTTGTTTCCTCCGTTGGAGAAGACCATGAAAGGGTTGATGTATGCTCGACACCGCCTGCACCTGGGTGGACCGACATCTCCAAAGTCAAGGACAGGCACGCTTTGTTCACCGTCCGCAGGTTTGGCAAGAGGTTGCAGAATCAAGCCCAGCGGTAGCCCAGTGTTATTGAGCTGCTCGTTGCTACCCGGTATGCAGTTCAGAGTAAGACGTGCGTGTTTGGGTGACGCACTCCCTTGATCCAGTGCCACGAAAGGAGTAGTCGCAGGAGGTGGTACATGCTGTTCCATCGTAGGGTATACATGTGTCTTGTAGTGTTCGGCAGGCAAGTCGCGACTCAAAGGCACGCTGGGGACCTGATCCGGATTCACTCGGCTTTGCGCACCTACTGGTCCCATAGGTCCTTTCTGTTGGCCTCCCTGTGCTGGATCCATGCTGATCGGAGTGCCGCCAGGTATGGGTGATGCACTACTGATCGGGCCGAGTGTTTGCGACTGCCATGGCTGTGCGGTCTGTTGCCATTGTTGGCCTGCCTGTCCATTTGTAGGAGCGAAAGAACCGGACCCAAGCTGAGGTGAGCTCGCCTGCGGCTGCTCAATGTGGTGGTATGCATGTCTGTCCTTCTTTTTCCGTCCCGGTTGTTGCGGTGCAGTGCCCTCCAAGCCCAAGCCCATCTGGCCGAACTGCTGGTTCAGCGCTTGTTGCCCATTCTGTTCCTGCCCGTACGTCTGCTGTTGCGCGTAGCCTTGTTGCCCATACGCCTGCTGGCCGTACGGCTGCTGGCCATATGGCTGTTGCATGTTGGTCGGATCTGGGTGTGTTGGTGGTCCGGGAGTTGGTTGTTGCGGGAAATAACCGTCTTGCTGCTGCGACTGCGCTGGAGAGGCTCGTTCGTATGGCGAGGGCGCTACTGGTGGACGCCACCCGGACTGCTTACGGTTTGTTTGGGGACGCTCATTTGTTGGTGTGGCGAAAGGCGAAGCGTTCTGCTGGACAATCTGCATCTTAAGGACATCTGGCTGGTGGAGCCAGGTAAGCCAGGTACCTACTCGAGCTACGGTGCTGTATTACAGTCTGGCTTCGCTGATCGCTGCGACCCTAAACTATAAATCACTCCTTCCTGGGAAGCCGGTTTCACTGTGAGACTCTGATTCACCTTCGCAATATGTGAATATAGGAGTGAACCAGACCACGTCGGATGCGATGCAATTGACACGGAGCAAGGTGCCCACCCCACCGAGCCAGGATCTCGCGTAAGTTTGGCGCCTATCTATGCCGTTTCCCAATCCGGGCCAGTCTCTTTCCTACCCCTATGTAAGGAACAAACAATTTATTGAGCACATGACATCGAATCAGAGTGGTCCGGGCTCTCTCTGCCCTACAAGACTGAGCTCAGAGCCGATTGAATCCATACAACACCTTAAGTTCAGCTTCGACAATCCCGAAACCAGTACAAACGATAGCCTGGACTTTGAGCATTGTAGCGCTCTCCACCGCCCTTGTCAAGCATGCATGGCAGGCGCGAGGCTATGATCTTACAGATCTGCCCTCGACAACTTGGTGGCACAGACAAGACCATGTATATGCGCTAGATGAAGTCCGAGAACACCTCCAAGAGACTCTCATTAGGCTCTTGGAGCGCGCAATATGCCCGACTAAGGAAGTACTTTCAGATAGCTCAGGATCTCACTTCTTTTACTTTTTTAAATGCCTCTCCAGCCCAGATGTGCTGCATAAAAGCAGATGATCTTTACTTATGAAGCTGTGCATTGAAGCTTGTTTACTCGTCACGCTCGGCTTGGTCGATGATTACGCACCAAATCGCGAGTGCTTAGGCAATATTATGCGAAAGGACATCACAACTCTCGGCCGCCATGTTTCTAAAATACGGAATGCTACATTCATTTGGTGTTTAGATCACTAAACTCATGTGCTTGATCCGTCTGACCTCGGACGATTGCGTGAGCTGAGCTGAAGCAGCTTGTACTGTACCTTAGCAAGCGGGGGTCAGCCACAATGATCGACACATAAAGACTGGAAGTACCTCCAAGAACAGGAACAGTGGAACTACTCGTAGTCTCTAATTTTTCATTCCAGCAACATGCCACAACGCGACATCAGCTTCCAAACGTCAGACAATGTCACCCTCAGAGGATGGCTGTTCACGCCGGAGTCTGCCACAAACAAAGTACCGTGCTTGGTGATGTCCCATGGATGGAGCGCTCTCAAAGAGATGGATCTGGACGCTTTCGCCAATTACTTCACCTCGAAGCTCGCTCTGAGTTGTCTTGTGTACGACCAGCGTGGCTTCGGAGACAGCGACCAGAAGGACGGCCATCCGAGACAGGAGATCATCCCTTCGCTGCAGCAAAGCGACATCTCAGATGCGATTACTTTCGCTCAGTCCTTGTCCGAGGTCGATCCGACTAGGATCGGCATTTGGGGCAGCTCTTACAGTGGCGGCCATGTGTTGTTCGCTGGTGCAGTGGATCGAAGGGTGAAGGCAGTATTGAGCCAAGTGTAAGCTACCATATCTGCGTCCTACTCGAATATCACAGCGACGATCATTGCTGATTAACACTACCACTGAAAGTCCACTTACCGATGGCTGGAAGAACTTTCATCGACTCATCCGTCCCGACGTTGTTCCACAAATGAACGCAATGTTCGAACAAGGCAAGTGGTGAAGCTCTCTTGTGCAGGACACGGATCTTTGGCCAGCTAACTCGCAGCGAAAAGACCGCAAAGCTCGAGCCAGTGGCGAAAAGGCCGCCGTCATACCGGTCGTTAATGAGGATCCCGCGAAGCCATCGGCCTTGCCCACTCCAGACTCCTACCAATTCTTCTCTGCGTGGGAAGCAAAGTCCCCTTGGAAGAACGAAGTCACCGTGAAAAGGTACGATTCTCGTTTCTCCTCGCGTTCCGTCAGCCATTGTCAAGGCTAATCACTGGGACTTCATAGCGTCGAGCTGCTTCGCGCCAACAACCCTTCGCATATGGTCCATCGCATCTCACCCACTCCCCTGCTGATGACCGTGGCCGAGAATGATGTGCTGTGTCCTACTGACATTGCCCTCGAGACATATGCAGTAGCTAGAGAACCGAAGGAGCTGCACATTCTCCCAGGAGGCCACTTTGACGGTTATACGGGTGCTAACTTCAAGACCAATGCTGATCGTCAGGTTGAGTTCTTGAGGAAGACGCTGTGTGTTGAAGGGGGTGGCAGCGTCTCGTTGGTCAGCCGCTAGTCCGGAGTCTTCTACCGATTTTGCCTTATTAGTCGAATCGCAGCACATCGTGATCACTTTCACCTTTCACGTGATCTGCGGCAGTATACGTTCGAGTTCTTCGTATATATACGTACATGTAACTTACATGTACTTAATCACGTGCAAGCATGACCTCCATGTCCTGTAAATTGCAGAAGTCGTGTGAGATCGACCCTAACCCTAACAATAAAGTACACAAGGATTCATTGCTGGCACCTGCAGGCCGAGACTTGAAACAAGCTTCGACCAAGGACCTTGCCACCTCATTCGCCAACGCGCTGGCAACTTGTGTTCTGTTTATAATTGACAACATGTTGCTCGGAGCACAATGGACATGTGAGCAGCAGTAATGTCCAGTCCTGGAGCAGCTACGAGAGATCGGCGTGGTCGCAGACTACCGCCACAGTCGACCTACATTTCGCCAACCACAGGAGAGCGTATCAAGCGCGTTTTCAGCCTCAGAGATGCGTCTCACCGACTAAATGATGGCTCGCATACGAGCGAACGACAGCCATTGCTCCCAAGGAATATCCCGAAGCAAGATGACAGCTGGTTAGGCAAGACGAAGCAATATGCTAGCACTCGAGGGGCCAGTGCCTGGAAATTCGCAAAGTCATCAACAGGGCAGGGCGTCCTCAAGTGCTCTCTGGCATATACCATAGCCAGTCTGGCAACCTTCGTACCAGCGATATCATCTCTGATTGGAAAAGCAGACTCTAAACATGTCGTGTGCACAGTCACAGTCTATTTCAGTCCTGCCAGGACTATCGGCTCGATGCACGAGGCCGTCATCCTTGCTCTTATTGGATTCTGCTATGCTGCCTTCATCTCCTTCACCAGCATGGGAGTCTCAATGTTCTTTGGCCAGAGAGACTTGCTTCAAGTCGGACACGCGATTGTCTTGATCGTGTTTTGCGGAGGAGGAATGGGTTTCATCGCCTGGACGAAGCAGCACTTTGGACATCCTCTTGTCAACGTTGCGTGCTCTTTGGCTTCCCTGGCGTGTGTTTCTGTCCTCGTGAAAGAAGGTACGGTCCAAGCCGGCGAGTTCTCCGACGACAGGGTCGTCCAGATTTTGATCATGGTTATAATGGGCATCTTTGTGACAACTATGGTCAATTTGATTGTTCTTCCCGTCAAAGCGCGCAGACGACTGCATAAGGATCTAGTCAAGGATACAGAGCTACTCGGTGAAATGCTGGTCAACACCACCCGGGCTTTCCTTGTGGGCGAGGAAGATATTTTGAAAGAAGGCGAGTCTGATCTATCAGGATTTGTCAACTCTGAGCTGACCGTATTGAAAAGGAAACAAAATCGCGAAAGATCATCAGGCCACAGCAACTTCAATGCAAAAGAATCTCGTGGAAGCACAACGGGAGCATTACTTCTTGGGTTCGGAGAAGCAGTATCACATCGAGGCCAAGCTTGTAAGGTGTCTTGGGCGGTTATCTCAGAACTTGGGAGGTCTCCGCAGTGCCGCATCTACTCAATTTGCCATTCTGCGGAAGTCTTTGGATCAGACCATCGGTATTGACCGGACGCCATTCTCATGGTCAGTCGGGACAAACACCCCAAACAAGTCTCGCACAGGCTCTGTCTCACGCTCCGGGCTCTTGGATGTCATCAACGAAGACTCCGAAGAGTCAGATGAGCGTCCAAGTACTAGTAACACGTGGGACGGCGCGACTACGCCATCACGGTTGCGACCCAATGTGTCTTTCCACGATATTGTATGGAAGGGGACTGCCAAAAGTGGCGCTAGTACTCCTGCCAACGACCTTCTGGCCCCAGCAGACATGTTTGTCACTTTCATAGACCAGCTTGGGCCACCGGCCAAGTCCCTGGTGTTCACTCTAAAGCAGATGCTCGACGAATTACAGTTCGCTCGTAACGGTACTGTTTCTTTCGACGAGCGCTTCCATGCCAATCTATCTGCAGCCATCGAACTATACACCAATTCCCGCAAGGAGGCCCTGGAGACGTTGTATCGGTCCAAATCACTCAGTGGTCCCCGACCTGTCGAAGTTCTTGCCGATCTCGAAGAGGTCGCTGCAAGCTGTGGACATTTCAGTTTTTCGCTGCTCGATCTCGCCGAGGGATGCCTTGTCTATCTAGACCTGCTTGAACAGCTTCATGCTGAGATCGAAAGGTCTCCAAAGAGACGAACGTGGTACTGGCTCATGTTCTGGAGGCCAAGCGAAAGCAACGAGGAACAGCCCAGGACATTTGGTAAGAATGAATCAATTGTAGCAAACTGTCTAAATACGATCATACTGACTGTTATCTCAAGGTACCTTCCAACCAGAAGCTGAAGTCGGCCCTGTCAATAATATCCCAGCCAGCATCAAGCGGGCGGACTCCTACGCCAATATGGACAAGCTCACCCCAGAGAGACCGTGGACCTTCGCAATATACCGAGCCATGGGTGTATTCCGTCGCGACGACGTCCACTTCGCAATCAAGGTCGGCGCAGGTGCTGCACTATACGCACTCCCGGCATTTCTGCCAGAGACACGGCCCTTCTTCAGCCACTGGCGTGGTGAATGGGGTCTGATCTCCTACATGGTGGTGTGTTCAATGACTATAGGCGCGTCAAACACAACTGGATGGGAACGTCTCATAGGCACAATCATCGGAGCCTTCTGTGCCGTAGCTGCTTGGCTCATCTCGGCTGACGATGGAGATGCAAACCCATGGATACTCGGCTTCTTGGGCTGGATCATGTCGCTGTGGTGTTTCTATCTGATCAATGCCAAAGGCAAGGGACCGATGGGACGTTTCATTTTACTGACCTACAATCTTGGCGCACTGTACGCCTACTCGCTATCAGTGAGAGACGATGACCACGACGAGGACGAAGGTGGCGTAGATCCTGCAATCTGGGAGATCGTCATCCACCGTGTCGTTTCTGTCATCGTAGGTGTGCTCTGGGGAATAGTCGTCACGCGATTGATCTGGCCGATCAGCGCTCGGCAGAAGCTGAAAGATGGGCTGTGCATCTTATGGCTTCGCATGTGTCTCATCTGGAAGCGCGACCCATTGGCTATCTACCTTCTCGGCGAGCCCCAGAGCAGCTACATGGACATCAGGGAACTCGCTGAGCTTCAGTCCTTCTTGACCTTCCTAGACAGTCTCAGGAAAGCTGCCGCCTCTGAGTTTGAACTACGAGGCCCTTTCCCAGATAAGATCACCGGGCGGATCGTCGAGCGTACAAGATCGATGCTCGACTCCTTCCACGCCATGAACGTGGTCATGACGAGAAATGCACAGGTCACAGCTGGCGAGGCTGCGATTTTGAGGTAAGTTGTTCTCGAGCTCGTCCATGGGATGACCATGACTGACATACCTTTAGGTACACTCGCGAGGAGCGATTTGCTCTATCGGCACGTATTTCGCACTTGTTTTCGGTGCTGGCCAGCAGCTTCAAGCTCGAGTATCCGCTCAACGACGTGCTCCCCAATATCGAAGACAGGCGAGACAGACTCTTGACGAAAATCTTCGAGTTTCGACGCAATGACACCGAAGCTACGGAAGCAGACTATGAATTGCTCTATGCATATGGTACGTTCATGTTTCATGTTTAGCACAACTTGACATTTGCTAACGTTCATAGTACTTGTCACCGGCCAACTGGCCGATGATTTGCAGGAAGTGATCCATGAGATCGAGACGCTCTTTGGCACGCTGGACGAGGAAAGCTTGAAGCTCCAGTAGACACTGGTCGTATTCTCATATTTTTATATCTAGTGCTTGCCAGCGTAATCTCTCTTCCAGATCTCGTCAAACTTCTCCTGGTTCACCGCGAACTCTCTGATATACTCCCACTCCATCTCGTGCATGCTGGTGCCGCAGAGCACCAAGCTGTGCAGCGGGGCACCCATATCCACACTGCTGAGCTCTTCCAGGGTTCCAGCGACGATCTTCTCGCCATCGCTGCCCAGTCTCGCGACGCTGACGGCAAGCTTGTCCTTGCCGCAGACATCCTCCTTCCTCAGCTCCTCAATCTCTACCATCTGCTGAGCGCATTGCGCTGCAGTCATGAACCTCGGCGCCTCGTACACGATCCTTCCACGTGCGAGGGCCTCGAGGTTCGGCTCCTTGACCTTAATATCCAGCAATACCAATGTGTGCAGTCCGAGGCCATTGTTGTCCTTCACGCGGCCGTAGAAGCTGTCAGGCTTCCAGGTGTCGGTGAAGAACACCATGCTGATTGTCTGGCCGAAAGCGTACAAGCTCAGGCCAGTCGCGCCGACGGCCGTCAAGATCGAAGCGTTGGGCAGCGTACGAGTCTTGATCGGAGGGTCGTGCTGCCTGCAGCGGAGAGCGAGGTCGGTGTGCGTGGTGGCGCTGAAAGGGTCGCCGACGACCAGGAAGGCAATGTCTTTGGTGTCTGCGTCGGCTAGGATCTCGTCGGAACTGCTCTCGACCATTTCGCGGTCGGCGATGATGATGGAGCGGCCATAGTAGGATTCCTACTGCATGGCATGTGTAAGTCACGACATTCGAGAGACGAGTAAGTTGTTGGCTATAGGTAGTTTCTCACCAGGACGCTCTGGTCAACGAGCAGGACCGCGGTGTAGGCTTCGAGGTAGACGCGCTCGGCTTTCTTGACGATCTCGAGGCCCTTGACGGAGATGTCTCGCTCGTCGGCCAGGCCGAGACCGATAATGTGCAACATGTTGGCTTTTGTATATATGTCTGGACTGGGTATTTTTAAATTGTGACTGCTTAATTGCACAAAAAAGTTCCCCCCACCATCCCACTACCTCATCCCACAGCGCGCTAACGCTAGCTCCGGCGCGTCCCGTAACCCTGTCGGATGCGCCTTCACGCGCCTTCTACCAGCCATCAGACATCGGTCCTTCGAGGGCAAACCTTCTTGACCACAATCTAAACCGGGATACCATTCATATAGGCCTAAGTGGTCGCTACTGTTTGCAAATATGGCCGACAACAAGGGCAAATACCGGACGGAGATCCAGCAGGTACGTGGCTTTGCGACATTTCCTTGGTTGTGAACACTCCCTTATTGCGACAAAATACGGCGGTCGCGAGGT
>Ga0265797_10006673_pt1 | contig 16176 bp, 9 predicted proteins | sample P2T30metagenome_FD_192433 | JGI IMG/M metagenome (GOLD analysis project Ga0265797, IMG submission 192433) | Plant litter microbial communities from East Loma Ridge, Irvine, California - P2 T30 | ecosystem: Environmental > Terrestrial > Plant litter > Unclassified | place: USA: California... | reverse complement strand
TGTCGCCCGAAGTCGCCATCGTTCAGCACGCTACTGGTGTCATGCAAGTCTCTTGGGATTACTTCGAGAACGGCATCACCTACTTCACTAACCTTGTATACACCGCCATTCGCTTCTCAGTCGGTAGTGGTGAAGTCGCACCCTTCGTCGGTCACAACGCCTTCTTGCGATGGCAAGCTGTCCAGTCCGTCGGCAACCCTCCGGAAGATGACGGCTACGTCTGCTTCTGGTCCGAGAGCCACGTGTCCGAGGATTTCGATATCGCGCTTCGTCTCCAGATCAAGGGTAACATTGTCCGCTTGGCCAGTTACCACGGCCGTGGTTTCAAGGAGGGTGTCTCTCTTTCCATCTTCGACGAGTTGGACCGATGGGAGAAGTACGCGTACGGTTGCAACGAACTGGTCTTCAACCCCGTGCACACCTGGTTGTGGAAGTCCCCATTCACCAAGCTCTTCCGCACCTTCATCTTCTCCAACATCCAGCTGTCGTCCAAGATCTCCATCTGCGGTTACATCTTCTCCTACTACGCTCTCGGATCGGCCGTTCCCCTTGGTTGCCTCAACTACTTCCTAGTCGGATGGCTCAACGGTGATCTTGACAAGTACTACGTCGAGTCGTGGAAGATCTTCATCGTCCTGCTCATCGTGTTCAACGGAATGTCCAACGTCTGCTTCGCCATCATGCGCTACCGTATCGGTGAGGCCAGTCTCCTGGGTGCCTTCTTCGAGAACCTCAAGTGGATGCCCTTCTTCATGATCTTCTTCGGTGGTGTCTCGTTCCACATCCTCCTCGCCATTTGCTCGCACATGTTCTGTATCGACATGAGCTGGGGTGCCACAGCCAAGGAAAAGGACAACTCCAACTTCTTCGCCGAGCTGCCCAAGATCTGGAAGCGCTTTAAGTGGATGTACATGATCATGATCCTCATGATCGGAGGTATGATCTACCTCGGATGCTTCGCTCCCCACGGCTGGGAGATTACCGGTCTCACTGCCGTTCTGCCGTAAGTACCCTCATACTCTGATATCATTGACATCTCGCTAACAATACCTAGTTGGGCCGTAACGGTTATCATGCACTGCCTGTTGCCCATCGTACTGAACCCGTCATTGACGGTCTTCAACTACTAGTTGGGTCATGACTGGATGTATTTTCTTTTGTTCGATTCACCTGTTGCGGCGTTGGGAATTGGAAGCCAGTTGGCACCATGGATCGGGATACATAGAGCGGGTCATCGCATCATGGAGGGCACCATTCCCTTGTCGGCGTTGGTTCTAGAGTTGTATGACCTACTTTACAGGTTAATTTCTAATCTCGTTACAAAAATGACAGTTCTTCCACCTACACATGCTCACCGCTTGATGACTATGCTCCCAGCGATATGCATGGAGGAGTCGCATTGGTTCCGTATGGTTTCGCCGAGTTGGGGTCGTGTGGGAGGCGATGGCGATGAGATGGAAGGAGTTGGGGAGGTGTGGTGTTACCTGGGGGCGTGATGGCAGCCGTGTGCTCTTCATACGGCAGTCGCGGGCGGGCTGGCGGTGGAAAGCGTAACACGGCGCAACTTGGACCGCGCACCAGGCCATCAAGCCACAACTCACTACCGTCACCACATGGCCATTCCTAGCCATTCACAACACCACATAACCGAACAGATTTCAGCCCATCGCGAAACCCCAATCAGCATGAAGTCGATCGCCTCGACACAGCTGCTCTCTGACCGGGGTTCCCGTCGCGGCTTGCGCTTTCCTACCTGGCCAGTTGAGGCAGCACCATTCAGATGATAGCACACCACACCTCGCCATGGATCTAGATGCTACTGTCGGCGTGCACATCGACGATATGTGCAGTCTCTTCAGCGACGGCGTTTTCTGCCGCGCCCGTCTCAGCGCACTTGGTTCAGAATGAGAGTACTGTGTATGCAGCAATGCGAACGACATCTGAAGGGACATCCGCATGATGCGACTATGGTAATGAACAGATAGTGAACAAGCCGATGCAGACACCGGTACGGGGTATACATTTTGAGTCGTGGAGATGGCGGTTCTGTAGAGATCTACCTGATGCGACACAGATTCTGTCATGGCCCGGTGCGTTTACAAGGTAGCCGCCTGGGGCTACATGCCAGCTGAGGATGCACGGCAATTTCCTGCAGCAGGAAGCGGACATCCAACGATACGCGTAACTTTGGTATCGCGCACGTTGGGGCAAGGGCGATGTTTGCGCGAAACGGGGTATACGCGTGTTTGACGGGTGTAAGAGGTTGTTTGATCGAACACCGCTCGCTGGCGATCTGTTGGGCGTGTGGGTGGGCTGTGGCCCCTCTACGTCAGCCTTTGGCGGGCAATGGTGGATAGGCTGCGGAAGACCGGCGCCGAACCAAAACACTAACAACATCCTCACACATCGATATACACAGCTCACCTGAATTGCAGATCACAAACTAATTTCCTAGATAGGAACATGACTTGACCAGCTTGCAGATTCATTCTATCGGCTTTCAAAGGTGGAAGGTTCGGCCCGCGATGTAGGATGCTAGCGAGAAGCCGCCCACCACACAAGCATCCGGAAGCTTTACTCTCTCCACCCACTTTATCGAAAGATCCCATCTCCACCCTTATCAGTGCGAGCCAAGTGGTCGATATATTCATCATCCTTCAATGACCTCGATAGCGAGTACCGTCAGACTGCTTTGCCCAGGCCAACTCGGTTGACCACAATCTACGGTATAAGGACTTCTGCCCAAGTTTCCACCTTGCCGAAGTCTTTTGACGCTTGCTGATCTCTTGATACTTATAGTATATGTACTGTCTGCTAGGTTCGGAAGGCTTATCGAGTTACGCATCCAACGCATTGCAGCAGCCATGGGACAGTTGACCAAAGGAAGTAACCTTGGTCACAAGTGACAAAACTAATCAGTATGCATGCATGAGAAATGGCACTGACCTGGGCATGAAGCTCCATATCTGCGCTTGCTGGCACAAAGTCATTGGATCGGATGAATCCTTCCATGCAACATGGATGCAGCGATGCAGCATAACATCATACAGCGTACGCGCTCGTTTTATTTCACACCCGATATTGAGGGGCTGCGAATACTAGATGAACAAACTGAATCTCTATCTGCTATTGTCACTCATTAATTTCCCTTCCGAGCTCGAAGCTATGTACCGAAAAGACTCGGTCGTCCACGCCCCTGGTAGTGAGTGGATCCAGCCCCATGTCACTGGGTTCCTACCGTACTGTTCGGAATGTTGTAAGAAGCTGCTCTGGAGGCTAGTTGATCGACGCGACGAAGTTTTCCATCTTGATCTCCATGACTTGATGGAATGCAGGAACCGGTGCATACTATGTGAGTACATATGTGACCTGTTTGGTCAGGATCATCTCGAAGAGCACCTTGCGCGAACTACTACGAACACCCCGAGGCTGGAAGAAAACACTAGCTTCAAGACTGCCAATCGAGTAGTATATCACAGTGGCGGTTACACGGACCTGCTCACTCTTTTACGAGCACCTACGAACACACCGAGAGTGAGCATCGAATGCGACTGGCGAGCGGCTAAGGCGTCCCCTATCGTTACCATTGAGTGCGACACTACTGAATCCTGTCCGGACCCCAATGGACATCTGGATCATGTTTCGATACGCATTAGTATACAAAATCACCCTACCGGGATAATACACGATAGCAGGTCATTCACGGTTCACACAAGGTTTGGTATGCACAGCGACTCTTCTTGTTCCCATGATATTACCGAGGTTTTGTTAACATCGCTCAGGCAGAGCATTTCGCAGAGCCATATGGAGCAATGCAGATTTTCGAGACATCAAGGCAAGAAGTGCAACAGTCCGCGAGTGGCTTCTGGAGTGTCAAGAACACCATCCTTATTGTCAAAAGTCCTTGAGACTGGATACACCATTAGCAGCGCGCATTCTCGCTATCCAAGAGCAAGGTCCTAATGAATTCTCCATCAAACTTGTTCGGACTGAGGGCATCAATCTACACATCGAACCGCATGTGGTACTGAGTCACGTATGGGGCGGAATAGACATCTCATGCAAAACCACCACCAGGAACATCTCACAGTACGAGCAAATTGGCATCCCTTTTGGAAACTTGACGAAGACTTTCCAAGATGCAGTCAGAATCACTGCTGCTGTAGGCTTCAAATACCTTTGGATAGACAGGTACGTATTTATATACCCGGTTCGTGTAAGAGATGTACGCTGACCCTCCATTTGCTCTAACGTAGTCTTGCCATTATCCAGGACGATAAAGAAGACTGGCAACGTGAGAGCAGTAAGATGGCAGCGATATTTCGTGCTGGCACTTTCACACTTTCGGCTACTAGTGCACATGATGGTCGTGGGGGTTGTGGGCTGACTGCAGAGTATGAGCCAGCGGTTCGATTTCCCGGAGTGCATGGAGGTCACCCAGGGTTCTCTGCCAGGAGAACAGGAACATGCGGGAAAAGCTCCACTGATACGCTCAGAGATCAGCTCTCACATGCACCAGTCAGCACCCGGGCATGGATATTGCAAGAGAGCATGCTTTCACGCCGGACCTTGCATGCTACGTATTCGCAATTCGTGTGGCAATGTGGCTCACTTACGGAAAGTGAGGATAGCACTATCTACATCCAAGAAAAACGTGCGCCCATAAGAATGGGCCTCTTCGAACTCCAGAAAAACAGGACCCGCGAACACAGTGCTCCTAAGATGAGCGTCTCTAGTGAAGATGAGTACGGGCTCGACCTTGACTGGTGGCGATGCGTAGCAGATTACTCCAAGCGATCCCTTACCTTCTCAGGTGATCAATATGCTGCCATAGCCGGGATCGTGCAGTTGCACCAGGATTTATCCAACGATCAGCCAGTTGTGGGACTCTGGGAACGTCACTTGGTTCACCATCTGACCTGGAGAGCTTTTCGCGATAGTCGCCGGCACATCATACCCACGCCGGAGCCTGTCAACCGCCGACCGAGTTGGACATGGATGTCTTACAAACACGGCAGCGTCGGGATTCAAGCACCTATATCTTTGTACGATACGATAAACGATTCAACAAAGACCAGCAAAGTACGGATCTTGTACCGAGCCCAAATCTTGCAGGCCAACGTTACTTGGAGCGGCGAGCCGCTCACATCTGATCCTAGTGGCAGCACGATCCGAATACATGGGGCGTTCCAGCGTATACCCCGACCCGAGCCAGTTCGGCGTTGGGCAGATAGCAGCCCGCTACACCTAGATCCAGGCGTGCTTGATTTGAGCGAAGCAAGCGGTCAATATGACACGCTCGCCCTTGTCGTCTACGTCCACAGTTCGGGTTTGACGAACCAGCCACCAGTTGTAACAACCAGCTATCTGGTCATCGAGCCGATAGGATCGAGAGGTAAAGACGAATATAGGCGTATCGGGCACATGATGTTGTCCGAGGACTTCAAGTTGCCTGATGGCCAATCGTACACGCCAAAGGGTGTTCTGAGGGATATTACTCTTGCCTGAAACAGACAGCGTTGTAGATCCGATTTGCATCATGAGTTTGGAGCTGTTGAGAACGACGTCTTTGGTGCAAAATGTGTTGGAGTATTCCAAGGTTTGGTCGAGCAGCTGTCTCTCGGCGATCAGTGTCGATTTGTGTTGGGTGATGGACCCCTACGTCAGCCTTTGGCGGGGCAGGAGCCCCGTGCGGGTAGAGCTGTAACACGCGCTAGCAGCATTCACATACACACAACTCGGCCCCCTCTCTCCCCTCTGTCTATAATCACTTCATAAGCTCTTCCCTGGATATCAACAAGAGTATACGAAATCAAGAGCACGATGCCGCAATTTAGCGACGTCTGGCTGCCATGCCTCATCGTAATGGTGTTGTGGGCGCGCCCCACGGCAGCTTTCGGTGCGGGCAACATTGCGAGCCTCAGCGCCATTGAAGGACAGAACTGGCGCCATGGAGATATCGAGGATACCCTACTCACCCTGCTCATCAGCGGCCAGACGGGCAAGAAGTTCAGCAAGATGGATGTCAAGCGTGTCTACTTTGGCAACTGGCTACGCGACTACTCCCAGGCCGTCGATGTCGGCACCGTCAAGATGGTCTCTGCAGAGGCAATCCGCATCCTCCTCTGGGTACTCGGCTTTATGAGCTTCGGCTACGGAACCAAGGAGTTCGAGGTCACCCGCGATCGCCTTGGGTGCTACAGACCTGAAGAGCACATTGACAACCCCAAGGTCAGTACACCGCTTTCTCCATCATGTCGAGATATTGACTATTCAGGACTACGCCGACAACCTCGATGCCCGTGATTACGACCGCCGCCTACGAGGCCCCGTTGACGAGAGACGCGAGCTCAGCGTCGACGAGCGAACCGGCCTGAAGAACTACATCGCTTCCGAAGACTTGGGTATCACAACATCGGCTGGCATGGTCCGCGACCTGCTTCGGCGTTGCATCGACCTGGGACGTCGCTCACGAGGAAAGGGTCCCGACTTCTACGAAGCCTTGAGGCTGCTTGGTACTGCGACCCACTGTCTGGAAGACTACTCTGCCCACTCCAACTATGTCGAGCTTGCCTTGATTGAACTCGAAGAAGAAAACCGGAATATCTTCCCCCACGTAGGCAGGAACGCCCTGTTCGATGTCCGCGCCGCTGGAAAGCAGGTATACCCCATCATCACAGGCACATTCGGTGGCGTCGACTTTTTGCACTCGGTCTGCGGTGAGATTACCGACAAGGCTACACAATCCGAGCTGCAGGAACTTGAAGGCGCAATTGCCAATGCCGACAGGAACGAGAACAAGAGCAAGATCCAGGAGCTTCTTGCCAAGCTCCCAGACGGCATCTTCGGCGGCAAAGACGAAGCCGGTAAGGCCGAGGAGCTTGCCGACAACTCCAACGCGGCTGCTATGGGCAACATCCAGATCACCCCTAAGGAGCCTGAGGCATTCACGGAACAGATTGGAGAGCTGGTCAAGCAGATCTACCCCATCATGGAGTTCCACGACGAGATTATGCAGTCCATCACCGAATTCATTGAGAAGATCCCAATTCTGCCAGATCTGATCGAGGAGGTCCAGAGCCAGGTCACTATCTTCGTCTTCAGTCTTCTTGCTCCCTACGTTTTGCCCATTCTTAGCCAAGTCAAGTCTGAGCTTGAGACGGGATCCAGCGAAGTCATTGCAAGCTCTCGTGAGAAGCAGCACATTGTCTTCAACGACGACGACTGCACCGACCCAACCCACAGTATGCTTTCCAAGGATCACTTCTCTAACGTGCTCAACGAGCCTGCTGGTCGCGTAGCCTCTGCCGTGCTGAGCTGGGCTGTTCCACAAGTCGTTCAGTGCTGGGACGGTGAGGCAGACCCTGAGCAAACCATTGACCGCATCATCAATGGCGTGTTTCACCACCCTGCGGTTGCCGCGGCAGAGAGAAGGTACGGAGGGCGAGGTGATCGTGGGGTCGAAGAATGCCACCAGATCATGTTCAATACTGTTGGAAAGTGGTGGGACTCCAAAGACGAGAGCGCCAAGGAAGAATTCCGCCACCAGCTCAGTCGAGACGGCGTGCAAAACCTTCGCAACCATAAGAAGAACGTGCACGACAAGGGCCATGGTTGCGGCAAACCCCTGGGTATGGCCAACAACTTTGGCTCTTCCGGTGGACAAGGTGGTGTCAACCCACAGATCCAGCAGGCATCCGACCATGTTGGCAAGCTCGCAGGCGAAGCTGTTGGTGGTGGTGCCCTAGGCGGCCTTGTCGGTGGTCTTGTTGGCGGCATCGGCGGCTCTCTGCTTGGTGACGCTTTTGGTGGAAAGGAAAAGAAGAGCCACAAGGAGGAGAGCTACGGTCAAGACGGCTCCTACACTCAGTCATACTCGGAGACTGGTCATCACCAGGCATCTTCGTATGGCGACAACGATCGCTATGGCCGCGCCGAGTACGAGCAAACACAATACCCGAGTGGTGGGCGTCGCGAGGAGTACTCTCGTCAGGAACGGGACGACGGTGGCGGATCCTACAGCTACGAACAGCGTGTCGAGACTTCGAGCTACAGCAACACCGGTGGATATGAGCGTCGCGAGGAGCGTCGCGTCCAGCATGGCGATCAATGGCGCTCTGAAGAGACACGCGAAGGGATCGATCGGTCTGGAGAATATTACTCCGAGGAGAGAGAGTAAGCGAATAACTCCGTTCATGATGATGATAGGCTAACAGATGTGCAGACGACGTGGTAAGTCCAAGAAACACTCCGATGACGACGATTCGAACGATTCGGGCGGCGAAGATTCATACGAGAAGCGGATGAAGAAGGAGCGCAAGAAGCGTGAGAAGGAGGAGAAGAAGCGCCATAAGCACAAGAAACACGGCAGCGGTGATGAGGATTCGGATGATGCTGACAAGCGTCGATCAGGATCTGGTGAACACAGGCGTCGCTCTCGCTCCCGTGAGCATGAACATCGTCGCAAGAAGAGCGGCAGCCGTTCGCCCCAGCGCCAGTCCGGAGGATACTCGCAAGGCTACGGCCAAGAGCAGCGCTACGGCGAGCAGTCAGGCTACGGTCGTGAAGAGCCATCCAGGTACGGGCGCCAGGAGTACGGCGGAGACGCTGGAGGCTACGGCCGTCAGCAACCGCAGTATGGTGCTGACTCTTATAGCACTGGCGGATACGGTCGTCAAGAGGAGTCTGGATATGGCCGTCGCCAGGAAGAGTCGAGCTACGGTCGTCAAGAGTACGTTGGCGAATCTTCTCACCGGGGCTACGGTACTAATCCTTACAGATCCAGCGGATACGGTCGTTCGGAGGGCCTCGAATACGGTGGTGATCGTCCTGATCAATCTTACGGCGCCTCTGGTGTCCCCGGTGGTTTCGGTGAAGAGACTCAAGGCTATGGCCGCCGCCGTGACGATGAAGATGAATACGGCCAGCGAAGGCAGGAATATGGCTCCGGTGGTTATGGTGAGGAGGGGTATGGAAGGCGTTACTAGACATGACGTCTGCTCCGCGGGGTCTTAACGTGGCTTGGGGTTGCTGGGCCGTGTCCGGAGCACCATGATGACTATGCTGTAGTACCTGCATGAACCGCTCAACTCAGCCGATAGACTCACCAATATGAACATCATCGTGGCTGACATCCCCAACACGCTTAGTTATGCAGTGGCTTCTACAGTGAACCGTTTGATTATGCGCTTGAACTATGCTATCCTCGTATAAAGTGAACGGGCCTCCTTATGGATGGGAACTGGAATGCAGATGGTGATATGTGCAAATGGGCTTTGCACCCTGCAAGAGTACATGCGTTATAACTTTCAAGAGTATCAAGCAGTCCAGATATCGGGGTCGGGAAGGGGAAAGCAGCATTCCACTTCATCCCTATCAGTGACACTCTTATGATGTGCCATAGCAACGCTTGAGTAAAGAAGGAGACCGTGAGAAAGGAAAGATATGTTTGGTCGGAAACAAGACGTAAAGTTGATTCGTGGGTATCTACCACTGTTTCCGGATGAGTAAGGAAACACGTGCGTGCAGATGATGTACTGCGAATGGAGAGGGTGCGGATGAGAAGTGGATCCGACACAGGTGAGCGTTGCGGCGGAGAAAACGCGCTAGTGCCGAGCTGGGACCAGCCGGATTCCCAATGTTCAGCGACTCGTAAAGACGCGACAAGTCGACCAATTCCGCTTCGCTGTACTCGCCTTTCTTCTGCTTCTGCTTGCGTCGCATCGCGCATCATGACGAGCATCGACGACCTCTTCAAAAGCGCAAACGGTTCGGCAAAGCGCAAGTTCGAGAACCCAAACGAAGCCGACCCGACCCAATCATACAAATCTGCAAAGCTGGACGCAGATGGCGATGTCAAAGCCCCAGCGCAAGCCTCGGTAGCTGACGAAGATGACGACGACGAGGCTGGCCCCTCGTTACCGCCCGACTTCGAGGACGGGCCCGGCGACGACGACGAAGGACGCTTCTTTGGCGATGGCCTGGACGAGAATGCGCGGGACGCCATGGAGTACATCGATGCGCAAGACGGCGATGGAGCTATAGGCGAAGAGAAATACGACGTGCCGTGGGTGCGCAAGCTGGCGCTCAACTTTGAGAAGAAGGTCAACAAGAACGCATCGCTGCGCGCAAAGTACGAGGACGACCCCACCAAGTTCATGGAGTCGGAAGGCGATCTGGACGAAGGCATAAAGGCGCTCAGCATACTGTCGGAGCACCCGGAGCTATACGAAGAGTTTGCGAAAAGCACAGCGGCCTCCAAGTTGGTGGAACTGCTGGCGCATGAGAACACAGACATCGCAATCGCAGCGATCGAGATGGTCTCGGAGCTCACAGACGAAGACGTTGGAGGGGAGCAAGAACAATGGGATGCGCTCGTCACCGCCTTCATGGAGGCCGACCTGCTCAGCCTGCTCGTATCCAACTTCTCCCGCTTCGACGAGACCGATGAGGCTGACGCATCGGGCGTCTACAACTCCCTCAGCGTCATTGAAAACCTCCTATCACAACCCACATATACAGACATAATAGGGAGGGAGACAGCTCTGCTAAAGTGGCTACTAGACAGGATACAGAAGCCCGAGAAACCCACAACACAGAACAAACAATACGCCTCCGAGATCCTCTCCATCCTCACACAATCCTCGCGACCGAACCGAAACCACGTAGCCGACGCAAACGGTGTCGAAATCTTCCTCACAAACCTCGCGCCGTACCGAAGAGACGACCCAGAAAAGGACAGCAACGAGGAGGAATACATGGAGAACCTGTTCAACTGCCTCTCGTCAGTAACAGAAGAGCCTCTTGGAAAAGCCAAGTTCCTAGAAGCAGAAGGTGTAGAGCTCTGTCTCCTCTTCGTCCGCGACGGCAAGACCAGCAAGAGCCGCGCCCTGAAAGTACTAGACCACGCCTGCGGCTACGCAGAAGAAACAACACCACCACAAACCAACGGCAATACAAGCGCAAAAGGCAAAGAAGCCGCAGCAGAAGTCCCCGAAGCCACAAACAGCGCCACAGCCGTCTGCACCAAACTCGTCGACAGCCGCGGCCTAAAACCTCTCTTTAGCACCTTTTCCAAAACGAAAAAGTCACACGACCCCCAGCAAACCGAACATATACTCGGCATCTTCGCCTCACTCCTCCGCTCCTTACCGGGCAACTCCGATACCCGTTTCCGCCTCCTAGCCAAGTTCCTCGAGAAGGACTACGACAAGATACACAAACTGGTTGAATTGCGCAGAGGCTACGTTACCCGGTTATCTGCTTTCGATAGCAAGTTAGCAGAGAAGAAGAAGGCGTTGCGGATAAGCGGGAAAGATGAGCTCGAGGCTTTTGAGCTGGAGAATATTCCAGACCGGTTGAGTGAGGGGCTGTATTGTCTGGAGAGGATCGATGCTGTATTGGCCTGGTTGGTTGCTGAGGACGGGGGTGCCAAGGTGGCTATTGAGAAGGCACTGGCGGAGAGGGACGAAGGACTTGGAGACGTCAAGAGGACGTTGCAAGCGCAGCTCGATGGCGTGATGGCAGTTGAGCCAGCGGAGAGGGAAATGTTGGAGACGCTTGTGGGATTTTTGGTGTAGATATATTACGGAAGCAAACGCACGGGATGAATGTTTCTGGTATTCAAATATGACTTTTCCATGCGAAGCCCTATAGAGGCATCTACCGAGACCTGAAGACTTGAAAGATATCTATGCAAATGCATCGAAGTCGCCACGCTATTCTGCTCCTCAACCAATGCATGTACGCAGCAGCTCCCCATAACAATATGTATCCTTCATTTCACCCAAGCTCTAACCCTCCGCCTCGATCTCATAAGCGTTGGACTTATGTTTAGGCTCAAACTTGAAATTAGGGTGAGCAGGACCCAAGAACATCTCACTGCAAATACGTTAGCTAAGACCCCTTCCTACATCACAAGAAGAACATACCTGAGCTTGATCCAGTCCGTGTAGTGCTCGCTAGCCATCAACGTCTCCAGGTCATTCCTACCCTTGAACCTCGGGGGACGATCCTGGATGTTCGGGGGCAAGTGTTCCAATAGACCAACCGGCACATAGCGATGCGCAAAGCTTAGCCATTCAAGGAGGAAACGACGAGTCGTGCCAATGCCCATCTCATCAGAACCCCAAGTCTGCAGACCGTACTTGGTAAACTTCTCGATATAGGAAAGGCGCTCCGATGCAGACTTGTCAAGGTACTGGCCCTTTTCAATCTCTTCGAAGAGCCAGGGCTTGATGAGTGCGCCACGACCGACCATGACGGTGTCAACCTTGGCGTTTTCCAGATGGTTGTAGTAGTCCTCGTGCGAGTAGCAGTCGCCGTTGCCGACAAAGTAGACATGGCCGCCGTTTGCGAGGTCACGGGGATCAGCTTCGGCGGCGGTGTCCGTTTTGGCCGCCTGTTCTTTACGGAGTCGGTTGATGAGGGCGGAGCATTCGGCGATGTAGGACCAGTCTGCGCTTCGAGAGTATCGCTGTTGCTTACTCCTGCCGTGGAGGGTAATGGCTGCGATACCCGAGAGACCCTTCCCAGACTCTACGGCTTCGTGGCCGCCAAGTACGAGGCGCTTAATGAGTTTTTGCGCGGTCGGGTGGTTGTCCTTGGTACCCATGCGGATCTTGACGGTGATGGGGACCTCCTTGGATACATAGGTCATTCCACGGAGGATACTCTCCAGTTTTGCCTCGCTATCGAGTAGTGCGGAACCACTTCCCTTCTCACAGACGAGGTTGATGGGGCATCCGCAGTTGAGATCGATAGCGCGCAGCTTCGGGCAGTATTCAGTCAGTACTTCAACCGTCTTGGTGGCCAGCCATGGCTTGTTCGCCGCGATTTGTGCGCCGAACTTGAGATCAGTCGAGTTGTCGTAGCCCTGGACAACAGTGTTCTTGCCCAAGAACTTTGGAGGGGTTACCTCAGATTCGTGGGCTTTGAGAAGTGGCCATTCGCCCTTGTCACCTTGGATCAATGGCATACCCATGGCCATCTCACTCCAAGTCACTTGGCAGCCAAAATCCACGCAGAGCCGGCGGTACGGCATGTTGCCTTGAGTGGTGAGGGGTGCGAGCATTGGTGTCTCGGGTCCGTAGTAGAGCCTACGCTTCTCTGATGGCCTGAAGGGCGCCTCCACAAACTCCGCTCTGCGCGCCTCCTTCTCCTCCTTGAGAACGTCCATGTCCATCTGAGCTGCATCGAACATTTCTCTTTCGTTGCGAGCATTGGTCTCGATCCATTGCAGGTACTGGTCAGAGCGCGGGGTCCCAATCTTCCGTCTCGATAAACCAATCTTGATATCCTTTGGCACGATGTTGACCACTTCAGCCTCTGCTTCTTCGTCGAAGCTGGAGAACTTGGATTTCCGGTCAGCATCTTCTTTCAGGACTAATTCTTTCCGGCCGTCTTCTAGGGTGCGCTCTTCGGAATGGCTACCGACGAATCGACACTTCCAGCCAAAGTGACAGAATCCCTTGACGGCATAGACTGGACATTGACCACCGAAGGTAGTAAGATCTTCTCGTCGACCGTCCTTGAGGTACTTGCGGATATCGTGTTCGAACTTGCACTTCTCGCCAAACGGACACTCCTTGGGTGAGAATTCATTGTAGGCTGCGCGAGTACCACAGAGCGGTATCTTGTCGCGCGAGCTGCCGAAAGTGCGGCTGGTGTTTTGGCCCTTTTGCTTTTTGTCTTTCTTGTTGTTCTTGCCCTTTCTGGGGCCATCGCGAGCATCAGTCTTTGGTAGGCCTTCAGATTTGTGCTCAGCATCGGCGCCCTCAGCTGCATCGTCGTCAATGACTCTGTCCTTGGTGGCGGCCTTGTTGTTATCCAGTCGTATCAGGAATCTGATGTTCTTAGCATGCGAATTACTTCAAGCGGGTGGCGCATGTACTCTGCCTTGATGGGTGCGACACCCTTGACTCGCTTCACAGAAGTATCCGCATCCTCAATGTCTTGACTGCTAGTCCTGTTCCTCTTCTTGGGGCTCGCAGGTGGTTCGGACTGCACATCGACTGTACCATTGCCGCCATTGATGCCATTGGAGACAGCACCGTCTGGGGCCGAATGGTCGGGCTCGAGCTTGGTTCCTTCACCTGTCGTCATCTTATGCAAGAAAGGTGGCCAGGCTGAGAATAGGCGTGCGTGGTTGGCGTTGCTGCTCAAAAGAGAAAAGCACTCGCTCAAATTGTGAGGGCGAATGCGGCTAGAAGAGGCTAGACCGGCGGCCCATGCGCTAGTGAGCAAGTTGGGAAAGCTGCGATCATACGTCACAGCCAGGCACTTGCGGCTCCCCTACATCACATCGCGTTTCCCGTTCCCACTTTCACATCAACCCTCCTGCAATCCTTTCCGGCCCTCCGCACGATTCTCATCTTCCTGCTGGTCCTTTGCACGCACACGCAAGCCAGCTCCTCCCAGATCCATTGTTGATTCAGCTCAACCCCGCTCCCACACAAACACACACACACCAGACAATAATACCACGTAGCCATCATGACGCTCTACTACAGTCTGGTAAGCAGCCCCTCTCCTTGCAGGAAAGCAGCGATCGAGAGAGATGCCAATGGTGTCGTCTCGTCACTGCTCGCGTGCTCGCCTACGCGCCTTACGTTACAACCGCGTATGTGGCCTTTGTGCTAACTCTTCATCTTCTAGGTCTTCCTCCTCCTGGTGACGGAGATGCTCATCTTCTGCGCCCTCATCGTCCCTCTGCCCTTCACATGGCGCCGCAAGCTCTTCACCTTCATTTCGGAGAGCCCTATAATAGCAAAGCTGCAATATGGCATGAAGGTATGGGAGTCAATGTATTCACGTGGAGGACCCGTCTGACATGCGTAGATTACGTTCATCTTCATCCTGATCCTGTTCATTGACAGTGTCAACCGCGTATACCGCGTGCAGATTGAGCTCTCTGGCTCAGACGACCAGGGCCGCGGATCGTAAGTTAAAGCATCCCACCTACAAAGTGCTGTACTAACGACACAAGAAGCGTTGCTGCTGGAGGCATCGAGCGCATGGAGGTCCAGGCCCGCAAGTTCTACTCGCAGCGCAACATGTACCTTTGCGGTTTCACCCTCTTCCTGTCGCTCATCCTCAACCGTACCTACGTCATGATCCTCGATGTTCTCCGTCTCGAGGAGGAGGTCAAGACCCTCAAGGGCGACCCCAGCACCAAGAAGGGCTCTTCGCTGAAGAACGTTGGTGGTGCTGGCGAGGTTGGAGCTCTCAAGGAGGAGCTTGCTGCCAAGGACCGCGACATGGCGAACCTGAAGAAGCAGGTTGAGAACATGCAGAAGGAGTACAACCGCATGGGCGACCAGGTCTCTGGCAAGCAGTAGACGCGTACGAATGGCTTCGAACGGACACGGAATGCAGGCTACGGCTATCCTGTAGGACGGCAGGCGCACGCCCGGGAGAGGTCGTCACTACAATTATACTTTCAAAGTTGAAGTTTCAAGGGCTCTATGCTGGTGGATGCCACGCATACGACTATTTTATCTTTGTCCTCTGGGTGTTGCGGTGTGGTAACTAGTTTTGAGGGGGAAGGAGAGCTACAGTGCTGACGTAACTTTCGCATATGGCTCAGCAGCAATAGACAGTAAACACGATTGAATTCATATGCTCTTTGATCAGTATCGGACCTTGTTCGGAAAGCTTCTTCTGTTGTTGCTTACGTTGGGACCTTCGGACGTCTTGGACCTCGGGAGCTTGCGCGATGACAAAACACCCCAACTAGTAGCATGTGAAAGCTAGCGCAGTGCTTCAGGTATCCCGAGCACTTGAGGCTTATCAAGATTCCGCATAAAGGCAGTGGAGGAGCATACAAGCGTTTACCAGTGTTACCAAAGGCCCAATTGCATATCGCTTCAGCTTCACTTGCCATTGGTTCCGTGCAGCCACAGCCAAGATGTCGGGAAGCAGCCAGACATCCCCGCGCTTCTTCAACTATCCGCGCCCCAAACCTCACGACGCGCCATACAAGGCCCCGCCGCCCGGAAAGAACCCCGTAGTCAAGGGCGCCTTGCTGCACTATCTTTCCAACCTGTTAGTCAATCCACCATTCTTTTGTCACCAAGCTAACAGCTCCAGAGTCGCGACTGTACCGCTAGTCCCTGGCATCCTGTGGAGCAATGCCGGCTTCAGCTCCTTGCGAGAATGCAGGCAACTCGACGGCAT
>Ga0265797_10006672_pt1 | contig 16182 bp, 22 predicted proteins | sample P2T30metagenome_FD_192433 | JGI IMG/M metagenome (GOLD analysis project Ga0265797, IMG submission 192433) | Plant litter microbial communities from East Loma Ridge, Irvine, California - P2 T30 | ecosystem: Environmental > Terrestrial > Plant litter > Unclassified | place: USA: California... | reverse complement strand
GCCGCTGTTGTTTTGGTTGTTTCCCCCGCCACCACTGCGGTTATTACCACCGCCGTTCCAGCCACCGCCGCCATTACCATTACCGCCACCACCGTTGCCACCACTGGCACCATCACCTTTAGGTTCAGGTGGGGTATAGTGCAGACCCATAACAACTGGCAGCAGACCCTGATAACCGATCACGAAACATTTTGCTGCGAATTCAGAATGTTCTGCATCGCCGAGTTTATTACCCTGATCATCACACAGCTCATCATGTGCCGGCAGAGAGAAGATGAATTTAATCGGGGTGATATCTTTACCGGACATGCCGATATAAATGCAACCTTCGTTATCGCGACCAACGGTCAGCGCTGCTTTCACCATCGGGCTGTCAGACTTATTGCCTTTACCGAAGTAAACGAAGTCTTTGACTTTGTACTGCAGTTTGCTGCGTGCTTTATCTTTCAGCAGCATGTCGATGGTTTGCAGAATACCAATCGCACCCAGGTAAGGAACAACCACTTCAAAACGACCGTTGTTCTTATTGTCACGGTTTTTGGTTTCAACCTGGATCGCAACTTTGTTTGCTGCGTAGGCCATACGGAATTCAGACGGGAACTGCGCGCCGTTCTGAACCGGACCTTGCATGTTCATGGAGTACTCGCTCAAATACGACTTCTCGCGAGCTTTAAAGTTACGTTGCTGTGGACCAGCCATGTGATGCTCCTTTTGGATCGAATTAGTTATACTGTCTTATAGATTAAAGGCAGTTATGTTGATTTAAACACTGAGCATTTTATTAAGGTCTGCTTTTAACTGCTGATCCTTCAAACTTTCAATGCTAAGCTTTATACGGTCACGCGTCGTATGCGGTGTCCACTCGAACTCTTCAGAAAGCCTCATTACCGCCGCTTTATATTTAAAGCTGTTGGCTTTGAAGTTCACTGATTTATCTCCGAAGATCTGCAACGTCATGCGATTAAACGGAATACGCGTTAACGTATTACCGTTTGTAAGTTTGGTATTCCACTGATCTTTCTTCTTAAGCGCACCTGTATGTGACTCAAGCAATGTGAGCTGACCATAACCAGAAGGCACAAGTAAATCGACCACGTGATGGGTGATTACATAGGTATTCTTCAGCGTTGATGGCAAGGTGTGATCCACGACCTGGACTAGACCACGCATGGTCTTTGTAACCTTGTCAATCACATTGCGCTCAAGCTGTGCATAACCCTTTGCAATATCTGATGAAGGCTCCCAGATCTTGGCTAACGGGTAAGCAGACTTTAACGTAGCATACTTACCGTAATACAGCTTATAATCAGGAAGGACTGTGCGACCGACATCTTTTAAGATATCATAAATCGCTGACATATCAGCAATCACATCGTCATGGAGTTTATCCACACCGATTCGGTCACGGTCATCAGTATCATACGCTTGGTATGCATTACGAAAGATCGTCCCCACATTTAACATTAATGTTTCGATCGGTGCTTCGTTTTTATTCACCGGCCTTGACATTAATGCTTCAAACGCAAGGGATGTTCCCACTGACATGGGAAAGAGTCCAATCGTTCTGTCAACCATATTCGCCTCTTATTTCGACGCCATGGCAGTACGCAATGTTTGCTCGAGTAGCTGGGACTGGCCCTCACTAACTAACCCTTTGGTACTGAGCCACCCTACCAGTACATCCACTGCATTGGTTTTATTAATGTGGACGCCGGTATAACGCACGCCATTCGCTTTCTGATTACCAGAGTTCTGCATGATCCCGCTTTGCTTCTTATTCTTGTACTCTAAGATCACATGTTTGATCTCTAAGCGAAGAGCAATCAGCGCTGATTTAACTACTAAGGGTTCGCCATTCTTTAAGCGTAGGTAACTTCCGGCCCTTAGTGGTTTTGCAGTTTCGCGAGCTATCTGTACAATCTGGTCTAAATCCATCCCTTCGACATTGATCGTTTTATGTGTCCAGGCATGTGGGTTTTTAATCCACTGGATATTAATCGTTTCTGCTTTCTGGTCGATGGTTACACGATGATAACCTTTATCACCTTCCTCGCCATGTGCAAGACGATCGGGTGAACCAGGGCCATGTACTTTCAGGTGGTGCTTGGCAGTGTGGATGTGGTTAGCGAAACAGGCATATTTGACAATATTACTGTAGCGCTCAGAACTGTGTGACTTGATACCGTATTCAGGCGGGAAGTTAAAATCAAATCCCCCGTGCACACACGCCAAATCAACTCGTTCTAATCCCGCCTCTGACATCACATGACAAACGTCCTGCCAGATCCCTTCCATTGTTGGTTTCCACTCATCAGGGACATACAGGATATTCAAATCCAGATGCTCGTGACGAACAATAGAAAGCTGGGTTACGTGACGCACGTTACATTTCGTTTTAAACGCCACGAACTCTGACGACTGTTTCCAATCGTGATCCGGTGTTCCTTCTAATACATCCAGTGTGACGTTGTTAGCTTCGCAGTCATTAACAAACTTACGAATCCATTCACGGGCCAGTATCGCATCGTCATTAGGTAAAGTAACCAGGGTATCCCAAACATCACCGTTGACAATGACCAGGTCAGTTTCCGCTAACGACTCCTTCTCATAGAAGATGTAATTAAGCGAACGGATGATGTTTGCTGTCGGTGTACGGGCCTGACAGAAATGCCAGTCGCCAGTTTGAATGATCCGCACGATACCCGGCGTTTTAGTTTTATAAAGGCTCGTAATCGCCGTCTTCATCGATTTCAATCCTGCGGTTATCGGTTGCTGTGTTATTGGATTTACCGACAATGTCAGGATTAACTTTCTGCCCTGTCTTACGTTCATGGATCTGCGCACGGATGACTTTGTAGTCAAGATCGTAGCGCTTAAATACTTCTTCCCAACGCTTCAGGTGGGATTCTGGAGATGAAGCCAGTGTAACCTTGTGCCCGTGTTCTGCGATGCTGTGAACGCTTTCCAGAGAACCTGGTTCATCCATTGCATTACCACCCGTGCTTGCCCAGGTCCCCTGCATGCCGAGTGCGTCCTGTTTACGGGATGAGATCTCAGATACGATCGGGATGGCCAGTGAGGGTAGTGTATAAAGGTATTCACGATCACGGAATACATCAACCTCATTGTTGACTGATCCGGCAACGGCTACCCACGCTTCCTGGTTAATGAACTCACCGCCACCGACAAACATCGGTAAGAAGTCACGGCAGAACACCGCTTCCTGGATTTGTGGATTGCGCTCATGTGCCGCGGCTTTGGCCAGACGTTGCTCAATAGCACCTGCACGCTGATGATAGATTTTATTGACTTCTGACATTATAACGTACCCACGATTCGTTTAAAGATACCGTCTTCAATTTCTAATAGACGACGAGCAACATCATAGCCGATATTATCCCTGACAACCTTTATGTCAATCTCCAGGGTATAAAACTTCTCCTGGCGTTTAGATGTGGCATAACGAGGGGTGCAGACAACATCGACTTTATCAAATGTCCCGAGGAAGTATTTCTTCAGATCACTTTGCACCGCGGTACACAATGCATCAGGATCACCATCGTGACGTTGAATGAGATACTGGAAAGAGTGGATGTTCCCACGGGCGATATACGACTGGGAGTACTGTGCAGTTAGCCAATAGGCGAACATGCGATCGATGGTCTCGGTTACACCCGTAACAAAACCAACCACCGACATTGTTGGAACGACGGGTTGTGCAGTTGCCATAATGACCTCTTGAGGATATAAGCTACATAGTATCCCGCTTAACAAAAAAAAAAGAATAAAAAAAAAAAGAGCTCACCCCTCCAGGTGAGCCCCGACCATTTGGTCAGACCGAAGACTACAGCATGGAATTAATAGAACAGGGCTAATGGCGCTTCAACCTTACGATTGTCGCGAGCATATTTAACAGCCAGTTCAACGATATCTTTTACTGAGCGTACTTTAACGATTTTCTTTGCTTGCTCAGGGCGGGTGTTCAGATTCAGTAATGAATCAAGCAGCATGAGTTGCTGGCGCGCAGTCAGTTCAATCTCAACAGCTTCTTTTACTAACCAGTCTTGTTTCTCTTTAGCGCGCTCAAAGTAGTTACCTACGATCATCGCGTAATTCGTTTCCTGCAGATTCATCAGGCAGCTGATTTCAACACCTTTCTCAGAACCTGCGTTATCACCGATAGTCTTATCCAGATAGGCATAAGCTGTCATCAGCGCATGGCGCGGAGACAGGCTCTTGGCGAAAGAGAACAGACCAACTAAAGTGATAACGCCCAGCATAGTTAACATTACGATCATTGAGTTTGACATAGCGGTATTCCTTACGATTAAATTAAGTTGGATTGGTACGATTAGTTTGCAGTAGCATTATTAATCAGACACTCAGTTTCTGCGATGTACTTGTTATCAGATTTAACTACTTTAACAATCGCCACTACCAGTGAGATTGTCAAAGCGATGTAGCCTACGTTTGAGATGATCTCGTTCATGGTGTTTTCCTAGTGGCGATTAGTAAGTAACTATTAGTGGTAAGTTTGGATGTCTGTTTCTTCGCAGAATTTGACGATAGCGGTACGGGCCATGTTACGGGCAAGTTTAGCTGCATCTGCTGCAATATCAGCTTCGTTAAGCAGTGCCTGGTAAGCACGGAACTTAATATCGAAGACGTTCTGGCAGGTGACGTGCTGGAGTTCTTTTGCCATGATCTCTACACGAGCATACAGCTCAGTCGCTTCGTTCTCGAGTTCAGTGGCTTTTGCATTCATTGCGTCAACGTTGTCCAGGTATGCGGTCTGCTGTTCGAAAGTCATTTCCATTTTAAAGATCCTTACATTAAGTTAAGTTGAATTGTTACTGGCTGTATTACAGTGCGACTGATTTTGCAGATAATTCTGCGATCTTGGCATCACATTCCTTTACAGCTTCTGGGTCATGTTCGTTAGTACGACGCACTTCCTGTAAAGCGGTGATTGCCATTTCATAATTGGTTTTATCAGCGATTTTACGCATACGGTCAATTGAGCGGATTGCGATATAAGTGCTATATGCAATAGAAGCAATACCAACGATCATGGCTGCTGCGATAACGATCTTTTCTTTGCTCATGATTACCATCCAATAGGTTGCATGTTGTCTGACTTATTACATACCGCAATTAACAGAACATCGGTGCGATAAATAAGTTTATTAAGTTCAGTTATTTCAACGTTTATTAAAGCAATGTCTTTGTCAAGTTGTATTGACTTTTGCATGTTAGCTGATGATTCGGCAAAGCTTTTACACTTACCGTATCTGGCATCAACTCGTGCTTGCTTCTTACGAATATTCGTAATTGCTTCTTCAAGCTCGGTGATCTTAACACGAGCATCTTTAATGATACGGCGATATTCAAAGATAGTGCTCATGTTTTAATCCCAGTTAGAATAAGGGTGAAGAGTATTTACTACTCTTTATCATCACAGTCATATAGGTCTGAGATTTTCTGCAACTCAAATTTTACAGTTTCTTGACACTGGCTTTGTAATGATCGGGTAGGTAGCAGGCGACCATTCTGAAGACATTATTGCCTGTTACAGAATCAGCAACTTCAAAGTTGACTGAGAAGACTTCTTTGGTGCGGGTATCTTCAATCCTGATAACAAGTAATTTAGTTTCTTCATTCAGCACATCGCGCCCTTCGTCAATCAATTTAAACACGAAGTGGCGGCGTGGCGGGGACCAATGATTACTACCACCAAAGAACTGCGACTTTACCGCTATCGCACCTTCGTTAGTTATAACCCAATCAAAGTTACCGACCAGTTCCATACCAGCATACACACTGTTGTATTGGTAGTCGGTTAGTTCAGATAAAGCACGTTCACTCAGCTGAGTAGTTTTTTCTTCACTGATACCAAACAATCTAACAAAATGTTCTTTTTCAACCATGGTGGTTATTTCAATTTTCTCCTCGGTCGTCAACGGCAATCGATCCAATTCTTCTAAAGTTCGCTTTAATGTTTCAATTAAGAAAGTAGTGTTTTTCATTACAGCCTCGCAAGTTAATTTAGATTACTCTATCGGTGCCGTTATATAGGTCTAAAAAGATCTGCAACAATGAATAATTCATTATTGAAGACAAAAAATAAAGGGACCGAAGTCCCTTCTATTAATACTGGCTGATTGCCGCTTTGATCTTACCGGCATTCACGATACGACGACGACCCTGGATAAGTTGCAAACGGAACAGCTTATGGTTAATCTCCTGTGCCGCAACGGTCAGCGAGTGAGAGTAGCCACTTGTGTTGGTGGCCTCCGCACTTTTGAAGCCATCCATTACTTTAGCGTGCTCAATACCAAGCATCATGCATTTATAGCTAATGCGCGCAACCAGCGTTTTGTAGTTGTGGTAGGCGTTAGTACGACGCTTTATTTTTGTTTTGCTTAAGGCCACGTTCGGCTCCTATTGGATTTCCAGTTTCAGGGTTAACTAACATCATCAGACCAATACCAGATCCAAAGTGATGGAGTTGCTGTTCGCGAAATTGTTTCCAGATCGCAGCACTGCGTGACTGAGCACGATAATGAAAACCATGTAGGTGAATCACACGACGTTTAGCACGTCTCTTTGACCAGGCCATGGCAATCCCCTTACAGTAGTTCGATTTCAGTTGTCTTACCGTCTTTATCGACAATAAGAATTTTACTGTTCACTTCTTTAGCAGCGAATAAGCGGTCTGTAATCATCAGAGCGCGATTCACAACAGAGCCCATGGATACGTCATCCATCTTCTCTTTAAGCGCTTGTAACTTCGCATAGCCCGCAGCAGAGATATCGATCTGCAGACGCTTGACTTCATTTGACATACTGACTCCTTGATCAGCATAAGAGGAGGACCTAGGCCCTCCCCGTAGATTAAGCCAGCTTCACATTGAAGATCGAGGTTGGGTCGTAAGCCTGCGTTGCCATGAGATGCAAGCAACGATCCCAGGTAACCTGGATGTCGCGTTTCTCATAGAAGGTCAGATCACGATCGTGTTCAACCAGTCGTTCGTAATGTGTGGTAGACTGCCAGCTTTCCAGCGGGTTCTCTTCAGAACCGTTAAACTGAATCATGTCAGTTGTTGCACGACGATAGTCGTAATGATCCACACCTACTCGCCCTGGCTGCGCATCGAGGTACGTTTCATTATAACCATCGATACGTTGCTGATGATACATCTCACGGATATCCGGTTGAGCCATTACCCAACGTTGCATGACAGGTTTGGCTGTCTGGAAGTCTGCGATGTTCAACAACTGACGTACTGTGTTTGGATCGAACATGTGTACGGTCTGGCGCAGTGCTGCTTCTGCCAGTTCCCACGGACGAGACTGCATGAGATTATCATACATGTTCGTGGCTACCTGATACACCTGCTGCAGTGCAACACTACCGACGCTTTGGGCTGCCTGCATCATTCCTTGATATTGGCTATTAAAATACTCCATCGCCGTAGGTGTCGGTCGCCCATTGTTACTCGACATCAATGCACCTACTGCACCGAAGCCACCACCTAACATACTCATAACGCCCCCATTACCTATTACGTATACTATCGGTTAATTATGTTAGCTTTTACGTTGGTCAAACGACCTCTCAGTCGTCGTCTTCCACCGTTTCTAACTCATTCACTTTCTCATGAAAATCGATTAAGGCATTGACCAATACCATGTCAGTTGTCGTGATGCTCAGGTTGACTGATTCAGAGCGTGGTTTACGTTTACCCATGCGTGACATCATATCACTGAGCGACACTGGCAAATCACCATCGCTATCATCCCCGAGACTATCACCAGGGGTTGTGATATAACCAATGATTAAACTGGCTTCGACATCAACAACGGCATGAGACCATTTGTGACCGCCACGACGAAACGTATTATCATCGCCCAGCAAAGAATAACCACAGCGCTTAAGCTCTTTTTCAAGAGCCGGGATCTTACTATCGTTGAAGCTGAACGAAGAGGCAATGACCACTTGGTCGGGTAGATTTTCTGATGCAGTGACTAATGCCAGATTGTCTACCGAACTTACCGTGATGAGTACCACACCATCTCGTGTTTGATCACAGCCTTTAAAGATGATCACGTGACAACCTGGATAACAGTTATCATACGACAGTGCATCTTTGTAACTGAGCTGACGACTGCGGACCAGCGCTACAGCACTACCATCCAATGAAAGCATACCGCGATCAGCACGATTGACATCGCCGATGAAGTTAAGGTTCGTCCACGCGACGTATTGTTTTGGATTGAACAACACCGATGCTTCGACGTTACTACCTGACATCATGCTAGCTAAGCTACTGCTTAACGGAAAAGAACCCAGGCCAAGAATTTGCATAATACACCTTAAAGTAATTTGGATTGGTTATTCATCTACGTAATGTAGGTTAGAGATCTTCTGGAGTACGACCCGATACAACAATCGGCATAAGCCAATAACGCTCCTGTGTGCGAGGACCACTACGAGGACCTAACCAGTAGGTGTGCCAGTGGCCACAACGAATATGGCTTTTACGTTGACCGTGCTCACCTGTGAAGCCTGCTGCACGTAGCTGTGGCACATACTGGTCGCCAACCATGAACTCCACTGCTTTCAAACGAGGACGGATCTTGTAACCCGCCGTACCCAGAATCTGGTAGCCTGGCCATTTGACATCAGTCTTACCGAGTTCTGCTTTACGGTGCTCGCCATTAACTAACGATATCATGGTGATAAGATCGTACAGCATTTCGTCATTATCACTGATGCGAATACTTTGTGATACTTCACGACTATTTTCTTCTGGAATATCAATTAAAGCCTGATCAAATCCTGCTTTAACATTATTCATAGACGTATCAATAAGAATCGAGAAAGTTACATGGTCACGGGTTCCTGCCACTATCTGATCATCAGGACGCGATGCGTATACCTCAATTTGCAGATACTCTTTTCCATTAAGCATGACCAGGGCGTACATCATGAACCGTTGGCATTGGTTATGCTCATCGGGGTTTGTACCATTCCAGTCCATCGCTATACAGGTCGTCCATTGAGGGAGTTTCAACAACGGTTCAATTGGAACTGACGATAGGTCGTAGTCCTGGTTAGCGGCTTTAAAGACTTCGCCTGGTATACGGTGAACAACACGATTAATGCCCCACATCCACATGATCAGTGTGGCTGACATATAGTACTCTGCCTGAATACGATTTTCTATAAGCTCAGCGAATGCCTTACGAGTGCTATCTGATCTGTTAATTTTAATGCCATTGAACAGATCGACTAAATCACTAGACAGCAAGAACTTATAAGGAATAACCTTACCTTGTTTCTCAGTCAGGGCGCGATTTAACCGCGCCAGCCAATTAACTCTCTTCAGGTCGGCAATATAGTTTACATTCTTTAACTCTCTCTTTAAGAATTCCGGTTCTTCAATACGCTTCATGCCACACTCCTCGTTAAATTAGATTGTTACTTACCAGCCGCCAAATCCAAACCCGCCACCTGATTTGCGAATCCGTTCGTACTCTGCTTCTTTCTCTAAACGTTTCTTCCTTTCATCTGCTCGCAGACCCTGTAATGTCCATGGCGGCGTGAACTCTTCTTCTTCAGTAACGCGCTCGTGCGCGATCAGGTTAAAGTCACCATCCACGTAATCGATCTTTGCTTTTTCGTTCCACGGACTATTCCATTCATCCCCGTAGTCGTAACCGGTTTCTTTAACTATTTTACCATTGACCAACGCCAATACCTGTTCACGACCAGCATCTTCGTAAATAGATCGCAATACAACATCGCCTTCCTCGATGATCAAACAAGGTAACAGTGCTTGGATCAGCATCGCTGAGAGTTCTAACTTAGGGCGTTTACAACTGGCACGTGTTTCATACAACCAGTAATCACCCTTATCTTCTTTAACGGTCCAGTACCATGACTCGAAACTGGCAGAATGCTGACGAATCATACAGGCCATGTCATCAATATCATCCATGCTGTAGTCAGTGCCATTCAGGGCAATTGCAGTAGATTGGATTTTAATACCCGTTTCTTTCTGCAACTTTTCTAACGCTTCCCGCGTATTGCCTTCATAGAAGAACTCATCCATGAATTCCAATACTGGGAGTGGGGTGTTCTTTCTGACTTTAAGACGAAACGAAATACCAGTATACATACCCATGGTTGTTTCCTTTATTAGCATAAAGGCCAGGAATTACCCCGGCCAGTTATTATTTATCAAAATACGTGACAGACTGCGCATTACCAAATGGTAAAATCTTCACGTCGTTATTCACCAATGCCCGTGCTTCCCTTGCCAGTGCATCTTTAACATGTGTTGGCGGTAACAAACCCAATGCGGGAAGTGCGCCTTGCTGACGGAGTCTGAACATACACAGATTATGATCAGCCTTAACTGAAGTGAACACCACCTGATGATAATCATACATGTACTCGAACAACTGCTCCAGTACCCAGTTGGTCATGTAGGTATGCGGTTCATTTTCATTTACCGGATTAAACCCAATACGTTTTGCCAGATGAAGCAAACAGTGTTGGATTTCATGCGACATCACGTAAAGGAACTTCTGATCCGCCATGTAGTTGTAGCTGACGTCAGGATTATAGGTAGTGCAGACCAACGTCAACCCACCGCCCACCGAAAGGCACAACCCACCTTCTATTTTGAACCGTCCTTTATACTTAGACCACCGATCAGTTTTACCACGGCGATCTAATTCAACGAGTATCTCTTCGAAGTCACCAGTAGATGTCACGAATAAGAAACTCTGATTATAAGGAGCAAGACGTCTGGTGTAGCGATCGATATATACTCCGACTGGCATCTTCATTTCTTTTTCTTCCCGTCTAAGAACGTTACAGCAGTCCAGCCCTCATCATCAACATGAACGGTGTGATTGAGTTGCTTATGCGCATGATCACGCACAATACTGTTTAACGTAACCGTGTCCAATGCCGACATGTAGTTCACCAGCCGTTCATTATCACCATACGAGTACAACCGTTTAAACAACTGGTTCCAGCGACCGTTGGCACCGTTGTTGCTCATTGGTGAAAACACCGCCGTCACACCTTTTTGACTAGCCAGTTGACGTAATCCCTCTTGCACTAACCATCCGGTCAGATATGCGAGAGGTTCCTTATCTACCCAGGTATCATGCGGGGCTTCGGTCGGTAAAACAAATTGAGCTACATGGGCCGCCTCATGCGCTAAGGTATCAATAAACTCTTTAGCGTAATTGGGAGCGAAAATAAGACCGTCGTGGTATCTGGCGCCAATAACACAATATCCCTCAAAACGCCCTCTTACACGACCATGTGCCGTAACACCGGCCATCTTGAATTGCAGATCGTGGGTTGCCCACACTGAATCATCTGATCCGTCAAAAACCGCCAAGCATTTGATGATTAAATCAAACGTTTCGCTGTCAAAGACAAAGATGTAGTTATAACGATAAATACCGCCGTGCACGACGTACCGTGAAAGGATCTTCCATGCTTCATCCCTGGTCATTTGTCACCCCCGGTGAAATAAGTGGTAGCCTGCCAACCTACGTCATTAGGTGTAACAACATGATTTAACAATGCGTGACATTCACGCTGCAGTGCATTGTTAATCGCGTTAGCACCAAGCACTCTATATGCTTTAAAAGTTGCTAACATTAATTCAGGTGCACTACAACCCAAAATGAAATCGCTTTTCGGCATCATCGTCGATCTAGTGTCGTAGCGGTTGTTCAACACATACATCCATTGACGTAATGCCCAGTCAATAATAGAACCAGATGGATGAGGCGATGGCTGAACCTTATGCCCTATTCTATCTGAATGGTCCATAATCAAACGCTGTGCGAGTTTAGCAAAGGTCCCAAGAAGCATAGGGTAATAGTCAGCAGTGTAGCTCGGGTCATACGTCTGCATACCCAGTACATACAAACACGTATTTTCATACTCCAAGTACACAAACGTTGGACCAGTACGTTGTAGCTCACCAACATACTGCAATGCTTCAGAGTCTGGATCAAGATGGTTAAGATATTTCATCAAGCCATCCCACTCGTCATAACTGGTAATGAATGAAACAGACACTGGATAAGGCGCCATATGCAATGTTTGGTTGCTTTCAACGTGCTTACCGATTTGGAGTAGCTCGAGCTCCCTTTTATCCATAAAAAAATACCTCGGCGGTCATAAGGCAGGAGGGAATCCTCCTGCCAGGTATGTTAATCGTGGCTGTACATCCAGCGGTTCATTGTCGAGATCAATGTACCAGGCAGACCGACATCACCGGAGACTTTCAGTGGTGTGTTCATATCCAGTACACAGTTGTGTGAGCCAAAGGCTTCTGCATAGTTCGCAGAGATATTGTCGAGTTGCAGCATGACGTTCAGTTCATCGCCATCGAAGTCGGCGTTAGATGACTTGATAGACAAGGTACTGATACGGATACTGATATCGTTTGGATCACGGTTGATAGTACGACAATGGAAACGACGGTTCGATAACCAACGCAGGGTTGGGTTTCGCTGTACATACACCCTTATAGAGGCTGTAGGGCTTTCTGCGAGGAGTTCATCCAGAACCTCATCAATCACCGGGATGGTTTGTTTAATGCCAGCCTGGATCAGTTTGAGACATTGGGTTGGGGTATAGTTACGACGACGCAGTTTATTGATGATGTGATATTTCAACATCGGGATCGCTAAACAACGAGGTAGAATAACTTCATCCATATCGTGATCACCGGTATGCGATGTGATTACACAACGACCCGTCCACGGATGTTTTGCCCCAGCAATGTTCTTACGCAATAAACCTAACTTGCCCGCAAAGTTATCACTGTCATGTGTGGCATAGAACTTAGAGATCTGTCGAACCACTTTGATCGCGATACTTTCGTTGAAACGAACATCGCGTTGAGTCGACACATCTTGCTTAGCAGCACACACAGTCAATGCCGCATCCAATGCTAACTTCATTTCCGGTGCCGCATAACGACCGGTTGCATTGGCTTCTACCACAAACATCAGTTTCGATGGCATAGGCAGATGCTGACAAAAGAAACTATGGCGATACTTTTGATACAGTTCACTACGCTGGCGTAATACTTCCTGCGAGGTAGACTGTTCACGTACAACCGGCGAGTTCAATAAAGTTGTCACAATCAGATCGAAGTTCGCAACCAGCGAGTTCAAGCCGCGTTCTATCTTCATTCGCTCACAGACATTATAAATCTCTTTGTTCTTGTAATCCGCACCTCCCTTGGCTGGGGTGTAAGAACGGTCTGCAAACCATTCCAGTGGATTGAACCCTTTAATAACAAACGGTTCAAAGAACAGCAACCACAGCTGTGGATTAATAAATGCCGTCACGTTGTTAGGTACACGTAACCAAAGTTGAGACTCAATGTCTTCCTCAGTTACGGTCGTTACTTTCGTACCGCATTTAGTGCACACCCGGCCAACTTTATCCCCGCCTTGTAAATGACCACATCCACATTTAGGCTTGACGCTAAACATGTCAGTATCATAACTCACGCGCAGATGATTATTTAACGCTTGTCGATCAGCTTCAATCGATAAGTCATAATCGTTAGCGATAATAGGTGGGCGTGATAGCATGTGAAATGCTTGGTCGTGGTTACCCACTGTTGCAGTCAGACCACCTTCCTGCACTAAAGCAGGTTGTGCTGCTTGCATCTCTTGCATCATCACCAATTTTCCTTTTAACACTGCACAAAAAATTAATGGGCATAAGAAAGGTAGGCGGTCACCCGCCTACCCTCTCATGTTACAACTTCGTTATGCTCAGCAGCGATTAGCCCTGGAACATACCGAATGCACCGCCGGTACGGAACTGAGCCATGTTGACTGAACGGCCCTGGTTGTCGTACGCCACTGCTTGCTGCTGCAGTGTAGACGCGATGTTGGTAGGCATACCGTACTGCTGCGCCAGAGGCGTGCCGTAGGACTGCGCATTGTACTGCGTGTTGGTATTTTCTGGACGAACTACCAGACCAGCGGCCACACATGCTTTACGCAGCGCGTCCATGAACTGCCAGGTGATCACAACACGTTCGTAGTAAGCTTTCAGGACGAAAGACTCACCCAGCAGCTGCTGGAGTTTCTGCTGACGCAGCGCAACACGTTTAGGAGTGGACATACCAGAAGTAGAGCTGGTGATGTATTTCCATTCTTCCACGATACGCGGATCAGTTTCGCCTACGAAGTTCAGTACGGCCAACAGGTCGACGTTACGGATATCCATCTTCTGATGGGAATCGCTTGACACGTAGTAGCCGCCCTGGATACGGGTACCATCACGTACAGCGATCAGCTGGTTCTGGTCAGTAAAGAACTTACTGAAGTGACCATTGGTCAGGTTGTCTGCAGCCTGGATGATTGCCTGGTGTGCCTGTTTACCGGCATCAGACAGACCCTGCGCGTTCAGACCTGGAGTACCGCCAGCCAGCAGCAGCATTGAGTTCACCCACGTACGCATACCGGTCTCTTCGATGTCCAGTGCGATAGACATTGATTCGTGGCATGCGGTGTACAGCAGCTGATGCAGCGACTGCGTGGTGAAGCTGTGGTCTTTGGTAATGATTTTCTTCGGACGATCGTTTGCATCTTCCAGGCCCATTTTGAGCTCATAGTTGATTGCGCCGATGTCGTTGATGTCAACGCCATTAACCATCTTCGGTGCGAACGCATGATGCCAGTTGTTGTTTTCGCCGATCAGTGATGCGCCGAACAGAGCCAGCAGCTGGAACTCAGGACCCTGCGCATTGGAGATACCAGTACCGGTTGAGGTAATGGTGAACTGCGGATAATAACGACGAGTCATATCCAGCATCTGCTGCGGGTTGAAGCCGCCGAAGCCCATCATGTTGCCGTAGTGCATCTGCTGCGGTGCAGCAGCAATCAGCTCAACGTAACCGTTGACAGTGGTGATCGCTTCGGTAGTCTGTACCTGACCTGCGTTTTCAGCGTAAGCTGACAGTTTCACTTCGACGTCGTTACGGATAGGCTGACCATCAACGGTCACCATCGGTTGCGGGTTAAAGTTAAACGCACAGGTGATACGGTCAACCTGCGGGTCGATGTCCTGCGCGATGTTGAACGGGTTTTCGATGCGGTAGCCAGACAGGGCGTTCGCATAGGTGGTGCAGGCGTTTTCTGCGTTGTTCAGCAGTTGCTTGATCGCAGTCTTATCATCCCACTTCATTTCTGAGTGAACGACAGTTGCACCGGCATCCATGACTTCGGCATTGTTACCCACACGAGCCGCTACCAGCTGTGAAACGCGGTTCCAGTATGTATTGTCATACTGCGACCCTGTCATGCGTGGGATTTCGAACTGCTCGCCAGTCTGCGGATCGTTACCGCGCTGTGGTTTCAGCGGGCTACCGGTGTTTTCCAGCATCATGGTGTACGCCATTGCTTTGTAGCGGCCGTCGAAATTATAGACGCTTACATAGACCAGGGCGTTGCAGTGCAGAGAACCGTCGGTGACCGGAACCAGGAAGAAGGTTTTGTTGTAGCCTTTATCTTCGTAACCTTCCAGCACTTCTTTGAAGGCTTCCTGCGCCACCTTGAAGTTTTCGCCGTAAGAGGTTGCATCGAAGATACGCGGACGACGATCGTTAGTGCCGTAAATACGAGACTGACGCATCTGAGGCTGCTGTGGCTGACCGTTGTTGTTATTGAAATCGTTGTTCACGTTATTGAACCCTTGTGCCTGTTGAAATTGTGGAGCTTGCTGGAACTGCGGTGCTGCTTGTTGCTGTGCCTGTTGAGGCGCCGGCTGCTGCGGCTGCTGAACAGATTGCTGCGGCGGGATCGGCTGACCCTGCGGCTGCTGTTCGTTCTGCTTCTGCTGCGCGGCGGCAAACGCCTCACCCATGGCATTATTTGGCTGCTGACCAGCGCCTGGCTGCGGCTGCTGATCTTTATTTTCGTCTTCAGGCTTCTTCATAACTCATTCCTTTTATTCAACTTGCAAGTTTTACATTAGCTAATGTAGCATAGATTACTCTATACACACTGGTAATATAGAACTGTGATTTTTTTGATTTTACGCTTAGGGCCGTATTACCCCCAGTTCGACTCCCTGCGTGAACAAGGAGTCAAGAGTGTGACCTCTTACATAAT
>Ga0265797_10006671_pt1 | contig 16182 bp, 15 predicted proteins | sample P2T30metagenome_FD_192433 | JGI IMG/M metagenome (GOLD analysis project Ga0265797, IMG submission 192433) | Plant litter microbial communities from East Loma Ridge, Irvine, California - P2 T30 | ecosystem: Environmental > Terrestrial > Plant litter > Unclassified | place: USA: California... | reverse complement strand
CGGGTGCAGCACCTGCTGCGCCGACCTTGTCGGCGGTGCCGTCGAAGGGGATCGATTCGCCTGTGGTGGCAGACATTGCGCCAACTGCGCCGGATGGTGACGACGAGCCGCCCAAGAAGGGTGGACGCCCAACCTTGACCCGGATTAAATAGCGTATAATTCTTGCTGTAACGATCATACGCCGGCTTAGCTCATTTGGTAGAGCAGTTGATTTGTAATCATCAGGTGATCCGTTCGATTCGGATAGTCGGCACCAATATAATCAAGCACTTAGCCCAGCCTTTATGGTTGGGCTTTTTGCTTTCTAAGGGCCATGTAACCGCTGTGTAACCCATTTACGGTCAGAAACAGTACAATTTCAAACTAGATAACGACATACTGTAGTGGCCAAGCAGAAAAGCTTCGGCACATAGGCCTTTGGCAAACCTTCCTACACGAGACAGGAATGCGGCCCATAACGAAACCAGAACGGAACCCTAATGGCGAGTACAGAAACATCAACCACCGACTTCACTTACGCAGACGCACTTTGGAAAGCCGCAGACACCCTGCGTGGCCAAATAGACGCTGCTGAGTACAAGCATATTGTCCTAGGCTTGCTATTTATTAAGTATATTTCCGACAGTTTCGATAGCCGCCGCGATGACCTTCGTGTCGAGTTGGAAAGCGACGGCATTAATGGCGAACAGCTCGAGCGTCTGTTGGAATCGCGTGACGAGTACACTGCCGAGCGCGTCTTTTGGGTACCTCCTGAAGCGCGCTGGGCAAACCTGCAAAATCAAGCAACGCGCTCCGATATCGCCACCCTCATTGATGAGGCAATTCTTGCCGTCGAGCGGGACAATGCGAATCTCAAGGGCAAGCTCCCGCGTGACTATGCGCGCCGCGGCATTGAGCCGGTGAAGATGACAGGTCTCATTGGCCTCATCGCTGATATCGGCTTTAAAGGTAGCCGAAAACACGCACGTGACATGCTAGGTCGCGTTTACGAATACTTTCTCGGCAAGTTTGCCGCTGCCGAGGGTAAGCTTGGTGGAGAGTTCTACACACCACGCAGCGTCGTACGCGTGCTTGTCGAAATGCTGGAGCCCTATGAGGGCCGCATCTATGACCCTGCTTGCGGCAGCGGCGGCATGTTTGTCCAATCGGAAAAGTTTGTCGAAGCCCATGGCGGCCAACGTACCGACGTATCGATTTTTGGACAAGAAAGTAATCCCACTACGTGGCGCTTAGCTCATATGAACCTCGCTATTAATGGCATCGAGGCTAAGCTTGGCGACCAGCCTGCTGACACGTTCTTACGCGACCAGCACCCCGACCTTAAGGCCGATTTTGTCCTAGCCAACCCCCCGTTCAACGTAAGCGATTGGTCTGGCCAACTGCTGCGAGGTGATAAGCGCTGGGCCTATGGCGACCCGCCTGTCGGCAACGCCAACTACGCCTGGATTCAACACTTTATTCACCACCTCTCCTATCCAAACGGAAAGGGCGGTGGCGCGGCAGGATTCGTGATGGCTAACGGCAGTCTGTCGAGCAATACCGGTGGCGAGGGCGACATCCGTCGGAAGATCATCGAAGCGGACCTAGTCGACTGCATCGTTGCATTACCAGGTCAGCTCTTTTTTACCACTGGTATCCCGGTATGTCTTTGGTTCCTTACCCGCGACAAGACTGGCCGTAATATTCGTCGTGGCACGCCGCACCGCCCTATCGGCCGCGCGGGAGAGACGCTTTTTATCGACGCCCGCAAGCTCGGCACGATGCAGACCCGCGTGCTACGCGTGCTTACCGGCACCGAAGATGCGGAGTGCGTTCCTGGTACAGACGACCCGTTGCCAACTTCCGATGTCGGCCGCATCGTCTACATTTACCGCCGCTGGCGCGGCGAACCCGCTCCCGATTGGTGGAGCGTAGCCGAGCACGGTCCTTGGGCCTTTGCCCCAATCCCAGGCTTTGCCAAGTCCGCGACGCTCGATGAGATCGCCAAACACAGCCATGTTCTTACCCCTGGCCGCTACGTCGGCACGGAAGAGCAAGTCGACGATGCCGAGCCATTCGCCGAGAAGTACCCACAGCTTGTGGCGGGATTGGAGAAACAAATGGCGGAGGGTGAACGGTTAGCTAATGTCATACGACAACTGCTTTCTGGAGTAAGCGATGCCAACTGAAATTCAACCTGCTTGGCCAAGCTTCGCTCTAACAGAAGTATTCGACGTCCGGTCCGGTTTGTCGAAGCCAGGCTCTGAATTTGGGTCAGGCTTTCCTTTCGTTACTTTTAAGGATGTACTTGACAACTACTTCTTACCTGAAACGCTCGGAAGCCTTGTGCGATCAAGCAAGATCGAGCAAGAACTATGCAACGTTCGGCGTGGCGATGTTTTCCTCACGCGGACAAGCGAAACACAGGAGGAGCTCGGATTAAGCAGCGTCGCGTTGCGCGACTATGAGGGAGCGACATTCAACGGCTTCACAAAGCGGCTGAGACCGAAGGGGGCTCATCATGTCGTTCCTGAGTACGCGGCTTATTACCTTCGCAGCCCACGTTTTCGCGCTGAGATGAGCACGTTCTCATCGTTGTCGACACGAGCCAGCTTGAACAATGACATGCTGAACCGACTTCAGATCGTCTTGCCTGATCGAAAGACTCAAGAGGGAATTGGCTATACGTTGCGCGCCTTGGACGACAAAATCGAGCAAAACCGTCGTACGGGTCGGTCGTTGGAGGAGCTGGCGCGGGCAACGTTCAAGGCATGGTTTGTTGACTTCGAGCCGGTCAAGGCGAAAGCTGCCGGACAGACCAGCTTCCCCGGCATGCCGTCTACCGTCTTTGCCACGCTAACCGATCGCCTAACCGACTCGTCGCTTGGACAAGTGCCGCAGGGGTGGGCTGTACGAGCTTTATCGCAGGTTTGCCGAATCGTTAGCGGTGGAACTCCTAAACGTTCCGAGGCGGCCTACTGGGGAGGCGATGTCCCATGGTACTCGATCAAGGACGCACCTCCAGACGGCGAGCCATGGGTCAACTTCACTAGTGAGCACATATCGCAGGCAGGTCTAGACGGAAGTGCAGCAACGCTTGTCCCAGTAGGCTGCACAATCATCTCGGCGCGCGGAACAGTCGGCCGTCTTGGATTAGTAGCTCGCCCAATGGCGTTTAACCAATCGTGCTACGGGCTACTGCCAAGCGACAAGGTTTCGTATCGCCACCTGTACCTGTTGCTCCGTGAAGTTGTGGACGAGCTTAAACAGCGGTCTCATGGCTCGGTCTTTGACACTATCACGCGGCAAACTTTCGATACGGTAAACGTTGTGCTCCCTCCACCAGAGGTACTAGCGGAATTCGAGAATGTGACGGCGCCTTGGTTTGACCTCCTCCTCGCGCTGTTGAAAGAGTCAAGCAGGCTTTCTGAACTTCGGGACTACCTCTTGCCTCGCTTGCTATCAGGGACTAGTCGAGTAAAGGCATGCCATGTCTGAATCAACATCACTCAAGTTTCAGATGCATGCTTGCAGGGCTACCGTCTTACCCGTTGCCAATGTATTTGAGCCGCAGATTCAAGCAATTGAGGACTCAATTCAACGCGTACCTGACTTCGCGTTTGACCTATCGAAAACCCTAGTAGAGTCGGTCTGTCGAACTGTGCTGGCTGATCTCGGCTTACACTCAGACCCAAACTGGGATTGTCCTAAACTGCTTCGCGAAACGACAAACCGGCTCACGCTGCTTCCCCGCGGTCTCCCAAATGCAGGACCCGCCCGAGAATCCATAGAGCGAACGATTCGTGGCTTACTACAGACGATTCAAGGACTCTGCGAACTAAGAAATAGCTATGGCATGGCATCGCACGGACGCGACGCTGCTGCCGCACGGCTGGAGACGCGGCAGGCCACTTTGGCGGCGCAAGCGGCAGACACAATTGCTTCTTTCCTTTATCGCACGCACCGGGATGCTTTAGCAGAGGCGCCCGCCGACCGTGTTTACTATGAGGATCATCCCGACTTCAATCAGTGGCTTGATGAGGAAATTGACCCCATTATGATTGGGCGTGAAACGTTGTCACCGAGTAAAGTTCTGTATCACACGGCGATCACTGGATATAAAGTCGCTCTTACTGACTTTCTCACTGAACCTCCCGAAGCAGAAAACGGAGACACAGAGTGATCAAATCGCCAAATGAGCAGTTAGTAGAGGATGTTGCTGGGATTTATTGCGGTATTGTTGGTCTCAAAGTAAGCCTCGGCGCAGACATAGATGACGCGAACGACCGTGTCAATCTGTCAAGCACACAGCTGAGGCGACGGGTGAGTATGGCCGTCGCTAGGCTAAACCCTCACATTCCCGCGGAGGCTTGCGAAAGCGTCGTATCCTTAATAAATCGCCCTCCCCATCCCACGCTGATCGAGAACAACCGCTGGTTCCACGACCTGCTCACTAATAACGTGCCTGTGGAGTACAAAGATGCTGACGCTGGCGAGATGCGGGGTGGCCGGGCGCGGTTGATCGACTTCGACAATCCTACCAACAATGACTTTGTCGTTGTTCGACAGCTTACAGTCGCTGGAACGAACGGCAAGACTTTTCGGCCCGACCTCGTGTTGTATGTTAACGGCCTGCCTCTGGTCGTGATCGAATTGAAGGACCCGGCCAATTCGGCAGCGAGGTTGGATGTCGCGATCAATCAACTCGGGCGGTATAAGAATACCGCGCCTGAGTTGTTCGTGCCAAACATGTTATTGGTGGCCAGTGACGGATTGTTAACACGAGTGGGTAGTATTACAAGCGGCCAGCAACGCTTCATGCCATGGCGACCTGCTCAAGGCGGTGAGCCGACGTTGGAAGCGTTGATTCGCGAATTGCTCAGCCCTGTGGCCCTCCTGGACTATCTACGTTCGTGCGTGGTGTTTGAGGAGGACGAGCGGGGAAACATCGTTAAGAAAGTAGCAGGGTATCACCAGTTCCGCGCGGTGCGCAACGCACGGGCGAGCGTGGTTGGCGCGATTAGGACCCCAGAGCACAAAGGTAATGAGGCGACGGGCAAAGGCGGTGTAGTCTGGCATACGCAGGGCAGCGGTAAGAGCCTGACGATGCTAATGCTAGCAGGCACGCTGGTGCGCGCGGCGGAGTTGGCCAACCCAACCGTCGTAATTGTCACTGACCGCAACGACCTCGACGACCAGCTCTTCAGCACTTTTGCGATGGGCCGCGCGCTCCTGCGACAAGACCCCGTACAGGCTGACAACCGCGAGCATCTGCGGCAATTGCTTGACCGGGCCAGCGGCGGTGTAGTATTCACGACGATCTACAAGTTCACTGAAACGCACGGCATGATCAGTGAGCGGTCGAACGTCGTCGTGATGGCGGACGAAGCACATCGCAGCCAGTACGGGTTCGTCGAAGGTGGCGCGCGGTGGATGCGCGAGGCGCTGCCAAACGCAACGTTCGTTGGTTTCACTGGCACACCGCTGACGAAAGGTGACCGCATTACTCGGCATGTGTTCGGCGAGGACACCGATGTGTACGACATTCGGCAGGCAGTGGCCGATGGTGCGACAGTGCCGATCTACTACGAGCCGCGAATCGTAAAACTCTCGATTGACGAGGCAGGCGCGCAGGCGGCGGAGGCCAAGATCGCGCAGTACGCGAGCCGTGAGGAGAACGGGCAAGAGACGCCGGAGAATGTCCGCATTCCGCTGGAAGATTTGTATGGCGCGCCCGAGCGGCTAGAGCGTCTCGCGAGGTTCGTGATCGAGCATTGGGAAGAGCGCCGCGCTGCAATGGAAGGCAAGGCGATTCTCGTGACCATGAGCCGCGACATCGCCGCACGGTTGTATGAAGAAATCTGCAAGCAGCGCCCATCTTGGCATAATGAGGATGACGCGAAGGGTGCGGTGAAGGTTATCATGACCGACGGCCCGAATGACCCCGAGCACATGGCACGGCATGCGCGGAGCAAAGCGCAGCGTAAATCATTGGCGAACCGGTTTAAGGACCCTGCCGACGACTTCCGACTGGCGATCGTTGTGGATATGTGGCTCACCGGCTTCGACGTGCCTAGCGCGCACACAATGTACTTGGATAAGCCACTAGTCGGGCACAACCTGATGCAGGCTATCGCTCGAGTGAACCGTGTGTATGGCGAGAAGCCTGGTGGGTTGATCGTCGATATGATTGGGTTGGCCGATCCACTGGCTGATGCGTTGGCGACCTATGCAAACGCATCGGGCCAGACTGACAAGCCAGTCAAGGAGCTACAGGACGAGGCGATCCCGGCAATGCGCTCCGCGTTCGAGCAACTGCGTGCCTTCTTCCATGAGTTCGACTACGTAGCAGCGCTTGAAGTTAAACCTGCGGACGTGTTGCGTGTGTATCTGGGTGCCATCGACCATGTCCTGGATGTGAAGCATACGGTGGGCGACCAAACAGGCTGGCAACGGTTTGGGGGCATGGTAAAGCGACTGGCTACAGCGTTTGCGTTGGCTGTGCCGCTGGAGGAAACGCGGGAAATCGCACCGCACCTAGCGTTCTTCCAGCGGGTAGCGGCGATGATTCGGAAGCGATTCGCCGATGAAGGCGGACCGGCAGACGGTCGAAGCGATGGTTTCGCCGACATCCACGCCGCGGTACGGCAGGTAATCGGGGGTGCGGTAAAGGCGGGTGAGGTCATCGACCTGTTCGCCGCCGCCGGGCTCGACGCTGCGCGGCTGGACATCCTTAGCGACGAGTTTCTAGAACGAGTCTCTGCCCTGGAACAAAAGAATTTGGCACTCGAAACGCTGCGAAAACTACTTGCCGACCAGATCAAGCTTAGTGAGCGCTCCAATCTCGTACAAGCGCAAAAGTTCCGCGAAGCGCTTGAGAAGGCGATGCTCGGTTACACGAACAAGCAGATCACGACAGCCCAAATGATCTCGCAGCTGCTGGAACTGGCGAAGTGGGTCCGCGAAGCGAAGCGACATGGCCGAGACCTTGGACTGAGCGACGAAGAAGGGGCGTTCTACGACGCTTTGGCAGAGAACGGTTCGGCTAAGGAGATCATTAAATCCGACCAACTTCGCTTGATGGCTCGCGAGCTTGCGGAAATGGTCAAGAAAATGCCTCGACTCGACTGGGCCCAACGGGAAAGCGTGCGGGCAGACCTGCGAAGGAAGGTGCGGCGGTTGTTAGCGATGTATGGCTATCCCCCGGATCTATCCGAAGAAGCAACGCAGCTCGTCTTGCGCCAGGCTGAGCTGTCGACAGAGGACGCGGAGTAACGGAATTATTTAGCTCGTTGTGAACGGCTCAACAATAGTATGCAGCAGAGGGCGCTTCTATCGCTGCTGCATACTGAACGTTAGCGATCCGCGTGCTAACAGTAAAGACGTCAGGCCACCTAGTGAAGCAGAGCACTCGTTCAAAACCGATAAGATCAGCTTTTTAGGGCCGATGACTGGCAAAGCTACTTCAAACGCGTGAAAGTTGTGACAAGGTAGAGCAACTTCTGAACACCTTGTACTCATGAGAACGATTGATGCAATTTCCAGAAAAGTTCAAAGAATTTCAACGAATGAGTGCACGCGGAGGCTGTCATGGCCGGGGATTGGAACTGCCCGTACCTCCCGAACCAGAAGCGGGACTCAGCTTTCTTGGGCGAGTTCGTTGGCATCTACGGGAGTACTTACGTCCAAAGTCAAAAGAGGAACGTCTTTTCATCAAACTCGCGAAGAAGCGGTGGGACTAATGGAACCAAAGGTCCTCAGAAGTGGTACGTACACACCTTTAGACGGTGACAGCTCTACAGAATTGAAGACGCGAATTAATCCCGACGGCTCAGGAATAATTGTAAATGAAAAGCTCATCTGTTTACTTCGTCGTCAAGGCAGATATGACGTGCCGTTGTGTGCTCAGGCACTAGACCAGCCCTGCGGCGACACGCTGCTCCCTGATGGGCCTAAGCAGTGAATACTGTGGCTGGCGCCAGGTAAGCATGGAGTTTCGTACTAACCGCTGTGCTAACTTAACGACGCTAACTTTTCATATAGTCTGTCGTCAACAGCAGATCGGCTAACACTGGCTTTTTAATAAACTTTTTCTTACAAATCATCGATAGACTAGAACTCCTTCTACACGACTACCAGAGGCAGCTGTACGCAGACGCTGGCACAGACGTTCACACCCGTATGGTCATTGAGCATAAGGTCATTTTGCAGGTGGTTGAAGAGATGCTCGGCGTTGCAGGCGGCGGCCAGAATCTTGGTGATGCACTGGAACAGTGGCTATCGTTACCGCCAGAGAACCGTAAGTCCGTGCAGTTCGCCGATCTAAAAGCGAAGGGGGATGCTCAAAAGGATGACATTCGGTCTTAGCAGCTAGAAACTTGAGCGCTGAAATAGCCAGTCTTAGAGTGTACGGGCGCGGCGGGGACGATCTTGCACGAGATCGCGTTTAAACTATTTTTTGCGGACTTCACGATCTGCATAACACTTGCTCGGGAAATATTATAGTCCCTAGCCAAGGCGCTGGACTGCGGTGAACGGGGACCCAGTTGTAGCGTCCCCTCTTCGTATTCGCTGACTTAACCGAGCGAGACGTGCTTGGGTGGTAGTGATAGCAGTTATGAATTGAATAGAAGATGACGTATTACCAGGATCCTAGAATACGGTTAAACTCTTTGTCCGTGGAAACTTTTTTGAGGACTCCGAACTCGCGCAATGCTATCCGATACGCTCCATTTTCGAGCCTTACATCTAACACCTCATTTGCACTAAGCAGAGGACTACCGTCTTGGACCAAGAGATCCCCCTTCTTAACGTCGGAAACTGATACACGTTCGATTACCTGTTTAGCACTTCTGTCTTCAGCATAGATTTGTAAATACTCACCACATGCTGCGCACTTCCAGCCATGTATCCTATTTGGCTGTCCGATATCACCCTCACAAGGGCATTGATACTTCTCACCGCTGAATTTTATTGCCATTCTTTCTCCGTGCACGGCCTTGTATCGTGTTTTCCTCAAGTATTGAGGGTTACCAATAGTACGGCAAACAACACACGAACTGTCAAGGGGTATTTGCTGGTCTCACCACCGTTGGCGTTGCCAGCTCTGCCTGCTGTGCCGGAGTCTGTGGTTCGCAGCCAGCTGGCAGCTGCTTGCCGCATTGGATTAAGTTTGTTGCAAATTAGTGCGACATCGACTACTTCATCCAAATTACCAAGGCAAATCACCTTAATTTTCTTCAGTAGGGACATCAAACACAAGAACAGTCATGAGAAATTCACGGTTCTGGTCGCCGTTTTGGTGAAAGATGTAGCGATACCCCGAGGCGTGCGGCCAATCAACTACGCGTTTGAGGTTAGGGTGGGTCTGGCACATTTCCTTGACCCCTTCAAGTACCGTGCTGGTCGACGTTCCACGGTTGAAAACAAGAATGGCCGTTTTACTGTCGCGCCATGCTGTATAGCCAAGCAGCTGGTCAATCGCCTCGCGAAATTTCTTTGGCCCTTTCCAGAATTTGCATTCTGCGATAAAGGCATTGCGCGATCCTTCACGCAGCAGAATGTCAGTCTTGCCGTTCAGGTTGAACGTCTCACCAGTCGCCCTGCCTTCAAATTGACCGTTGAGTTGCACCAGAAAGTGCTGGCGAAGCGCCTCCTCGTCCATGGTACTGAAGGCGCTCGGGCTTCGCTCCATCACAAGGGTCATCTGTTGGATAACATTCAAAGCATGTTCATACTGATCCATGGCCCAAGTCGGCTCTGGCTGAAAAGGAGCTGAGCTGGCGGGCGGCAAGCCTGGCGATGCTTTCTTGCGTATGGTCGGAATCGTGTAGGTCGACGGCGCCTCGGCTCGAGTACGTACAGGAATGCCGAGGCTGGCCAAACGCTGGCTATTAGACAGCAGACGACGCCGGCGCTCGTTGATTGCTGTATCCGCCACACCCGGCAAGTTAGAATTGTGAGCGAAGATTTGGGGCTGTTGCCACTGAAGGTATTGCTCGATCTGAGCGATGGTCGCATCTAGTTCTGGTTTGATGTCGCGACAGACATCGTCAGGAACTTGATACGTGAGGATAAGCTCATTGCCGACAACCTCAGCAATCGGTGCAGTGGTCGTGTACGTACTCGGCCGCGCTTTGAGCAAAGGAGCTTCGCCAGTGAACGGGATGTGCACCACGATTTTTTGGCCAGGTCGATAGAGTGGCCGGCTCCGGTCGTCGATCCACCTGCTATGGTCGTAGCTGACGTCGATTTGCGCTTCGGCCCCGTCAACAAACATCTGCTCGCGCTGCATCACCACCTGCTCGACCCCGTATTTCTCGACAAGATGGGCCACGAGGTCTTCGTGTGCGGTATTCAAAAAGCGCTCAGTTGGAACAGCGTCAACTGCGGAGCGCAGTTCTAGAATCGTTGCGTCGAGCGAACGCTGAAGTTCGCTATCTGTGAATAGGTAATTGTATCGGGCAGAGGATCTACGCATCGCTTATCAGGGTTAAGGTAACTAGGGCTCATCAGTACATCTTTTTCCAAGTGCCAAGTGCATTCGGAACCAAGTGGGCGGCGGTTGTCTGATTCCGGCTGATCCCGCCATACGGGCATGACAGCTTCCGACGCAACTTGGAAATTACCGTACAGCATACATTACTGCTGAATGGTCACTAGTGCCCTTGCCGTTCCGGTCGGTCTCCATACAGCATCTTGTTTTCGGACAATTAATACTTCTCATGGTTCATAAGTGAACGTAGGTGCCGAGCTTCGGCCGCGAAGCTCTTTGCCCGGTCAATGTCGTCCCGCATAGCTTCGATCGCTGGCTGGGCATCTGGGTCAATGAAAACCTGCTCAACTCGATTCACGAGCGCAAACAGGTTCCAAGCTGCGATGATGACTAAGTCTTGGAAAGGCTCGTCCAGATAAGCATCACCAACCCCCTTCTTCCTGCCAGTCGCACCATGCCAGCGTGGATTCTTCATGAAGCTGGGAACGCTATCGGGTCCAAGGGACAGAATGTAACCATGCATAAGGCTATTGCGGTACTCGTTCAAATCTTCTGCGGCACGTGCAGCGACCTGTAGGACACTATTGCAGTTGTCGCTTAGCTTGGGGTTGCCCTGGCCCAACATCTTAAACTGAGCTTCAGTGTTCATGGTCTCTGTGAATGGACGCACGCCGTCAATACTCCTCTCGCTCAATGTCCAGAGTGCGCGCTCAAGCGTGGTCTCAAATAGACCGTAAGCTGTGACAAAAGCGCCTATTAGCATCAGATGATTGGGCTTCAGGCCAAGCATCATCAACCGTGTTTGGATCTCTAAGGACTTTGCTGGATAGTCGTACGGCATCACTTCCTCGTCTCGAAAACCTGTTTCTTATCTAAAAGCGCCCGTGCTGCGTTCCAGCCAATCATCTCTCTTTTACGTTCAGCTACTTGGTCTGCTCGAGTGCGCGTACTGCTGACAGCCTTGACTGGACATACAAGGCAAAGTTATTAGAACCTTTGCTGGCGGTGTAGGTCTTTCGGTGTAAGTCAAAGCTGTGCTGTATTTTACGACCGACCAAAGATATGATTAATGAAGAATATTCTGCTGGAGCAGAGAAATTGATTGGGGAAGCCCCCAGCCGGGCAATTTCAGGCGCGACCCTGGAAACCCGATGCTTGGGAGACTTCCCCCGGCGCGTCTGCAAACGCGTCGACAGAGTGGCCAATCGCTGCCCGGACGACCCGACGGTCGCGCGTGGGCAACGCCCCGGTAGGGAGTAATTGTCTAGACTCGTGGGATCATGTACCCATCCGTAGCTGGCCGCTCTTCAAGGCCAGGCATGTTTTGCGTACACTGTCCCAACCTGACTTTTCACCGATATTTCGATGACTCAAGCTCTGCATAGCCAAGCACGTACCACCCACTTGATCCGCGAGGAAATCAAGAACTCGACGTTGCCCCAGGCGGAGTTGGCCCGGCTCTACAACGTCACGCGTCAGACGATCCGGAAATGGCAAGATCGCGACAGTCCTGTTGACGGTGCTCACTGTCCGAAGACTCTCAACACTACGCTCACGCCCGAGCAGGAGCTGATCGTGGTGGAGTTGCGCACAACCTTGCTGCTGCCCACCGACGATCTGCTGTCAGTCACGCGGGAGTTCATCAACCCAGCCGTCTCGCGCGCCGGCCTTGGACGCTGCCTGCGCCGCCATGGCGTGTCCGACTTGCGCGATCTGGTCAAACAGGACGATGGCATACCGGTGACGAAGAAGACGTTCAAGGATTACGAGCCTGGATTTATTCACATCGATATCAAGTACTTGCCGCAGATGCCTGACGAGTCTTCAAGGCGCTATCTTTTTGTTGCCATCGATCGCGCCACGCGCTGGGTATTCATCGAAATCTACGCCGATCAGACCGAAAGCAGCAGCGTCGATTTCTTGACCAAGGCACGCGCTGCCTGCCCGGTCAAGATCGTCAAACTGCTCACCGACAACGGCAGCCAGTTCACCGACCGTTTTACTGCCAAGGGCAAGAACAAAGAACCCAGCGGACGGCACTTGTTCGACCGTTTGTGCAAACAGTTCGAGATTGAGCATCGCCTTATTCCGCCACGCCATCCGCAGACCAACGGCATGGTCGAGCGCTTCAACGGCCGCATCAGCGATATCGTCAATCAGACTCGGTTCTGTTCGGCCGACGAGCTTGAATCGACGCTGCGCAACTACGTCAAAATCTACAACCACAACATTCCACAACGCGCCTTAAAGCACCAGACACCCATTCAGGCTCTTAAACGATGGCAAGCGGATCGACCTGAATTGTTCACTAAGCGCGTATATAACCACACGGGTCTTGACAAGTAATCACTCAAAGCACGGCCACATTCCGATGCGGTCCATGCAGCGCTGCAAGGCCGCCTATTCATGGTGCAAACATGAAAAAGCGCATTGCAAAACAGGTGAACTGGCTTGGTGACGTGGCCAAAGTGATAGGGGCTATTACCCTGCTACTGCGGACCCTCTACGACATCGGCTTTTTGTGACCTGAGCACGGCGGGTCGGTGTGAGCCGGCCCGCCAACGCTAAATCTACCACTCATCCTTTCGACTCATTACGTGGGACTCCTCAACAACTAGACGAGGCCGATCCTTCATCTCTGCTCAGGTCTGCGCCATGAAGATGCTCAGTTCGCGAGCGTTCTATGCGGTCATGATGTCGGCAAAGGATCCTGGCGCAGCTCGCTCTCCACGTAACACGACATTAAAGCTCCTGGCTAACGGTAGCGGATCCCCCCTGTGCGGCTTTAGTAGTGCTTGAATCTGACTAGCGCTCAACATCTTCTTCGATAAGTAGTCGACACATCGTTGAAACAAAAACCGGCGCTTTTCGAGCGACTGTTTGACCCGCACCTCTGGTCGAGTAAGACCATATCGCTTGCCAACAGCTTTATAGAACGAGGAAAGTCGAGCCGACATCTCAACCTTACCGCCGTAGAGTCGTGCTCCGTTCATCTTCCCCTTTACTAGAGGGACTAGGATGACATGACAGTGGGGCGAGCTTTCGTCCAAGTGAACAACCGAGCTTAACAGCGGCACTTTGAACTCAGCTTCTGCCCAACGAGTGCAATCCGTAAAATATTGGATCAGATCACCTTTCGTCGTTGGCAATGCAGTGAAAATAAGCTCAATGCCGACAACAGCGTCTTTCCGAAGGACCCGCCCCCCTGTATCGGCCGTGCTGATGAAACTTTTCGCAATATCCATCACCGCTGTTGAAGTATCCGGGCCTTGCAAGGTGTAGTTGCTCGCGGTTCGATTGCTATCAATGTTGCCGTATGGGCCTCGTTCTGCGGCAATCTCGCGCAGGTTGTGTCGCAACGCTGCTTGCAAATGTGAAAATCCGCTCAGCTTGCCACTAGAAAATGCTCCAGCCTGACCGGAAGCCTGGACCTCCTCCAGATCAACAGGCTGCTCGTCACCGACAACGCAACTCAGCACTGTAGTCACTTGCCTTCTCCTGCGAGAAACCGAGCAACATCGCTAACCCGCCACTGAAGACGGTTGCCATATTTGACGGGAACAATCCCGAAAAAGTGGCCTGTCTGGCAGTAAGCCTTCCTTATGGTTTGTGTCGCTCGGCGCACTAACTGGGCTAGCTCGGAGGTCAGGATGAACTCGCTGCCGTTTGCATAGGCAGCAAGAGCGGCAGAAGGGTGTGTACTGCTGGTAATCGCCATAGTTGGTCTCCCAAAAAACTGCGCCAACGTGAGGAACTCTCTCGAAGAAGCACAGGGCGATCACGAATGTATATCTGGTTTTCCGAAAACTTAGGACGTGTTCTCTTGTTGTATATATGTAACAACAGATGATGAAACTAGTACTTCCAGATAATGTTAAACCATGCTATGAGGTGGCATCGAGAACGCGCGAGCTCTAAATTTGAGCGTTGACGTGATGAGCTTGCTCAACTGAACCAGTTGATCTTGATGTAGGTGAAGTCTACACAAGTATAGACTTCCCCCTACATGAGCCCATGGTCAAGGGCATCCGTCCGCGCTGCGCTGAAACGGTCGATCGATCGAATCGAAATTACTCCAGAGCAACGCTTAAACTGGCTCAAGCGTTGCAAAGTCTACACTTGCCTCAGCCAAAATCCATGCTTCGATTTTTTCGTGCCAATGCGCAAGAAGCTCTAGAGAGCGTCGGATGTAACTCTGCTCGCGAACTCCTTGCGGTGCATGACCTTGAATCTGCGCCGCGATCCCGGCAGGTGTATCGACCCACTCACTCAGAGTCGCAAGAGACCTCCGCAGTCCATGTATGGTGAGATGTGGCAGGCCGGCGGAGCGTATTGCTTCGTTGTGTGCTATTCGAGGCTCTGCAAGGTAACCGGCCGCTGCTCTTTTGCTTGAGAATACCCATTCGTTGCAACGGGGCAAATTATTGAGTAAGTGCGCGACATACGGCGTCAGGGGAACCTCTCGCCTTCCCTCGACTTTGTCGTTTAGGGTTATACAGCCCCACTGGAAGTTCACGTCGGCCCAGCGCAACTGGGCAAGCTCTTCCCTTCTCCCCCCTAAGATCAGAACGCACTGCAAGTAAGCACTAATAACCGGGTTTCCAATCTGCCTCACTGCATCGAACCATGGTCTCAACATTGCTCGTTGTAGCACGTCGTTACGCTTCTTTGGTTTCCCTAAAGTCTCCCGTACGCGAACACTCTTTGTTGGGTTGACGGGAACCAGCGTGGAGTAGATTTTGTGCATTGCGCACCAGTTCATGCAGGCTTTGAGCAGCCTCACCGCAAGCCGTGCGCTGGAAAGGCGGGCCTTAGCTTCGACTTTCGCCCACTCTTCAATGCGTTCCACAGTCAAGGCAACTAACGGGACGCTTGAAAGCGAAAACAATGGGCCCGGCTGGGTCAGTTTTCGACTACGACTGCGTGGAGCACCTCCAGCCTGGATGAGCTTACGGTGCGCTGCAATATGATGATCTGACCACCCCTTCGCTCGGCTTGATAAACGATCCTGGACGTACTCTGGCCAGATGTGCCCAAGTGTTACTGACTCCCGCAAGCTGGCAGCTCTCGCTGCGTCTTGTATGGCCTCTTGAGCCGTTTGCTGGTCAGCTCGTACTTGACGCGGATCTACTCCCCCATCGACAAGTACTTTCAATCGCCGGGCTTCGGCGCGAGCCTGATCAAGGCGCCATGTCTTTACAGATCCCAAGGTTTCACGGTAGCCGCCGCTCCCTTTCAGATTCGCCTTAAAAACGAACGCTTTAGCCCCAGCAGCAGTCACCCGTAAGCCCAGCCCTGGCGTTTCTGTGTCCCAGAGAAATGACTGATTTTTCTCAGGTTCGCACTCAAATTTTTCGATACGACCACTGGTTAGTTTGCCTACTGCCATTGATGAGACTCCTGAACGCCGCCATGTAACTGCCATGTAACCCGAACCGGAGTATAGCAATCAACACTCATCAATACAAGAACGTCACTACACCATCGCAAGCATATGATTTTAAAGAAATTACGTAATTTTGGGAGCGCCGATCAACGTTACGGAACACTAACTTTCGGCGATTTGTAATCATCAGGTGGCCAGTTCGAAACCGGCAGCCGGCACCATCGACATCTAGCACTTAGCCCAGCCTCCATCGCTGGGCTTTTTGCTTTTGGCGTTTGATGTAACCGCGGTGGCCGGCCCTTAGATAGGTTTGATGAATTTG
>Ga0265797_10006670_pt1 | contig 16183 bp, 11 predicted proteins | sample P2T30metagenome_FD_192433 | JGI IMG/M metagenome (GOLD analysis project Ga0265797, IMG submission 192433) | Plant litter microbial communities from East Loma Ridge, Irvine, California - P2 T30 | ecosystem: Environmental > Terrestrial > Plant litter > Unclassified | place: USA: California... | reverse complement strand
CTTGGGCTTCTTCATGTAGGTCGGCTCGAGTGGTGGGTCAGCGTTCTTCACCAACATCTGCACATATTCATCGAACCAAGCACCAGCAGCGGGCGCACCAGCAAGACCACATGCTCCATCACTCTCGCCACCAGGCTTGATCCAGACCAGAGAGTCGACGTTGGTGTTGTTCTGCTTCGAACCGGGTAGAGCGCCATATCCAGCAGGCTCAACATTGCACCACTCACCCCACTCCGCACGAGCTCCAGGAAGGGCGACGCGACCCTGGTCAATGATGAAGTTGGATGGTAGACCCTCAGCCTCGAGGAAAGGAGCGAGCGAGGTGGCGTAGTGGCTCTCGTCCCAAGATGGCGAGTACTCGGTGTAGTTCTCGCGTACTTTAGCTTGGAAGGGGTTGTAGTTGGAAACGTTGGTGGAGTAACCCCGGATCTTGGCGGCGGGGTTGAGTTTCTTTGCCATAGCGACGACCCTGGCAAAGATCTGAGCGGTGGGCTTCAGGTTATCCGCCCAGCCGAGCCAGCCTCCGTGCGCAGCATCCATGTACAGATGTACGTTGGGGAACTGCAGCTTGGCAATGGCGTACGCGATACCCTCTTCGTAGGCGGGAGTAGCGGTGGCACAGAAAGGGACGCCCTGGTTTGTGATGGCGTTACCAAGGGAGTCCGGCTCGAGAACAATGGCGAAGTCGAGATCTTTAGCCTGGGAAACAAGCTTGGCGTACTTGTCAACAAACTCCTTCTTGTAGATCTCGAGGCCGTTGTTCGCTAGACTGAGCTCGCCGGCGGATTCTCCTGCGGAGCAATCACGGTCGGGCAAGTTGTACAAGACCAGACCAACGATCATCTTCTTTCCGGGCTTCCTTTGTTGACGAGCTTCCTTGATGGCAGTAGGAATGAGGTTAAGGCCATCACGTGTAGTAACCCAAGTGAAGGTTGAGATCTTCTGAGCAACTGTGCGGGTGCGCGCCGCATTGAGGGTGTCGTTCTGGGCCGTGAAGGAGGCGATGGTCTGGTCGAGTTTCTTGCCGTAGCTCTGGACGACATAGCGGTCTTTACCAGTCCAAGGGTTGACGGATGGAGGTGTAGGTGGCTTGGGAGCTGCAGATACAGCACCAGCGAAGGCGGCGGATGCCAAAACGAGTTGTGTGAGTTGCACCATGATTGAAAGAAAGACTTGAGTGACTCGAGATGATGAGCGACAGTACATGAGACTTATCTGGTCTTATATAGAGCGTCGTGAAGACGAGTGCCGCGGACAGTGTGCATCCAATAATATGTCTTCCCTTCAACAGGCTTGGTACAGGCTTGCCCTCACATTTGCGTGGCTGTCTTGAGCCGTGATCAACGGTACCGTCGGCCCGCCCTATGTGCTGATTGCACTCAAGAAGGTCCAAGTCCTTGGTCAGAAGCATTGACATCTCGCATGCAACGCGCCGTGGCGGCGTTGCTGTGGTACTTCGTCGATAGCGTACCGTGCATTCTCTTTGGCGAATGTAAGGAACGGTCGTTTGCCCCTACAATGGTATGTAGTCCTCTTAACAGTAGATTAGCCAAGGCTCAGTCTACCGGGGATGGACCGGGAAGTCAATATATCTGCGCACTTTACCCGGCTTCTACCCCTGCTTCGCTGGAAGACCGACCCCACAGTGTGGATAATGATATTACGACCACAGCAAGCTCCTCGCAGATTGGTCGACGTGGTGAAGCTACTGCTGTGTATATTGCGTTTAAAGTACAGCGAGGATCTTGTGTCATTTCGCGCTGCAGCTTGCCATTTGTATACATTGTAAAGAATATTCGTTGCATCTTCTAGCGTGACTGTGAGCGGCTCTACCCTGAGGCTGAGTTGGATGTAGATGCTGCAGCCCGCGATGCAGGTACTCCACATCCGACAATGGACGCATTTTCCAGATGCGACGCATCGCGATGAACGTGGCACGCTGCCACCTATTCACTGTCTATGTATACTCACCGGAACATCTCGAATACTGACTGGATGCGCGCTGTACAGAGGTAGCGAAAGAAAGCACGAGAATGATGGTGCTGTACGACATGATTGTCGCACAGGACGTTCCAAGTGGAACAAAGCGACTATCAGCTAGCAAAGACCTCGAAGATGTACAGAGATACGCATGTTGGCCGGCATGAGGTATCGTTCAGTTCAACACGTGATGTTTCGACGCGAACGCAATGGGGATGCGTCGATTCCCCGCAGATGAGGAGATGAAGCACCACTAGCGGCTTGGCAGCGCCTGAGGGCATTTCGTGCTGCGCAGACCAGAGTTCCACCGACTCGCTACCTTGACTGGCAGTCTGCGTGGCATTGATTTGTTCGAAGGTGTCCAGCGCAACACATGTACAGATCATGGCGTGCTATTCTTGATACAGCCAGCGACAGACTGTGGATTCTTCGACTTCATGGCCTAGATTCCAGATGACTTAGTTCCCACTGTATATCGACCTGAAGATGTTTGCAGCAACCTAAATTGTCATCTTTTCTCCGTCAATGCGCGGCAGGGGACGATGGTTCGAGGAAGCGACCATTGATTGAGAATCAAGTTGGCAGCCAATGTCAAACTCTTGGGTCAGATTACAAGGAAAATTCTTGGGGTGCACTGTTGCGAAACGGAAACCTCAACAAGAGTATCATACAGGGTCATCGAGCTTGGTCAGCTCGGCGAGCTGGCGTGAGACAAAGTAGGTGGCAGTCGAAAGGACGAGAATGTGGAAGGTCACCACGTGTGCCCGACAAGTGAGATTGTCTAGCCGAGTTTCTCGCAACACATGATTCACTCAAAACAGCAGCTGCGAGACCAAAATATGTCGGAGCAAAAACCATACATTAAATCTCGTCTAATCTACAAACGCATTCATAAGGAGTGCCATGTCATCATGTCGTATCATATCATTAAGGAAAGACTCGTCCAGGCAACGGTGAAAAGAATTATCAGGTATGTACATCCCAGACACCTTTCAGACTCACTTGCTGATGACTCTTAATCAAAGCAAGGTCTCATCCAGCACAGTGATGAATAATCTAGCACTGGCGGATGTACATGCCAATGGGGCTTGGGTTGTAATCCTGGAAGTAGTTGATGGAGAAGTCACCGCTGCCGCAAATCTCGTAGCTCACAGTCTTGCCAGCTTCGCAGTCGCCAGACTCGACGGTGTAGGTGTTGCCGGGGCTGAGCTCCACGGAAGCAAGATCCCCAGCCTTAGCAGGAGCGTTGCTCCAAGTAGTCTGTGCGTTGGCATTGCCCTTGAGCTTGCTGACGGTGCATTCTCCTTGACCAGAGATTGTGTAGTCGGAGGTCTCAAGGTCCGCTTTCTTGGGCAGCATGAACATGGCAGAGCAAGTCTTACCGGCGTAAGAGGCAGGGATATCGAAGTTGAAGATAGTGCAGATGTGGGCGCTGATCGTGCCGTTGTACGAGGTGCCATAGGCCTTGTCGGGGTGCTCGGAGTCAACGGGTACAATCAGATGAGGGTACTGGTAATTGCCGTTGAGGTCCTGAGGGCAGGCACCAGAGGCAGCTGGCTTGGAGGGCGCTGGCGCAGAAGGAGCTGGCTTGGAGGGAGCCGGCATGGAAGCAGCAGGCATGGAAGCAGGAGGGGCAGGCATCGACTCTGGTGGAGGAGCAGGCTTGCTCTGAGCGGGTTGGGAGGGAGCAGGCATGGAAGCAGGAGGGGCCATAGGCTGGGTGACAGTGACGGTAACGACCTTGGGTACACACTCAGACTCCTGGGGCGCGGGCATGCTAGGCTTGGGAGCTTCGGGTGTAGGCTTGGGAGCCTCAGGTGTAGGCTTAGGGGCCTCAGGCGTAGGCTTAGGAGTCTCGGAAGGCTTCGTCTTGGTAGCTGCGGGAGGAGTAGCAGCAGGATAGGAACCAGCAGGCTTAGATGCAGCAGGTTGGGACGCACTAGCTCCGCATGAACCAGCAGACCCGAGAGAAATCTCAACGCACTTAGTCTGACCGGGAGCAGGGGTTGTGTAGACGTTGTATTCGCCGCTGTCATTTACAGGGCAGGCATAGAACTTGCCTGAGCCATTGTACGTGACACTGCCACTGGAGCTGACAGCGAAGCCGTTGGTGGGGGTAGCGCCAACATCGCACTGGAACTGGGTAGTAGGAGGAGTCAAGATGCAGCCACGTCCATTGGAATCAGTGAAGCCGCCGTTTCCGTCCAAGCAGTAGCAGCCAGTTGGGTGATTGCCGCCAATACGGTTCTGACCATCGTCGAGCTGACCGAGTACACCTGATGCGCCGCCAGACGCTGAGAGCTTGAAGCATTGTGTGTTCGCACGAGCGACGTAGGCGTTGGCTCCGAGACCGAACGCGAGGGGAACGAAAGCGTATCTCATATTCGAAGATTAAGCGACTGTAGAATGGGATGAAATTGGAGGATGCCTTCAAAAGGATATGCTTTGGGTGCTCTTTATACCTCTTCGGGCCCCGGAGATGACAACAAAGAATACCACTCAATTTCTTTAGTTGCTCCCGGCGCCACGGCATCTTGGTGCGTTGTTGGGATCTTAGCACGCTTCGAGCATACAATTCATCGTCATATCCATAACGATGATATCAACAGACGTAAGCTCGTATAAGCATCTGAGGAGACTAGTATGTCAGTGGGTGGTGGCTTGAGCTTATGATTGTTTAGCCGTAGCCTTGCGACCCACCTTGACATAAAAATGTCGCTGTCTCAAGTAACAGCAACCTCAGTCATTGGTCAGAAAGAGAGGAAAGATCCAGGAACTGTGGTTCGCGATGATCGCCAGACCCGATATTGTGGGGTAGATCGACAGGAACGCGTTGCTCGGATGCTTCCAGGGAAATGTACCTGGTGTGAGCAAAGATCTGACGATGAGAGATTGCGATATGCGTCGCGTAGTCAGAATCATTACCAGGTGCCACACACGCGATGCAGTGCCTTGCTGTTTGTGGACGCCGTATGTTTGCCTTGCAGGTGTGAAGTTCCTCGAGAAGCTTGTAGTTTTGTCGCGGAGTACGTTCCGATGGTAAGGTCGATGCCGCTTAACACATCGGAACTATTGGCATTTCCCAATATAGTAACAAACCGTTGCCGAGTGTTCCGCTACTATCATAATATATGCAAGATGACCAAACAAGCAATTCTTGGGCAGCTTACCCCAGACTTGGTAGACCTGGGAAACATGGGGTACGTGGACAGTCAGACGTAGCCCTGCAGCGATCCATCTCAAATAAGTACGGCATGAATTATATCCGACTGATACACCTACTAGCCTGGGAGGTGGTGGAAGACGCTGGAGAAGCGAGTAGCAAATAGCGAGTAATTTGGAGTACTGGTACGACACGTTAGTCACGATCGATATGGACCAGTGTCGAGAGGGTAGCGAGCCGGGTTCAGCATGTCCGGCTTTTCTCCACGCCTTCACTGCTTAGCTTCAATCGCCAGGGCAGCGATGTCAGTGTCGGTTGTCGGGACGGTCCAGCGAACGGTCTCACCGGCATTCGTTGTACAGGGTGTATCAACAATGCGATGCAAGATAGTTGCATCATCTTGACATTACGAAGATATCAACAATGATTCATGCGCTCCAACTTTGGCGAAACTCATCTCTAAAAGGTTGATGGAAACGCATCAATGAGAGACTTAACCATGTCGCCACCATCACTGGTCCAAGTTCGGGTACTGTACGAGTGTCGCTGAAGAGGCGGGGTGAACGGATACCTGTCCGGGTCGTCTAGCGATCGAATCTGCACTGGCGTAGGCTTCCCATTGTACGAGCGTCGTCAGATGTGGGCTGTGTTCAGCCATGTGCTGACGAAGCCGCGCAGAAGTACCACAGTGGGCTCATGTCGGACAGTCGATCTTTATTTCTCGTGTTCAGGTCCACTTTATGTGGACTTGGTCATTGTAGGCTGGTGGATCGATCGTGCGAGATTCGCTCTTGAAGTTCATCCGGAGAAGTCTGGATGCTGCATGTGCAGAGCCACGCAAAGAGCGCACATGTACCGTCGGGAACGGCTTTGGAAACTTTCCGAGCCTCTCATCGTGATGGCGATTGTGATTGGACGCTGTGGGGATACTACTCGAGCGGTTGGCTCTCAAGGTTGGCTGCTGTCTCCGTCTTCTGGACCTCGTTTCGGTGATACGTCATAACCCACTAGAGCTCCTTTGGCCTAAACAATCCACTTTTGATCACAGCCCCACTTTCCGTCTCAGCTTCCGAGGCCTTCCGCACCACCACCACCACCACCACTAGCAGAAGAATGCCACCACCGTCCGTATATCTTCCGGAAATCCGTCTGCCAGTCCGTCAAATTTACATCCGAAGATTTGTATTCTAGCGAGGTACATGCAGTGACGGAAGCCAGACACCTCTCTATTACGTTACAGTCCACGTCTTGAGAATTCAACGACAGAGTGCGATCAGCAAATTTGATCAGTAATGCTGTGATTCCCTCCAAAGCGGTTGGAAGCCGAAGTTCAATCAACAACGGCTATCCCGCTGCTGCAAGTTCTGCGTGGTGATCCCTACGCGCCTGTGCTGACTTTGCTGCGGTCCAGCTCAGGTTCTGCGTGCGCACTTCCACGGTCTAGCCCCATCATGCAGGCTGGCTGCAGGGCTGATCGGAGATTATATCTCGGTACAGCGCGTCTGGTGCAACAGCCAGTCAACAGTAGTTAGGAACATGGAACATGGATCATGAATGCGTCACTTGCAAGATCGGCTGGAGCGTACCAACTGCTTTTGTTCTGCGCTTCCTTCGCGAACAACCTGCTAAGATTGATTCACTATCGTGTGTAGTTGTCAGCGTATGCGTTCCACAACCTGTCCCAGTATTGAGGTCAATGATTAGACTGCAGGATACAATTCACGGTACTCAAAAACGATCCCACGCTACAAACAGCACATAGCTCATACCTGCAAACGTTCTCTACACGTTGTCAGCCCTACGTAATACCATTATCAAGTCGTGCTTTGTTCGCCCCTTTACGCACACAGCAACACGAAACAACAGCGACGAAATAAGAATGAATCAAGCAAAGCAAAGGCCAAACGGGTTGGTGCAACAACATAGCGATTTGCGCAAAAGCAAACGGCGCAATAGCTACCACTACAACAAAAGTAGCAAGGATGCATCTCGAGCAACAGCGGATCACCAAGTACATTGCACCAGGAGAGTTGGTCTCTCCGTGATACGAGCAGACCAAGACCTAGCCGATAAGCATGATGAGAAATTCCAGGTCCAGACGACAAAGAGCAGAATCAGTCAAGCCTGAAGACTTCGAGCCAGCATCTAACGTACACGGTACGAGTCTTTTGTACTCTCGCGGATCAAAACGAACCCTGCTACTACGAACGCTCACACGCTATGTTGCGCGAGTGCAAAGACGTGAAATAAGATGATGCGGCGGAAAAGACAATTCTAGCAAACAGTGAGTACCCATGATGCAAAGGTAGTGCAGTAGTGGAACATGCTGGTATGACTATACCAACCATTCCTTGGATATAATTTGGCCTTGGATGACACGAGAGAAGTTGAATGGGAGAAAGACCTTAAGGACCAGTGAGATGTGTTTTAGTCCGGGAGGGGAAGGAACGCCACGGTCTTGAATGGAGAAGTATGACAGTCGCGATCTATCATAAGGCGCAACACCAACCTCAAAAGGCAATTGCCTTGCGAACCTCACGTGTGGACCGTCTTGTTTTCACCTAAATTTCACGTTTCCATACGCCCCTCTTCTTATAACGCTCTGTAAACGTTTACTACACCTACGATCACCACGACCTACGACCATCCTTATCGGAATTGCACACACCACTCCTACACACCACTACCGCTACCCCCAGGCGTTCACTCTCACCTCAGTGTACTCACATACCCATATGTGGCAATGAGCATTCTCTTCCTAGCCTGTCTCCTAGCAATCTGCCTCCCAATCCTCAGTGTACAGCTTCCTCGATTCCTCCCCCACCCAATGCACCATCTCCGTATGTCAAAAACCACACCACAACCCCACCCCTCCATACACAATCCAATACCAGCATTTGAAATCCAAAAAAATCAAGCCAAGAGTACCCACTGAGCCCAACTCTAGAAGACCGATCCGCGCTACACAAACGGCCACCATCCCTACGACGGCGCCTACGACCGCGAGGGCCAGCCCCAACGCCGCGAAGTAGCGCACAGTACCGGGGAAGGGAGGCATTCGCAACGGACGGCGCGGACAGCGGAGTCCCGTCGACGGGAGAGGAGTCGGGCGAGTGGACGGGGAGCGAGGAAATCCACCGACAGTCGCCCTACCCGACTGCAACGACGGGATTATTGAAAGCAGGGGACCTGAACAAGGGCAAGATGGAAGAGAAGGATAAAGGCAAAGGGAGAGCGGATGCGAGGAAGCCTTGGGATCCGCCGTTTGGAAGGCGCAGGGAAGGGAGGGGGGAGAAGGAAATGGAGGAGAGACAGATGGGAGGGAATAAGTGGTTTGTGGGCTCGCCTGTGCCGCTGAAGAAGACGGGGAGGGATATGGAGGCCAAGGGTGTTGCGAGGAGATTGTTTCCTGCTGATGACGAGGGCGAGTATCCGTACGACCATGAGCCACACGACGGGGTACTTGAACCACATCGTGAAGATATGCCTCGACTTACATGTACGCCTCCACCCCCACCGGGGACAAAAGATTGCGCACCCGTCGACGCTGCGAAATCGGCACCCGCGAAGAAGAAAAACAAGGGAAAACCGAGCCTCATGTCAGCCATCTGGATATGCGTCGCCTTCTTCGCAGTCTTGATCTGCATTTTTATCTTCGCAGTCCTAATCGCTCACTGTCTAGCATGGTTCCTCGTATATAAGACCGAGGCCAGATTAGGCGAAGCACGGCGCGGCATCATGCAAGGCGGGGAAATGAGATTATGCTTATGTGCAGCATGATGAAGAAGAAAGACGCCCTACTTGTCCTATTGCCAACACCCGCTATGAACGCTAAATAAATTAATGGACAAATTGCCATTTTGAAGACGGACAATGAAGCCATCGATGTAATGAAATCAGATATACTTTAACAGTCGTGATCTTCACCGTTAGCAGCAGGTGCATGACCCGTCTTCTCCAACAACTCCTGCTCCTGCCGCGGCGACCGCCTCGAGCTCATAGACTTTTCCTTCTCTGAATCCCTGCTATCTAGCCTCCCGTCTATGCCGCTGAAATTCTGCTGGCTCTCGCTAAAACCAGAGTTTGTTCTGCTGGCGAGTTGCATGGCATCTGCCATGGCATGTGCGGCGACATTGGGACGCTCAACTTGGGAAGCCGTCTCCGGGTCCTCGGGCGGCTTGAACAGTGCGGCCTCGTGGTCGTCAAAGTCTTGGCCTGGATTGACAGTCTGGTACTCGACTAGCTTGACGATGCGGTACATGCCGAACGCGAGCAGAGTGCCCATGAGCGGTCCGAACCAGTAGATGTAATGGTAGCCAGGGAAGTTGTGTGTAACGACGCACGGCCCGAAACTCCTCGCTGGATTCAGGCTGCCACCGGTGAAGAAGACACCGACCATTTCTGCTACGAAGAGGGCTAGACCGATGCCGATTGGTGCCAGATATGTGGCCTTGTGCTTCTCGGCTGCGAGCATGAAGATTGTGAAGACGAGGAGGGAGGTGAGGAACATTTCGAGGAAGACACCGCGGGCGGCTGAGACGCCTGCACCGAGGGTTGTGGAGACGTTGAGAGGGCCGGGGATGATGGCTTGGATTACGCCGGCAGCGGCCATGCCGGCGAGCATCTGGGAAAGAAAACAGAGGCATGCGCGAACCGCTGGGATGGCTCCGATGAGGTAGAGGCCGAGTGTCACCTATGGTCATGGTCAGCCCATCTTCCAGACGTTTTGATGCCATCAGGCTAACTTACAGCAGGATTGAATAGTCCTCCGCTCACCCTGAAGAATACCCATACATTGACCATCAGACTGAAGCCAAAGATCAGACTGATGTACAGCAGCACACTGGTGTCCGGCGCCTGCGTGATGCTGTTGTTGTTCTGTCCAGAGGTTGTTCGATTGCTGTATGTCGCTGCCGTGTTGGCTACACTTGTACCTCCAAACGCAAAGAATAGGAACATGAACGTGCCTGCGAACTCTGCTGCTGCGGCAACAAGTTCATTGCGCCACCGGTTAGGTATGAAGCCGGATCTCGTGGGGTGACCTGGAGGAGTACCATCTTTCGGCAAGGTTTTGGGCTTGTGAGACGACGAAGACGCGTCTTTCTTGTGTAGCGGAAGGATGTTCTTGAGCGCCATCACGACGGCTAAGATTGAAGGCTAGCCGCAGTCGTTAATTGTCGATAGTAATGGTGCAAAGCAAGAGTTGCTACGCTTGGGCAAAAGACACGAATGCCACCAGGCTGAAAAACAGTAGAAAGAGAACTAAGGAAGACAACTTCTATAGCTCACGGCTGAAGTTGATGCAAAACCACCACAAGAACAGATCTACCTTTCCGCTAGCAAACCTGACGTCTTCCACAAGCCTGAGCGCCATAATGGTCGGCGGGGTTCTGACGCGGACTACATGAGACCAGCGGTTCACCCGCCATGGCGTTGTTGAAAGTCCAATAGGCAGCCGCACGTCTCACGTTTGGCGGTCCTTTACGCGATGTTGGCCGCGAGCCACGATCATCAAGTTCAGCCACACGGTGTCAATCCCTGCGTTGAAACCCTTCATCCCCGATCATGGCACGCCCGCGGAGGTGGATAGCGGTGCATGATGCAGCGGCCGCTTTGGTGTGAGTGGTCAGAAGTTCGTGATGGGAGAGGATGTGCCGTACGGGATGCGTTCAGATCGCCGGCTAAGTGACGACACTTGCGCTATTTGCGGGTTAGCGAGACGGGGCTAGTGAACATGATGTCACGAAAGGGTGCATCTCCAGATCGTCTGCTCGTTTGGTGTCCGTGGCTGTGGAGACTACTTTATTGCGCCCATGCTGACTCGATTGCTGAGATTTGACGAGATCTACAAACGTCAATAAGAGTCGTGTTCGCCTGGGTGACTCAGCTTTTTGCCGTGCTGCATAATTGTGATGCAGAGAAGATGTCTCCCGCAGTTCGTTTATGTCGGCGTCAAGACGAACTTATTGAAGATCTACTGAGTAGATCTACTGAGTTTATGCGCGGATGGCTGGAAATAGCGGCTAACGCTCGTCAAACGCCGCTGGCTCCTTACTAAGGCAGCTGTTGAGCCCTGGGAACGCAAAACCGGGCTAGCGTCCCAGAAGACCCTTTGTGCAACGCTTCCAAGGTTCCAGATCAATAGTGCCATCGGCTAGAACTATCGTCAAAATCGAGGCGCTTAAGGAATCATTTCTTTCTGTGACTAGGATGTTGGCATTGGAAGAGGTTACTGACTGCGCTGCAGGTTTGACGAAGTTTGACTGTCTGACAACACCACTCAACAGAGTATTCATCCACAGCGTGTCCACGATATTCAATACTACCGCCCTTTCGTAATGATATGCTCCAGAGAACGATCAGCACCTTCCTGTCGCCCACCAAGCTTCTCATTACTGTTCCTTTGCGTTTGTCTCGATCACGAGGTGGTATACCAATATCTGTTCCTTTGACGTTATTCACATTCGCAAGTCATCGCGCACATTTTCTACGTCTCTTTGTCGATTCGGCACAATTAAGGTCCGTTGCTTTTGCGCCAGATTTGCTTCTTCAGCGTTTGTATCCTTGCACTGAATCTCAGCTCTTCCACTACTCCCTTGCTCTCTATTGATCTACCATTCCCGTCCATGATCCGTGGAAATTCCTATAGAGACTCAGACGCAACATCAACCCTTCTTCGCCCGGCCTACTACCAAAAGTCATTATATTTGAACACGCCGTCTTACTCGTCTCCCCGGCCGCGCATCGTCCATTAGCTCTTCGTCAGTCCATTGTTTGTCTTTGACCTCGACTGTGTCCCAATCACTCTGCTCATCAGCTTCTGGCTCAACTACCGACGTGTCAGGTATCTCGGTTTCATGTTCTAATAAAAGCCGACTTGTCTGTGAATCTGGCTGGGATGTGGATTTACACCTGAAGCTCAGGGTAGGTCTCTTAGACAAGGATGTAGTACATACATACTGCATGGTCCGATCGAAATGTGTGTTGTTTTGCTGTAATAGAGGTAGTGGTGACGTAGGGCGGTTTGAGCAGAGGTACCAGAATACTAGCAATGTATGGGTACCATTTCTCCGCTCGCTGTGAAGGCATGGACCAGTCAGTACTCGCACAGTGAACGACAAGGTGAAGTTACAGCGAAGCCGATACACTGAGCTATATCTAGCTGTTTAGAGTACTGAAAAGTAACGTAGACGCTACGACTTTGTGCGGTGCAGGAACGCGTGCATTGTAGACCCTCCAAATTCCTCCTCGCACGCTGAGCTCGTATTCCGGCATGGACGCGACATTGCCATCGTGAAAATGGTACGTGGGCTCACTGTAGTCGTCAGCGCCAGAAGCATTCACTACTGCCCAGTATCTTGCACCTGTATTTCGTTCCGCACCTCCACGAACATCGATACCAGAGCAAGTTCTGCAGTGGCCGCAGCCCCTCTCAGATCGCATGTATGCTTGTAGCAAGACCATGGCAGAAGCGGAAGAACAAGGAGATCATGCAAAGTCAACGAGAGATGAACGTCCAAAAAAAAAAGAAGACCGAACCATGAAACTCGTGTATTGAAATAGAGAAAGACGTCGAGTCTTCCCCAGTGGAAAGTGGTATCCTCGCTTCCAAATGCAATCATAACCCTCCTCTCCTCTCTCACCCACTTGAGGAACTAACCCGACGAAACTGGCTCAGCTAGACAAGACACTGGGGACGATGATGACGAAAACGAGAAAGATGAACGAAGACATGACAAGCTTTCGCAGGATGAGGGAGAATAAGAGCACCCCAAAAAAAAGAAGATGCCAAGGACTAAGGCTCGTCACCAGGAAAGATGTCTCGGTCCACCCCTATCGCAACAGCGTCGTCGGGCCTCATCATGCCAGCGCTAAACACCACCACATTGTCAGCCTCCCTAGCCGCCTCAACTGCATCCGTCTCGTCCATCAAGTCCTGTGCCGCCTGGATAACGTTCCTCAGTTCCTCTTGTACGTCCCTGTTCGTCATCGTCGTCGTCGTCGTCGTCGGAGTAGCGACCTCGCTCTAAAACGTCTCCTCCTCGGCGCCCTCGGCCTCAGGCGGGATCTCGAAGCCCTCCTCCGTAGAGTAGAGTATGTTTTGAATCTGCTTGAGCAAGCCTTCGTCCTTTTCAAGCTCTGGATCCGCTTCCATGGCCTGCTGAATCAGCAGCTCAATGTCGCGTAGCTTGCTAAAGTAAAAGTCGCGCTCGCGCTCCAGGCCCGTCACCGTCTCCTTGAGCGCCGTGTTTTCCTCGCGCAAGGCGGCGCTCGCGGCTCCTCCGCCAGACGCCAGGGGTGTGCGGGTACGCGGTGCGGCCGTGTTGGAGGCAGCGGGTGCTCGTCGGGCGGTCGAGGCAGCGGCGCGGGGAGCGGCTCCCGTGGCGACGCCGCCCTGGCCCTTGCGGCGGGCAACGGGGTCGTATTCGTGGCCTGGGAAGTGCTGGTCCCAGTACTGCTTGACGAATTGGAGGAACTCGAGGTTGTCCTGCATCTTGCACTTTACGAGCGACTCGACGCGGATGGGCTTGTCGATCTGGTGCTTGGCGAACGTGTCTAGCGTGCGTGTTAGGGGAATTGCAGTACAGCGTGTTCACTGTGAGAAAGACATACTCTGTAATACCTTGAAGTTCTGCAGGTATGCATACTCAGTGTTGGCATTGAACTTGACTCGCGACATGGGCACATCGTCTGTTGTTCCACGCTGTTAGTCTTAATCTCGCCTCGCGCACACACACACAACAGGTGGGAGGCTTACAGAATATGCTGTCGAAGACCTGGCACAGTGCTGCTCTGTTCCGCCATGTCAGTACACGTCCTCAGGCCCTGGACCCTGATGCCCCTCTGTGCCTTGGCTCGGCGCGTCTGACGTACCCGGTACCGCATTGTTCGACTTTGGTGATGTTGAGCTGGAGGAGGTTGTTCAACCAGGCCACGAGTTCTTGTCTGTGCACGTCTTGTCAGCCTATGCTCTGCACATGTCGTCTCTCCATCGCAGCCTAACCCCTCGAAGACCGTACCTTGATTCTCCCATGGCGGATATGCCTTTGTGCTGACGTCTAAAACTTTGTTTTGAATGATCAGCAATGAGATAAAAGCATAGACTAGAGTGTCTGTGTACAGAGGTGGCGCTGGAGGCGGTGGGCGAAGACGATTGCTGTTATTTGTTGATGCGCCTGCCCCGTCGGGGAGTCGACAATTTGGGCGCCGTTGCCCCACCAAGTTCTTAGCGCCGATGCCATAGCGTTCCACGTCACGTGCTACACACTCTTACTGACACGAAAATTTCTATGAGCTGATCCGTCATGGAACATCATCGGCTTATCTAAACCACTATTGCCCTTTCCCAGTCTTGCTTCCATCTATGCCGCAAACTCCCTCCCGACGACAACCCTGTCGGTTCTCGCAGCCTCAAAAGCCTTCACAACGGCAGGATACCATACGTTCGCCATTTTGACATCGCCGCTATCATTTGGATGTACTCCGTCCCTCAGATCCGCACTCCCACTAAACCCCGTATACTGGTCTACAACCCAGATGGGGCTCTGCGTCGTATTGAGACCTTGCGCCCAGGGCACGATCGCGCGGTTCAGTTCCTGGACCTTGCCGTTGTAGTTCCCGATGCCTAGGGGGATGATTTGAGCAACCTGAGATGCCAAGGTAAGTAGGTGCATGTCTGACACTGTGGCATAGGCACATGCTGGGTAAGAGAGACGTACGATGATCTTCATCTTGGGATTTGACGTCCGCATGGTGCCAATGAGTTTGGTGAACGCAGCGATGATGTCCGTCACCGCTTTGTTCTGCTGCACGATATCGTTTGTGCCCAGGTGCATGGTGATGACATCTGCGGGGTTCGTCTTCAGCCATCCGTCAAGCTGGTTCTTATTCGCGATATCGATGGCGAGGAAGCCTACAGTTCGTTTTACCGAGTCAGTTTTCTTCTCCAACGCATTTCGTATATGGGCATAGTGACCAGAGTGTCCTTCATTGTCGCGGTCATAGGTCGTGTCGCGGCAGTTGTTCTCCGTCTTGCCACTGCCAACGAAGTTGACGTTTGCCCACTCAGTGGTCCGGAGCCTCTGCCACAGTTTTGATCGCCAGCAGACTATTTCCGTTATGCTGTCGCCAAAGGGCATGTAGCGAATTGGGGTTGTGTTGTTTGTCGACTGAGCTGAAGCGATTGCGAGGAGGGCAATGGCGGAGAGGCACTTGAGGGATACCATTGTGACGGCTGTGGGAGTATGGGAAGATGTTCGTATCTGTGTATCGCTGTTGCTTCTGTATCATGTCTGGTAAGTTGGCCGGACCGCCTTCTTATCTTCTCCTCTTCCATGTTGTCGACAAGGACGCCTCGCAACAAACCATCTATCGCGCACTCTAACATCGTTTGCAGCATATGAAGATGACATCTCCATCACTCTTGACGCATCTATACGCACCTAAACGTACGTCGTAGCCACGGAGAGAAGGAGATTTCCGTGACGCGACCGACATTTGCATGCCGCTACGTGTTTCCGGGGCACTATGTGCAAGGCTAAATGCAGCTGCCGGACGACCGTTAATTTACGCGGGACATACACCCTGCAAGAGGCGGCATGAAGGCGGGGAAAGAGCCTCAGACTTGCTTCGACACTGCAGCATTGTGTGGACGTCAAAGCATGATGCGATACCATCAAACGGCCCAGACTTTCGGCACTAACACCATATGACAATCGCAAGAAGTCGTGGAAGGTCGGTACAACGGGTCATAGGGCAGACGGATGCTGCACTTATGGGCCTGCGCTGTACGGAGAAATTAGAGGTGACTGAGCATATCTCAAGCGATGTTCTATTGTCATACTGTTCGACCCCGCTCGTCGCGTTGCACGTGCATTTCTCATCCGGCGCTTGCACACAGTCCCGGGGGTATCTGGTGCACTGAACGGCGTTCTCACTGAACACCACCAACACCGACATCACCGACATCACCGACATCACCAACATCACCAACATCACCAACATCACCAACATCACCAACTATCGCACATCATCGACCGT